>Ga0210040_10003627_pt1 | contig 20765 bp, 22 predicted proteins | sample CryGeyCG12114_NA_FD_185462 | JGI IMG/M metagenome (GOLD analysis project Ga0210040, IMG submission 185462) | Groundwater microbial communities from aquifer - Crystal Geyser CG19_WC_8/21/14_NA (SPAdes) (version 2) | ecosystem: Environmental > Aquatic > Deep subsurface > Groundwater | place: USA... | reverse complement strand
ACCGCCGAGCACTTGCGCGCAGCGCAGGACTGAGCGGCCGACCCGGCTACCGGCCGAGCAGGGCGCGCACCCGGCGGTCGACCATCCGCCGGGTGCCGGCGACGGCGGAGGCGGCGTAGCGGCCGAGCACCAGGTCGACGGCGACGCCGACCGGGGGCAGCTGCGCGAGCCGGGTCAGTCCCACGACGCGGGGCACCGAGCGGGTCGAGGGGCGGGACGCGGCGGCGACGGCGAGCACGGCGTCGGCCACCCAGGACGCCGGGACCCCCGGCGCGAGCGGGACGTCCGGGTCGCCGGGCTGCCGGGACCGCTCGTCCGTGCGCAGGAGGTAGTCGGTCGCCACCGGGCCGGGGTTGATCGAGTGCACGAGCACGCCGGTGCCGTGCGTCTCCCGGCGCAGGCCCTCGACGAGGCCGTCGACGGCGAACTTGCTCGACGCGTAGACGGTCGACGGCGGACCGGAGATCCACGCTGCCGCCGAGCTGAGCATCACGACGGCGCCGGACCGCTGCGCCAGCATCGACGGGAGGACGAGCCTGGTGAGGTCGGCGTAGGCGATGACGTTGGTCGTGTAGACCCGTTCGACGTCGTGGGCGCTGAGCTCGTGCAGCAGCCCGACGGCGCCCACGCCGGCGTCGTTCACCAGCACGTCGACGCGTCCGTGGCGCGCCAGCACGCGCTCGACCAGCGCGGCGCGCTCCTCGGCCACCACCAGGTCGCAGACCTCGACCTCGATCCCGGGCTGCTCGGCGGCGAGCGCGCGCAGGGCCGGCTCGTGCGAGGCGACGCCGACGACCGTGTCGCCCAGCCGTGCGAAGCGCAGCGCGCTCTCGCGGCCGATGCCGGACGAGGCGCCGGTGAGCAGGACGATCCGGGAACCGGGGGCAGGCGGCATGGCCGAGCCGTGCCCGCGGCCCGGACGCCTCAACCGACCGGACCGTCCCGGCCCACCGCGCTCACCCGGCCGCTCGACCGGCGTCGCGGGCGACCTGCGCCCGCAGGTGCGCCAGCTCGCGCTGCGCGTCCTCGAGCCGCTCGGAGATCGAGGAGAAGGCGCCGGAGGTCATGCTGAAGCTGGCGAGCACCTCGATGAGGAACTCCGACGCCGCCGTGCTCATCGCCAGGACCTCCGCGGGGTCGCGGGCGTCCGGCAGCACCTCGAGCAGGGTGACGTGGTGGGCCGCCACGACGTCGAGCATGCTCTGGCCGGCCGCGACGGCGCTCCGGCCGAGCACGTACCCCGCGTGGCGGGCCGGCTCGTCGCGGCGGGACAGGAAGCGCAGGAAGGCCGGGCGGTAGTCGCGCTGCAACCGGTCCCGCGCGCTGCCGGCGCCGCTCACGGCCGCGACGACGTGAGCTCCGCGAGCACCTGCAGGCCCTGCTCGAGGTCGAGCGCGGTGTGCACGTGCGCGATGCTCATCCCGAGCCGGACCATGGTGAAGGCGATCTCGGGACTGACGCCGACGATGACCGTCTCCGCGCCGCGCAGCCGGGCCATCTCGCCCAGGGTCCCGAGCGTGTGCGCCCCGTAGCTGTCGAGGACGTCCAGCGCGGCGACGTCGATGATCACGCCCCGGCAGCGGTCGGTCCCGATCCGCTCGACGAGCGCCTGCTGGAAGCGCCGCATCTCCTCGTCGTCGAGGGCAGCGTTGATCGACGCCAGGAGGTGGTCCCCCTGGCGCAGGATCGAGACGAGCAGCGGCGAGGTCGTGGTCAGCCCTCCTCGAGGACGGGTGCGGGGTCGGAGCGACGGATCACCGTGAAGCCGAGCAGGCGCTCGGCCTCCTCGATGCCGCCCTGGAGGTCGCCGATCGTGTGCATCTTGCTGAGGTCGACCCCGATGGTCACGAGGGTCTGCGCGATCTTCGAGGACAGCCCCGTGATGATGACGCTCGCACCCATCAGGCGTGACGCGTCGACGGTCTGCACCAGGTGGTTCGCCACCGACGCGTCGACGTCCGGCACGCCGGTCGTGTCGATCACGACGACCTTCGCGCGGTGGGTGCGGATGCCCGCGAGCAGCTGCTCGGTGAGCTGACGGGCCCGCTCGGCGTCGAGCACCCCGATGATCGGCAGGATGAGCAGGCGCTCGCGCACCTGCAGCACGGGCGTCGACAGCTCGCGGATCGCGTCCTGCTGCTGGCGGATGACCCGCTCGCGCTCGTCGACGAAGCTCACCGCCACGGTGTTGGCGATGCGGTTCGCCGACGGCTCGTAGGCGTCGAGGACGTGGTCGAGCATCGTGAGGTCGGAGGCGTACTTCTGGAACAGCGAGCGCGCCAGCACGTCGCGCAGCAGGAGCACGATGCCGACGACCTCGTGCGTCTCGACGCCGCGCGGGATGATCCGCTCGGACAGGTCGCGGGCGTACGAGCGCAGCGCCTCGACGTTGCCGGTCTCGAGCACCTCGACGTAGTTGTCGTAGACCGAGGTCGTCTCCGAGTGGACCTCCTGCGGGGTCATGGCCGACAGCAGGCGCTCCAGCTCGATCCGCTGCACCCACTCCTGCCGCAGCTGGGTGCGGTGCTTGCGCAGGTGGGCCACGAGCTCGGGCAGCAGCTGCTTGTCGTCGTCGACCCAGCTGTCGTCGTCCTGGTGGGACTGGGGTCCGATGAGCTGTCCCTCGCCCGTGTCCGCCATGGTCGCGCTCCTCATCGTCGGCCGGTCTCCTGCGTGCTGCGCCACTTGCGCATGGTCACGGTCGTGCCCTGGCCGTCCCCCGACTCCAGGACGAAGTCGTCCATGAGGCGGCGGCATCCCGGCAGGCCGAGACCCAGCCCGCCGTAGGTGCTGTGGCCGTCGCGCAGCGCCAGGTCGAGGTCGTCGATGCCGGGTCCCGCGTCGCGGGCGACGACCAGCAGGCCGCACCGCGCCGGCTCGTGCAGGCGGCCGATGCGCACCTCGCCGGTGCCGGCGAACTTCACGATGTTGCGGGTCACCTCGGAGATCGCGGTCGCGATGACGGTCCCGTCGGTCGCGCTGAAGCCGAGCTCGACGGCCAGGTCGCGGCCGGTCTGGCGAGCCACGACGACGTCGGCGTCCGTCGTGACCGCGATGCGGGTGCTGGCGCCGTCGCCGGACCGGCCGGCCAGCGGGCGGCTGAGGTCGGCGCAGTACGGGCAGCCGAGCAGGTGACCGGCCACGTCGAGCTCGCGCTGACGCCGGCGGTCACCTCCGGACAGGGCGAGCAGGACCGGTCGGCAGGAGCCGTCCGGCGGCGAGGTGCGGTCCATCGCCAGCAGGTACTCGACCCGCAGCCGCGCCCGCGTGCGCTTGAGCTGGGCCGCGAGGGCTCCGGCGGTCGTGCGGTGCTCGCGGGCCAGGTCGTCGAGCTCGCGCCCGTCGACGTCGTGGGCCAGCAGCAGCAGGCGGTCGCGGTCCGACAGGTGGGTGAGCGCCGTGCTGACGGCCTGGCTCTGCTCGCGGTCGAGGACGGCGTCCTCCGGCCGGGCGACGGGCAGCAGGTCCACGACCCGGTGCAGGTTGCGCCCGGTCGTGTCGGCCTGCCGCCAGGTCGACGCGACCGCGTTGCGCGCGGTGGTGATGGCGTACGGGATCGCGGTCGCCGGGTCGATGCGGTCCCACGACGCCAGCACCTTGGTCAGCGTGTCCTGCACGAGGTCGTCGACGAGGTGGCGGTCCCGCACGCGGGCGCTCACGACCCGCCGCACGATCGTGCGGATCTCCGTGAGCTCGTCCGGCGCCGGACCGCCGGCCGGCCGGACGGCGCGGGCACCGCTCACCGGCGACCTGCCGGAGCCGCTCGGGCGAGATCCACCGGCGCAGCGTAGGCCCGGCGGCCACGCCGCGTCATGCCGTCCCCGCCCGGTCGTCCCCAGGAGCGTCGGCAGGTCCGTGACCCGGACCGCGTCGCGCTGCCGCCGAGCGTCGGCGAGCGGGAGAGGACACGCCATGAAGGTCGACCGACGAGAGCTGCACGAGCTGGTCCTCGAGCAGCGCCTGCTGCGGGACGTGCTGCGCCTGACGCGCCGGTGCGACGGGCCGGCGCCGCGCGGCACGCTCGACGCCGTGCTGGCCGGCACGAGCGCCGTCCGGCCGCTCCTGCCCGCGCAGCGCAGCGGCCGCTCGGCGTGAGGTCGTTCGCCGCCGACCTGCTGGTGGTGTGGCTCGTCGTCACCGCGGCCTGCTCGGGACTGCTCCTGGTCGTGGTCGGGGTGCAGCACGCGTTCGCCCGCGGGCGTCGCCGGCGCACGGCCCGGAGCCCGGCGCGGCGCAGCGGCCGCCATCCGACCGGCCTGCGCACCGCGGCCGTCAGCCCAGCAGCCGGGACTCCTGCTCGTCGCTGATGCCGACCGACAGCGGCGGCTCGCCGCGCCCGCGGTCCCAGGCCAGGACGTCGGCGGCGGTCTGCACGAGCGGCGTGGCGGTCAGGCCCGCCGCGCGGGCCCGCGCGGCGCTGCGCCGGAACATCACGTCGTGCCCCGCGTCGGGGACCACGAGGGGCAGGGCCGGCTCGACGGCCGACGGGTCGACCTCCACCACCTCGACGCGGGTGCCGGCCGCCTCTGCGCACGCCGCCACCACACCCGCGAGGGTCACGGGCTCCGCCGGTCCGACGGCGTTGTAGGTGCCGGTCCCGCCGTCCTCGAGCAGCGTCACGCACAGGCGTGCGAGGTCGCGCGAGTCGACGACCTGCACCGGCTGCTCGGGGCGGCCGGCGAGCGCGAGCCGTCCGCCGCGGGCCGCCCGGCGCACCCACCAGGTGAAGCGGTCGGTCGGGTCGTACGGCCCGGCGACCACCCCCGGTCGCACGACGACCGCGCGGTCGCCGTAGCGGGACCACGTCTCGTCCTCGCAGGCCACCTTCAGCGGGCCGTACGTCGTGGGCGTCACCTGCTCGGTGGCGTGCTCGGCCGGCAGCCGGGCGGCGTCCTCCGTCATCGGCTCCGCGGCCCTCGCCCGGTCGTAGACCGACCCGGTGGAGATGAACAGGCAGCGCCCGGTCGACGTGCCGAGCACGTCGGCGGCCTCGCGGACGTGCCGGGGCACGTACGCGCTGACGTCGGCGACGGCGTCCCAGGACCCGCCCGCCAGGGCGGCGTAGTCGCCGGCAGTGCCTGCTTCGCCGCGGTCCCCGACGTGGCGGACCACGCCGGGGAACAGGTCGGCGCCGGTGCGCCCGCGGCTGAACAGCTCGACCTCGTGCCCCCGGTCGAGGGCCTCCTGCGCGAGCGCACGACCGACGAACGAGGTCCCTCCGAGCAGCAGCAGGCGCACGGCTCGAACCTAGACGACCACCGTGGGGACGGTCCCTACGGCGTTGTCGGGTCGGCGATCGCCAGCCGTGCCGCGGCGCTGGCCGCCAGCCGGTCGCCGACCATGGCGAAGTGCTCGGTCCCGGCGGCCGCCGCGGAGAACTGCTGCGGGCTGCGCGCGGCCTGCAGGTCGATGACCCGCTCGGTCCCGCGCACGTGCGTGCGGATCTCCGGCACGAGCGCCGCGGCCGGGATGCCGCTCACCCGCGACAGCTGCGGGGCGTTGTCGAGCGCGAAGTCCTGCAGGTCGGCGTCCGCGGCGCGGCGGACGGCGACGTTGCGCGTGATCAGCCCGGCGACGTAGGTGGCGTAGTCGCGGATGTGGCGCACCCACTGCGCCCGGAAGGCGGTCGCGTTGGCCTGGTCGGACAGCTGCCGGACCCGGATCGTGAGCGCCTCGGTGTTGCTGTCGAGCGCGGCGACGGCGCCGGCGTACGCGGCGGAGCGCTGGCCGTACGTCAGCCCCGCGTCACTGGCCAGACCGGTCTGCACGACGTGGGCAACGTGCAGGTTGACCGTGCTCGCCCGCAGCTCGGCGGCCGGTGAGGTCACCGAGCCGGCCAGCGCGTCCCGGGCGTCGAGGGCGACGGCCACCCGCCGGGCCAGCGTCGCCGTGCCCAGGTGGGCGGAGTGCACCAGCTGGAAGACCTGCGGCGAGCGGACGCCGAGGGCCCGCGTCGCGAGCGCGTCGCGGGTGTCCTGGACGGCGAGCAGCGCCGCCAGCTCGGCCTGCGGCACCGACGGCACGAGCGGGGCCAGCGTCGCGACGACGCGCCCGCGGGCGACGTCGACGGCGCGCAGGGCCGCGGCGGCGCGGGTCCGGTTGCCGCGGTAGCGGTCGACGCCCAGGGCGTAGGACAGCTTGGCGGCGTCCGAGGCCGCCAGCGCGTCGCGGAAGGCGGCGGCCCGCGGGGACAGCCCCCCGACGCTCGCGGCCAGCTCCTGCCGGCTGGCGGCCGTCTCGGCCGCGGCCGCACGCCCCAGCGCGTCGCCCTTGGTCAGGTAGGCGCTCTGGGCGACGGCCGCCAGGGCGGTGTGGGACTGGAAGGCCGCGGCGAGCGTGCTGCGCACCTGCGCTGCGCGGCTGCCGAGCGGGGTGAGCGCCGCGGCGGACGCGCCCTGCCCGGCGGCGGTCGGGAGCGGCTCGGCGGCGGCGGCGGCCGAGGCGCCGGCGGTGGGGAGCAGGGCGACGGCGAGCGCGGCGCCCGCCAGACGGGTGCGGACAGGGGTCATGAGTCCTCCGGAGCTGGGCCGGCCGTGGCAGCCGGTGGCGCGGCAGGTCCCCCGTCCCTGCCGACTCACACCGGAGCCGGTCACACCCCGGCCCGCGCCGGGGTACGCGGTGCCCGCGCAGGGAAGGGACCTCCCATGACGGTGGAGCACGAGCGGCCCGAGACTGCGGCGGAGGTCGTGCGGGTCGACCTCAGCCCCGGGCCGCACGCGCCGGGGGACGCCCGCCGGGCGACCCGCGAGGTGCTGGGCCGGTGGGAGCTGCCGGCGCTCGTCGACCGCGTCGTGCTCGTCGTGTCCGAGCTCGTGACCAACAGCGTGCGCTACGGCCGCCCTCCGCTGCGGCTCGACCTGCGCCGGCTGCGCGGCAGCGTCCGTGTGGACGTGCACGACACGGTCGAGCAGGAGCCGCCGCTGCGCGGCCGCACGGCGGTCGACGCCGACCACGAGTCGGGGCGCGGCCTGTTCATCGTGAGCGCCGTCGCCGACGAGGTCGGCGTGGAGCAGGTCCCGGGCCACGGCAAGCACGTCTACGCCTCCTTCGACACCTCCTGCGCGGGCACCGTCGACGCCTCCGGCGACGGCTGAGCCCCGACTCGACCCGCGCGGACGCTTCAGCCCCGCTCCCACGTGCCGAAGTCTCGGACATGCAGCACGTCCACGAGGTGCTGGCGCACGCCGCCGTCAGCTCCGTCTTCCAGCCCATCGTCGACCTCGACACCGGCGCGGTCGTCGCCTACGAGGCGCTCGCCCGCGGACCGGTCGGTCCCCTCCAGCGCCCGGACGCGCTGTTCGCCGCCGCGCGCAGCAGCGGCCTGCTCGCCGAGCTCGACCGCCTCTGCCGACAGGCGGCGTTCAGGGGCGCGGTCGAGCAGGGGCTGCTCGCCCCCCTCACGCTGTTCGTCAACGTCGAGCCGGAGGTCCTCGACACCGCGCCGCTCGACGACCTGCTGGCCATCGCCCAGGCGGCGCCGGGCGAGCTCCGGGTGGTCCTCGAGATCACCGAGCGGGCGCTCGCCACCCGCCCGGCCGACCTGCTGCGGACCGTGGAGCGGGTCCGGGCCCTCGGCTGGTCGGTGGCGCTCGACGACGTCGGCGCCGAGACCCTGTCGCTGGCCTTCATGCCGCTGCTGCGACCGGACGTCGTCAAGCTCGACCTGCGCCTGGTGCAGCAGCGACCCGGGCCTGCGGTCGCCGAGATCATGCACGCCGTCAACGACCACGCCGAGCAGACCGGCGCCCTGGTGCTCGCGGAGGGCATCGAGACGCAGGACCACCTCGTCATGGCCCGCGCCCTCGGGGCGCGGCTCGGACAGGGGTGGATGTTCGGCCGCCCTGCGAAGGGTCCGGCGCAGGGCTACCCGGTGTCCGAGCTCGCGCTGCCGCGGGCAGCAGCGCCCGCTGGACTGGACGGCTCGCCGTTCGACTGCCTGCCTGCGGGCGCCGTCCTGCGCCGGTCTCCCAAGGCCCTGCTGATCGAGGTCAGCAAGCAGCTCGAGCGCCAGGCCATGCGGCTCGGGGAGACGTGCGTCGTCGCGGCGACCTTCCAGGAGGCGCGCCACTTCACGCCGTCCACCGCACAGCGCTACCGCGACCTCGTGGCACGCACGGGCTTCGTCTGCGCCCTCGGCGAGGAGCTGCCGGTCGAGCCGGTCCCCGGCGTGCGGGGCGCGAGCCTGACGGCGACGGACCCGGTGCGCGGCGAGTGGGACGTGACCGTCGTCAGTCCGCACTTCAGCGCCGCCCTGCTCGCCCGCGACCTCGGTGACACCGGCCCCGAGCTCGAGCGCAGCTTCGAGTACGCCCTGACCTACGACCGCGACACCGTCGTCGCGGCGACCAACGCGCTGCTGTCGCGGGTCGTCCCGCGCCTGCCCTCGTCCGAGCCGCCAGCGCACGGCGCACCCGCACGCCGTCCGGCCGCCTCGTCCGCCCAGGCGGTGCGGCTGCGCGGCGGCGGCGACGAGGACCCGCTGCACCGGGCGCTGGCCGCCACCACGAGCGGCGTCACCCTCGCCGCCACGGACCAGCCGGACTCGCCGCTCGTCTACGTCAACGAGGCGTTCGCCGCGATGGCCGGCTTCCCGGCCGACGAGGTGCTCGGCAGCAACTGCCGGTTCCTGCAGGGCCCCGACACCGACCCGGCCGCCGTCGCGCGCATCCGCACCGCCCTCGCCGCCGGCGAGGAGTGCCGCGAGACCCTGCTCAACTACCGCGGGCCGGAGCGCACCCCCTGGTGGAACGAGGTGTTCCTGTCCCCGGTCGTCGACGAGCAGGGCCGGGTCGTGCAGTACATCGGCGTGCAGAACGACGTCACCGCCCGCGTGGAGGCGGAACGGGCGCTGGCGCTCGAGCGCGACCGCGCGGCGAGCTACCTCGCGCGCATCGAGCAGTTCGCCTTCACCGACCCGCTCACCGGTCTGGCCAACCGTCGCGGCATGGAGGAGCGGTTCGAGGTGGCGCTCTGGGAGGCCAGCGCCGCCGACGACGCAGCGCTGGCCGTGCTCTTCCTCGACCTCGACGGCTTCAAGCAGGTCAACGACCGGCACGGCCACGCGGGAGGTGATCGGCTGCTGGTCGCGACGGCCGAGCGCCTGTCGGCCCGGCTGCGGCGGGGTGACCTGCTCGCCCGCCTCGGCGGCGACGAGTTCCTCGTGGTCCTGGGCGGCCTGGCGCCGGCGACGGCGCGGGCCGAGGCGGGCCGCGTGGCTGCGTCGCTCGTCGAGGCGCTGTCCGCACCGCTCGTGCTCGACGGCCGGACGGTGTGCGTGGGGGTCAGCGTGGGGGTCAGCGTCTTCCCGACCGACGCGGCGGACCTGCGAGGACTGCTGCACGCCGCCGACCTGCGGATGTACGAGGCCAAGGTCGCTGCGGAACCGTCCGGCCGAGCCCTGGCGTAGCCAGCCGGGGATGGGGGAACGGTCCGGGACCCGTCCCGACGACTGCGACAGGAGCACCCCGTGGCCAGCACAGCGCGCGAGATCATGACCGGTGGAGTCGAGTGCGTCCAGGAGGACGAGACGGTCCTCGACGCCGCCCGCAAGATGAGCCAGCTCGGCGTCGGAGCGCTGCCCATCTGCGGCAACGACGACCGGCTCAAGGGCATGCTCACCGACCGCGACATCGTCGTGAAGGTCCTGGCGGAGGGCAAGGACCCGGCGTCCACGAAGGCCGGCGAGCTCGGTCAGGGCAAGCCCGTGACGATCGGCGCCGACGACGGCCTGGACGAGCTGGTCCGCACCATGGCCCAGCACCAGGTCAAGCGCCTGCCGGTCATCGACGGCCAGACGCTCGTCGGCGTGGTCAGCGAGTCCGACGTCGCGGAGCACGCGACGCCGGACCAGGTCGTGTCCGTCGTCCGCGGGGTCTACGGGGAGGACTGACCCGGCACGGGAGGCGCGTCGCCCCCGTGGTCCGCACGCTGCTGTTCGCGCTGGGCGCGTCCGTCCCGCTCCTGCTGGGCGGCGCGCTCGGCGCGTGGTGGAGGCCGCCCGAGCAACTGCTCGCGGTCGCGCTGGCCTTCGCTGCGGGCGCACTGCTCAGCGCCGTGTCGTTCGACCTGTTCGCCGCTGCGGTGGAGGGAGGCGGCGTGCACCGGGCAGCGCTCGGGTTCGCCGCCGGTGCCGTCGTCTTCGTGGTGATCGACACGCTGCTCGACCGGCGGCTGGAGCACGGCGCCGCCGGCTACGCGCTGCTCGCCGCCGTCACGCTCGACGGCGTCCCCGAGAACGCCGCGCTCGGCGTCTCGCTGGTCGACGGCGGCAGCCTGGCGCTGCTCGCGGCGGTCTTCGCCTCGAACGTCCCCGAGTCGCTTGCCGGCGCGGTCACGATGCGCGAGCAGGGGCGTTCCCGGACCGCGGTCGTCGCCCTCTGGGGCGGGGCCACGGTCCTGCTCGCGGTGGCGGTGGTGGCCGGCCGGCTGCTGTTCGCCGGCGCCGGGCACGCCGACCTGGCGATGCCGCTGTCCTTCGCGGGCGGCGCCGTCCTCGCGTCGGTGATCGACACGCTGGCACCGGAGGCGTTCCGGCACGGCGGCCCGTGGATCGCACTGGCGAGCGCCGCCGGGTTCGTCATGACCTTCCAGCTGAGCGGGTGAGCGCCGGCCGTGGCAGGCTGGCCGCGTGCCACTGCCTGTCCCGGCCGCCGCGCGGCTGCGCGGGCGGCTGCACCAGGTGTGCGCGGTCGCCGCGGTGCCGGCCGCGGTCTCCGTCGCCCGGATCGGGCGCTCGCCCGCGGCACGCCGAGCTGGCGCGGCGTACGGCGCGGGGCTCGTGACGGTGTTCTCCGTCAGCGCGGCCTACCACCGTGGCCGCTGGAGCCCGTCGGCCCGGCGCGCGATGAAGCGGCTCGACCACGCCGCCATCTACGCCTTCGCCGCGACGTCGTACGGCCCCCTCGGGCTGGTCCTGGCGCCCGGGCCTCGGCGCGTCCTCCGGGCGACCGCCTGGACCGCGGCCGGCCTCGGGAGCGCCGTCAAGGCCGTGCGGCTCGACGTCGACCGCGGGCTCGCCGACGTCCTCTACCTCGTCGCCGGCTGGGCCGGACTGCTCGTCCTGCCGGCGCTCCTGCGCTCGCTCACACCGGCCGAGCGCGCGCTGCTGCTCGGCGGCGGTGCGGTGTACACCGCGGGTGCGGCGGTGCTCGTGCGCCGGCGTCCCGACCCGGCGCCGGGCGTCTTCGGCTACCACGAGGTCGGCCACGCCGTGATGCTCGGCGGCACCGTCCTGCACTACCTGCTGCACCGCTCCGTCCTGCGGGCGGGATGACACCGGCTGCGGCGTACGACGGCGGCAACCGGGTCGTGTGGGCGGTCTGCGCCGGTGTCCTCGACGTCGGGCTGCGGCTGCTCGGGACGGTACGGGTCGTCGGCGGCGAGCACCTCCCCCGCTGCGGGCCCGCGCTGCTCGTGGCCAACCACGTCAGCCACCTCGACCCGGTCGTGCTCCTCGTCGTGGCCCACCGGTGCGGGCGCAAGGTCCGCATCCTCGGGGTGCAGGAGGTCCACGACCGACCGCTCGTCGGCCGGCTGGTGCGCGCCGGACGCCACATCCCGGTCGTGCAGGGCTCGCCGTCGAGGGCACCCCTGCTCGCCGCGGAGCAGGCGCTGGCGGCCGGCGAGCTCGTCCTCGTCTACCCCGAGGGCACCATCCCGGAGCCCGGCGCCGAGGTGGCGGCCAAGGGAGGCGTCGGCCTGCTGACGAGCCGCAGCGGCGTGCCGGTCGTCCCGCTGCGCTCGCGCGGTCTCGAGCGGGGTGCCCTCACCGGCTGGCGTCCGTGGCGAAGGCTGTGCGCCAGCGTCACCGTCGGCCCTGCGGTCGAGCTGCCCGACGTCGCGCGGCTGCGCGGCTCGGCCCGCTACCTCGCCCTCGGCGAGGCAGCCCTCGTGGCGGTGCGTCGCCTGTAGCGAGCGGACTTCGTCCTCGAACGGGTGGAAGTCCGCGGAGAACCTGCGCAAGACCTTGCGCGATCCGGCTGAAGTCTCTACCGTCCTGGCACGACCTGGAGTGATCCGGGTCACGTCGAGCGGGGGTGGTGCCGGTGAGGGTGGCGATGCGCCCGGAGAACGCCCACCAGGCCGCGCTCCTGCGTCTGCTGCGCGACTCGGGCCCGACGAGCCGCGCCGAGCTCGGCGAGGTCGTGTCGCTGTCGCGGTCGAAGCTGGCGGTCGAGCTCGACCGCCTCGGCGAGGTCGGCCTCACCGAGTCCGCCGGGCTCGCCGCCTCGCGGGGTGGCCGCCGCAGCTCGGTCGTGCAGCTCTCCAGCGCGCTGCGCTTCCTCGGCATCGACATCGGCGCGACCAGCGTCGACGTCGCGGTCACCGACGGCCAGCTCGACGTCCTCGACCGCGCGGCCGAGGCGGTCGACGTCCGCGAGGGTCCCGACACCGTCCTGCAGGTGGTGCTCGACCTCGTCGGCAAGGTGCGCGCCGGCGGCACGGCGGTCGACCTGCACGGCGCCGGCGTCGGCGTCCCCGGACCGGTGAGCGTCCGCGACGGCATGCCGGTGGCCCCGCCGATCATGCCAGGTTGGGACCGCTTCCCGGTCCGCAGCGCGCTCTCGCAGCACCTCGGCTGCCCCGTCCACGTCGACAACGACGTGAACATCATGGCGCTCGGCGAGATGCACCGCGGCGTCGCGCAGGGCGTCGCCGACTTCCTGTTCATCAAGGTCGGGACCGGCGTCGGCTGCGGCATCGTCGTCGACGGCCGGGTCCACCGGGGCGTGAGCGGCAGCGCCGGCGACCTCGGCCACATCCGCGTCGGCGACGACGGGCCGGTGTGCGCCTGTGGCAACACCGGGTGCCTCGAGGCCTACTTCAGCGGCGCCGCGCTCGCCCGCGACGCGGTCACGGCGGCCCGCTCGGGCGCCTCCCCGTACCTCGCCGAGCGGCTCGCCGACGCCGGGCGCCTGACCGCCGCCGACGTCGCGGCGGCCGTCGGCGCGGGTGACCCGACCGCGGTCGACATGGTGCGGGCCGGCGGCCGCTCCGTCGGCCAGCTGCTCGCCGGGCTGGTCAGCTTCTTCAACCCCGGTGCCGTCGTGATCGGCGGTGCGGTGGCAGCCGGCCTCGGTCACCCGCTGCTGGCGGAGATCCGCAGCGTCGTCTACCGCCGCTCCCTGCCGCTGGCCACCGGCAACCTGCCCATCGTGCTGTCGGAGATGGGCCGCGACGCGGGCGTCGTCGGCGCCGCCCGCCTGATCTCGGACTCGGTGCTCTGCGATGCCTGACCCGCTCCTGTCCATGTCGGGCGTCGTCAAGACGTTCCCGGGCGTGCGTGCCCTCGACGGCGTCGACCTCGACGTGCGGGCCGGCGAGGTGCACTGCCTGCTCGGGCAGAACGGCGCCGGCAAGTCGACGCTCATCAAGGTGCTCGCCGGCGCCCACACGCCCGACGAGGGAACGATCAGCTGGGACGGCGCGCCGGCCCGGCTGTCCTCGCCGATGCGGGCCATGGAGCTGGGCGTCGCCACGATCTACCAGGAGCTCGACCTCGTCGACGGGCTCACCGTGGCGGAGAACGTCTTCCTCGGCCACGAGCGCAGCCGGGGCGGCTTCGTCCGGGCCGGCGAGGCGCGCGCCGCGACCGCCGAGCTGCTCCGGCGGCTCGGCCACCCCGAGATCCCGCCGGGGCGCGAGGTCGGCCGGCTGTCCGCGGCCGGCAAGCAGATCGTCAGCATGGCCCGCGCGCTGTCCCACGACGCCCGGCTCATCGTCATGGACGAGCCCTCGGCGGTGCTCGACGCGGGCGAGGTCGACAAGCTGTTCACCGTCATCCGCGAGCTCACCGCCGGCGGCATCGCCGTCGTCTACATCTCCCACCGCCTCGAGGAGATCCGCCAGGTCGGCGACCGCGTCACGGTGCTCAAGGACGGTCGCACCGTCGCCACCGGCCTGCCGGCGCGGGAGACGCCGACCTCGGAGCTGATCCGCCTCATGACGGGGCGCTCCATCGAGTACGTCTTCCCCCAGCGGCAGGCGGCGGACGCCGAGCCGGCGCCGGTCGTCCTCGACGTGCGGGGCCTGACCCGCCCGGGTGAGTTCTCGGACGTGAGCTTCGAGGTGCGGGCCGGCGAGATCCTCGGGATCGCCGGGCTGGTCGGCGCCGGGCGCTCCGAGGTCCTCGAGACCGTCTACGGCGCGCGCCGGGCCTCGGCGGGCACGGTGCAGGTCGACGGGAAGCGGCTGCGCAACGGCTCGATCGCCGCGGCGGTGACGGCCGGCATGGGGCTCGCGCCCGAGGAGCGCAAGAGCCAGGCGCTGCTGCTCGACCAGTCGCTGGTCCGCAACTTCAGCCTGTCCACCCTCACCCGCTTCTCGAGCTCCGGCTTCGTGCGCCGCGGCGCGGAGAAGGCAGCCGCGCAGGCGCAGGCGACCGACCTCGAGGTCCGGCCGACCGGCGTCGACCGCAACGCCCGGACCCTGTCCGGCGGCAACCAGCAGAAGGTCGTGCTCGGCCGCTGGCTGCTGCGCGGCTGCCGGGTGCTGCTGCTCGACGAGCCGACGCGCGGCGTCGACGTCGGCGCCCGAAGCGAGATCTACGCCCTCGTCCGCTCGCTCGCCGACTCGGGCGTCGCCGTGGTCGTCGTCTCCAGCGAGGTGGAGGAGGTGCTCGGCCTGGCCGACCGCGTCCTCGTGCTCGCCGACGGCCGGGTCGTGCACGCCGGTCCGGCCGCCTCGATCGACGAGCACCGGGTGCTCGACCTCGTCATGGAAGGAAGTGCCCGATGAGCGAGCCGAGCCTGTCCACCAGCGGTCACCTGGGCGGGGTGTCCGCCGAGGTCCCCGCCGGGGAGCAGCAGCGCGTCGAGGCGTCCGCACGCGCGACGGCGCAGCCCTCGGCGCTGGCCCGGGCGCTCGACAGCCCCGGGGCCCGCAGCCTCGGCCTCGTCATCGCGCTCGCCGTGCTCGTCGTCGTGGGCGTCTGGACCGGCGGCGAGCGCTTCGCGAGCGTCGACAACACCCTGACGATCCTGCGCTTCGCATCGGTCATCGGCGTGGTCAGCATCGGGATGACGTTCGTCATCACCGGCGGTGGGATCGACCTGTCGGTCGGCGCCATCGTCGCCCTCGCATCGGTGTGGTCGACGACGGTCGCGACGCAGACCATCGCCGCCGACACGCACTGGATCGTCATGGTCGGCACGGCGCTGCTGGTCGGCGCCGCCTGCGGACTCGTCAACGGCCTGCTCATCGCCTACGGACGGCTCGCGCCGTTCATCGCGACGCTCGCGATGCTGGCCGGCGCGCGCGGGCTCGCGGAGATCATCGCGCAGCGGCGCACGCAGCTGGTGAGCGAGCGCGGTCTCGTCGACTTCTTCGGCGGCAGCGTGCTCGGGATCCCCGGCCTGGTCCTCATCTTCTCGCTGGTCGCCGTCGCGGGCTGGGTCGTGCTCAACCGCACGACGTACGGCCGCCGGACGCTCGCGGTCGGCGGCAACCCCGAGGCGGCCCGCCTCGCCGGCATCCGGGTGCAGCGCCACATCGCCTCGCTCTACGTCCTGCTCGGCACGACCTGCGGCCTCGCCGCAGTCATGCTCGTGGCCCGTACGACGACCGGCAGCTCCACCCACGGCACGCTCTACGAGCTCGACGCGATCGCGGCGGTCGTCATCGGCGGCACCCTGCTGTCCGGCGGCCGCGGCACGATCGTCGGCACCGTGATCGGCGTCCTGATCTTCGCGACGCTCACCAACGTCTTCACCCTGAACGACCTCGACACGTCCACCCAGGCCGTCGCCAAGGGCGTGATCATCGTCGCCGCCGTCCTGCTGCAGCAGCGCGTCGCCGCCCGCAGCGGCAGCTCGTGACCCGCCCGGCTCGTCCCCCGTCCGCACGCCATCCGCAAGGAGCCCCCATGTCCCTGTCCACCCGCCGCACCCCGCGCGGTCTGGCCACCCCGCTGGCCCTGATCGCCGCCGGCGCCCTGCTCGCCGGCTGCACGAGCAACGAGCCCGCCGACGACGGAGGTGACACCGGCGGCGAGGCCCGCGCCGCCAGCTCCAACGACGACAGCGGGGACACCGTCACCATCGGCTTCTCCGGCCCCGCCGCCGACCACGGCTGGCTCGCCGCGATCAACAGCGCCGCCCAGGAGGAGGCCGACTCGTACGACGACGTCGAGCTGCGCGTCGCGGAGGGCACCAACGACGCCAACCTGCAGATCAGCCAGATCGAGACCTTCATCAACGACGAGGTCGACGCGATCGTCATGCTGCCGACCGACGGTGCCGCCCTCACCGACGTCGCCACGAAGGCGATGGAGGCCGGGATCCCGGTCGTCAACGTCGACCGCGAGTTCTCCTCGCCGTTCGCCGCGCGCACGACGATCCTCGGCGACAACTACGGGATGGGCGTGTCCGCGGGCACGTACGCCTGCGGCCTCGTGGAGAGCCGCGGGCTCACCGACCCGGTCATCGCCGAGATCGCCGGCATCGACGCCCTGCCGCTGACCCAGGACCGCAGTCAGGGCTTCGCCGACGCCTTGCAGGCCTGCGGCCAGGAGGTCGACAACCGCGTCGCCGCCGAGTTCACCGTCGAGTCCGGCGAGGCGGAGGCGTCCAACCTCCTGCAGGCGGCTCCGAAGATCGACATCATCTGGAACCACGACGACGACCAGGGCGTCGGCGTCAAGGCCGCCTTCGACAACGCCGGCCGCGACGAGTTCGCCTTCATCGGCGGGGCGGGGTCGGCCAACGCCATGCGGTGGATCCAGGACGGCGAGATGGAGGCGACCGTCCTCTACCCGCCGACGCAGGCGGCCGACGGCGTCAAGCTGGCGCGGCTCATCGTGCAGGACAAGGGCCTGTCGGACCTCGTGCAGGTCGAGGTGCCCAAGCGCATCGTGCTCAACGCCCCGGTCGTCAACAAGGACAACGTCGAGGACTACCTGCCCCTCGGCTTCGAGTCCTGACCCGCCTCGGAGGAGCACCGCTCATGGGACAGCCTGTCCGCCCGCTGCGCGTCGGCATGGTGGGCCACGCCTTCATGGGCGCCGCCCACACGCAGGGATGGGCAGGGGCCGGCCGGTTCTCCGCCCTGCCCCTGGAGATCGAACGGACCGCCCTGTGCGGCCGGGACGCTGGCGCGGTCACCGCATCGGCGGCCCGGCTCGGGTGGGCCTCCGTCGAGACCGACTGGCGGCGGCTGATCGCCCGGGACGACATCGACCTCGTCGACATCTGCACCCCGGGCGACACGCACGCCGACATCGCCATCGCGGCACTCGAAGCCGGCAAGCACGTCCTGTGCGAGAAGCCGCTCGCCAACACGGTCGCCGAGGCGGTCGACATGGCCGACGCCGCGCGGCGCGCCGAGGCGCGCGGCGTGCGGTCGATGGTCGGCTTCACCTACCGGCGGGTGCCCGCGATCGCCCTCGCCAAGCAGCTCGTCGACGAGGGCCGCCTGGGCACGATCCGGCACGTCCGGGCGCAGTACCTCCAGGACTGGATCGTCGACCCCGAGTTCCCGCTCGTCTGGCGGCTGCAGAAGGACAGGGCCGGGTCCGGAGCGCTCGGCGACATCGGCGCCCACGTCATCGACCTCGCGCAGCACCTGCTGGGCTCGTCGATCAGCGGCGTCTCGGGCCTCACCGAGACGTTCGTGAAGGAGCGCCCCCTGCCGGCGGCCGCGACCGGCCTGTCGGCGACCGGCACGACGGCGACCGGACCGGTCACGGTCGACGACGCCGCGCTGTTCACCGCCCGCTTCGCCGCAGGGGCGATCGGCTCGTTCGAGGCGACGCGGTTCGCGACCGGGCGCAAGAACGCCATCCGCATCGAGATCAACGGTTCCGAGGGCAGTCTCGCCTTCGACTTCGAGTCGATGAACGAGCTGCACTTCCACGACCACACCGAGCCCGCCGAGACGGCGGGCTTCCGGCGCATCCTGGTGACCGAGCCCGGCCACCCGTACGCCGGCCGCTGGTGGCCGCCCGGCCACGGGCTCGGCTACGAGCACGCCTTCGCGCACGAGATCGCCGACCTGGTGGAGGACATCGCCGCCGACCGGTCGCCGAGCCCGTCGTTCGCCGACGGCCTGCAGGTGCAGCGCGTCCTCGAGGCGGTCGAGCAGTCGGCCGCCAAGGACAGCCTCTGGACGACCGTCCCCACCTGAGCACACCCGACCCGACCACTCGCGAGGAGCTCCGCATGGCACGACCGATCACCCTGTTCACGGGCCAGTGGGCCGACCTGCCCTTCGAGCAGGTGTGCCGACTCGCTGCCGACTGGGGTTACGACGGGCTGGAGATCGCCTGCTGGGGCGACCACTTCGAGGTCGACAAGGCACTCGCGGACGAGAGCTACGTGCAGGGTCGGCGGGAGCTGCTGGCCCGGCACGGCCTCGACGTCTTCGCCGTCTCCAACCACCTGGTCGGGCAGGCGGTGTGCGACGACCCGATCGACGAGCGCCACCGCGCCATCCTGCCCGCCCGGCTCTGGGGCGACGGCGAGCCCGAGGGCGTGCGGCAGCGCGCGGCGCAGGAGATGGCCGACACCGCTCGCGCCGCGGCCAGGCTCGGCGTGAAGACGGTCGTCGGCTTCACCGGCTCGAAGATCTGGAAGACGGTGGCGATGTTCCCGCCGGTACCCCAGTCGATGGTGGACGAGGGCTACTCGGACTTCGCCGACAGGTGGAACCCGGTGCTCGACGTCTTCGACGAGGTCGGCGTGCGCTTCGCGCACGAGGTGCACCCGAGCGAGATCGCCTACGACTACTGGACGACGGTGGCGGCGATGGAGGCCGTCGGGCACCGCCCGGCGTTCGGGCTGAACTGGGACCCGAGCCACTTCGTCTGGCAGGACCTCGACCCGGTCGGCTTCCTGTGGGACTTCCGCGAGCGGATCTACCACGTCGACTGCAAGGACGCCAAGCGCCAGGTCGGCAACGGCCGCAACGGCCGGATGGGCAGCCACCTGGCCTGGGCCGACCCCCGCCGCGGCTGGGACTTCGTGTCGACCGGTCACGGCGACGTCCCGTGGGAGGCGTGCTTCCGGATGCTGAACACGATCGGCTACGACGGCCCGATCTCGATCGAGTGGGAGGACGCCGGGATGGACCGCCTCGTCGGCGCTCCCGAGGCGCTCGAGTTCGTCCGCCGGCTGGCCTTCGAGCCACCGACCGCCTCCTTCGACGCGGCCTTCAGCAGCTGAGCCGACCGGGTCTGACCCGGGCGCCGACGGGTACTGGCGCGCCATGGCGGACACCGCGATCTTCGACGTCGACGGCACGCTCGTCGACACCAACTACCAGCACGCCCTCGCCTGGTACCGCGCGTTCCGGCGCTACGGCATCACCCGTCCCCTGTGGCGCATCCACCGCGGCATCGGGATGGGCGGCGACACCTTCGTGCCCGAGATCGCCGGGGAGGACGTCGAGCGCGAGCACGGCGACGCGCTGCGCGACGCCTGGACCGAGGAGTTCGACAAGATGATCGGCGAGATCCAGCCGTTCGACGCGACGCGCGCCCTGCTCGAGGAGGTCAAGGAGCGCGGCTTCCGGCTCGTGCTCGCCAGCTCGGGCAAGACCAAGCACGTCGAGGCCTTCCTCGAGCTGTTCGGCGGCCGCGACCTCGCGGACGCCTGGACGACGTCCGACGACGCCGAGAAGAGCAAGCCCGAGCCGGACATCGTCCAGACCGCGCTCGCCAAGGTCGAGGGCGCGAGCGGCGTGATGATCGGCGACTCGGTGTACGACGTCATCGCGGCCGGCAAGATCGGCATCCCGACCATCGCCGTGCGCACGGGTGGCTTCGGCACCGACGAGCTGCAGGACGCCGGGGCGACCTCCGTCTTCGACTCCCTCGACGAGCTGCACGCGGCGCTGGACAGCACGCCCCTGGCGGCCCCGGAGCGCTGAGCCCCGCCGGGCGTGCCAGGCTCGGCACATGAGCCGCCTGTCGCAGGTCGACCTGTCCGCCCGGCTGAGCAAGGCCGAGGCCGAGCAGCGCCTGGAGCGCGCCAGCCTGCGCATGCTGCACCTGCGGCTGCTGCTCGGCGGACAGCTCGCCGAGCAGCGGCTGGGCCCGCCGCTGTGCGTGCTGTTCGAGGGCTGGGACGCCTCGGGCAAGGGCGGGGCGATCAAGCGGCTGGTCGCGCCGCTCGACCCGCGGCACGTGCGCGTCGCGCAGTTCGCCGCACCGACCCACGACGAGAAGCGCCACCACTTCCTGTGGCGGTTCTGGCCGGTGCTGCCCGGCTGGGGCGGTTTCGCGGTGCTCGACCGGTCCTGGTACGGCCGGGTGCTCGTCGAGCGCGTCGAGGGCTTCGCGAGCGAGGAGCAGTGGTCGCGCGCGTACGAGGAGATCGCGGCGTTCGAGCGGACGCTGACGGCCGAGGGCATGGTGCTCGTGAAGTTCTGGATGCACGTGTCGGAGCAGGAGCAGCTCGAGCGGTTCGAGAGCCGCCGCGACGACCCGCTGCGCTCCTGGAAGCTGACGGACGAGGACTGGCGCAACCGCGAGCAGCGGCCGCAGTACGAGGCAGCCGTCGAGGAGATGCTCGAGCGCACCGACCGGCCGCGGGCGCCCTGGCACGTCGTCGCCGGCGACTCCAAGCGCTCGGCGCGGGTCGAGGTCGTCGAGACGGTGTGCCGGGCGGTGGAGCAGGAGCTGTCTGCCCGTGGCTACGACCTCGACCTGCCGACGGCCCCCTGACCGCTCGTGCGGGCGATATCCTGGCCCCTCAGCCTCCGTGGCGCAGTGGTAGCGCAGCTCACTTGTAATGAGCAGGTCGTCCGTTCGATCCGGACCGGGGGCTCAG
>Ga0210040_10003626_pt1 | contig 20770 bp, 17 predicted proteins | sample CryGeyCG12114_NA_FD_185462 | JGI IMG/M metagenome (GOLD analysis project Ga0210040, IMG submission 185462) | Groundwater microbial communities from aquifer - Crystal Geyser CG19_WC_8/21/14_NA (SPAdes) (version 2) | ecosystem: Environmental > Aquatic > Deep subsurface > Groundwater | place: USA... | reverse complement strand
GTCTGCCAACTTCCGTGTCTGCCATGTCTGCCATGTCTGCTGTCTGCCAGCTTCCATGTCTGCTGTCTGCCAACTTCCGTGTCTGCTGTCGGCTGTCTTCCACTTGCCAAAAAAAAATGAAGGGTCGCAGTCGCAGTCGGTAACCACACACACACACGATGGATAAGCAGCAATATAAGCAGTCGTCGAAATTTCAATTTTTAAGCATAATCTAATCTTCAGTTTGGGTTCTGAAGGACTTGTTCCTCACAATTTAAAAAATCGATGCACAAAGTCAAATCTTCTCTGGGGTTTCCGTATGAGTTTAACACGGAAAAATCATAAAGGATGGGAAACGGAAAGGACAAAGGATTGGCTTAACTGAAACCTATTTAATTAACTTTCCTTATGTCGATTAAATGGCAGTAGAAGATAAGCCGCGTTTCCAATTTTTCAATGGGCTGGCCAATCCTTGTTTAGTTGAGATATGAGGATAGCTGGTTTTTCTTAATCAAGTGGGGAACAAGTATTTGGACTTGCACTTGGACTACAGACTTTGACCCCTCCGAGCTTACTTTTAATCTATTTTCATCCTGAGTAATGCAATGCATAAGGTTTAATTCCATCATTAATTTTAGGTTGATGATAACCCACCTATGCTCGCCTTCTTTCTTAAAAAAATCCTCAAACTGCCAATGCCTCTTGCTCTTCAACTGCACGTGCAGTTTACCGGGAAAATTGTACATTATACGCCTGTATTTATTTTCTGTAGTCAATAATAATTTAACTAACTTCTTGGCATAAATAGCACAGCAGGCACATTGCCTTTACATCAAACAGACGTGAGGCGATATTTGCTGGAGATTCTCGTCTGGGAATTCTATTTTTGAATTAAATAGTTGGAACTTATATTCATTTTTTACATCCCATGGAATTTTCAAAGATCCCTATGTGAGTAATTTTGATGATCAAGATATGGATGTGGAACATGATTTGGATATTGAAAGCGATGAAGATGAGCTGGTGGCCATTTCAGAAGTAAATTTATGAATCCCGTGATTATTAGACATGCAGATGTTTTTGCAACTAATCCTGTTGCTTATCAACTCACTGAATTTGTACCGTCTGTGTTTGTGTAGAATTGGCTCGGCCAAAACTTTGTCCAAAGGAACATTGATGACGATGAAAACACAGGATTTCTAGAACCTGAAGATTCAGATGATTATTATTCGACTGTTGTGGTTGACGAAGCTGATTATGAGGAATATCATTTCCCTAATGTAATTGTCAACTCATAATTTTATTCATAATCTCCTCGAATTTAAAATTATGGTGAAAGTACTGTTTATTGCTTTTAGAGATTGCAGTCTTTGAAATCAAAATTAGATTACAAAAAAGTAGGAGTGGTAAGTTTTAATTTAACTACACTGCTACCTAATTAAATTACGTCGGAACAAGATTTTTAAAAACGGATATCTATAAATAAATTATCATTATATCTTTTTTTCAGACAAGTTGCCTCAGTTTTTTCAAACTGTGCAAAAACTATGCAACGTATTTTAAACCGTTAGGTTCAGATAGTGAAGAAGCAATTATTAATAATATCCAGACGTTAAATACAATTGCCTACCAATTGCGCCAATCTAATCAGCTCAGGTAATATTTCCTCTTATGAACTACCTAGCTTTATTTATGGATATCATTTTCCATTCATGCAGGCAGATAAAATAAAGTTTCTTCATACAGATTCAGCTCAATTCCGTCAATATTATATGGGACTGGACACTCGAACCAAAATATTTTGACTCTAATATTTGCTTCATCCACTTTGGTAACCCTATTGATGTCTACCCGGGTCCAATGTTTTACCAAAGTTAATGAGACAATGAAAAAGTTGAGCGAGTTTTCTAACACTAGCTATGCTGTGATTAGTCATCTAGAAAGTCTCATTAGTAGACCTGATTTTATAGATAATAAGTATGTCATTCATTATGTATTACTTTCTTTCTATGCTATTTACATTCTAATGGCATTATTTTGCTTATATTACAGACATTCACGTGATGAGACTGAGACGCGTCCGAATTTGTTTAATATTGTCCATTTGCTTCAACTTACTCTATTAAAGCTTACAAAAAGACTTGAAGAAAAGTTAATGGAGTTTATGGAAAGTAACTCATCAAGGATGAATAGCCTTTTGGCCCAACAGAATTGGGCGTGGTGTAAGCTAGAAAAATTAAATATGTCGTCTGATAATACTAATTTGGACCTGAGATTGCGCTACTCACACATTGAGGCATTAATGGTAAAGTATGAACCTAAAATTTGAATTTGATCATTTTTGTACAACTTCTTCACTTCATTCAAACCTGCTTTTTTATTTGCTTTCAGGGTGTTACAGAAGTATATGCTGTATTTGCAGCGGAATATGCATTTATTTTAGTGATATCAGCCCTAAAGGGATGCAGCATTATTAAAGAGAACAATTTTGTAATTTCTAAATTACTACCTTTATCAATGGAAATGGAAAGTATGTGGGATCGTTATAAAGAGCAAATTTCGTAAGAACTTATTAAAATATGAAAACTATCAGCATCAGCTATAACATTTTACGTTCCGGTCGTCAAATACTTAAACATTAAAACTAAAAAATATTCAAATGATTTTCGCACAGACAAACGAGGAGAAATATGGGGTTACAAAATATGGTAAATGGTTGCATTCCACTCAGTGCGAAATTTGATAGAGAATCAAAACTGATTAACCAATGTAAAAGTGTGCAGCAAAAATTGGACCAAATGCATCATATTCTCACTGCAATGCAGGAAAATGCATCTGATATCCTTTCCACGCGATATCTTTCTCCTTCTCCTAAAGCATCCGAAACTAATAAAAACAGTCTGCGTGTACTTCAGGCCCAAGTGGAAGAAACATTTGTTAATCTCACAAATGAAATGAAATTAGAAGAGATAATTCTGAATTCAATTTTAATGGAGAATGAAAGTGTGGATACAAATATTATACTACCTTGTGAATCTCCTGAACCAGAATTCAGCGCTCAAGAACAAATAAATGGCATTAAATCAGAAAATTTTCCAGATTTATTGTATTACCAAACTGACTGTGAAACCGTTGTACCTAGTGAAAATGTAACATCAGATTACACTGGGGTAGATGAAGTTTACGAGTTGAAAATCAATGAGCGACTATTTTCTGACGATTTGGAAGACCACAAAACGAGTGTAAAAGACGAGAGTACTAGCACTGCATATGAAATTGTTGTGAAACAATTAAAAAATGCTCTGGCCCCCATAAAACAAGAAATGAAAGTTAGGGAACGAGAGGCTTTCAAACGGTCATATGGTAAAGAACCTGAAGATTCAGACGTGGAACAAGAAATCATAGAATACGAGGAGAAAAAAACTGATGCTCCTAAACGTTTTAGTTTCTTGACACATAAAGGTGACGGAGACGATAATCAAAGGAGCCTTTCCAAAAGTCATTTCAGCTCAGTTCAACCAGATTTCAGATCTGAGTTGAACAAAGTTTTATCATCCATGCAAAAGGAAAACTTGCAATCACTGCCGGTAGGATGCTCTAGCGTTTATGAGGACACCTTTCAAAGTGAGAGTAGTAGTAGTGATGATTAATGCAAAAATGAATAAAAACATAAAAACAAAAAATAATAATAAATACAACGCAACAGATTATGATATTAGTGGTCTACTGGTCTATAAACACTGTTTAAAACGACGATACGATGCTAAAATAAAACAGTGGAGGCAACAGTAACCGAGTTATAATTTTCTTTAATGGGTGCTATATCTAGTTTATCATGATTATGACACATTAAGCAATAATTGATAGCACAAATTTACCATTTAAACAATGCATAAGATCCAGACATTTTTTAAATTACGGGATAGTTGACATGGTCATACAGACAAATTAATAATTCGGCACTACATCATATAGTATCTAACGTAACAACCGTTCAATATTCCATGCTTGAGATGGATGCTGAACTACAACGTCATGCACGGATGCCAATTCCATGAATAAAAAAAAGGTCAAGCAAATAATGCAAAACCATGTAATTGTCCGTATGGAATAATGAAGACAAACAATGGATGAATCGGTCAGTGCACTCACTCATGATAGTATAATAGTACGCATAGCAACGCATGCGTTGTTGTTGTCGCGCTTTGATTTTCCACCGTGGGAACTAAAATTGAAATAGATCACTGACCCAGCTACTGCTTTTGGTTCTATATCAACAAAAGCTGACAAATCCAATCACAGTCAAATCTTGCAGCAGAAGGAGAAAATATTTGAAGAAGAGCAGACGTGTAAAATTTTGTCTATTAAGTGGGTGTTTAATTTTTAAGGATTGAATTATTTTGATTGATTTTTTTGGGATAGTCTAAGATCTAGTCATGGACACCAATACAGATTGGCCAGTGCCAGAGGTAGATCTCAATTTTTGCTTTAGGAAAACTGTACTGACTTTATAAGTATGACAAACGCTTATCAAACGATTCAATTAAGTTAACCATGTTCTCATGATTTTCAATGAAGGTAAGGGAGAGATCAAAATCGGTGCCCCCAAGGCCAAGTAAGCAAAAAAAAACAGAAAATAGCACCATGAAATCCTGCTACTGCTACTGTTCCCGGTGGCTTACCTCGGATGAATATGAAGACTCCAAAGTAAGAAGTACTAACTTGGAGATGAAAAAGTTGGCTATACAAATTTTGAACAGCAAAAAGTTTACGAAAACTGAAAAGATGGAGAAAATGGAAATGGTGAGTTTTTATTTTCATTCAAGTAACCTTTCATCTCGTGATAATTTTAAGTTTACGCTTCACTATTTTATATCTCCCATCTGTTAATCATATAGTATAGTTTATGGCTCATAAATGAGGCTACTCATATTCTTGGTTTTTTGTGTAGCTTTTGAAAAATTTTGTTTCCAAGTAATCTTTAGGGTATGGTTACGAACTACTAACTACAACGTGTAGAGACTTTGTAGCTAAATTTTTTTTCCTTCAGTCAGTTTGATCACTTTTTCACAGTATCACTATTATATACAAATAAGAAAGACAAACAATATGTAATATTGCATTTTGCATTAAGATCAATTGAAGAATACCCCATGGCATGGGCATGATTTCATGAACATTTCTTCAGGTTAGATCTGTAGCAAAACATATGTAGAAAAATATAAGAAAAGACAGGCCGCAGGAAGGGTGAACATTTAAGATTAAATAATCCTAAACTACAATGCTCAATTTATGATTGTCAAGTTCTTATAATATTTTGATTTCCTTCTCACTTGAACTGCATCCTAAAAAATATTTTGTCTGCAATATAGATAGTCTGCTAGGATCTTTGATTTAATTTGAATGAAAAAAATAAAATAAATGAAGTTCACATAACACAGAGTGTGATGTTATTTTTAACATCTATATTGAGATTATATTATTGAACTTCAAATTGTAAAATCAATTGGTCATTTTTTATTTGTTTCAGTTGAAGCTGTTGCATCCCGTGGCTTATTATGAAGCATTTGGAATTATGGGGGTACACCTGATGCAGTTCATAAAGTATCGTATCTGCGTGAAGGTTTACGTTTTACACGTCTGACTGCTGCTGGTGTAACACGTCAACCGTCACGCTTCATACAGATACGATGCTTCACGAACTGCATCAGGTGTACTCCTTATGTCTCAGCTACAGGTAATTGGAGCACCTCAAAAATCCAAGAAAACGGAGAAAGCCAAAAAAGTTGTACAGGAAAACACACTAAAGCCGGAGAAAGAACAAAGGGAGTTACAGAAGACAGAAAAGCCCTGCGTTGAAACCAGTCCATCCAAAACCGTCGATTAACAAAATTAATTTCGACCCCTAAATCCATGAAATTGTTTTTATCACTGTACTTATAATTTATTAATTGGTGTTAAAGTAGTTTTTGCTGAAATCGGTAGTTTTTATCCCACGCCTTACCATGTATTAACTCTATAGAAAAATTAAGTGTCAGAAAGTCAGAATTAATTGAAATTACATAGAATCGAGAATAAAGTATAAAGATCTCTTGTAGTGAAAGTCAGGGAACAATTTTCTTCTTTCCTCATTAGCATTGAGTGATAAAAATCTTCTTGCATCATCATATCATATCATTCAAATTGTCGAAATATTGCTGTATTATTTTGAAGAGCAAACACCCAGGTGGAGAGTTGGAAATATGTCTATCAAAAAATTAATTGTAAATAAGCATTTCAGCCAAGGCATGATTACTGGCGTTTCGTACTGGCTGAGTGAGAATAAAATAAATTCTTCGAATGCTGATTTGCTTGCAGTACAACAACTACAACTAGTCAGTTAGTGTATTTCTCCGAAATGACAATTATACTGAATATGCGACGAGAAGAAATGAGTATGGAAAATGTGGATTCTCATTATCACTACCGCATTCATTTGGTCCCACTTTCATTCTCGTAACAGCATGTATATTTAGTAATGATTTTTCCGCCATGAATGATAATGCGGCACAGACAGTTTTCTCCCAATGTGTGGTGTTGGTGTATGCAATGTCAAGAGTTGAAAGGATCTTTTTCTAATTCATGAGACATGGGAGCAACACTATCTGTCAACTTGAGGATCAGACACAGTATTAATATGCCCAGAGCTGTGAGTGTGTTCTCTGTCAGAATACAAAAAGATGTGAAAGAAAAGCTATGCCTTGACTCTTTCTTTTATCCTCCTCTTTTGAGAATCTCCGCCTACCAGTCATTTCTCCCAAATACACACGGGAAATAAAGGAGAGAGAACATCACAAGCTCCCTTTTTTCCTCCTACGGATGAGCATAGCATGAAAACAAATAAAGAACAGTTTATGACAAGACCGTCTCTCTGTTTTCCCTGGCTCGTTTCAATTTATTTATGCATTTTTCATGTCAATTTGTATTCGTGTGTAGTGTATATAGTCCGAGCAGAATTGAAACGGAGGGAATGCAATGCTATGGGACATGCATTTGTGTGTATTCGACGTCCGTTTGAGTTTTGAGAATAGAGTACATATATTTACTCTTGTATATACGGTAAATAAACTAACTAACTCACATGCCGTATGCACAACTATAACTATATTGCCGAGGTGGAAGATTTTAATTACTCAAGAAAACGTAGGTTTCTATAATTTACACGAATTTATTACATGCAGTCTATCAAGGCCATCGCTATGTGACAACTACGACTGCTACCACGGAATCTCTGGAAACAAGGGAGGTTGAATGGACGCTGCACAAAAATTGCATGCGGCGTTTTCCCTACACAACGCAATCTAATACACTAGCATATACGTAAGCACGCCATATTGAAAACATTTGGACTAGCGACAAGAAAGGATTACAAATTTGTATCATGCAATATGCATGCACAACCTGACACTAACAAAGTAAAAACTTATGATTTAACCTGTGAACTTTGCCAGCAGTTTGTCACTAGATAGACTTTTAGAAATGAATCAGAAAGTGACAAGCTAAGGATTTATTGTCACACTATACTTAGGTATGGAAAAGTGAAACTAAAATTGTGTATATTCTGAGAACGAAAACATATGCCAATTTTGGTTGATTGCATCCTGTGTTGTGTTTCCAAGTTTTCAGCCTGATTTTGTAAATCCAGGGCGAATATAACACGAATCCCTTGTTACATATGTGATCATTATTCCTGTTGATTTTCACGGGTATTTACATTTTCCTTGGCCAATAATAAATCACCAATATTGAAGACATTCATGCATACATGATTTGGAAAGTTTTCATGGATATTTTGAAACTAATATTAAACATGATTTGTATTATTGTAGTTCTCATTTGGCACAGGAAATTAACTGGCTACCAACAAGTTTTCATGACAATCATGGATTCAACTGAATTCACAAAAACAGATCTGTGCTCAAGGGAAATTGGGCTTTTCCTATTGTCCTCAGTAGTGATGTGACTGTTGATGTGAAAAAGAGATTTTACGCTCTGTCACTTTCAACTCAGCTATTATTATCATCAAGTTAGTTTTGTTCCCTCCCTTCCGTGAGTGATATTATCCCGGTGATGATATATAAAGTTGTCAGAATCAGTCAACCGATCTGTCCCAAGTTTTCTGAATTCACTAAAGTTGCCAAAACAGACTACATGGCTTCTTGTTCTGCTTGTAATCTCTTACTTTTGGTTTACGTAAAAATGAATGTGCGACACAATTTGACTGATATTTTGGAAAAAAAATTTTCGAATCTATAAAATTATGCAATACATAACATATCTATGCAATAACTCATTACATTTTAAATACATGATGCATGAAAAACCCTTGTTTGTTGCCTTATATTGCATACTCACTCAATATAACAGAATCAGTAGGCCTGGCCTCGTGGTTTCTAAACTGCCCCGTCAACCAGCCATCCCGTTTTAGCTATTTCCTACTTTTTCTATTCAGACATTGACCATTGCTTTTCATCGTTCATTAAGCTGCATATATTTGAAAATGTGATGATTCTATAGCATCATGCGCAATTAAAAAGTATGAGTTAAGTTAGTCGCATTGTAGAAAATGTTCGTTGATCTGAGGAAACAGAGGATATAAAGTAAATGAATCCCCCTTTACATAACACATCCACCACTTTATACGAGAACAAATCATGCATTCATTGGATTCAGCTTTATCTGATCCCTACATAAATGCGGACGAAAAGTAAATAAAAAGCAACTCAAGCTGGATTCCAACTAAATCGTGGGTTTGACACATAATGAATGGTAATGATTTTGACACTCATGATCATGTGGATGACTTCCCCTCTTAAGCCTTATGCAAATTGATTGCACTCTGTTGACATGAAATTTGTGGCTCCATCTAATTGGCAACTAAAGTGTGGTACATTCTCAAATGTTCGGTTAGCTAAATAATTGATCTCTCTAACCAACCACACATTTTTGCTGCGTCCCGCCCGGGCCCCCAACTTTAAATGATGCATGGAAACAAATCATATTTCAACATATAATCATCATGCATACAAAAGAACTCATTTCTCTAGTCACCCCTAAACTAACTACAAGTACCGACAGAATTTCCTGCACATTAGTTAACATGTTTATCAAGCATGAGAAAAAACTATGTTTTTTGTATCTGAAATAATCTCGGAGACACATGAATCTGTTGCTAATAACCAAAAACGACCATGTTGTACCACAGTAAGTTACAAATAGTAGGTCTATTATTTAGCTCCCTTCATTGTACCCAAGGTGAATTACCTAATTTTTACGGCCTTCTATATACAAGCAGTCCATCGTTTCTCGTCTTAATTCAAAGTGAACCCGTGAATAGGATTTTGGTTGTCCCTCCCGCTGATCCACTTCCACTCACTCACAGCTCTTTTACACACAAGGAACACACGGCTGCGGCCCCAGCAACATATTTCCCTCTCGCCATATGGATTATTTTTCCAATTCAACGGTAATAAGCCCTCTATTTACAACCTATCAATGAAAATATCATTTGCCTCCGAACACGTTGACACCCGTGTTTCTCATTCCATGTAATGTGATCAAACAACGTAAAATTGATTCTCAGTTCTTCTGACTCTCACTTACACTTTTAGCCAATTCCCTAGTAATATGTTACAGTGCTTGCAATGTGCAGTGTCCTTTTACGACATATATAGTTTGTAACGATTTTTCATTTATGATTTCAATTACTACTGGCTCACTTACTCACATTGAGTGAATTTAGACACACTTTCCCCAAATTAAGTCTGTACTAATATATTCATAAGCAATTTGGCCAGTTTATGACTATTTTCCATTGTTCATCATGCATATTGGATCTTGTATATCTGTGTTTTTAGTTAGTTAGAGATCTGAATGTATTTCTAACTATTGCCATCCATATATATAATGAGGACTGACTGACTGAGCCAATAATAAATGTCAATCATATTTTTCATTAGCTAGTTAGTAAGCTGAGATTGTGAAATGTCCTATAGTACAGATTACACAGACCCGTCATGTGGACAACAATATTTCAAAGGTATGCATTCATCTGAAGGAGTAAAGCTGATTTAGCCTTTTTATTTGGACATTCCTACTTAAGAAGATTACTACTTACTACGTTTAGTTTATCGATGCCGGCAAAGTATTTATCTAGAATGATAAACCTAGAGGGTATTTCCTTTTCCACCGAAACAAAGGGGCAACAATGTTACGAGAAAATCTCCGATGGGAGCCCTTATTTGTCATCTTTACATACAGATCAATGTAAGTGAGCTTTGAGATGTCAGAATTACTTGTGATGAACAGTTTTAGGGATAAATCTTTCCAAGATATGCATGTGTCGTTCAATATTTTTGTATCCCTGATTACGAAAAACAAAACCAGTAAAGCATATAGTGATAGTGTTTTCTATAGTGTATGTTTAAAACTACGAGAACAATTTAAAAAAATCATGCAAACTTTTTCCATCGACAACTTTATTCTCCTCAAAGCCAAAGCCATATCAGATTTCCCGGTCAGTAGCACGAATAATAACTTAAACTAAACATGAATACTAAATCAAAGTGCAATCAATTCACATTTTACCCAAAGCATAACATGAACACAGAACCTTTTCTCTATACATATAATAAAGACTAAAAACCCACTGGGATGACTTATCACATTATTCTGTGCTAAATTCGGATATACAGTAAATACCACTACAGTCAAAACCTAATTAAATACATAAATACAACAACGCAAAACACAGTAAAATAGCACGTTCTATATATACTACCTTATTGCTAACTACATAGTTATATCTACTTCTATCAACTAACTAAACCCTCCTATGAACTATACTAATATTTTCACCACTAACTAGTCCAGTGACTAACTAACTAAAACTAACTACCAGGATTGCGCTCAATGAGAAAAACGTACTATGCATAAACTTTCAACCTATACAAATTCACAAACTCAATCACAAAACTATATTAACCTATTGCTACCTCTGACCATTATAAAATAGGAAGTTTCACACTGCACACATTATGAGCATTCAAATGTGCCTGTTGGAATAAAAATGGATTCATAAACGCAGTGGGGCTCAAGCGCTGATGATGAAGCTCATTGACCACAGTCCCATGGTGCCCATGACCAAACGGATTGCCATGAGCGATGACATTTCCCCCCTGGGGAAAAGAGGGAATGTTATTAGAAGACTCAGGTCTTGGAGAAACGGGGGGAAAACTACTCAATCTATGATGAGTAGACGGTATACTAGTTTGGGAACGGGGTGCGAACCCAATATTGGGTGACAAGTTGGACACACTAATAGTTGGAGACGAAGGTGCACTGCTATGGTTGCTCGCGCCACTACTACTGCTATTACTGTGACTTTTGGAAGTATTTAGACCCTCTACATGCCTATGGTTTTGTCTAGGGGCATCATGTAGCTTCCTCATGTGTTTCTTGAGATCAAAATTGCGACAAAACCCTTTGCCACATATTTTGCAAGTGAACGGCTTCTTATCATTATGTGTATGCATGTGAAAGGTGAGATTGTAGACTTGGTGAAATGCTTTGTTACACACATGACACTTGTACGCTTTGTCGCCACTGTGCGTCAACTTGTGATTCTTGTAGTTCCCCTTCTGATGAAATCCTTTACCACAAAACTCGCACACAAATGGCTTGTACCCATCGTGAATTCGAATGTGTGTATTTAGCGTGGAACTGCGGTTAAAGGCTTTCCCACAAGTTTGACATTTGTGAGGCTTCTCGTCCGTATGGATAATTTTATGACGGCAGAGTGTGGACGCTTGACGAAATCCTTTGCCGCAAACTTTGCAAACAAATGGTCGAGCTCCTGTGTGCACGGGCATGTGGCGCGTCAAGTTGTAATGGGCGTTAAATACTTTGCCACATTCTAAACAAGTGAAAGCTTTGTTTCCCCCATTGTTGTTCCCATTACTACCAGTACTCAAAGTGGTGGTTGCACTGCTATTTGCATTCCGCCCTTTCCCACTACTGCTACTCACTACACTGGGGTTATTGGCAGAGCTAGAATTCTCGCCTGATGAACGGAGCAATTCCGGCATTTCTTCAGCTTGTGAGAAAAGGGGAACATTTTTCGTGTCTTCTTCCACGAGATTCCTTGGAAGACCCAAATCTTTCCTTCTAGCGCGAGTTTGTCCCGTTTCTAAAGCGTAGTGCAATATTTTCTTGGCTGGGAATGAACTTCGTTTCTCATGTGCGGTTTTACTGTGATGAGGGCTACCTTTATTACTCGACTTCTTGGCCAGTTCGTCCAGTTTGGAGTGGAGTAAATGTCCCGGTGTAGTAGGAATGCTCAAATTCCTCAAATATGGAGAGGATGAAGGACTCTCTTGTTTCTTCCCACCGTCTAAATTTGCAGCAGTGTTGCATTGGGGTTGGAAATGATTCTTGGCTGCTGATATGTACGCCGCGTACAAAGGAGAGAACGGATGAGATGGGTGGAAAGTGTTGGGATTGGAATTAATGTTATTATTATTGCCACCATTGGTAGGATTACCCCCAGGGAGGTAATGAGATGCGGTCGGAGAAGGGTAGCAAAGAAATGGATATGTTTGGAGCAAATCGGAACTCATGATCCGTTCAGCATAGTGACGTAAACTGGCATCGGAAATCACATGAGATGGAACATATTTTCTGAATGCGGATTCTGGTGGAGATACCAACACTGACTCGTTTGACTTTGCGGCTAGTATTGCAGAATGGTCAGTTGGTCTGAAATAGTGGGATAGGGAAATTGGAGGTGAGTTCATAGATTTATCACCGTTGTTATTCTTTTCTCGAGGTTCTTCTTCAGGTTCGTCAAAATCTTCATCTTCTTCGTCATCTGTAGTAGCACCTTGGGGGAATGAAGACTGATGATTTGGGAAGGATTTCCTAGTGGACGAAACGGATTCCATGATTTTTGCTATAGAGAAAGTGAGCACAGGTGCTTTCTTTTGGGAATTCATTTTCATGTCACGAGTTGGGCTTTTTTCACGCAGCAGAGTAGGGGATGACATATGAAGACTCTGGTCCATTATAACATTAGCCCTAGGTTGCAGTTACTACAGTGGGCTCGCCTTGGTAGATCTGTAAAACGAAGAAAGGATTATAATTACTAGAGTTAACAGAGATATTTTCTTGTGCACGTTCTGGGAATGAAATGAGAAGGAAAAAGTGATTTCTTGTCTCCATTGTGCGTGCCTAGGGTGACAATAGTAGGGCTCAGAAAGGAAATAAAGTGTTAAACGAGTGAAAGTTTCATACTGTGAGCAACTCATTGGATCATCATTCATGACGAGTGGTGACTGTGTGAACATGCATTATGATCGTGTGGGCAAACCGAAGAAAAGGGAAAGAAATGTTCCGCATGGGCTCAATAATATGGTCTATGGTATGTGTTGTACGTCAACTGCCAACACACAATGAATGGGTTGGCATACAAGTGGAAAGAAAATCAATCAAGAATGTGTAGAAAAGTATAGTATACGAGCTGTAAATTGTGTGCAATATCATTATTATTTCCTTGTGTGGTAATAGACTTGTCATGAGTGTATGTGTGCATTAAATGTAGTCTCCTCAGACTTGTCCATATAAGGAAACGCAAAATGACACGAGTGAAAAAAATGTTCTCCGGAGTATTGAATGATTTAGACTCCCATTTCTAGCCTAGTTCTCCATCATCATAATAATAGTAATACCCGAGTCGAGTTAGGAAAAGGTTTGCTCCGATTACGTATTCAAATAAGTGGCTCTCTCTCTCTCCAGAAACTGCATTGTTCGTTTCAACTAGCTCGTGTATACAGAGATACACACGAATGTGCATACAAGGGATGAGGCAGGCAGGCAAAGGAGGAAAGTAATGGGCTTTTTCACAAGCCTTTCATTCCACATGACGATTTATTTACACTCAACTCCCTTCTCGCGCCTTTGGACCTTCTCATTTCCCGTTTGTTGACTTTTCTTGTCTACAAAGGAAGGTTATGGCTGCAACTGGGCATGTATACAAGCAAAGGCGCATAGATAGATCCACCAGTTCAACAGACTCATTTATAATAAGTTGGATGTTTTTGAAAAACTCAAGTTTTGGGCTCATTACTATTACTTCACATAGTGGGACCAAAAATAAAATTCCCAGAAGCATACATTTTGCATCTCTGAATCTGAACATTCACCAAGATTTTCAAAAGTTTAGCTAACTATGGCATTCTTTACGAAATAGAAAAAAGGAATTTCCACTGCATTAAAACACTACCGGAGAATAAAACAAGGCCTCATATCCCTCCCAAACTAGCTAACTAACTAACTATTAAAAAAGCAGAAAGAAGGGTGTGGAAGCTACAAATAAGCGAAAGTACTTTGCACACAAGAATAGCCCCTAATTCTAGTGAGCTTATCCAATTCTAGGTAATAACTGTTTTCACTCCTCCAGCTAGTATCACGCAAGAGGAAATTAGCTCAATAAAATTAACAGCTTGTCCCATAAATTACGTATGCATTCAATCATCCCATATTAAAGAAGCGGGTGACAAATAATTTATTTAGCTAGTTACAGGAATCATCACCCATGCACACACGGAAAAGAATGCCACATGAATACATTACATAGCGTGCGTAGAACACACGAGAAAACTAGACCGGTAGGACAAAGTAGTTAGCTAGACAAAGCTATATCAATACGGTGTGAACAGAATAAAGTGATTAAGTGTTAAATACAGGTTGCCGATGGAATTAATACGTGAAACGAGCAACAAAACATGGGACTGAATAATAATGGACTCCCGTGTTAGCTATAGCTAGAATCCAATGATTCCCTACATCCATAGTCAGTCAGTGCCCGTAGAGATTTGAATTTTCAATTTCTTTGGAAAAGTAAAGAAACCCATTCATTGAATGTGAACAGGGACAACTACATAGATTTATGGCACAAAAGATCCGTCAACAACAGGCAGCGGAACAAGTTTTGTGTACCATCTATTCTTATATAATGTGGAGACATAGGAGCAGCTCTCTACTCTTAACTGTACACACAAACTGTTGTGTGCATTTGCGTTTAATACTTTGCAGGGAAATGGTCATTTCGAATGCAAATAAATTATTCCACATGTAAGTGTTTGAGGACCAGCACTCGTTTTTTTTGCCAATGGTCTTGTAATGATGGTCATGATCATTCAAACTTACTATGAGTGGAAGGAATTGTACAAGAACATGCGATATTATTATGCTATGGGATTCGGTGGCAGTTTTTTCTGTATGTACTGTGTGCACCTTCCATTCCCTACTTGGTAATGGTGGGAAATGATAGCTTTTCAAGTGTACAGAAGGGCAAACTGCACGAAATGTGAACATAAAAGAACATTGTGCAAACAACGCAAGCCTCTCCATTTCGGGAAGGTTGGAAAAGCTTATCATCAACATCATCATCAGTCTATGCATACATGAGTACAAGTCCCTACGGGATCCTTCCCAATTAATATGAGCCGTATGGGCTACGGAAATATCTTCCTGGTCTATGTAGTATGTATAGTTAGTTAGTTAGTTAGTTAGTATACAAATCAGAAATGAGAGAAAAATATTGGTAGCAATGTATTTGAAAAGTTTTTCTTCATAGACAATAATGTAATTATACATACATGATTTTGCCACAGTTCATTCTTGTGAGTGAAAGATAATAGCTAGTGGTTATATAGTATAGTACATAGGAAATCTTTGTGATACTAGTTTTGAGCCATTGTTAGTCAGCTCAAATCTCAAGATATGAATTGAATGAAACTCTGTAGTAACTATCTAGCTCCCTTGATATATCCACTTAATGATGATTCAATAATCTGTCAACAAAAACGAGCACACGTTTTCAGTAAGTACACAAGTTAATCCTACCTCTTTTTCATTGCCACTAACTTTCACTACGCAAGGAAACCCCTGTGTGTAACGCTATAAAAGTAAACATTTTCAATTACAAGTGTCATTTCTAATTATTCGTTCGAAATAGAAAAACTGATTTTTACCAACCAATGCAAAGAAAATCTTTTTTTCATAACTAAATCCTGCAAAAATGCCAAGGCCATTATTCTCAAATCAATTAGCTAACTATAATAGTTATATTAGGTAACCCATGACCTTCTAAATACTAATACAATTTTACAACCAACGATTCATATTTTTCAACACTTGGATTACTAACGAAAGCTGATGCAAGCATTGCAGTTTTCTTTACGACCTGCACATTAAAGTGCATCCCCAAATCTCAACTAACTGACTGGCTGACTACAAACTACACGCACGTACTCTCGTTAATGATGACAATGCTCAAGGCAGCAGTGTTGACAACCAAGTCTTGATGACAAAAGGAGCAGAAATTCAAGTGGTTCCTGTGTCATCCAAAGCCAGAGTCGATTACTTTGTGCCCAAGTCCTTTTAAAGTTAGAGACCAAGAAGGGGTGCTCACACATAACACACACATACACACACTGAGATGGGATTCAGAGCATATGAACTTATATAGAGACTAACAGCCAGGGAGCAACTAACTAACAATACATTACATAGCAGCACTCCTTTCAAAAAGACGACCATGATGATGAGTTAGAAAAGAAAAGAATAATCGGGAAGCTCGTCACCCGGGAATTTTTGGTGTACATAATACTTTCAAGAACAATACTACTGCAAGTTCAGTACAGTACTAATGCTAGCTGGCTTTTTTGAGATGAATGTGATGATAGAGCCAAGAGGCTTACACTACTTGAACTCGTTTCCATCTATAATGCTCCGTGTATATTATCAAATTTTTCAACAGGGAACATTTTACTATTCGTAGATGGTTATACCCGTCTCTATAAGAGGCACACACTTATTTTGGTATGCAAAATATCTTGCTCACTTTCGCAGTCAGTCAGCACTATGTTGTGGAAAGTTGTTTTTGCACACTTATGGACAAAGGGGAAGATTTGTTCAAAAAGACAGCTACTATGAGCAAGAGTAAGTAAATAACTAACTAACTGGCTGACAGGGATTTCGATTTTGACAAGCACTCGACAATAGCTGTGCTAGTACTGAAGGATTTGACGCAGGAGAATAATAATCATAATATTATTCCAATTCTTCCCCTTTTACGTCTTCATCATTGAAAATAAACCATGACAAAGTTTTCAACAGCTGGTTAGTTAGTGTTGCAATTATATTTTTAATTGTGGTGGATATGGAGAAGCACATAAATTTTTATTGTTTAGTAGTGGCAGTAGTAGTAAACATTGTTAGTTAATTTGGCCTTTCTAGCATATATCCTACTTATGGGGACCAATAAGTATAAAGTTTTAAGATGAGAGAGAGAACAGAATTCGCAACGTTTGTAATGAAAAGAACATGAAAAGTTTACTGTTTCATGATCTCAAATTTGTTAAGGGCAAAATTGGAATGCAACAACAGAGGATTCTCATAAGAGTGTATGATTTTTTCTCTGTAGTTAGTTACTTGCTATTACTACCACAGCTCATCTTTTATGATGATGACAAATGGACATCGAAATGTACAGTAGCACATGAACAAACTTTTTACGACATTGTTAGCCCATTTCCTTATGCACATTTGGCATGCATAAATTACGGCTTGCCATTAATACGTGTATCAACTACACTCACAGAAAGGAGACCGCCAAGGTCCCTCGTCATAAGTAAAATGACGAAAATTTTGTATGAAATGACGAGAAATAAAAGTTTCTGGTCGCCGTTTTTCCTGTCAAATTATGTTTGACGAGCTTTTCGGTGGGATTTGATATTTTGACGAGCGTTACGGTTGGATTTGATATTTTGACAAGCGTTACGGTTGGATTTGATATTTTGACGAGCGTTACGGTTGGATTTTAAATTTTCTTGCGCCAAACAACGGTTTCTTTATTTTGGATTCTAAAGTACTACATTTCTCGTTTTGATTCAAAAAACTTAATTGTTTATACAAGTTTCATTAAAATATTAATTTAAAATTTTTCTAATTGAAAACTAAAAAGTGTTTTTTTATTCAATTAGTGAGAAAATTATTTAAAACTCATTACATAAGAAAATTAGAAGTATGGGTGAAAAAATAAAGATATCACCGAGTACTCGGGGGAAATCACACATATTCATCGCCTCAAAACAACGAGATGGTAAGAAATTTTACTTATTAAGTTCCATGTATGATATAAAAGTGCTTGAAAAATTAATTTAACCACGTAAAGGGCAAAATGAAAGGTATCTGGTTAAATTCTACAATATTTTAAAATGATTCAATTCAAATTTATCAATTCAGTATTGGAAGACTGATATGACCCTCAGTGATGTTCTGTTTTCAGACGATTTCACAATTAGCCAGCAGCAAACCAAAAAAGTACTCAGTGTTAGTTGGAAGCCAGTTACAAGTTTTTCGGGCCAGGGCTGGCCAAGAAATATACTATAGGAACAATTTAATTTCCAGAAGACTCTATGATAAAGAAACTTGGCATGGCATCTGATAGCAAGTAATAACATCTTGAAACCAACACTATATCCGTGAATATCCACAAATATATGATTGTTTTCTTTTGCATTCACATCACTACATTTCCAGGCTTGAAGATATTCTACTGTTTAATCATGATTGTAAACTTAATGCTCAAATATCCCCCTTGGACGATGAAAACCGGCACCAATACTACTTATAATAATCCAGACCTGGACAATCGGTACGACATTGAGCAGCAAATTTTTGAATTTTCAATCCAGTACTGTATCATTTCACTTTTTAAGGTTATTGGGTTCTTATGAATTTATCAATGCCAAGGATTCAGCAGTCTAGTCAAATGAAAGGTTAAGTTACTATTTAAATATATCTGGGCATTTTATGATGATTCAAATCTGCATTTTTGTTTTTATTTTTTAATTTTTCAGTGCCAGAATGCGTCGGAATTTGCTACTCTGCTTTCAATAAAAATAGCATATAAAATCCAACTAAAAAACTGACTTCTGCCATTCCTGGTTTTAAAAACCTGGTTGTTTTATATCGTAAGTGTAACTAAAACTAGTTAGTATACGCATTTAGAAATCTTAGACTTAATCTGTACCTTCGAATCATTTAAACAGCAAAATAATCTTGCCGATCTTGAAAACATCCGGGAAAAAAGATAATAGACGCCAAACCGTCAAGTACTTGACAATCCCAAAGGAAAGGAAATATCAGTCAATGATGATCAAAATAAAAATTGACAATCGTGTTTGTGTCCAAAGGAAATATTTTGGTTGCTAATTGTTGTTATTTGGAAGGAAGGTTATAAATTAGTCTGAGTAGGTATCTTATTTTAGGAATCTAAAGTTACTAAATCGATATAACATTCAGCATTATTTTGTTTATCTTTAATCCAGTACTGGGCTTCAATTTCACATAGTCATATGTTACTATGCAAGGTTATTCGAATGCTAACGGGAAAACTAAGAAGTCGAAATCATTTGAACGTTGGAATTTGTTGATCCATCATTTTTTTCGGATGACCGAAGTTAAGTTTGAGGAGGCAGTTGTCGTAAGCAATCCAGTTTTATACTAAAGGGTAATGTAGTTTTAATAAAATACTCTTTTTAATCAGAAAAATGTTAATACACAGAAATTAAAGGACCATGCCAACAGAGTGTTGTTGAGTACTCGATGGAAGTGACAAAAAAAAGATGGCATGAGTATGAGTGAGGTATGGAAAATGAATTGCATACGAAATTGCAAGTGCTTACAAAAAACAATTATCACCCCTTGAAAAAATAAAATAGTTTGTTTTCAGCTACAAACTTTGCTGAAGGGGAAACGGATAAATTATTCATATCAGAATTCATCATAAAGGATAAGAAATGTGCAATTGAAATAATTTTCTTCACGTAAATATCACAACCTCAAGTGTTTGAGATTAACGAAGACAACCAAAGTCAAGTAATAACCGATGAGGATCCAATAACCAAAAAGTAAGACTGTTTTACACATATGTGCTTGTCATTTAATTTCCTTTTTTCAGTAATGTAATCTATGTTCCGTAGATCCCAGATGACTTCAATGCTCAGTACCCTGAACTCAAACTCAATGTTTACAAATTATGGCCCACAGCTGCTAAAAGGTTGTATCACTACGCCGAGGACTCGGATAAAAACATATTGAAAAAGCTTGGTGTTCATAAATGTGTATCTACGTGGACTGAAGGTTTGTTTTTTATAGTTCGTTGTTTGCTGTTTTTCAAAATCTTAAATTGTATTTTTTTGTAGAAGACTACACTGTTGTTGGACTACTTGTTTTACCTTTCATTCTTCAAAAGTGTGTTCGTGATTTAATGACGGTTGATTATGCTGATGTTCTACAGTCAAAAAAAGTAGACGATTTGGTGGTAGGAAAAAAAAGAAAGTTTCACCAGTACTGGCTTCTAAAAGGCTGGTGGTGTTTTCACTGGTAAGTAACTAGAACTAGTGTATCTAACATGTCAAACATTCATCAAGATCCAACTGATTATGCACTGATTTGCAATAGGAAAACACGAACGTGAAAGAAATTTAGGGAGAAGGGGACAGTTTGCCTTATATCTGGATAATAGGGAACAAGGCCAACCTGCAAGGGATACAACTATTTGTCATTATACGTAAATCAGCAGTGCCCTGTACAGAGTCTTTTTGTCAAGCACTTGACACATGTTTCAAAGCTTATTTCGTTTTCAACATGATTTATCCCAGCTCTCTCGAACCGGTATGGAAAT
>Ga0210040_10003625_pt1 | contig 20772 bp, 19 predicted proteins | sample CryGeyCG12114_NA_FD_185462 | JGI IMG/M metagenome (GOLD analysis project Ga0210040, IMG submission 185462) | Groundwater microbial communities from aquifer - Crystal Geyser CG19_WC_8/21/14_NA (SPAdes) (version 2) | ecosystem: Environmental > Aquatic > Deep subsurface > Groundwater | place: USA... | reverse complement strand
CCTTTGTTCCCTATTTTATGTCTTTGTTTACTCATTGTTAAATTTTTTGCTCCATTTTTTAGGGGACTCTGGTGGACCACTTCAAGTCCGAGGCTCAGACAATCGGTATTTCTTGGCTGGGATCATTTCATGGGGCATTGGATGTGCAGAGCCTAACATGCCTGGCGTTTGTACCCGCATCAGTAAATTCACATCCTGGATTCTGAGCATTGTCAAAAACTCGTAGAGTATCAACTTATTAACTAAATATTTTTGAAGAAACCACTCTTATAGTATTCTCTTGTTAATTTTGTTATTGTACTTATTCTCTAATAGTATTAAGTTTACATACAAAACTAGTCAGTTTTTACTTGTTAGATTGATTTGTTGAGAGGTGTACTATTGTGTATTATTAACTTTTTAAAATATTTCTTGTACTGGTTTGTATTAAAAACAAATGTGAATTGTACAGAGCATTTAATTTCGCATTGAAAACTACGTTTTTCTAAATAAAAATGTGTCATTTGGTCATATAATGCGTATGCATTAGCATTGCATTCGGATAACGGTGGGATTTACGTAAATCCTACATCCTACAGTGTAGTTGCTTTTCAAACTAATTCGATAGCATATGTTGCACAAAATAGTTTACATGCTGAAACAACACAATTCAGTCCAGTCAGTAGTAAACAAAGAGAACAAAAACACATTATGATGGGGAAATATGATAATTAGGGAATACTAACTAACTAACTAACTCACTATAGTAGATCCTTCCAATGTATACACAGATTTCATTTAATGGGTGTCCATCCTAAGTTAACTAACTAACTATATGACTTAAACTAATAAGAGAAACTAACTGCTCTTAACTATACCTTGAATTTAAAGCACATAACTTTTATTGCCTATCTGTTCCCATGTATTTTTTATACGCTTGAAACATATGGGAACCATAGTTGAGTCTCATCTGTACTCACGTAGGAACTTCTTATGTCCTTATGCCTGTTAACCAACTCTATACGAATTTTTTCCCATTCATTTCTATACAAAAACGTTTTTCAGCTGAGGGATAAACAAATCTCTGTGGAAACTTTTCACAAGTTGGTTAGTTGGTGTTGGAAACAATAAAAATGGATTATTTAAAGTTTTAACTCCGTTTGCAACTAATTAACATAATCACATTTGAATTTAATATTCTATACGTAGCATCGCAACCAAACATAATGTACACAGGTGTTTAACAAATAAAGGAAGGAGATTCATATTGGCAAATCTGAACTCATTGTGATTAAGGAAAAATCTGAAAGTTGTATTGTTACTCGGTTGGTAGGTTTCGTTTTTTTCGTTTGTTTAACTACTTACTGGGTATATATTCTTGTTGCTTGTTTTCGTAGTTTTTGGTTGTTAAATTGTTGTTGTTGGTTGGATTTTTAGGCAATTCTTGTGGAAGTAGTAATTATGGATGTGGACATTTCTTCTGGGGGTGGGGGTCCAGCCCCGTTGGACGAAATTTGCCAGCAATTAAGTTGCTTGGGCACGACGGATAAGGAAGTTTTAGTTAGTCAGCTTCAAGTACTCATTGGACCAAGAATTAACTCTTCCGCTGCTCATTTCTTTTTGGATATGAATAGTTGGTAAGTTGTTACGTTAAGTTAATTGCGCAGGTGAAGTTATGAGCGACCAATCAGTTTTGTAAAAGTGCCCCAAGCCCCCAAAATTAAAAAAAAAAGACAGCCAAGCTTTTGTTTTTATTTCAAAGCAGTGCATGATTTACTGTTTTCGAATTTCTCTGTTTCTGATCCCAAAACTAGTACAATTCGTAAGATGTGGTTTAGAATTTAGAATCAATGGCACGGCAGTAGTAAATCTTCATTTATGGTAGAAAAAAAAGTTTTCCAAATGTATTTATAATTTTTCAGGAATCTCCAGAGAGCTGTGAATACTTACTTGGATTTGGAAAGTGAGCAATACGATGTATGTGTTGTGAGGGGGGATCGACATGTTCGATATCCTCCAAATAGTCGATTCGTTCACTCCTGGACCCTTCGAAATGTCGGGCCACCCTCTTGGCCTTCAAATGCGTCTCTGGTTCTAAGACATTCGAACTCTGCGTACTTCTCATCCCCTTCTTGTCCCTCCAGTATACCCAATTCATGTCATGTTCCGAACATTCCTATCACTAATATTATACAGGTAGGTCTGCTCCGTCTGTCCTCTATTTTCATTTACAATACTAATCCAAGTCACTTTTCGATAGCGTCGTTCTAATAATCTCACTGAATTGAAAATTGCATACGGCATGGCGCAAATTGTTTTCTGACCTGTTTACTCATACTCATGTGACAAAATGTTTTGTTGACCTACTTACTTACAGAATTGTTTTCCTGTATAAAATCAAACAATATATATGAAACACATGCAGAGTCTGTGACATTGTTCCTTTATGAATTTGCAGGCTGGCCAGGAATGCGAATGTAATGTGGAACTGACAACTCCAAACGACATAGGAGATTTCGAACTTCGATGGCAAATGTGTACCGAACAAGGAGTATTTTTTGGAACCGAAATTCAATTGTACATTCATGTAGACTGTACGAATCAAATTACCCAACAACTTGCTCGTCTCAACACCAATGAAGATATTTAATTAGTAAATATAGCTAATCAACTTTGTACATTATATAGCTACTTCAACAAACGAGAGTAAATTCTATATTGATCTATTGCTTTCCTCTTTTTTAATGTATCCTATATCCTATGATTTCTATTAAAATGGTGGATTTGCAGAGTTAGTTTCTAGTATCTATCAGTGTCCAAAAAATTAACTAGATGTTTATGTTACTGCTTCCAGTTCATCTAATATTATATTGTGATCATTTCTCCAAATTGTTGATTGTTATTTGAGATTTGAAATTTTTTCGCTGTTCGAACAATGATCAATGGTCGAAGCTAAGAAACTTTGCACGTTGAACTGAAATGTATTGTATTTCGCCATTTCGGGCTCTGAAACCTTTCGTAATATGCTGAGCCATTGGAGATTGTATTATAGTTGATTTGTTATTTTCCATTATAATGCTAAATTATATTCTTATAGTTATTCCATTGAAATCCCGAAGTATCTAAAAATGTATCATGCTTGTATGAAGGAAACTCGTGATCACTGATTGTCATGAACATTCTCCATGTGAATTCTGCCATTTTTATTGAAATATTATTCTGAATGCGAATAGATGAACTAACTACCTACATTCATACTTTTGTGGCTCTTTGTCCGATAGTTTTTCTACCGAAAAAATGTGCATTGAGTGATCAAATATCTGGTATATGTAGTTAGTCAATTTAGTTAGAAATTAACTTCTCTCAAGCTATATGCAAAAACAGCAGAAAAAAATCTCTGTACGAGAGTTCTAAGGAAATGAATAAAAAATGCATTATATAAAACGCACGAATCTAGTTCATCACATTTTTTATTTTCACGATAGCTCCAACTTTACTCACACAAGAAAATAAACACAAATTCCTCTCAACCTATTAAGTAAATCACATATTGTTTGGAACTCAAATTAGCAGCATTAGTTAACTAATAGCACCCTCATGTAAGTATTAATGAAATGGATTCTTGTAACACCTCTGGTTCCAATTTTCGTGAGAACTTCTTGCAATCATTTAGAAGGCCAAAATTTGGTAACTGACAAACATGCATCCATTATATTAAGCCAAAGTCTCATTTTTTTACAATTCAGAGCCGTCACAAAATCCCATTTTAAGTACTTGGTTTCACAATGATCTGTTTTAAAGTAACCCTATGGGTTTTAAAGCACTTCTTTTTTGGTAATCTAATTCACAATAATACTCTTCCACAATATAACACACTGGATAAATAAATAAATGCATATTAGCTATAAGTTTGTTAAGCACTCACAATGTACAATTTCAAGTAACAAGCCATGCAATAATTTTAAATAGTTAGTTACAAGTTAGTTACAGTTTTTAGCTGCCTCATTTTTCTGCGTTCAACACTACATTATCTTTTCATGTTAATTCACAATCCCATTTTTTTCCTCTGCCTTAGAGAGTAAGGATGTCATACACACTATATGTACACAGAACGATCACATCCATTTTAAATAACTTTCACATACTGATGAATTCGGAACGATGCTGGAACCTCGATATGAGTGTTCAAATGGATGTTGCTGGGATTGAAAGGGAATGTGACAGGGAATGATGATTTTGTGTCCATCAGGAGTGAGTCTTTGGCATCATGGCCACGCATTTCTTCAAGTTTGGCTGCCACAGCTTCGATGCAGCTTCGACTCACTTTGTCTCCTTCGTACCCATCTTTGCTTGAGTACAAGTTTAGTAGTTTCACAACCTGCAAAGATATACAAATAGCCAATCAGATTCAGTTGCATGGGTGGATGAGTTTTGCAGTAACTGGGAATGCGCTAAAATTAGAACTATTTCAATGCTTCTTTGGCCATTGGAATCAAAAGAAATGCCTTAACAAAAAATATGTGTTTTTTTCCAACCGAAGATTTGAAGTGTTGACCTTTCAACACCTTAAAAGTCTACTAATCCAAAGCGACCAAATTTAATTTGTCAGACTTTAAATGACTCTCCGTTCTGATTAGGACAAAAATTCTCTCTCACCTGTTGTATCGTCAACTTCTCCGGTATACTGCAAATAACATCCACATCGGTCTTCTTAGCCTGAAGAATCTGACTAGCCTCAATCAATGGTTTGAGCACATCATTGATGCTTTCCATTTTCTTGGTCCTGGCCCATTCTTCCAGTTGACTCACATTAAACCGAATGTCTAATCCCTTGGACCAATGACACAATTCCCTCCGCAGAAGCAAATTATTCAGGGCTGCCGCACACAAGTAGAAGAACAAATGCTTGAAGACTTGACAGATGACTTGTTGGTCCAATCCGAATGCCTCCATAGTGGTATAGGTTTTCTGCAGATGAGCAATGAGTTCATCCAAGGGAGGTTTTTGGGTAGGACTCCCTTGATCTGGTCCTGGCGTCAAATGTGTATGCGAATTTTCCAACAGTCCGGGTACAATGTAGCATTGCATACTGTCCTCTTCTTGTTTAATTAGGAGCTAGAATGTAAAAAGAACATGAAATATTGTCTATACGTATCACTCTCCAACAGAATATTTGTTATTTCCATGATTTGTTTGCTATTTGATTCACTTAAAAATCCAGACCAGTCTCGTCTTGTTTTTAAATAAAAAATATTCCGCACATAAAATACTCCCCGAAAAAAATTCTCACTTACCAAACACATCCAAACAGATAAATCTGAAAACACTTGTCGATATTCACTCAAGTCAAAATTCTGCAACGCATGGGAATTCTGAATATCCGTGTTACTGCCCGTAAATGCCTTATCACCTGAATACTGTTTCAGTAAATGCAATAGCCTCAACAGATTGGACAGCCATAGCAAACTTCCATAGTCCCTCTTATCCGTTTTCTTCGTGATCCTCTTTTTCAAATAGCCAGTAGCACTCATCAATAAGCTTCTCACACGTTCATCCTCATTCACAAAATCCGTGTACCGGATCATCATAAAGATGAGATATGCGGGCAAATTCCGCATCTCTTTCACTGCCACCATAGGATCCAATTCGTATATCAGCGTCTTCAGGATCTTCGTTTGGTCTTCGTTTTTGTACTCTAACATGCCTCGCAACGATTTTGAATCCTTCCGACGCAGGAGACTCACCCCTTCGGCAGCAGGGATGTTCGTAGTGTTTACTTGGGATTTTGTGAGTTGCTCCCGTAGAGCCTGAAAAAATTAGGACATCAGTATTAGTCATGTCAATTTTTTTCACATATTTTTTAGGAAGGGCCTTTTGAGCTGGGATAGGCTAAATTTTATTAAATAAATCAGCCTCAAGGAGCAGCAACACCTATTGTACAGGTCTCACAACTCCTTGGACTGCAGATTTACAGGAGTAACAAACATTCATAAATTTTTTGTAGCTCGGCATTCTAACTCAACAAATACGAACTCAACTACAGAACCGATTCCTAGCTTATGCTAAATACAACTAAAAAAATTATCTTAAGCCCCTTACCAGATTCTCCTTGGTCAAATTCAACACTTGATGATTCAATCTACTCTCCCTTGGACTGATCCCTTCACCCTTAGATTCCATCAATTCACTCAATTCTCCCTTCAAAGCCTCTATCCGATGTCTATAGTCCTTGACTTCCCTAGCTTTGCCCACTTTTTCAACTTGTAATTCCCTCTCCAACTGCTGTATTACAGTCTTCTGAGTCTGAAGAATCAAGCCAATCTCATCCTCGTCTTCTTTTTTCAAGAAACTCTTCTTTTCGAAATTGCTGGCCAGCACCGTCCTCAACTGAATAGACTCCTCTTTCTTCCTACTTAATTCTTTCTCCAGGTTCTCATATTGTTTCAGGATTTCTGTGTCGATGTGGGCGGCTCCACGTAAATGAGCCAGATCGTCTCGCAATTTTTCATTTTCCAATTCCAGTTCCTGGAGTCGAATGAGGTCTTGAGTGCGCCGTTCGTCTTCCAATGGTGCGGTTCCGCGTGCTTTCACGGACTGCAGTTCGTTTTCCTTTTCACGCAGAGCGCGTTGAAGTTCTACGACTAAGAGGGAAGCTTGTGTTTGATCTTCGGGAGCTCGGACTGTGTCCCCCATGGCCACAGAAGACATCTAGAAGGACAAAATAGGATTAAAATAGCTATTTGGGTTTGGGCTGCCCATTTCTAAATTAAATATATATTTCCCAGCATTCCAACAAGGGATCAAAATTAATTTTATACTCTAAACCTTACATCTGCCTTAATATTAAAACAAAAATCCTCACATACTCAAAGAAAACTTAAAAATACAATTCTAGTTTCCCAATACCAAAAAAAGCCTCTCTTACTCTCCTAACCCCGGACAGCATAAAAATAGCCATACCTCCCACTGATCCCACAACAAACCCTAAAAAATCGTTTTGCCTTACCTGATCTCCTTCCATACTCAACAACTTCTGCAAAGCGGTCTGATGCGCCACCCTCTCCCGATCCCTCTCTTCGACCAAAACCCGCATCTCGGCTTCAACTTGCATTTTCTGTTCCAATGCACCCCTCAACATCTCTGCCTCCTTGCTCAAAACGTCCAATTCTTCTTTCACACTCTTCAACTCCTCCCTTAATCCCTCCACTTCTTTCATAGCATTCTCCTTGTCTCTCAACGCGTCCATTTTCTCCGCCCTTTCCGTCTCCACTAACTGCTCAATATTCACCCTAAACGCCTCGAACGTTTTCGTTTCCTTTTCTAAAATGCCCACCCTCACTTGCAAATCTTTCTTGGCTTCCAATTCGGCCTTTAAGTGCTTCACATCTTTCATTTGATCTTTCAAAACCGCATTCTCCTCTCTCATCTCTGTGTACTTTTGCTGCAAACTGATAATCTTATTTTCTAGCCCTTTGTTTAACGTTTTAATGTGTTCAATACTCTTAGCCTGTTTTTTCCGCTCTTTCAACTCCTTTTTGGCGATCCATCTCCTTATACAGTTTTGAATAAGGACCACCTTCGCTATCTCCTTTTTGTACCATTTTCGGGTTGAAAATCCCCGATAGTGTCGTTGAATAACAATGGCAGCATTTGTCGATCGGATGTGCATGGCTCGTTTGCGGGCAAGGAATCCTCGCGCGTGTTTTTGAAATGTAAGGGTCCCTCGAAGGAGATTTGTGTATCGACGTCGACAGAAAAATCGACGCAAGTTCGATTGAATGATTATGGCGGAACGGGTTTGACGCAAATGTAAAGCCACTTTGCGAGCAATGAGTCCACGGGCACGACACTGTAGCCATAAGATGGTTCGCTGAATTCGGAGATATCGGATTCGGGCGAGCCAGCCTCGGATCCGTGTTTGAATGATGATTGCAGATTTGTGGAGTTTGTCCCATCGAAGCCGCTCCATAAGGGCGACTTGGCCTGCTCGGAAGAATAGTTTTGTGGATCCGAAACGATAGGCATCTTCGGGGAGGAGAGAGGTTACAAGAGTTTTACATAAATTGTCATGACTGATTTTCTTGGATTTGGAAAATGGCATCAAAGGGCGATATCGATCGTGGAAGTCCGAGTAGATCCATCTGCAACCAAAAAAGGAAGAGATTGTTTTACGATAAAAAATGTACTCATGAAGTTCAAAACATTTAAATCATACCTAGATGGAAATCCAGCGGCAGAAATTCTGATGGTCTCAAGCACCCCACAAGCCCTCAACTGTTGAACAGCACGTAAAGGGTCAAACACAAAAGCTTTTTTCTCATCATTGGGTTTAATACAGCGAATATAATGAGGCGTCGTGGCATTTAAAGAGACCATAAGTAGACGTAAACTGTCTCTGAATTGATTGCCTACAGTGGTGGTCCCTGATTTCTTTGAAGGCGCTCCTACAGACTTTTTTGTTGCGGATCTCGGGGGTCCAGTCGCTTTTGGAATTAGAGAGGCTATCCATTCATTCTGTAAAAGTGGGGAAATTAAAAATGCAACAAGAGCAAAAGATGTGGGATAGTGGGATGAACAAAACCTTCAATGATTTTTTTTGCCCCCTTCCTTTAATTGCATTGCATAATGAGAAATACAAATATTTTCCAGATGAAACAAAACTTGCTCACCTTAGAATGCCTTACAACAGTGACCAACTCCTGATTAACAGCATCCCGATTCTTTTGCAAAAATCCATCTACTGTGTAATCCACTTCATCTGCGAAATGCTTCACTACGAAACTAACTCCCCTGCGCTTTGGAGCCACATAATGGTCATAAGCTGCACAATGTTGATTAAGTTTCAAAAGCCAGCTTTTGTCATCTCCCTGTGGCATTCGACATTCTTCATCCAACAGATCCAAAATACCCATTTTCGCCTCAATCAAATCTATACACGGCTGATTGTCATAAAAATCTATAAAAGTCCATTCAATCCCTTCTTTAACATATTCTTCTTGCTCCAACTTGAACACATGTAGGTTAAACTGCTGCTGCAACTTCTCGTTCGCATAATTGATGCAGAACTGTTCAAATGAGTTTTGTTCAAACGTTTCGAATCCATAGATATCCAATACTCCTATGAATCCGTGCCGGTCTGCTGAATTTTGAGACAAGGTTTCGTTGATTTTTTCCACAATGTGATTAAATAAGCAGGAATATAGAAGTTTAGAGAGCGCATCACGAGAATAATTTGAATCTACTATGGTCATTGGCTTCACGATTTCTTCGTTCACCGTTTCTATTTTTCGATTGCACAACCATTTTCGTAAGAGATCTGAGTCAATTTCTAATAGTTCTGAAACGATTGACATACTGCGGTCGTCTTTCTGTGAAAAAGAGAAAAAAATCGATTAGAATCCATTCTTTTCAATGTAAGTAAATCATAAAGTAACACTACAGTAATTGAAAAATGACTAACAGCCACTGCAGCATTGTCACTGTGAGTTCCACTTCCAAAGATTTTCATATTTCCTAAGTGTAACACGGCAGCCAAAACACGGAAAATCTTCCTTCGATGTTCCACCCCGAATCCTAAAAGTTTGAAAGCCTCAACAGTGTCTTGAAAAGCCTTGTCATCATTCACAGAAGGGATAACGCCTGCATTCCCCTGTCTAGTGTAATGGAACCCTTGAAAACTATCCAAATATAATTCTGAGACTTCACTATGTGAGCCACGGGATGCGCATAGTTGATAAAATATGTGATAATTTCGTTCCTCTTCAGACTGGAAGACCACGCGAGATTTTTCCAGTAGATAAGTTCGCATCGAGGCCGTTTGCATGTGGAATTTGGAAGAGAAATCGATTTCTACGTACTTGCCTGGAAAAACAAGATACAAGATTACTATGCTGCTATGTTGCCATAAACTGATAACAAAATTAATTTCAAAAGAAAAACAGTAAATCATACCAAATCTGGAAGAATTATCATTCCTAGTAGTTTTTGCATTCCCAATAGCTTCCATAATGGGATTGCATGCTAAAACTTTCTTTTCTATCTGAGTCTCTTCATCTGAGCCTGATCCCACTGTGGCGAAAAATCTCATCGCATATTTTGCGCTAACAGTTTTACCAGCGCCACTTTCCCCACTCACAATAATCGATTGGTTTCTGTTGTTCCTGAAAACACAAAATCCCACCAATTAGTAGCATGAGTCCCATGAAAATACACATTTTTTAAAACTCTTGGTTAGTACCTACCTTTCTAGATTATTAAACGCTTCATTTGCCACAGCATAGATATGCGGATCTAACTCAGATAAAGAATTTTTTACACCATGATACGCCCAAACGATTTCCGAAGAATAAATTGGTAATTCTTTGTACGGATTTATAGCTACCAACACAATACCACAATATGTGTATATACTTTTCTCGTTTATAAATCGACATTTTAGATTGTACAGTACAGCTGCTTCGTGGAGATATGATAGACTTGTCAGATTATTAGCACCTGCAAAAAAAAACACCGTTAGGTTAAGATATTGACTTAGATTTTTGAATGCACGTGGTATGAAAGTATGAACATTTCCAGCGACATGGATACCAAGTAAGAATGTAATTTTTTTTGTGTTTTTAGTTTTTGTTCAAGACCAAAATATACACAATTGCATTGCATAAATACCAATGAGAATTTCGGGATTCCGTAATAATGGATAGTCTTTTTTGATAGCGAGTGATTTTGTGTCAGCGGAATCATCTAATTTGTACTTGAGCTCTTTTTTGCTAACAACTTCAATAATTTGAGCCCCCGTCCAAACTTCAGTGGGATGATGAACCCAGATTCGAACTGATGGTTGGAAATCTTCAAATTTATCCTGAGCCATTTTTGGAGTTAATTATTTCTTCCAACAACTAACAATAATAACGGGATTCAATTCGTCTTGGACATTCTCCACATGATTTACGTTAGGTTATGGAATGTGATTTCAGTCTAGCATGTTAAAGAAGAGATCTTTACACTGATAATTTAGAGAAATAATTAATAATTAAATAGAAATAATTTAAAACTACGGGAATGTCAATCTGTTTATAAGTGGAGTAATTCAAATCTCGTGGGTGGCATGACTCATGTCTTGTTGTCACGCCTAATTTGGCTCCAAAGGTTACACCCGAAGACAGCCGCAAACTGAATCACTCTAACACAATTAACTATTTTTTTAAAATGATATTGAGAATTTATCAAAATAATTTAGATAATTTATTGATTGCATTGAATCTCTAGATAAGCAAAACAGAATCTAAACGCATGGAAAAGAGCAATAAACTTCGAATAGATTATTAACAATAGAATAAATCAAAAAGTATTTAATTTCTGCTTCTGGCTATTATAAAAATTTCAATCAATAATTGACGATTAATATGCTTTTTGTCTAATTTTTCTTTAAAAACAAAAACAATTTAAACGGAAAACACATAAATTCAGCTTAATAAATGCAGAAATCATAAAGTCATCTTTGTTTTCGATTAATGCAGAAACTATTTCACACGTGCGACTAAAAGTTTTATGAACAATATAACTAAAATTAGAGTTAAGTTTTAAAGTTAGAAAATCTTTAATGAATACTTTTCATGCTGAATTTTTTATTATTTTTTATTATTTTAAATAAAATCCTTAGCGATCCTCAATTCAGCATTTTAGTAAACTATTTCGGCTGAATTCTCTGCCCATATTACAAAAATAGTATGACCGAATGTATGTATGGGTCTGTATGGGTGCCGTCAAAATCATACAGCCTACTACATACAGTTACAATGCACATATAAGTCAGTCACTTTATATTGCTGCTGCTCCTAATCTCCAAAAAACGGCATTCAAATCAAAAGTGGCTACAAAACACATATACGAACAACAGTACAAGTGTTTAAATATTTACGATTTAAAAACTTCCCACTTGATCAATTAGCTCATCATTTGGGCCATTAACCACCTTTATTATCATAAAATCGTCATAATTTGAGCACTGGATAAGTTCTGAAAGACTGACAGCGCACCAAAAGTTGAAGGTTTTCAAGGACCAGAATTGTGTGTGATTTTTTAAATTACAGCATAGTAAAGAAGTTACCAAATATAGGAGAAAGGGCGTTGATAAAATATTTATCACAGATTAGTTATCTTATATTATCTGAAGGTAAGTCTGAGTCGGCATTTGAGATTGATTGGATTTTGAAGGTTTTAAAATTACCTATATTCGAATTGAGAAAGAATAATCTGGACATTTGAATAATTATAATAATTTGTTAATTTATTTTGCAGTTGGCCAAACGCAGCTCATCGTGGTTGAAAATCAGTAATTATGGTGACTCGGGATGACGAATATGATTATTTATTTAAAGGTGAGTAGTGCCCAAACTAATGAAACTGATCATATGATTCTGTTCCTAAATCCCAACAAGTCTTCCAAAATTTGATTGTTTTTATTTACCCCAAAAAGCTGTGGAAAATTCCCAAAATTTGTACTAAATTAAAAAAATATTAAATGATTGGCTTTTAAACATTTTTTCCTGTGTTTATCAACAAGAGTTTTAAGTTTTCGTTGTTTTGTATTTGCAGTTGTTTTAATTGGAGACTCTGGAGTTGGCAAAAGTAATCTGCTGAGTAGGTTTACCAGAAATGAATTCAATTTGGAATCCAAATCTACGATTGGTGTCGAATTCGCAACACGTTCCATTAAAGTTGACGGTAAAACTATCAAAGCCCAGATTTGGGACACAGCCGGTCAGGAGAGATACAGGGCAATCACTTCAGCGTACGTACTTTTATTATTTCACTCGAAGAATCTTCTTCTTCAGTTTGTTGTACTCATCGAGTATATTACTGTCCGTTTCAATGAAATACGGAGTAACTTTTTTCAATGGTTACCTGGCAGAGTTTGTTTATCATTGAGTAAAAAATAAATAATACATAATAATAATAAATTCGTCTTAATCTCATCATGGGGACTTAAAATCTAGAACATATTTTGGTTGCCCAGGCAATTTTTACAAAATTTGCCTTTTTCACGGTGATCATCCAACAAGCCTAGATAGCCAATTTAACATTAGGAACTCCGTATTTCATTGAAACGGACAGTAATAGTATTTTCTATCTGGATCTGAATGAATTTGATTAATGTGATGAACAAAATAATGACATGCTGAGCAAAACAAACAAACAAAATATTATACGTTAGTTACGTACAAACGTAATGTGAATTGAAATAACTCAAAAATACACTCTTTGTGTTGTAATTTTATTGTAGTCTCAGTCTACGATCCCTATTATTTGATTTCACAAATTATAAAAAATGCATGCTTCACACTTCCGTTAGCTTTCTAATAATCAGAATTCTAGAATAAAGTGGACATGTGTGATGTGTTTCATTTCGAAGCCAAATCTAGCGACATTTTGAATAAAAACTGACTATTAATAGTACTTTTTTCTGTATTTGACAGATATTACCGTGGGGCAGTTGGAGCTTTGCTGGTGTACGATATAGCAAAACATTTGACATACGAGAATGTAGAGAGATGGTTGCGAGAGCTTCGGGATCACGCGGATCAGAACATAGTGATCATGTTGGTAGGCAACAAGAGTGATTTGAGGCATCTACGGGCAGTGCCTACGGATGAAGCCAAAGCTTTTGCCGAACGACATCGGCTCTCATTCATTGAGACCTCCGCGCTGGACTCTACCAATGTTGAGACTGCCTTTCAAAACATCCTTACTGGTCAGTTTAAAGTTTTATGTTATTCCTTCAGTCTACCTGTTAAACCCAATGATTTCCTTATTTGTGTCATTCATACCATACCATACGCAGGAGCAAACAGCGCAAATTTCAGAAATATCTTCTTTTTATGTTTTCTTCATCCTGTTAGACTCCATAGTTTAGGCTTTATTTTTTCATATTTTATGGTCTAAAACCAGAGATTGTGGAGCGAGGTTTGTGTTGCAAAATTTAAAATTGGAAATTGCACACAGGTGTTTGATTAAATACGCAATGGTGCAGTGAAGCTTCTAGATTTCAATTTTTAATCCAAGAGAAAAACTTTGAAACTATAGGAAACATGAACTTTAGACTACTTTTCCCCGCCTTGACGCAGTTGAACGTATGGCAGGCTCGGCAGGCTGAGAGCTATTAAATTCATTTTTCAAATACTATTGACAAATTTATGCTATGGACAGTTTCCCCCAATAGGTTTAAAGTTATTGTATGGTCGTAAACATGTGTTGTCTTTTTGTGTGTAGAAATCTACCACATCGTGTCGCAAAAGCAGTTGCCACCAAACAAGGATGAAGACGGGTCGCAAAAACCTATGCGTGTTGTAGATCGTCCAATTTCAGGCCATGCTATCGATGACCCTAACACGAACAAAAAACCCTGTTGTCAAAATTTGTAAAAGGAATGGAATTTAAATGTAAAAGCAAACAAACTTACTTATACAATTTGTTAACATTGCTACATTACATAAAAAAATATACTACTGTACTACTACTATCTATCATCAAAATAATCCAGTGTTGTTGTTTGTTATTGTAAGAATTTTATTTCTAATTTTGTTCGGTTAGTTAGTTAGTTGAAAAATTGCTTTATTCTATTACCTTATCATTGTATGAAAATTATTACATATTTATATTATAACAAAAAACTATGCTGCTTAAAAAAACTATTCAGTTCGCTCATATTTAAATCATCACTATTATTATCATCGGGAGGCAACATACTGGGGAAAAATCTACAAACAATAAATGAGAATACTTATTGTTAGTTAGTTAGCTAGTGTAAAGTAAAGATAGCATACAATTCCTGTTATGAATCTGTGTCGAAAAAAAATATTGTGATTCCAAAAAAATAAAGAAAAGAGAAAATAGAGTTGGATGTTTTAATGGTGTTTTTTCATTTTAGTTCTAAATAGGGAATAAAGGGAAATAGTGAATTCATCATCATCATCATCCCGCTAACAAAGGGAATTCGTAATTTTTTTGGTCATTAATGTAAATGTTAGATTAACTTCAAGCTAGACTCACGTAAAATCAACCTTGACTTATGCTACGTCACGTGATATCAATAAATTTTGCAACTGCATATTATGACAATGTTAGAATATGCCAATCTTCTGACTGTATATTTTTTACAGGCCTCGTTTCAAGCATATGGGAAATGGATTCGTCCGTTAATTTTCGCCGTATGGAAAAAATGTACAAATCAACTCTGAATTACTAACTAACTATGCTATACTATATACATTTTGTGGCCTTTAAATAATTCCTATGCAATAAATGGCTGTGTGAGAACTAAGGACTATAAGCATGTCCAGCAAGTTACACACATAAGTTTTGAGCTTTAGCTTTTTGCATATGATGACGTTTGCAATTCAAGTATTGTGTAAATCCTGATAATAATGCATTGGCACACGTGTACCATACTCAGTCAGCAGGTAGGTGGTTACCAAGTATTGATTTAAGTGAAAAAGACAGATTTAACATATGAACCATACTAAATGTCTAAATGTGTGAACAATAATATTATTCAAAGTCAGTTTAGCACATTATGTATGGTGACAATTATGGAAGTTGACAATGTCATGTCATACAATAGCCATAGCCCATAACATAATTTTGGACCGTTCTCACCGGAAACGCATGTAGCGGAAACCTCCCAAATTGGGTAGTTTTTTTCTAAATAACTATTGGAAAGTGTCATCAGATTTTGCAATTCATGTTTTTTACTCATTGAAGGAATGCTTTGTTCATTTTATTAAAAAATGACACCATTTAAAAAGCTCTCTAATTTTCTTTTTATGCAATTTTGTATCTCCTATGATGAAGATTTATGAATTCTGTTTGCTTTATCATGAAAAGACTGCTTCAAGACACATAGCTTAACCATTTAAGACAAAAAGACATTCTCAGTCAGTTTCTATTCCTGCATTTTGGTATGCACTGAGACTGAATCATAAATATCTCAAAAACTGAGTTTTTAAATCTCATATTCGCTATCCTTGAAAACCGCCAGTAAAAGTGTAAAATTCGGCAACTATAAAATACCTATTACACGTACTAACTAATGCTATTGAGTTTGTACTTATAGTTAGTTAGTCTACGTGAATGCCTGGAGCAAAATTTTTTGCTCACTTTTCCTTTCATACATACAAACTGCTGGATAAACTTTTCAAGACACGTCATATACAAAACAGCCTATGAGAATTTTTTGAAGATGCTGCAATGGTACATAAAACAGCATTTTGGGTATAAGATAACTGACTACTACTACAACAACCTGTCAAATGAAAAGCGTATACTTACATACAACAAGTGCCTACATGCATCTTGACCATTGAACCATGTCTGGAACTAATGCACTCAAAAAGTCACCCACCTGTTAAAACATTCTTGTAGCTTTCTACTAGCTACTGACTTTCCAGATTTTCATAAATTTCATCCCCCAGTATCAATTTTATACTAAATTTTACGAAAATGTATACTTTTAAAGTATTGCCGGTGCTGACACTTGTAATCAGCTGTGTATTCTGTGAGAAATCTGTGTATGATTTCTCAGCTACTGATATTAATGACAAGACTGTGGATTTTAGTGATTTCAAGGGCAGGGTAAGAATTCCATACGTTTTGAACATTTACAAAGTAAAAGTAATAAGAAATTGGTTGTAAAATGAGCAAAATTTGCTGCATAATGTCTAGAAAAATTAAGATATGTTTTCAAATAGCTCAATTACTTTTTCATTGCTTATTCGGTTTTTTCATAAGACTTTTCTTCCAGAAAACCAACTGGGCTTATAGCCAAACATTGGATAAATTACAAGACAGAATCCAGAAAAATCATCCATACTTTTGTATTTCATCTTATGCAACGCAATTTAAAACTCAATTAGCATCGTAATAGTCGAATTACCATAATGAATACAAAATTCCAGTCATTAACTAATTTAATTGTTTTTATGTTTCTAACTATTCACAACAGGTAACACTAATCGTAAACGTGGCAAGTCAATGTGGACACACAGAAGCCCATTACAAAGCGCTCAAGAGGTTGCATGATATTTTAAGTCATGATAATAAATTCAGCGTGGTGGCTTTCCCTTGCAATGATTTCGGAGAGCAGGAGCCCTGGGAAAGCAAAGAAATTGAAGAATTTGTGCGAGGTCATTTCAAAGCAGATTTCCCCTTGATGAGCAAAGTTCAAGTTATTGCCGGTGAAGGCCAGAGTCCATTATGGAAACACATCATTGGTTAGCAAAGCACATTTTAAAAATTATGTTTTTTTTGCAAAATTATAAACAAATCTAAATAGATCTATTATATCATGCTAAACTACAGCTCACTGAATTTAATAATTAGTAATTATACACAGAAGTGATTCCAAAAATATACGTGTTTGTACATTTGATCTGCAAATAGAAATGCATTGGTTTTTTGTTTGTATATAAGACAATACGCTGGAGGCAGAACTAACTCAATTCTTACTAAAATCTTTTTGATTTATTATAATTTTTAAAGTTTTTTAGTTTACATGAAAATACCGAATACTCTATGCACTCGCAGCTACTACTCTGTCTTTTTTAACAAAAAAATTTACTAAACTGCGATAGTTTCCAATGCATAAAGTCACCCTGTAACCATTTTGAAGCTATTTTTTGAAACGCAAACTTTTTAATACACAGAAACATCCGGAGTGAGTCCTTCCTGGAACTTTCAAAAATATTTGGTAGGCCGTGATGGCCAAATTGTGAAAACTTGGGATGCTAATACGTCCGTGGAAAGTATTTTTGATGTAGTGAAAGCTGAAGTTGATGGAAAGACAAAAAAACCAGAAAACTCCCAATCTTCTGATTCTTCAAGCCAGGAAGACAAGCAGGAACTCTAAAGACTTCACATTTTCAGCATTTAAAAATCACACTTTTGTATTATTATTCTTATCATGGCAATGCTATTGATAAACTTACTTCATGTATACTCAATCAAACATATCACATCCGGTGGTGCTTTCCCAAAATTTAAGTTAGTTAGATATTACAATTGAATATCATAGCAAGCAAGGAGGGGTATTGTAGTATTGTTTTAGAAAATAGAATCTCAAAATGCTCAGTTTTCATAATATTTGTTATGCATGCACTTATGCCTTCAATTTCTTGCAAATAAATTTGAAAACTTTTCAACCATACATTGATTTAAAGACGTCAAATTTTTAGATTGTGTAAACGCATTTTAAAATCTGCTTCATTTGTTTTGAGGGAGAGAAAAGATAACGTTTGATCATATTCATTGTAATGTTTATTTGCTTTGCAGTTCAGATGGTATTCTTTCAAATTTGCTCCTAAATTCACGACCCACAAAAGCTATGAAATTTTCAGAATGCATGCAGCTTGCAAAAAAGAATGGAATTTTACCTGACAGAGTTCCATTAATGAATGTACTGATAAGGTGCGAATTCATTCAATATTCTATATATTTATATCCTTAACAAAGTATTTTGTTTATAATGAAATTTTTTTAGCCACCAATAATGGTACAGCAAAATCTTTCAAAACGTATCTTTAGATAAATAAGCTAGGCATTAAAATTGTGTTAATTTTGTCTTCTTTTGACATGCACTTCAATGTAATTTGCTAAAAAAAAATCTATGATCTGAAAGGTATAGCTAGAATATACAAGGTTTCAAGACAATTTATTTGTTTCTTAATTCAACATGTAGAAAAGCTGGAAAGAAAAATATTGGGTTTTCCATAGATTGTCATTTGTTACGGCCCGATTGCAGTTGTTACCGTCTGTTTAAAATTGAATGACACCTCTCCAATAGGGGTTTGCTATTTTGGTTACATGGTCATTCATTGTTTGAATTTTTGGGAGGAAAATGGCATCATTACTGAAGCATTTTAAAGAGTTTTCAAAGATAGAAATGAATTGCGCGATATTTTATAAAATTATGTGAAAATCTTTATCTGCTGTTTTTTCTGATTTTTGTGTGAACAAACGGGTAGCAACAAAGTTTTGCTCTAGAAAGTTACTATTAAAATCACGTGATATATTTCTTTCTTTTAAAATATTTGAAACGCTTTTCTATAAGAATGAAGTTATTTTTCTCCCAAAAATGTAAGAAATGACTATTTAAAAAAATTAGCAAACTCACTTTTGGCAAGGTATAATTAAATTTGAAACAGATCGTGACATTGAAATCCATCAAATTGTTTCAGACAACTATGTACTGTTTAGTTTACTAACTGTGTACACTAAACCGTAGCATTTAGCATATTATGTGAATAAGAAACGAATATTTCTTATGCTGAAAAGACTTGTCAAAACCTGCCAAATTTTAAATGATCTACAAATTTTCTGACGCACGGCAAGTTTCTAGAATGTGATAAACGACTCTATAGCGAGTTGGTTTCACTATTCTATAATTTTGTTGCAAGATAATTGATCAATATGGTGATTTCAATATTTAAAGTATCAATATAGAGATGAACTACCACTTAGGACTTATTGCTCATACTTTTAATGATTACTTTTTCGAACCATTACAACTGAAATCGTCTCGATAAACGCATGCTTATGTGGATTTTTACTTGGCCTTATTAGTAACTGAACTTTTGTAACGATATTTAGATGAAAACTATAACTTGGACTATCTGATGCAGAGAAAACACTAACTTCTGCTACTGCGGTACGTTATGGTCAGAGGGATAACCGGGCCCTTGGTCTTCAGCAAAAACCTCGTTATGGTCAGAGGGATAACCGGGCCCTTGGTCTTCAGCAAAAACCTCTTGTTGGAGTAAAATTCAAAACATGCAAAATTTTCTGACGTAAGGCAATTCTTGAATGTGATAAACGACTTTACAGCAAGTTTGTTTTACTAATCTACATACTATTTCTCTTCTACTGGCTAAAGGCCCGTAAGCCCGGCTAATAGAGTTAAATCAGTGAGTAGAAGTCAACAATGTGACACTAAATTTTCTGTAAAATCTAATTTACAATGAAAATAGAACAAATAAAAACGGAGTCGGTAAAAACCAGCAAGTCCGTATCTGGAACAAATTCTGATGACCTGCCTGAAAATTCTGAAACAAGTGTATTTGTTGATGGGAACATAAGTTTTGCATTCTTTTATTCTTGTAAATAAGCTAATAAATGTTCACAACATTGCAACAAATTATAAACCCCAGAGCCCACACTAAAAAATGCGCTTTTGTGTTTAACAGTATAGGAATATAAAACTTCTGGTACAACTTAGCTGAGCCCGGTACAGGAGTTAAGCATCATCAGACAATGTAATAATAAGAAACTAAAAAGATGGGTAGTTAAGTGACAATAGGCACTTTAATGTTTTTAGTGCATGTTGCAACACAGATAACATGCGAGCTATGCTTTGTTTTAAATCAATGTCCAAATTTATCGCGCGTTGCGATTTTGGTGTTTTATAACTTAAATTAACGCTTGTTGTGTTTTACATCACTGATGAAATTTGTAGACATGTATGTCCAGTAGTTTAAGTGACAATAGGCACTTGAATATTTTTAGTGCATGTTGCAACAAAATAAAATGCGAGCTCTGTTTTTTTTTTTAAACCAGTGTCAAAATTTATCGCGCGTAAGGATTTTGGTGTTTTATAACTCAAATTAACGCTTTTTGTGTTATTCATCACTGATAGGATTTGTAGACATGGATCCCCAGTAGTTAATTGACAATTGGCACCTGAATATTCTTAGTACAGTAGCTTCATAGTTAACATGTTAACTCCACATGCTTTATTTAAACGCT
>Ga0210040_10003624_pt1 | contig 20773 bp, 17 predicted proteins | sample CryGeyCG12114_NA_FD_185462 | JGI IMG/M metagenome (GOLD analysis project Ga0210040, IMG submission 185462) | Groundwater microbial communities from aquifer - Crystal Geyser CG19_WC_8/21/14_NA (SPAdes) (version 2) | ecosystem: Environmental > Aquatic > Deep subsurface > Groundwater | place: USA... | reverse complement strand
TTTTTACCCTACGATAAATACTTTTATGCCGGCGGTGGTACCAGTTTAAGAGCTTTTTTGCCGCGCCGCTTAGGACCGGGATCTTATTTTCCGCAGGTATTTGACAGTACGGGTAATCCGGTGTTTAATGAAGACGGAAGCCCTAAACGCAATATTTTAAGCGAACAACAAGGAGAATTGTTATTAGAAGGCAACCTGGAATATAGGTTTCACCTGTTTAACGTGATGAATGCCGCGCTATTTACCGACGTGGGCAATACCTGGATGCTTACCCAAGATACTGACCGGGGGGAAAATGCCCAGTTTCGTTTTAACCGGTTTTATAAAGAAATTGCCGTGGGGGCTGGTATTGGCTTACGCTTCGATTTCACTTTCCTGATTGCCCGCGTAGATATTGCTTCCCGGATTTACGATCCTACCAATTTAAAAGGGCAACGGTTTTTTCCGACCAGTAAAGACTCCGGCGTTCCCGCCACGGCTACCGAAAAAGCTGGTTACCGGAATACGCGTTTAAATTTAGGTATTGGTTATCCATTTTAACATCAGTATACTAATAGTAACTATAAAAACGAATACTCCTCTTCTTTCAATTTATTTAAATATCGGAATAAATTCGCATTATCCCAAAAGAATAGTACCCCAGTGCAGTAGAAGAAATTATTATCCATTAGTTTTGCAGTTTAAGGCTTACAGATGAAAAACGAGATAGAAGATTGGTTACGTGGTTTTCAGGATGATTTATGCCGGCAATTAGAAACCCAAGACGGTGGCAGTACTTTTCGGGAAGATATTTGGCACCACCAGAAAGGTGGTGGTGGAAGGAGCCGGGTTTTTGAAAATGGTCAGGTTTTAGAAAAAGGCGGGGTTAATTTTTCCGCGGTTTCGGGTACTTTGCCCGCAAAGGCCGCTGCCGCTTTATTATTACCCGATAACCAGTTTTTTGCCACCGGCGTTTCGGTAGTGCTGCATCCGGGCAACCCCATGGTACCCATTACCCACATGAATGTCCGGTATTTTGAAGCCGGTAACGGCATGGCCTGGTTTGGAGGCGGCATCGACTTAACTCCCATTTATATAAATTTAGAACAAGCCGCTGATTTTCACCGGATGTTGCAGCAGGTTTGTGATAAGCATCACCCCACCTATTACCCGGAATTTAAAACCTGGGCCGATAATTACTTTTACATTCCGCACCGCCAGGAAACCCGGGGCGTGGGTGGTATTTTCTTCGACCGATTACAGGCAAATTCCGAAATATCTATCGCCCAACGTTTTGCCTTTGTCCAAGATATTGCTGCTGCTTTTGGCCCGTGGTATACCCAGATTATGCGCGAAAACCAAGATTTACCTTTTAACCAGGGGCAAAAAGAATGGCAATATCTGCGGCGCGGGCGCTACGCGGAGTTTAATCTGGTAAACGACCGGGGCACGAAGTTTGGGTTAGAAACCGGTGGCCGCACCGAATCTATCCTAATGAGTTTGCCGCCGCAAGCTGCCTGGGTTTACAATTACGTACCGCAGCCCGGCAGCCCCGAAGCTGAAACATTAGAATATCTTAAAAAAGACATTGATTGGGTAAATAAATAATTGGGTGCTGCAAAAATTAAAAGAACTAGATCAGGAATTATTTTTACAAATCAACCGGTTACATACTCCTTTTTGGGATAATGTGATGGTAACCGCTTCAAATAAATATTTCTGGATTCCCTTTTATGCTGCTTTACTCCTTTTCCTGATTTATATCTTAAGAAAAAAAAGTATTCTTTTACTCGTAGCCATTGCCATGGCCATTGCAGTGGCCGATTCATTTTCTTCGGCTTTCCTGAAACCGTTTGTAGCGCGGCTGCGGCCTTGCCACGAGGCAGCATTGACTAACATGATAACTACTGTAGACGGTTGCGGTAGCAATTTTGGTTTTGTTTCGTCTCATGCAGCCAATTGTTTTGCTTTAGCCATGATCTTAACCTTGGTATTACCTTCGAAATACAACTATCTAAAAGTCATTCTTTTTGTTTGGGCCATAGTGGTGGCTTACAGTCGCATCTATTTAGGGGTGCATTATCCCGGCGATGTTTTAGGAGGAGCACTATTGGGCTTATTAGCCGGTTATTTAGCTTTTTTTCTTTACCGAATGTTGCTGCTAAGAGTTTATCCGGTAAGGTAAGGTAAATACAGTAGGTATAACGGAACTAACTACTTCCAAAATAAAGTATTCGCTTTTTAATCTAGCGTTACCACTACTTTCCCTCGGGTTCTACCTGTTTCCACCTGCGTATGTGCTGCTGCTATATCGTCAAAGGCAAATGTCTGAGAAACATGCGCTTTTAGCTGGCCTGTTGTTAATAAATGGGCCAGTTCTTTCATATCATTGCCACTGGATTGCACTAGATAATTCGTGGCTTTCACTCCTGCTGCTTTCGCATTTGCCTGGTTTTCTTCATTACAACCTCCCAAAATACTTATTACCTGACCGCCGCTTTTTATAATTGGTATGGCTTGTGCTACACTATCAATTCCCAACGAATCTAAAAATAAATCTACATCCTGCACCCGTTCGCTAAAATTTTCCTGGGTGTAATCAATGTGTTCGTCTAAACCTAGCGACTGTAAGAAATCCGCATGGCCAGCCGAAGCAGTACCAATGGTATAAGCGCCAAAGTGTTTGGCTATTTGCACCGCAAAATGGCCTACGCCGCCCGCCGCTGCTTGGATAAAAACTTTCTGACCAGCCTTTATTCCTCCCAAATGTACCAGCACCTGCCAGGCCGTAAGGGCGGCCAAAGTGGTAGCGGCTGCTTCCTGGTGCGATATAACGGACGGCTTTACGGCCAGGTGCGCTTCCGGAGCGGCCACGTATTCGGCATAAGCTTTACCATAACCGGGAAAATTAACCATACCAAAAACAGCATCGCCTACCGTAAATTGCTGTACTTCTTTTCCCACCGCAACTACTTCACCCGATATATCCCACCCTACGATTACCGGATCATCATTTTTTAACTGGCCGTACAAGGCTTTCCCACTCCGGGTTTTTACATCTACCGGATTAATGCTGATTGCTTTTACTTTTACCAGTACTTCGGTAGGCTGAACCACTGGTTCAGTTATTTCCTGAATTATTAAGTTTTGGGGTGCTCCGGGCTCCCGTAAGATGGCTGCTTTCAAGGTATTTACAATTTTTAGGCAATGAATAAGAATAAAAAGACACGTAGTTCTATCGGGACATACCCAAAAGTTTAGCTACGTATTTACCAATAATATCAAATTCCAGGTTTACGGTATCGCCGGGTTTTATTGCTTTCAAATTGGTATGTTCATAGGTATACGGTATAATGGCCACGGTAAATCGATTTTCCTGCGAATTGACCACCGTTAAACTAATCCCGTTAATACAGATAGAGCCTTTCTCCACGGTTATATTACCGGCTCCGGCATCGTACTCAAAGGTATAAAGCCAGCTGCCGTCCTGATTTTTCACATCCAAGCATTGGGCAATTTGATCTACGTGGCCTTGCACCACATGGCCATCAAAACGGCCGTTTGCCGGCATGCACCTTTCCAGGTTTACTTCATCGCCCACCCGCAGGCTATGTAAATTGGTTTTTTTGAGGGTTTCATCAATCGCAGTAACCCGGTAGTGCTCATTTTCAATTTCTACCACCGTTAAACATACGCCATTGTGCGCCAAACTTTGATCAATCTTTAACTCATTTGTAAACGGACAAGTTAATACAAAATGTTTATTCGTGCCTTCCTGTTTTATATCGGTAACGGTACCTGGTGCTTCTATTATTCCTGTAAACATTTTTTTTAATTGATGATTATATCGGAGCTAATTTTTTATATTCTGCTTCATACGGGTTTATTTCGAAATAAAACCATTGTTCCTATCATTTAAACGGGTATATTTCTAATTTCGCAATCTCATTTTAAATAAATTGTATCTGGTACTATCAATTCCTAAAATAAAACCGGGAAGATTTAACCAAAAGTAAAGAAGAATACCGAAAATGTTAACCGATAGTTATAAACACAAAGGCATGCGCAAAGGATTAGTAAAGCTAATCCGGGAGAAAGGAATACGTGATGAACGGGTGTTGCAGGCTATCGGGGAAATACCCCGGCATTTCTTCTTCGAAAAAGCCTTTCTGGAACATGCCTACCAAGACAAAGCTTTTCCGATTGGGGAAGGCCAAACCATATCGCAGCCCTATACTGTTGCTTACCAAACCGAACTCCTGGAACTAAAAGAAACTGATAAAGTGCTGGAAATAGGCACCGGTTCCGGTTACCAATGCTGGGTTTTATTAATGATTACGCCCCACGTTTATACCATTGAGTACAACCCGGTTCTATTCCAAAAATCAGAAAAACTTTTTAAATTTCTCCACCTCCAGCCTCATACGTCCTTAGGCGATGGTTCGCAAGGTTTGCCCCAACACGCTCCTTACGATAAGATAATAGTAACGGCCGGCGCTCCCGTAATTCCCAAAACGTTGCTGAGTCAGTTAAGTATTAACGGAATCCTGGTTATTCCGGTAGGTGATGCTTCCGTGCAAAAAATGATGCGGGTGGTGCGGGTTGGTCCGGACGAATTTACCCGGGAAGAATTCAGCAATTTTAAATTTGTGCCGTTGCTAGGCAAATCGGGTTGGAATTCTTAACTGTTTCTGAGGATAAATTTAATTTTTGCTTTGCCTCCGGCTTTAGCTGGAGGCTTATGGAGCCACTGGCTAAAGCCAGTGTCCATTCAGGTCTTTATATATATATTAATGTAGTCTCTTTAGTTAGATTTATCTGTTTACACGTAACCTCAGGTAATAAAAGTCTATAACATTAATACTTACAATTTATATTTATCTTACTTACTTCAATCCTTAAAAAGTTATTTTACAACTACCGAGAGGCAAACTGCTGAAGAAACAAAATTCTCTTTACCTTTAGTCTTGGATTTATTTATCCGATTTAAATGAGAAAATCAAAACCCGTAAAGGACTCTTATACCATCATGACCGAGTTGGTATTACCCAATGATACCAATACTTTGCATAATTTAATGGGCGGCCGCATGATGCATTGGCTGGATATTGTGTCGGCTATCTCGGCCCAAAAACACTCTAATCGTATTGTGGTTACCGCCTCAGTAGATAATGTCTCTTTTAAAAACAGCATAAAATTAGGCAATGTTATTAGTCTGGAAGCCCAGGTCACCCGCGCTTTTAATTCCTCCATGGAGGTACACGTAAATGTTTGGTCCGAAGATATTCCTTCCGGCACCAAAGTAAAATCAAACGAAGCCTTTGTTACTTTTGTCGCGGTTGATCAGTCGGGCAATCCCATTGATGTGCCGGAAGCAGTAGCCGAAACAGAAGAAGAAATAAAATTATATGAAGGTGCTTTGCGGCGGCGGCAGTTACGGTTGGTGCTGGCGGGCCGCATGAAACCGGAAGATGCCCAGGAACTGAAATCTATATTTAACATAGCCGACGATTAATACCAATGCAGGAGCAGCCTTTAGATTTTTACCAGCAATTTTTTACCGAAAACCTTTATTTGGTACCGGATCAAACGCCGGCGACTACTCCAATACCAGTACCTATCTCGGCAGCAGAAGAAATAAACGGTGATACAGTTGCGGCTAAAACTTACCGCATACTGGGAGAAAACCGCAAAGGATTGCTGATTGTGGTCTCTTTACCGGAGAGTGAATTTGCTCAATTACCGCGTCATGATTTTTTAACGAAAGTACTGACTTCCATCAAACACCTGCCCGATGACGTTGGTTTTGTGAACCTAAACCCGCAAGAAAAGCTGGATATTTACCAGATAAGCAAAGAAACCACTTTAAATGCTTTATTAGCTTTTGGACCGGGCTTACTCGATATGAGTTCCGATTCTAAAATTCATTTGTATAAACCCGCCAGCATTGGTAAAATTCCATTGTTGATTGCCGATGTATTGACGACCATCGAAAACGACGTGAATAAAAAGAAATCGTTGTGGGTTGGTTTACAAAGTATATTCCTGAAATAAAAAAAGCCCTGTAGTCAGGGCTTTCTGTATTATAATGATGTTTTATTTAAGGAAGCAACGAGGCTATTTTATCTTCCAATGGTTTCCCGCGTAAGTTTTTTGCGATAATTTTTCCTTCTTTATCCAAGAGTACCGTTTGGGGAATGGCCTGGATATTATACTTTTGAGCAGCACTGCTGTTCCAGCCTTTTAAATCGGAAACGTGCGGCCAGGTTAATTTATCTTTGGCAATGGCGCCTAGCCATTTATCTTTCGACTCATCCAGCGAAACGCCGTAAATCTCAAAACCTTTGTCTTTGTATTTATTATACATCCGGACTACATTGGGGTTTTCCTGGCGGCACGGTCCGCACCAACTGGCCCAAAAATCAATTAAAACGTATTTTCCTTTTAAAGAAGATAAAGCTACGGGCTGGCCTTCGGGGTTGGGCAACGTTATTTCCGGCGCCACCTGACCTACCGCCACAGTTCGTAAAGCGGATAATTTGGTGCTTAGCAAACCAGCATATTTGGAATCCGGCACGTTTTTTTCAAACACCACCGCCATGCTATCCATAAATTCAAAGTCTTCTTCCGGGTTTAACAAACTTAAAGTAGCGTAAGTAGACACAAAGGAAGCCGGATTAGCCCGGATTAAACCTTTAATTGCCTTGCTGTTTTCTTTGGGCATTTCCATGTATTTATCCTGCAAGTACTGCATGGAATCTTGTTTACCGGCTTGCTGCGCCGCCACAAAGCGTTTCTCCAGATTAGCGGCCTGCTGCTGCATGTGTTCTACTTGTCCCATTAAAGTTTTAAGAATATTTGATTCTTTAGAACCCTTTACCACGTAAGTTTTGCGTAAATCACGGGCGTCGGCCGATACTTCAATACTGGGGGTATCAATTACCAGTAACAGCATATTCTGGTCGGTTAAGGAGATGCGATACAGGTTAGAAGCGGGCATTTTCCCGGTAAATTCAAACGATCCGTCGGCTGCCACCGTAGCGGTATCCCGGAAAACAAACTGCTGCTCGCCTAATTCACTCAAATAAATAGGACCGGAAGTTTGATTTTGTAATTTACCTTTAATGGCATAATTTCCTTTATCGGCTCCATTCTTCGAGCCTATTTTATTACAGCCACTCAGAACCGAGGCTACTAAAAGGGCTACGTATACAAGATTTCTTTTCATATTGAATTTTTAAATGGCTTTCAGCTTTTCCTGCAATAACTTGTTCGTTACTTTCGGATCGGCTTTGCCTTTCGTTAATTTCATTATTTCGCCCATAAACATGCCCACTAGGGATGTTTTCCCAGCTTTATATTCGGCTACTTTCTGAGGATTATTTTGCAATACCTGGTCAATAAACGTTTGCAGCGCGTTATCATCGGACTCCTGAATTAAATTTAATTCTTCGGCCGCCGCCAGGGCAGTTTTGTGCGGATTTTCCACCAGGAATTGGAATATATTCCGAGAAGCCGTACTGTAATTTATTTTATTAGCATCCACCAACGCGATCAACTCGGCAATCTGCGCCGGCTTTAACGGAAATTCGGTGATAGATAAAGCCAATTCATTTAAATGCGATTTAACTGGTCCCATAACCCAGTTAGAAGCCGCTTTGTAATTAGATGTTTGCTGACATAATTCATCCAGGTATTCCGCAATTTCTTTCGTATCCGTTAAAACCTGCGCATCGTATTCGGGCAAGCCGTATTCCTGGGTAAACCGGGCGTAGAGTTCGTGGGGCAAGCTGGGCATTTCGGTTTTAATCCGGTTAAGCCAATCTTCCGAAATAATTAAAGGCGTTAGATCCGGTTCCGGAAAATACCGGTAATCGTTCATAGTTTCTTTGGAACGCTGCCCCGATGTGGTTCCGGTATTGGCATCAAAGCCCCGAGTTTCCGATTCTATGGTTTCACCGGCTTCCAGCAAAGCTATCTGGCGCTCTATTTCGTGGTCGATGGCCCGCTGCACATTCCGGAAAGAGTTCATGTTTTTAACTTCTACCTTCATACCGAACTTGTCCGCACCTTTCAGCATGACCGAAACGTTCGCATCGCAGCGCAAGGAACCTTCTTCCATGTTGCCGTCGCAAATATCCAGGTACCGCACCAATTTCTTAATTTCAATCAAATAGGCGTAGGCCTCGTCGGAATTAGTGATATCGGGCTCTGATACAATTTCGATTAAAGGCACGCCGGCCCGGTTAAAATCGACTAAGGTTTCGGTTTCTCCGGCTAAGTGCATCGATTTACCAGCATCTTCTTCCATATGAATCCGGGTAACGCCCACCTTTTTCTCTGGTCCGTTATTTACCTGAATAGCCACGTACCCGCCGGTGCAAATTGGTGTTTTATCCTGGGTAATCTGATATCCTTTGGGTAGATCCGGATAAAAGTAATTTTTACGCGCAAATATATTATTCCGGGTTATGTTGCAATTAGTAGCCAATCCCATTTTAATAGCGTAATCCACGGCTTGCTTGTTCATGCGGGGCAAAGTTCCCGGATGACCTAAGGTAATGGCACTGATGTTGGTATTGGGCAAGGAACCGTACTCGGTGGTATCGGCCGTAAAGGCTTTACTTGCCGTTAATAACTGCGCGTGCACTTCTAAACCAATAACCGGCTGGTACTTATCTAAAATATTCTTATCCATAATTAGCTTTAGCAATCTGCAGGTAGCTTTTATATTTATTTAATCTTTTCTTATTTGCAGTAATCTATAATTGGAGGTAAGTTAACTTCGGCAGGTTATTACGGGTTATTTTTTTCCAGATTTTACTATTTATTTACCACTTGCTCCAGAATAGCTTCCGCTTTCGCCGAAATTTTTTCTAAACCGTTCAGTTCCTTGCCGCCAGCGGTGGCGTAAAAAGGTTGTCCGCCGCCGCCGCCTTGTATTTCTTTGGCCAATTCCTTAACCAATTTTACCGCATTTAAATTCTGATCACTTACCAGATTATCCGACAACATCACGGCCAATTGAGGCTTGCCCTCAATTTCTGCCGCCAGCACCAAACATAAATTATCCGGAATCGCGCTGCGTACATCAAATGCCAGTTTTTTGAGGTAATCTGATGAGCTTAAGGTTACTTTTTCCGCGATTAATTTAATGGTACCTACGTCTTTTATTTGCCGGATAAGGGTAGTTTTTAAAGCAGATAATCCTTTTATTTCAAATTGCTCTACTTGCTTTTTTAGGGCATTATTTTCTTCCAGAATCCGCTCAATATTTTTCAGGAGCGTTCCTTGCTGCCCCACTAACTCTTTTATTTCTTCCAGTTGCGCTAGTTGCTCCTGCACGTAATGCTCGGCACCTATGGCGGTTAACGCCTCAATCCGGCGCACCCCGGCGGCTACCGAACTTTCCGAAACAATCTTGAAAAAGCCAATTTCGCCGGTTTCCGGCACGTGAATACCGCCACATAGCTCTACGGAATAATCTTTATCAAACGTAATAACCCGCACAAAATCACCGTACTTTTCCCCAAACAAAGCCATAGCTCCCAAGGCTTTTGCCTCCGCAATAGGTACGTTCCGTCTTTCGTCCAACGGTATATTTCGCCGGATTTGCTCGTTCACAATACTCTCTATTTCGCGTAACTGCCCCTCGGTAACTTTTGTGAAGTGCGAAAAATCGAAACGCAATAACTTTTCGTTCACCAAAGAGCCTTTCTGGTTGACGTGCTCGCCCAATACCCGCTTTAAAGCCGCGTGTAACAAGTGCGTAGATGTGTGGTTTTTCCGGATAAGTTTCCGGCGCTCCTGATCTATTTGAGCGCTGAAGGTACCATCCGTGTCCTGCGGCAAATCCGACACAACATGAATTATCAGTTCGTTTTCTTTTTTGGTATCCAACACCCGTACCTGGCTCAAGGTCGATGTCAGGAAACCCGTATCGCCTACCTGTCCCCCACTTTCTGCATAAAAAGGTGTTTTATCCAGCACTAAGTGGTACTCGGTTTTCTGTTTGGTTTTTACCTGGCGGTATTTTATTATCTGGGATTCGGTTGAATCTTGCTCATAACCCACAAAAACTGATTCTGCCTCATCGTTTAGCACTACCCAATCGCTTTGCTCCGCTTGCGATGCTTGGCGCGACCGGTTTTTCTGCTCCTGCATTTCTTTTTCGAAACCAGCTTCATCCACCGAAAAGTTATTTTCTTTCGCAATTAAAGCCGTTAAATCGGCTGGAAAACCAAAGGTATCATACAGTTCAAAAGCAGTTTTGCCATCAATAGTATTGTTGTTAGCCGTAAATCTATCGTGTAAACTTTCAATGCGTTTCAGCCCATTCTCCAAAGTACGTAAAAACCCGATTTCTTCTTCTTCAATCACCCGCACCACAAAACTCTGCTGGGCTTTTAACTCCGGAAACACGTTGGCTAATTGATCAGCCAGCACCGGTACTAACGAATATAAAAAGGGTTTTTTGAAGTTTAAGAAAGTAAAAGCATAACGTACGGCGCGCCGCAAAATCCGGCGAATAACATAGCCCGCTTTGTTGTTGGATGGCAACTGGCCGTCGGCAATAGCAAACGCAATGGCCCGGATGTGATCGGCCAATACGCGGGTGGCAATGTCTTTCTTCTCATCGGTGCCGTAAGTATAACCGGCTTCCCCGGCAATAAACTGAATGAGCGGCTGAAAAACATCGGTATCGTAATTAGATCTTTTTCCTTGCACAGCCATGCACAAACGCTCGAAGCCCATACCGGTATCTACGTGCTGCGCAGGGAGTTTCACCAAAGAGCCATCGACCAAGCGGTTAAACTCCATAAACACGTTGTTCCAAATTTCAACTACCTGCGGATGGTCGTTGTTTACTAATTCGTAACCCGATTGCTGCGCAATTTCTTCCTCGGTTCGTAAATCAATGTGGATTTCGGAGCAAGGGCCACAAGGACCCGTATCTCCCATTTCCCAGAAATTATCTTTTTTAGAGCCAAATAAAATGCGGTCTTCACCGCCCAATATTTCTTTCCAGATGGTAAAAGCTTCGGTATCGGCGGGCAAATTATCTTTTTCGTCGCCACCAAATACACTCACGTACATGCGGTCTTGAGGCAGTCCGTATACTTTGGTTAATAGTTCCCAGGCCCAGGGCAAAGCATCTTGTTTAAAGTAATCGCCAAAACTCCAGTTACCCAGCATTTCGAACATGGTATGGTGGTACGTATCGTAACCTACCTCTTCCAAATCGTTGTGCTTACCCGACACCCGTAAACATTTTTGCGTATCGGCTACCCGGGCGTACGGCGCCGGTTTATTTCCTAAAAAATAATCTTTAAACTGGTTCATGCCCGCGTTGGTAAACATCAGCGTGGGGTCGTCTTTTACCACGATGGGCGCGGAGGGCACAATATGGTGTTGTTTGGAAACAAAAAAATCTAAAAACTTCTGCCTAATATCAGATGAATTCATGGGTGCAGCTAAATTTATAAAACCAGCAGCCGGTATATTTTATTGGATATCTGGAAAAATAAACTAATTTTTGCACATTGTTCTTTTCCAGTACCTAACCGGTATTTCTGCTACCGGCAAAAGTAGCATTTTTTGAAAAGAAACGACAACAATCGTCTAAAATATATCCAGCCGCGGAGTTTTGTCCGGCTGGATATAGAACCCATATATTAATTATGCCATTTAAAGAAAAAGATATTGATAAGCAATATTACAGCATTGGGGAAGTAGCCGCCATGCTGGACGTGGCCCCTTCGCTGATCCGGTTTTGGGAAACAGAGTTTGACGTACTTAAACCCCGAAAAAGTAAAAAGGGAAACCGCTTATTTACTCCTCAGGATATTGAAAATTTGCGCATTGTTTATCATTTAGTAAAAGAAAGAGGTTTTACCATTCAGGGAGCGCGCGAGCTGCTGAAAAACAAGAGTGTACTCACCAAAGAAAAATACGAAATTATTCAATCCTTAGAAAAAGTTCGCAGTTTTCTGGTAGGCGTTAAAGAGCAGTTGGGGTAATAAGCTTTTACTTTTTTAATCTTTTAAATGACTAAAACTTATTTATTAATTTCGCTAGTAGCAACCCTAATGCTGGGGAGGTGCCAACCCGAAACTACTTTAAATGAAAACGCCCCACCATTTAATTCTGAGCAAATTAAGGCTGAATTACTAGCTTCAACGGCGGGCTGGAACAGAGGCAACCTGGCTAATTTTATGGCTACTTACGATAGTGCTGCCACTTTTATGACCAGCAAAGGGGTAATTGGACTGGCGCAGTTAAGAGCGCATTACCAGCAAAAATATTTCGTAGGCAACCAGCCCCGCCAAAAGTTAGCCTTCGAAGAACTGGCGGTTAAACCGTTTGGATCTGAATTTGCGCTGGTTACGGGCAGGTTTATTTTGTCGGGCAATAAGCAACCGGAACAAAGCGGACGATTTTCGCTTATTTTCCGGAGGACTAAAAACGGCTGGAAAATAGTACATGATCATTCCAGTTAAAAATAGTTAAAGTTGCATTTATTTAAATTAAAAAAAACAATTTAGTTGTAAAGCATCCAACAAATTTTAAGTCTTTTAACTTTATCTATGGAGCAATTGGTTTATGAAGTAGCCTTAGGAATGTTGCCGGGCATCGGAAATCAATTAACCCGTATTTTAATTAGCTACTGCGGTTCGGCTAAACAAGCCTGGCTGGCTCCCTCGGGAAAGCTTTTAAAAATTCCGGGCATTGGTCCGTCGCATATTAATACCTTAAAACAACAGGTCGGTATTTTGCAGCAGGCCGAAGCTATTGTTAAACAAGCCGAAAAGGAAGGTGTACAAATTCTGTTCTATACCAATCCAACTTACCCGAACCGCCTGAAGCAAATACCAGATGCCCCTACGTTGCTTTACTTTAAAGGCCAAGCCGATTTAAATAACGCCAAAATAATTAGTATTGTGGGCACCCGCCAATGCTCCCCTTACGGCAAAGAAGTTACGGAACAATTAGTGCAGGATTTAGTCCCACATAATGCTTTAATTGTTAGCGGGCTGGCGTACGGCATTGATATTGCAGCGCACCGGGCTGCCGTACAAAACCAATTACCGACGGTGGGGGTTATGGCCAATGGCCTGGATATTATTTACCCGGCGGTGCACCGCAAAACAGCCGAGAAAATGCTTGAAAATGGGGGTTTACTTTCCGAAAACACCTTTGGCACCAAACCCGATGCGCCGCGTTTTCCGGCCCGTAACCGGATTATTGCCGGCATGGCCGATGCTACTATTATTGTAGAAGCCGCCATAAAAGGCGGTACTTTAATTACGGCGGATATTGCCAACAGCTACAACAAAGACGTGATGGCTATTCCGGGGCCTATTTACAGTTCGGTTTCCGAAGGCTGCAATTACCTCATAAAATCCCACAAAGCAAATATCTATACCGGCATTAAGGACCTGGAAGAACTACTTAACTGGGATCTGGAATCCGGAACGGCTAAAACTATTAAAGCAAAAGGCTCTAAACATGATGCGGCAAATTTCACCTCCGAAGAATACGCCATTATAAGTTTACTCGAAAACACCAAAGAAGAAATGATTGATAATATCAGCTGGAAAACCCAATTGTCTATTAGCCTGGTAGCTTCTTTGCTTCTGACCTTAGAATTTAAAGGTGTCGTTAAATCGTTACCCGGAAAAAAATTCCAAATAGTTTAAGTTTACCTTTCTCCTGATAATATTTAAAAGCGGTGCCGGACTACTTGCTATACAACTCAAAAATCATTCGTTATCAAGAGTTTACCTTGTCTTACGACAACCGGGGCTTTCAGTACAACGATGGTTTTTTTGATACGCTTATCTTTACAAATAAGCACCTGCGTTTTTTGCCGGATCATCTGGAACGAATGCAACGCGCTTTACGGGTTTTAGGAATTAATTCGCCGGATTTACTCCGGAATGAAAAAAGTTTAAACGAGAGTATTATTAACCTAATTCAGAAATGTGAATTATCCACGACGGTGGTGCGGGTTAAAATAAACATTTGGCGGAAAGCTGGCGGTTTATTTACGCCGGATCTGGAGGATTCGGAAATGCTGATTTCGGTGCAACCGCAAACTTCCATACCTCCTATTATCCGGCAGGCCGGTTTTTACAACGGTTTACCTAATCGCTTTACTCCTTTTTCCTTTTTTAAAGGGCCGTATGCCTTGCATTATGTTCAGGCCGGTTTAGCTAAAAAGAAAATTGGTTTAGACGAAATTATTTTAATGGATGAACAGGGAAATATTTCGGAATGCCTGGTTGCCAATCTATTTTGGATAAAGAATAATCAGGTTTTCACGCCCGCTTTAGAAACCGGTTGCATTGCGGGTGTTATGCGTTTAAATATTTTGCGGGCTTGCCAAATGCTACGTTTAGAAGTGCAGGAAGGTTTTTTTAAGCAACCGGATTTATTAGCGGCCGATTTTATTTTAACATCTAACGTTACCGGGCTCCGGCCAATCCTTGCTTTGGCTGGCCAACAATTTGCGGACCAGCATCCTATTTTATCAGCTCTGGAGAAACTTGTTTTAGCCTGATTTTTCAATAATCAATATTAATGCAAAATAAATGCAATAAACTCATGCGCGATAAGCATTAATATAACCTGATGGCTAATATTCAGAATAGTAGGCTGTAGAAAGAGAAAGCAGCTTTCGACCAATTTCCAGAAGATTGTGCAGCACATTAATCAAGAATATTCTCCGATTATTTTATTTACCTTAACCTCAACGCTGAGCGTTGAAAATCAAATTATTAAAGATTTTATGGCCGGTATAAAGGTAATATTAGGGCTGAAAGAAGAAATTATTTAACGCTAAAAACTGTTAAAACTTAGATGCGTGTTGCACTTCAACGCAAAAGAAATAGCTATAAACCCCGGCATTCTTAACGGCGTGTTAGGACCCGGCTTAGCGCAAGTGCGCGGCTTGTTGGATAATTTGAAAATGCGCCGGGTTAAACGTATTTACTAAAACACAAAACTCCGAAAAAGATGTTATTCTGAATAAATTGTTTTTTCTTTACAGTGCTTTTATAGATGACTGGAAGCCGAAACGCTCGCTTTGTTTTTAGTCCATCAGGATTATAAATTAGCAGCAGATAAACTCCACAAAGACCGGTCGTTATTCTGGCGAAAAGAAAAAAGCCTGCTCACAAGCTAGCTAAATTCTTCTGATTTAAATAAATGGATACAAATAAATTAACGCAATTAGCCCGTAACCTGGAAGGCGAATTCCACTTCGACAGCACCATGCGCACACTGTACGCTACTGATGCGTCGGCTTACCGTGAAATGCCGTTGGCCGTTGCTTTCCCAGCCAATAACGCGGATATAATAAAGCTCATTCAGTTTGCCCGGCGGGAAAAAACCTCCCTTATTCCCCGCACGGCCGGTACTTCCCTGGCCGGCCAAGTAGTAGGGAATGGTATTGTGGTGGATGTTTCCCGCACTTTTAATAAAATATTGGAAGTAAACACAGAAGAGAATTGGGTGCGGGTACAACCCGGCGTAATCCGGGATGAGCTAAACATGTTTTTAAAACCGCACGGGCGGTATTTCGGACCGGAAACGTCCACCGCTAACCGGGCCATGATTGGGGGTATGGTGGGAAATAACGCCTGTGGCTCTAATTCGCTTGTTTACCGCAGTACCCGCGAGCATTTAATTAGCGTAAAAGCTATTTTGAGTGATGGTAACGAAACCGAGTTCACCAGCCTGAACGCCGCCGAATTTGCCGCCAAATGCCGAGGCGAAAATACCGCGTCCGATTTAGAAACTCGTCTTTACCAGGTAGTAAAAGCCATGTTGTCGCATCCGGAGACGCAAGCCGAAATACGCCGGGAGTTTCCTAAAAAAACGGTGGAGCGCCGCAATACCGGGTATGCCGTGGATTTATTACTCGAAACTGAGCCCTTTACTCCAGACACCGAAGCTTTTAATTTCTGTAAACTTATTGCCGGTTCCGAAGGCACCCTGGCTTTTATAACCGAAATAAAATTGCACGTTTCGCCGCTCCCACCCAGAGAAATTGGCTTGTTGTGCATCCACACCAGCACCGTAGATGAAGCCTTACGAGCTAACTTAATTGCCCTGAAATACAATCCCAGCGCCTGCGAACTCATGGACCACTACGTACTGGAATGCACGAAAGTAAACATTGAGCAACGCCAGAACCGCTTTTTTGTGGAAGGCGATCCGGGTGCCATTTTGGTGGTAGAAATTGCCCGCGCTACATTAGCCGAGATAAACGCCGTAACGGAAGCTTTGGTAACGGATTTAAAAGCCAATGGCTACGGCTACCATTATCCCTTAGTTACCGGCCCGGACACCAAACGGGTCTGGACCTTACGAAAAGCTGGTTTAGGTTTATTATCTAATATTCCGGGCGATGCCAAGCCGGTGGCGGTTATTGAAGATACCGCGGTAGATGTCCAGGATTTACCGGAGTTTATCCAGGAGTTTAACCTGGTGTTAAAAGAGAACGACCTGTATTGTGTGCATTATGCGCATGCCGGTTCCGGAGAACTGCACCTCCGCCCCATTATCAACCTCAAAACCACTGAAGGCAACCGCTTGTTCCGGTTGATTGCTACTGAAATTGCCCGGCTGGTAAAAAAATATAAAGGTTCCCTTAGCGGTGAGCACGGCGACGGCCGGTTACGAGGCGAATTTATTCCGTTTATGATCGGGGAGAAAAATTACCAGCTCATAGAAGAAATAAAGCGTACCTGGGACCCGGATAATATTTTTAACCCGGGTAAAATAGTGAATACGCCCGCCATGAATACCTTTTTGCGCTACACGCCGGGCCAGGAAACACCAAAATTAAATACCGTATTTAACTTCCGGAACGAGCAAGGTATTTTGCGGGCCGCCGAATTATGCAACGGCTCCGGCGATTGCCGCAAGACCCAGTTAACCGGGGGCACCATGTGTCCCAGTTACATGGTTACTCGCAACGAAAAAGACACCACCCGTGGCCGGGCCAACATGCTGCGCGAATTCCTGACCCGCTCCGAGAAGGTAAATCGTTTCGACCACCAGGAAATAATGGACGCCATGGATTTGTGTCTATCCTGCAAAGGTTGTAAGTCCGAGTGCCCGTCGAACGTAGATGTAGCCAAACTGAAAGCCGAATTTTTGCAGCATTACTACGATGCAAACGGGGTACCCTTCCGCACCCGCATGGTAGCAAATTTCACTAACGCCAACCAAATGGCCGCTTTAGCCCCCGGCGTATACAATTATTTATTCCGCACGGATTTTACTGCCGGAATTGCCAAGAAAATAATGGGCTTTGCGCCCCAACGGTCTATTCCCTTACTACAGAAAACTACTTTACGCAGCTGGTTTAAAAAGCATCAGAAACAACTAAAAACTACGGTACCTAATAAAGGCACTGTAAATATTTTTTGTGATGAGTTCACCAACTTTAACGATACCGATATTGGTATAAAAGCCGTATTGTTGCTCGAAAAGTTGGGTTATGAAGTACGTATGCCGCAGCACGAAGAAAGTGGCCGCACGCATTTATCGAAAGGAATGGTGCGCTCCGCCAAAAAACTAGCGCAAAAGAATGTAGAACTCCTGAAAAATGTGGTAACCGGCGATGCGCCCTTAATAGGCATTGAACCATCGGCCATTTTAACATTACGCGATGAGTACCTGGATTTAGTGGAGGAGGACCAATTACCAGCGGCGAAGCAAGTGGCCGCTAACAGTTGGCTCATAGATGAATTTATCGCCATGGAACGAATGAAAGGCAACATTTCGCCGGAAAGTTTTACCCAGGAGAAGCGACACATTAAACTACACGGGCATTGTCACCAAAAAGCTTTATCGTCGCTGGTGCACACCCAGAAAATGCTGACCTTGCCGGCTAATTACACCGTGGACATTATACCATCGGGCTGCTGCGGCATGGCGGGTGCTTTTGGGTACGAAGCCGAACATTACGAGGTGTCGATGGCCGTCGGAGAATTAGTTTTATTTCCTGCGGTGCGCAGCCAACCGGAAGACGTGATTATAGCGGCACCGGGTACCAGCTGCCGCCATCAAATTAAAGATGGCACTGGCCGAAAAGCCGTACATACCTTGGAAGTATTGTACGATGCTTTGATTAAATAGCTATAACACAAATCAAAAAAGCTCCGGATTACTCTCTGGAGCTCTTTTTTTTTAAATAAATTAATTTTAAATGATTAATTGGTTTACCTCACTTTACCGGTTGGGCTAAAAGATCAGGAACTTCCTCCACCTGAGGTTGGTACTTTCCTAAGAGAAGTTCGTAAGATATCTTCAACCAAATCAAAATACAGGGTACTACTTTCACCACGTAAGGCTTAAATAATTGGTCCCTTACTACTTTGGGGAAAATATCGGTGGGAGCAAAGCTGGTGAAAATTATAGCCAAAATAAATAATATTAAATTAACCCGAGATCGCTCCTGGGGCAAATACCACAAGACAACCCCACACATAGCAATAATAAAAGTGGGTGATTCAGCTTTATGATTAAAAATAATCACCCACAATAAAACAGAACACAATAGCAATAAGCGAAAGAAATAATCTGAATACTGCCGGAACCGGAGCAAAGGCGCACAAAACAAACCTACACCTCCCAACAATACCGCCATTTTAGGCAGTTCCAGGTTAAACCAGGTTTTCAGCCAACCCATTACGGAAAAACCATCGGATATATAATGATCTTCTGCCAACATTTCGCGCCAGCTTTGGTACAAGAAAACCAATTGTTTTGCGGGTACTACCAACATCGGTACCAAGGCTAAAGCTACGAGCCAGAAAAGGGTATAACCAGCCAAACGCCACTTTTGCGGATAAAACAGGTAAAGGGCAAAAGCAACTAAGCCAAATAACTTAATATAAATACTACAGACCAAACAAAAAGCTGCCCAAAAATATTTATTCCGTTCCAGTAAGCCAAAAGCCAGAATGATTAGCGCTGCCATTAAGCCATTGCTTTGTTCGCTTTGCAAGGAAGTTAATAGCTCTAGCAACACGGTTAGCAGCACCAGTATTTTAATCTTTTCCGAAAGACCGGGCAAGTAACGAACTGCCAAAAATAAAACCAGCGCATTTAGTAAATTCCAGAATAATAAACCAACATAATTCGGCAGGATAGCAAAGACACCAAAAAACAAAGAAAAAGCCGGACTGTATTTGTACAAATCCCATTGTTCTTCCGGGTATAAGTCGTAAATATCCTGCTGGTGAATTAAGTGGTAAAACGACTGCTTAAAAATTATGTAATTGTTATAGCGGGTGTATTCACGTCCGTTTACTTCATTTATCACGTTGCCCATAAAATAAGATTGGGACGTGGCAAAAAAACCAAACGCGCAGTATAAAATAAAAACTATTTTATAATTAAACTTAAATTGGCGCAGTTGGGCAATCATGGGGGCGGCGAAAAAGCTAGACTTAATAGCAAAGAAGCAAATTTCTTATTAAACCTGCTACGGACCAAGTTTTAATTATAAGTACTATAGTTTTTGTAATTGCTAAACCGCTACCGGCGCTTTAATACTAGGATGAGCCTGGTAATTTACCAGTTCGAAATCTTCGTACTTAAAATCAAAAATAGATTTAACCGCCGGATTTAGGCGCATTTGGGGCAATGGATATGGCTTGCGGGTGAGCTGTAGTTCTGTCTGTTCTAAATGGTTCAGATACAAGTGCGTATCGCCGCCCGTCCAGACAAATTCGCCTAAATCTAAATTACACACCTGCGCCATCATCATGGTTAGCAATGCATAAGAGGCAATATTAAATGGCACGCCCAAAAACACATCGGCACTGCGCTGGTACAATTGGCAGGAGAGTTTATTATCAGCGACGTAAAACTGGAAAAAAGCGTGACACGGCGGCAGTTTCATGTTATTAATCTCCGCCACGTTCCAGGCACTCACAATAATGCGGCGCGAATCCGGATTATTTTTTAGTTGGTTAACTACTTGTGTTATCTGATCAATATGGCCGCCATCCGGCGTGGGCCAGCAGCGCCATTGCGAGCCGTACACCGGGCCTAAATTTCCGTTTTCGTCGGCCCATTCATCCCAGATTTTTACGCCATTTTCTTTCAGGTACCCGATGTTCGTTTCGCCTTTTAAAAACCACAGCAATTCGTGAATGATAGATTTCAGGTGTACTTTTTTGGTGGTAACGAGCGGAAAACCGGCGTTTAAATCAAAACGCATCTGGTAACCAAAAACGCTTAAGGTACCCGTGCCGGTCCGGTCTTCTTTACGAGTGCCCTTATCTAAAATATGCTGGAGAAGGTGTAAGTACTGCTGCATAACGATATAATTTATTCCCTTCAAAAATAAGAAGTAATCCGGGGGAAGCAAGCTTATATTTCTAATTTAAAAGTAATAATTCTACTTTAAGTAGCACTAATAACTATATTCTCAACAGGTTAAGTTCTTAAAATAATAAGTAAAAAATTAAATCTTTTCTATGTAAATTAATTTTCCTAAACTGGCACGATTACTAATCGTTATCAAATTAAATGATTCGAAAGATTATAGGCCTACTGTGCTGCTTTTTAAACTTTGTTTTGGTTCATGGCCAGGATACCACTCGTTTAGGTTCTTTGTTACAGCAACGCAGTAAACTAAATCAGGAATATGTGTATTTAAATGCGCAAAACAGTAATTTCTGGGGAAATAAATCAAAAAAAGATTTACTCAAAATTATAGATTCTTTGAAAGAAATCATCCGGAAAGACTCTGAAATAATCCGGGAAA
>Ga0210040_10003623_pt1 | contig 20785 bp, 11 predicted proteins | sample CryGeyCG12114_NA_FD_185462 | JGI IMG/M metagenome (GOLD analysis project Ga0210040, IMG submission 185462) | Groundwater microbial communities from aquifer - Crystal Geyser CG19_WC_8/21/14_NA (SPAdes) (version 2) | ecosystem: Environmental > Aquatic > Deep subsurface > Groundwater | place: USA... | reverse complement strand
CCGTAGGAAAACCGGCATCACAGCAAGCCGTGGGAAAACCGAAATCGCAGCAAACCGTAGGAAAACCGGAATCAAAGCCAACTGTTGCAAAACCGACTGGTGTCACCAAAATAGTATCAGCCCCACAAATAAAATCATCACCTACTGTAAAATCTTTACCAAAAACACCACCTGCAGTAAAATCCTTTCCGAAAACACCACCCACACCAAAATCCTTACCCAAAACACAACCTGCACCTTTGTCAAAAACACCGCCTGCTACAAAGTCCTCCCCTAAAACACCACCTACAGCAAAATCCTTGCAAAAAACACCAACTAGTATTAAATCTTTACCTAAACCATCTCCTCAGCCAACACCACAGTCATCCATTGCAGCAAGACAAATACAGTCACAAATTAGCAAACCATCGCCCAGTGTAAGACCAATACAGTCACAAATTAGCAAACCATCGCCCATTGTAAGACCAATACAGTCACAAATTAGCAAACCATCGCCCATTGTAAGACCAATACAGTCACAAATTAGCAAACCATCACCCATTGTCAGACAGCAAAAGCCCATTATCAACGTCAGAAAAGTAGCCAAGAAGATCTTGTCAAAAAAGCCACCATCAGATTCGGACTCAAATGTATCTAAATCAACTACAGACTCAGAAGAAGAGCATCACGCTCCCGTACTTGCTATCAAGAAGAGAGCTCATGGGGGGAAAAAAGAACATCCCATTCATTCACAGGTACACCATCCAGCGGCAGCGGGAAAACTCCATGCCGGTTCTCATCATCTTTTGCATTCCAAACCTGAAGCAAACGACTCCCATTCGCATACTCGCCAGCCACTTTTCCTTGACCATTCTCATCCTGGTCCCATGCATTCAAAAACTGAAATCCGTCCCTCTAATTTCCAAACAAAAAGATCATTTGCCCATGCCCATCCTCATCCCACTCATCCTCCTCCTTCACATTCAAAAACTGAAATCCATCCAATTCCAAATAAAAACTCCGTCTTCCATGATCATCCTCCTCCTTCACATTCAAAAACTGAAAACCATAAGACTCCAAATGAAAAATCCACCATCCATGATCATTCTCCTCCTTCACATTCAAAAGCTGAAAACCATCCAATCCCAAAGAAAAACTCCGCCGTCCATGATCATCCGTCTCTCTCACATTCAAAAACTGAAGAACATCGAATTGCAAATGAAAAATCCGCCATCAATGATCATCCTCCTCCCTCTCATTCAAAAGCTGAAGGCCATCAAATTCCAAATGAAAAATCCACTGTCCATAATCATCCTCGTCCCTCATATTCAAAAACTGAAGGCTATCTAATCCTAAATGAAAAATCCGCCATGCATGATCATCCTCCTCCCTCTCATTCAAAAACTGAAGGTCATCAAATTCCAAATGAAAAATCCACGGTCCATAATCATCCTCGTCCCTCATATTCAAAAACTGAAGATCCATCTCATTCCCAAATCCCAAAACCATTGCACGGGCATCCTCGTCCCTCATATTCAACAATTCAAATTGATGAAAAATCTCACCCTCAAGTCCGGTCATCACTCTCCCATGGCCATCCTTCACCTTTACATTCAAAACATGTACAAAACGCATCAAATCCTCAAACTCGAAGAGTTAGTGGACATGAGTTGCAAGGTCGTGATTCTTTTCATCAAAGAACCATGGGCAGCATAGCACAAGAAGTACTAAACATGCCTCGGAAAAGCATATCTCGTCACTTAAGTAACACCACTTTACCCGTAGATTCCGAATACATTCCTAAGGAGAGCAAACGCAGTCGAGGTGTGAGATTTGATGATCACGAACACCGTGTCTCGGCAATTACAATAGAAGACTCCGTAGAAAATCGTCATTCTCTTCATGACCATAAACATAGTGGTAGTGCAGCTACAACAGATAGAAAATCGCCCCATCATCCAATAAGCACGGTGCGGAGGAAAACGCACATTTCACATGAATCCGGGTGGAATGAAGCTATCAGTGTTATAGATGCACCCAGTTATGATGAATGGTTACATCGGGCTAGAAAAGCTTTGCCTTCTAGAAGACAAAGTTAGCAATCATTTAACATGAAACTTTATATTTCAGGGTGAAAATTTTTTGCTTAAAAAATGTTTTTTCTGGTTCCAAGGTTTGGAATTACCGAAACCTGATGTAAAATCCAAATCAGTGCATCATCATAGGCATCTGGATATTGCTCCAGTATGAGAGTGTTAATAATATATTAGATTGTTTAGATGTAAATAGATCTGTAAAATTACTTAGTGCACATTTTAACTTTTCGGTTTGTAGCTCAGTCATCAAGGAGCAATGGCTGCCAAAGTGATTTCTGCGCAGGCGCGAGGCCGGGATCAATCAATTTGGGGCATTTTTACTTCCTTGAACAAAAAGCTGTACGAGTAGCAGCCAGAGGGCCGTCGAGTTGCTAATAGTTTGAGATCTTGGGCCAACTCGACAGCCCTTTGGCTATGGTATTACGATATGTAGTTTGGTAAAGCTGAAATTTTTGCATTACAACTGATTTATTTGTGCAGGGAACTTTTACGAGAAATGAGACTTCCATTACGGGAGAAAATCTTAATTCGAAAGCAAATTCTTGAAGAGGAATACCATTTGGAAGACGATGCGGGCATCATTCGCCGATGTTGGGTACACGGCTTAGCAGTTTTCAGATATAATGGAGTTTGGAGGGTAATTCAAATTATTAAGGTTTGTTCATTTACACATAATTCAAAACTAATGATGAGAAATGTCTTCTTTAGATGAAAAGATTTTTAACGTCTGCGTTTTCTTCCATCCGAATGTGGCAGAAAAAAATCGCCCATGTTAAAATAAACTATGGGCAGGCTGCATATTACTACTTCAGATGGCTAAGGACAGTAACTTTGGTCAACGTTATGTATCTGATTGTCGCGTAAGTTTCCTTTCATATTTGAGAAAGGAAAGCCAGTAAAATAAAAGTATAGTTTAGTTTCACAACTTTAGATTATGTTTAGTCGTCATACCTCAAGTTACTGACAATTTATCGGGGACATCCACTATAGCTGAAAACATTTTAAACTCAAGTTCTACACCGAGACCTTTAATAACTCCGAATCTCAGTCCAAGTAATTTTGATTTATAAACTTAAATCAACATTTCCTTTAGGCAATTCTGAAAAACATACAGTTGCGTAACCATCAAACTTTTAAGCAAGGTAGGATTAAAAATCGTATGAAAATATATTTTAGACGGCAGTGAAGATACTCATTACCGTGGCTCTGAAATTACAGATGAAAAACCTGGCGTTACTTTCTCCTCCTTTTTTACTGGTCAAGGATATCTGTCAAGAACGATAATTTTTTACGGACACTATACAAATACTGGGAATTTAAATGGCATAAATAGCACTACTCTTCGTTTTCTGTTTACTCTCATTTTAATGATAATCATCGACCAGATTATGATTGGACAAAAGTATGAACCTACACTTACAAACTTGTTGAGATATTTTTATTTGGATGCCGGGATTTACTTCTCGTTAAGTAAAAAAACAAATATGAATGGTTAATTCACTTTCTTTGGTTATCATGTTTGAAGGCTGCTTCGACAATTTAAATACCAGCAGGTAAAGGGGATACAGACTGACCAATATGGGCAAAATGATTTTCGCAATATCTTCACTGCATTTGATTTTGGATGTGAAGGGAAACATACCGTTGAACAAATGAAGCGGAATATTCGTCACGAGCTTGTGGTATAAATTATCCACAGTTTAATTTACTTGCGTATAGTTCAGTTTGCATACTTTAATTGTGCCTAAGTGAGTAAATTTTCATTCAAATAATTATTTGTATTAAAGGAAATCAGAAACGTATTGCGTGCCGGAAAACGAAGCATGTTTTACATACCGAAAGATCGAAGAATCTTAGACATTTTTAATAAAAAATTTGGCGTCAAACGTGGCTACATTATACTGCGTTGGACGTTTTCAACTTTGGCATTACTAGTAACAATAATTTATGGTGTCCTGTTAGGAACAGTTCTTCAGTTCCGAACAGTAATCTCATCTGATCAGGAAGGGGTACTTTGTTAACCATGTTATGTTGCATGAAAAAGTTAAATTAGTTGAAATCAATATTTTGCATTACTCGTATAGCGTTCGAGGTTTGCAATGGACTCATCGTTTATTGCTTTACCTTCATTGCTGTTCACAATTATGGACTTGCTTTATGGAAAAATGTGCATTCTGATGGCCCAAAATGAGCCATGGAGATTAATTGAAGACAGAAGTCGCACTACTATTTACAGGTTTAATATTAAATGATTGAATAGAATTTAAAATATGGTACAAATATGGTAATTTATATATTACAAAATGATATTGGTTGATTTATTTCCTATTTAGAGTTTCTCTCCCGTATGTTGCGTCATTCTTGCTTCTATATGAATTTTGGCGTACTAAAGTTTTGCAACATGAATTATTGAATATGTGCTGGGAAAGTGCCCTTGGAAGTGGTAAAGGAAAACTTAGTTCGTCTTCATACATGAAAAGTTTACATTTTTAATAATTTTAATTCGGAGATCTTTTTTAGACTTGTACAGATTTGTGATCATCCAAGGAATTTTTGAACTTTTTTTTTGTTCACTGCATAAACTAATAGTGGCCTTAGTGCAAAGGTATTTAACTTTTTTAAATAATTGAATTGCATTTTATTAAACAAGTTTCGATTAAAAATCATGCAAATTATTGTGCAGGGCTCGTGGTTATTCTATAAGGCACCCTCTATTTGAGTCCGAATCAGCTCTGATGAATTTGGCCTTTTTTCATACAATTGGCAGTTTCGGCTTTCTATTTGCTCCTTTACTTTCCTTATTTGTTTTGCTCAGACTAGTTTTCACCTTTTACTTTCGATATGTGGGTCGATAATGAATTTTCAGTGAAGCATTGTTGGAAATTTTTTGTATTATTTGTTATCTTTGTAATATTTGTCGGGAAAGCTCCTTCTAGTCCGGTTTGCTCAACTTCCAAAAGATCATTTTAGGCATGCGGAGGTGAACATACCTTACATGAAAATATTTGTGGCTTCAACTCTAATCACCACTTATTTGACATTATCTGTGATTTCTGAGTACGTAAACTTTTTCTTTAAAAAATCATCTGCATGACCGCATGATTAAAACTTCCTTTTTGCCGAAAAATTAATGAAAAATCAATCTTAATGTTGATAATTTAGGCTCCCTCCGTCGAAACATTGTGGGCCATTCACGCATAATGCATTTTATCATGAAGCCTTTAAAGAAGCGATGGGAGAAGAATCTTTTTGGTATCAGCTTCTTTCATTTTTGAGTTCCAGAGGATTCCAGTTTCTAATCTTGAGTTTGTTATGGTACGATTTTTTCTTATTTACAAGTAAATATAAGCGATATAACATTATTTTTTACGGTTTTCCAGTGGTGGAATCTATATTGCAACTACTTGGAAAAGAATTTTTTACAATTCTTTATTAAGTCATCAAGCTCTTCTTCAGTCAGAACGAAAAGATAGGGATTTATTATTACGAGCTATCTACGATTTCATGCGCGTCAAATTGGGTGGCGTAAAAGAGACAACAACATTCACGGAAGAAGAGACCGTGGAATTGGCTAGTTTAGAGAAACGTTTAGAAGCTGCTGTTCATGCACGTGAGTCCTTCGAGGTGGAACTTGAAGAGGAACAAGAATTGGATGAGCTGGATATAGAAATCCGTAAAAAACTACAATATACTAATTACATAGCATAACAAATCCACTAAACTATAGAAAATACATAGTTGTGTACCCTTGGGACGAAACTGAGAAAGAAATGACGGGTAGAGATTCTCACAACTGCACTCCATGGATTTGATGACTTTACGACAGTGTGTGTGCAGTTGAGCTGTTGAGCAAATTGCAAACCCCTCAAGTGAGGTGGTTTGAATCTCCACCCGTCATTTATTTCTCTGAATTTCAGCCAACTATTAAATTTAAAACTTTCTGATCACATTACTACAGAAAAAGCAATATTTTTACCCAAGAAATTGAGACAACTGCCCAAAAAGACAGGAAACCAAAGACAACGAATCCGGGAGATCAAAGAAAAGAAAGGCATTTTACCCACCCCAGAGGGAGCAAAAATTGCTGTTACCAATCAAACAAAACAACGTCGCCAAAAGCATGCTGTTGCTGCGAAAAAATTATGGAATACGGCTAAGCGTCATCATATGCCAGTTTCCAGTTCTACGAATAAACGAACTGGTGGGAAAACACCAACTGCCATGGCTGGGACTGGGCGTTGGCACATTTAAACTCTTTGTTTTATTGAGTTTATTTTTTCAAAAATTAATCTTTTATTTTAAATTATTTGTCCAGTATAGTTCTTAGTTTAATATAATTTTTTGATTAAAATTATTAAGTTATTAAATGATAATGTATTCTGAATTTTATCTACTTATTGTGCACAAGAATACAATCAGGCGCATGTTAATCTATATTTGAACATTCAAGTTTACATTCTTCGTTCCAAGGGTTCTTTGTTGCCTATGACGCTTTTGTTTGCCCATTGGATGGCAAGAGAAGCGGTTGCAATGCAACTGCGACTGCACATTGATATATTCTTCACTGGGCGAAAGCGGCAACCGGTTTGTTGGTCAATAAGGTCAATAAATTGTTTTTGCTTGTGTTGTCGTTGTGTCAGTCTGAGTTGAGTATAGTTTAGTACATTTAGCTTCTTTTATTTTAATCGTTAGTTAAACAAAACAATGAAAGATTAATAAGCCAGTTGGATAGTGATTTCATGCTTACGCTGAATTTTTGAATCTCCATTAACAAATAAAAATCACTCGTTTTAGAGGTGAGAATTTATTCTTTTATTTAATGTCCGCGTTCTTAAAATTCTTAGACGAATTTTAAAAATTCAAGTCGTTTTGTTTGTAATTTGGTACTACCGTCCGTACCATACGCATGATTACAGAGTTATAGATTGTTAAACAGTTTTTTGTTCTAGAAATTCCGCGAAGGGTGGACCGGTGGAATTATAGAAACTAATAGAAGGTGTTCAGTTCGGGCTCTTTTTTTGAACCAGCTCTTTTACAATTATGGCAAAACCACCACAAGAAACGGAACTCGAACAGCAAAGGTTGAAACTATTGTCAACAAATTCTGGTACTCCAGAAGGTAGTAATAATGCGAAGGCGGCCCAGGAATCCAGACTTTCCAGTGCTCCCAAAGGAAAATTATTAGGACCTCCTGTTATAAAGTCCAAAGTTCAACCGATGCCAGTCAAGCTAGGTAAATAGAATTCATTTTTGTAACTAAATCAATTTAAATTGATAGTTTTTTATCATTTTTGTTCAATAACAGGATCAAATCGAACATCTCATTCAGGAGGTTCTCGAATCACCCTTAGTACGAAGCGTTCAGATGATTTTACCGGGCCACAAACGTTAGCCGTTGCTTCCGTTTATAAAAAGCCTAAACAACTTATATTTCCCCATAAAATGTCTGGAGCAGGCACGGTTAATTGCCAAACTAGAGAAAGGTCGGCTAAGCATGATACTGAAATGAATGGCTGTACGACTGTGACTGTTGGGAAAGGTGTTTCAATGACCAGAAAAACTGAAAAGGTTAGCTGCATTGTTTGTTGGACATTCTTTTGGCTACATATTTTCTTAGCTAACTAAAACTTTTATTTATTAGACTTCTTTAGCTCCTGCAAATGAAAAGTCTTCTATAGTTCGAAGTAGAAGTAAATCTAGATCTAGAACTAAAGCTGATAAAACAGAAAAGCCCGAAGACAAGATTGGGAAAACAAATAAAAGTAGCAAAGATAGTCCCAGGTCTGGAATACCTATTAGCCCTTCGACTGTGTCACCCATTACCGTTAATACCAATGAACCTAAGGGCGTGTCAACAATTTCAAAATCACAGCAAAATGAAGGTTTACGAAGCCCAACTGAAAATGAAAAGCCCTCTCCAAGCACAAATGCTGCACTGCTTTGGTCAGTACCCAGTGAAAGTGCAAACCCTTCAAGTGTAAGAATTACAACTAGTGATACTTCCAGTAATGAAGTGAAACGCAAGAAAAGATTTAGTACAAGCACTCAAGTCGAAGTTTCAAAAAAATGTGAGAAAGAGAAAAAATATGATCCCGCTGAGGTGAAGGCATTCATGGAAAAGCAGAAAGAACTTAGAAGAATAAAGCAACAAGAAGAAGAAACGGCTAGGCAGAAGAGGTCCGAAAAAAAGGCATTAAAATTGAAAAAATTGGAAGAAACGTGCAAAGAAATTGCATCTAAAAGTGCAGTAAAGGGTCGTAAATCGCTCCCTACCAAAATAGTGCCCTCAACTCTCCCTCTTTCTGCAATCAAAAATCGCCACATTCCCAAGACAAAAGATGTGGCTAATTTAGATCCAGAGACTAAACTTTTGCGAGAATATGAAGAAATTGTTAAACGAGAGTGCTTAGGAATTTTAGAAGCTCAGCAGCGTAAAAGTAAATCTGCGGTGGTGCATTGTGAGAAAGTAGATAAAGCAGTGGAGACCGGGTCAGATAAAATTTTCGAAGAAACAGAACAAGAGCGCATGGAAAAGGATTTAGGGACGAAATTAAATAAAGTGATACGGCACTCTAGAGTAATTGATTCTAAACTGGCTGAACGAGCGGCTTCCAAAATACAGGCTGGCTTTAGGGGGTATAAAGTAAGAAAATTATTGAAAGAAGCGAACTTACTCCCTTTGTCCGTCCGACATCTTCCCATGCAATTTTCAGACGCCTCTTCGTTCAACTTTCAATCACCGCGCAGAAACTCGTTAGTCTTTTCCACACCAAACAGAAGACGAAGTGGCTCCTTTGACGAGCCTTATCCTGCTGAAGCTATACAGAGACTGCGACAATTCCAACATCATATGAAGATAAATGTACCAACTACCCCTAGGAGATTTTCATCTCCTGGAAATATGTGCCTGCCTATTCAGAATAAGACACCTTCCTCTACGGTAGTCCCTATATCTACTGCATTTCAATCAAAGCTGCAAAGCCAATTGGAAAGGACCGAAAAAGATGTTCTACAAAACAAGGCTCAGCGAAGTAGTTACATTGATCCAATTCATCCCACTATAAACGACGTTTTGAATTTTAAGTTTAAATCCATTAGAAATGAACAATTTGAGAAAACTAACAGAGGGGGTTCGCTGCAAAATCTTGTTTTCAAGGAAAAAACCGCTTCTTCGGAGCAAAATTATTCAAGTGACTTCGAACCGAGTGATACAAGTTTTTCTGTCAGTCAAGGAAAACTCAATGAGAACAAAAATTTTGAAAAGCTCCAAGAGTCTGAAGATCAAATCACTGATGGCTATTTTGGACCATCAAATGCGTCCACTCAACTCTCGTCTTCACACATTGATACAAATCGAATTAAAAAGTTCTCTAAACATCATAAAAGATCTAGAAAAGCGAACGTAGTAGAGGATTCGGATTCCTCTACCACAGTAGATACGGACATCGAGTTAAAAAGGGCCGATAAAAGATTCTTCAGTAAGAGTGATTTACAAAATAAAAGCGAAACTGCAAGTACCACTATAACGGAAACATCTTCCAATTTAAGCTCAATGATGGGTCCAGCTTTAAATCTTCGTTACCAAGCTGAAAAGGAAAAGTTGGATATTCTCAATAAAGCATTACTAGTCACCACAAACTATGAAAAAGAGAAAAATCATAGATGCTCTTCCGGCTCCGCAGATAAACCCGCAGAAAATGAATTGAACAACTTTGAAGCCCAGCGTTTGAAAAAATGTGCAGCCGAAGAATCAATTAGGCAAAAAATACAAGAAGAAAACTATAAGCTTGTGAAAGAGCAAACAAGTGCACAATTGGCTATGGCAGAATGTCAAAAGGAAGCTATAAAAGCTACTGCTGAGCTCACAAAATGGATGTCAGAGTTAAAGCGACATTCCGTAGAGGATGATCGACAAACTTTTGCTCAAAAACCGATAGATCTTGCTGCTATGGTATATGCGGCGGTAGAAGGTGCTCTGGTGGTCGGAGAAAGACGCAAGGAACAGGAAAGGAACCACAAGCAAAATGTGAAAAGAAAACGAGTTAGTGTGGACAGTGAAAGTCTGGAAGATATCAGACCTAAGCGAATCCAAGTACAGAAAATATATTGTAAGGATGAGCAAGTTCAGTTTCCATCTGCTTATGAGCGGCCATATTCGTCTGTTGGTGAGGATATCAATGAGAGTTTGAAATCTCATGAGCAAGATGAAACATGTGAAGACATTGGCAGCAAGTTGGAGGAAAGTTTAGGGTATGAAGACACGTTTGAAAGTGACCACTATGATAAGTCAATGGGATCTTTACGTAAGGTTCGTGGAACTAACTTTAACTAATAGAGCTAGCTTTTATGACAATACCGAGAGGTTGCATGATTTTTACGAAAGATATAAATGCAGGAGGAAGACGCTAATGTTGGAGAGTTGAACTCGGAGTATGAAGATATAAAAAGTCTTGTGGTGTCTTCTGTTTCTGTTCCACAAGAGAATGAGGTGAAAAATGCTTTCTAGTCAACATTTTTGTAGTTTTTAACATGAAATCAAGGTATAAAGTACTAGATTAATGACTGTACAATTAACGCTTTTTGACAATGATTCCAGGATATCATTTCAGAGGATGGAACAGAAAGTCAAAGGAGAATATCATTGCTTAGCCCACCACATAGTGAAATCTCCAAAACTGAGGAAAAGATTCAATCAGAAATTCCAGAAGAAATTCAAAGTATACAAAATGTAGAGTCCGAGACTGATGAAATAAATGAGGAAGCACCTAGTCAGAGGGGCAATGTGATAAATGTGAATTCAATACACAGCTCCGATAGTAAGGTTAGCTGTCAAGAAGATAACAAAAGCATATCTGAAAAGCAGGTAGAACAACAACACATGACAAGTGCATCTGATGAATCGGAAACTTCAGCAGATAATGATCATGTGGCTATCTCCGAAAAATCAGCATTGGAGCCTATTGCTGAGAAATCAAAAATATTTTTGGACGAGGTTTCTCAAAATAGTAACTTTGAAATCTTCTCAGCTAATGTGGAAGTAGATGAAAAAGACAAATCTGAAAAAGTTCTCACTTCAATGGAGTTTCCGAGTGAAAATATTGAGGAAGAATTGTCTATAACTTCAGAAAAATCAGATAAACTTATTAGCAACGACCTATCTGAAAGCAAAAAGATAGATACTGATGAATCTGATGTCCAAGTGCATGATAATTTCAAAACATTTGCTTTCAATTTGAGTCCCATAAGCAATAAGAGCATGGAAAGTAATGGTGAGAAAAGCACAACTTTTGTAGATCACAAGGACAACGTCAAAGAGGAGTCCGAAAAATCCGAAGCTCAGCATTACGATGATTCGTTTGAAACCGAAAATGACTTACTGAACGTATGTTTTTTTGCAGGCTCATTAAATGTTTATCTAACTGCGACCATTTGTGTCAGGGTATGATTTAATTTTTTGTTATTATTTTGTAGAGCACCAATGAAGGGTCAGATAGAAATGAAGAACCAGAAGTGTCGGGTACAAATAAAGAACTGTTGGCACCAGAATTGTCAGATTTGAATGAAAATAAGGACACCGTAGATCTTAAACCTGAGGTGGAAACTGATGTCAAAGAAGTAGAATCTGCTAAAAATGTAAATTCTGTGACTATATGCTATGTATTAAAAAAAATATTTTTCAATCTTTTCTCGTAAAAAATACTCCTGTTATGTATTCATTCTCAGGATAAACATGAAACCCTGGAAAATGCCGATGCCCTGCTTGAAACCGTTCATTTACCTGACGAGACCGACCTGTCTACCCAAATTGAAAAGGAGGTCTTATTAAACGAAGAAACGAAGCGGATTGAAAGTAGAGAGTTTCAAAGAGCCCACACGATCTCGTCAACTTCTGAAATGCCTGATACCGAAAAAAAAGAAATCTCCAATTCCAAAGAAACAGAAGATGATAATTACTGGTTTCCTGAGATAGTTCAATATCAGCGTGAGCAAAGACAAAATATGGAAGCAAGTATGGAATTGAAAAGTGGACCTTTATCCGAGTCAAAAGAAGGACTTGTGATGAAAAGATGGCCAGACACACCTCCTCCAGAATACGCTACCGTTTCTAATTCCCGTTCAATGTCTCTCGTCCCTCAATTCCAAATCATGACGAAAGATGAGGATTTGAAAACAAGCATAACTCACTACGTAGACCAAATTTGGGACACTTGGAAAATTACTGGAAATATTTCTGTTTTACCGAACCCTGAGGAAGCTATTACAAAGAAACCCGAAATCAGTGCTAATGAAGACCCTAAGGCGCAATTAGTGCATACAGATAATTTGGAAGCAGAGGCTACAGAATGTTTAGAATCGCTGACCAAGGATATGATTGAAGAGCTTGTTGCAGAAGTTTTACAAGTTCAAAATCCGTCAAAAAAATCTTTTGTCGATACTTTACGTTGTGGACCTCTAGGTTTGTTGGCTAAAAGAGCTAAACTACCTAAAACAAAAGAGCAGCTTATAAACAGCGTGTTGTCCGAAATGCTGGCCCAGTTGCCGTCCAACATGGTGGATCGTAGTATTGCTGGTATTCAACCCAGTCACTCTTATAGTAAACGTTGTGCACGACCATCGGACATTGTGGATGATGTACTTATGGAGGAAATGATTCGCGATGAAGTTCAATGGAGTGAGTTTTGGCCAGAAGAAGCTTTAGTGAAAATGCGCACTTGTGATAAAGTCATCCATAGCATGGTGAAGGATGTGCTAAGATTTTATGAAATTGTTCATCTCCAATAGTGTCTAAGTTAATTTAAGTCACAGATTTCAGAAGGAAAAAACAAAGATCTCAAATTTTAGAGACTGTTGTGATATTTTAATAATTATTTTTTGGTGTATTTCGTATTATTGCTTAATCATGGATGATTAATTACGATTGTATTGTGAAACTAACTATTGAATATCATGTTTGTGATGTATAAATTTTTTGTCGCCATATTGCATGCTCATACTTCTAGGTTGTAAGTTACCAGTAGAGATTTAGAGATCCGAAACTTGGGCAGTTCGTTTAATGAACCATTAACTACTGTCCGTTTCAATGAAATACGGAGTTCCTAATGTTAAATTGGCTATCTAGGCTTGTTGGATGATCACCGTGAAAAAGACAAATTTCGTAAAAATTGCCTCGGCAACCAAAATATGTTCTACATTTTAAGTCCCCATGATGAGATTAAGACGAATTTATTATTATTATTTATTATTTATTTTTTGCTCAATGATAAACAAACTCTGCCAGGTTACCATTGAAAAAAGTTACTCCGTATTTCATTGAAACGGACAGTAAATGTAATCACGATTTCTGCATTTCAAATGTAAAATTAAAGTCTTTGTTTGCCAAACCAAAAACTTTACTTGCTGCGGCTGCAGTTTATTCCAGTTTGCATCAGCATCAGCATTGGGTATAATGTATCTCACATTTCACCATTTCACTTGACACCTACCATAGTGTAGTTTTTCCAAAGTTCGTTGACTGCATCCAGACTTTGAATTTTATTTGGGTTACAAAATATTGTTGAATCTTTTAAGTCAAAACACGGCACTCAAATTAATAGCAAGGCATGCAGTAAAAAGTCAAAATAAAAGTGAATTTAAATACAATATAGAGAGACTTTAACCCGTTGAGGAAAAAAATGTTTATTTTCGGATTGCAAATTAACACCCATGCAATTACAACTTGCATGAACTGGCCTCATGAATACAGAATATCGATATTTGCGCGCTCTTTGCTCCCCCCATATAATGCATATGATCGAACAAAGTTCAATAATTTGAGTACCAATTAAAGGGATTCATTTGCAGACAGGACAATGGAAATTTCCCAAGTTTACTAAAAGCATTCATTCACTGAATTCACTCACTAAAAGCATGCATTCAAATAAAATAAAAGCAAACTATAAACGTGCTCTGTTCGCGTCATACTGAAGTATAATTCGCATATATAAAGGGCGATTGCAGACATTGAAGAGCCTTTAGTTGCCGTACAGATGGTAACCGTGTCGTACCTTTTCCCAAAAGTTTTTGCATGCATTTTTTACTCATAAAGTGAATTTTTAAATAAATTATTGGAAGATTTTTTTCGGTATTATTAATAAAGTAAATTATTTTTCCAACAAAATGCATGCAGTAACTCCTGTCCAGCAAAAACAAGCAATTAAGAAGATTTCTAAAGAAAATAATGATTTAAATGGTTAACAAGCAAGAGCTGATCCAAGCCAGCACAATATTCATCAAATACAAATTATTTATACAATTAAATTTTGAAATATTCTTGAATAATAAATAAATTCGTATTTTGCATTTGAATGTAATAAAATCGGATGATGAAATAAATGAATGTTAATAATACAAATGTTTTGACGCAGGAAAATGCACTGAGAAGACGAAAACGACCCAAAGGTGTTTTTCTTTATTTCACTAATTGAAATGAATTCGAAGTTTTTTTCTTGTTTAATATTACCATTGTTATTGAATGGCACATGAAATTCCATTGCTATATATAGTAATGAGTACAGGAATAGGAATTTCTTCACTTGACTTTACATTAGTTTAGTACGTGTTAGGACAATGCACAGGATCAGGTAAAGTTTATGAAACCACTTGAACTTCGGATGGGAAAATACTTCAATGGATTTTTTGCGTAATGCTGTCCATATGCCACTCCCCTGGATGTGTATAAACTGTTGTAATGGACAATTGACGACCAAAAAGTCGTATGATTGATTATGATCGTTACTACGTGCTAATCGACTCGGCAGCAGATATCGAAATATGCTGGAATACACTGACCAGTCGATTCTCGCCTAAATGACAAGTGTTTCAAAATCTGACATTCATAAAACAAGCATACAAGCTTCACGTTAATTTTTAGATACAATAAATATACCAATTTACTGTCAAATTTTCATGAAAAAAATTGAATGGAAGTATATATGAAAAGGTTTCATCTTAAAGGCATTCGAAATGAATATTGGATTAATTTAATTTCGAAACTAATGTATTCAATTCAGACTAGTAAATATTGCGCCGTGATCCACTTCTTAAAACTAATCTGTCTGCGCTCCCTAAGATTAAACAAGATATATTTACGCGAAATATACGAACATAAATTATTGTGAAAACGGCGGCTTAAAAAATTGAAAATGTCTGAAGGATTTCCTTGTTGAATGAAACATGTTCACAACAACGAATATCGCCGAACCGTTGTATATTGCCACTGGTCTTAATACTTGATAAAATCACTCCCTTGACTCCACAAATGTGTGTCTGCATTTTGTCCATTTGTTCCGCACGTGGTATCGGTCAAAGAATTAGGGAGGTCGGAAAGCGATTTAAACTTTAACGTAAGAGATAAGCGCGGACAGGACCCTCTGCAGCAAACATAATCAAAATCCTAATTTATTTTGAATAAAATCATTGCGGAATATCTTTGTAAATAAATCATGCAATATGCAATCATCATGAGTCCCATGTGATAAACTTGGCCAGGCTTTTAATACAAACATGAAGGACTAATGGACTTCATTGAGCCCATGAACGAAAGAAGCCGACAGCGTTTCATGAATTCCCCGAAATCTGTTGCACATGACAATTTTTTCCAGTGTCAAGGGGCTGATGAATCTCTTATTATTCAAAGTAACTATTCCTAAGCTAAAAGTGGGTGACTCAAGAATTATTTGATAATTCATCTTGATCTGAAAACATAAAAATGCCACAATTCATCCATTCATGAGGAATTGCTCGTTAATTGCTCAAGTAAAAGCCAAAAACTCTCAACAAAGTTATGCTTGTTATTAAGTATCTATTTCAATGTTATACTGCAAAACTTGCTGACTGCCTATTGACCGGGGTATAGAAAAGGTATTTACCATAATGCAGAAAACCAAGAATGTGGCAGACTACAGCTTCCAACACACAGAATGATATCCATTGCAATGCTATGTCTAGTTAAATCCAGTATAATTGAGGGTGAATGATAATGCTAAATATTGGCCATGACGAACCGTAGGCCGAAAATACCGAGGGTACTTACTACGATACAAATTCATATTATGACCCCGAAGTTTTTTTTAACGCTAACAGAATTACATGGCCTCATTTGCTAAAAACGTTATCTCCGAGATATGGGAATTCACAATACAAATCTGGGTCATTTTATTTAGAGTTCAATAATAATCGAAGATGATATGATCTATTTTTGCGCTATAAACCGAAAAAGTATAAAATGAGTCTGAGTCACTGTATTTACAATCAATCGGAACTTGGAACCATGAATGATGATTCATTTACTAAACACATCGGTCCAAGTGCAATTTCTGCATTTCTCACATTCTCATAGTGGAAAACCTCCTGCAGTAAATTCTTTTAATTCAGACATGTGCGTTTCAATTTTAATTAACGGGTTGAATACGAAGTAAATAGCACTATCGTCATTAATTGTTACTTCTGCATCCTTATGTTATGTTTATCCTATTCCCGGTACACTAACTAACTGACTATAGAAAACTGCATCACTTATTGCTTACTTACTGGAGTATTGAATTCCATTACATCTGTGCATGACATGTCCATTGGTTTTGTGGCAGAGCGTCGGTAAAATTGATTGGTAAAGTACTGTTGAACTGGAAATGATGAGATTCGAGCATGCATAACACACGAGACTCTGACACTTTGTACACATGATAGTTAGTTAGTTAGTAAGAAATGAATACCATAAGCACGATCCTCTCGGGTCTTATATAAAGTACAGGTGCTTCCATTAATGATCATTCAGTCTTTGCATGCTCAGGTAGTATAACTAACAGTTCAAAGACTCTCTTTTGGTCTCTAAAATTTTCAAAGCATTCCCATCATTTTTGCATATGGGGGTCGATAAGTTTAGCCTCTTTTGAGTTACAAATCAAGTTTTCTCAAAAGTTGGATTTCAGTTTTCATTTTTGAACACAGCTATTTCGTATTTTTACTGAGTTCTTTGTCACAAGTGAATTCAAGATGGCACGAAGAAGGTCCATATCTGTTTGCGACAACAATAATAGTACTGTGTTGACTATCAATGTCGGCGACTCCGAAAAGAAGGAATACAATGTCGAAGATTTCTACATGGTGAGCACGTGACCATAATCTTTTGTTAACTTTCTTTTGGTTCATATAATAAATTGTTAGTGACTCATTCAAGCATTCTTAGGTTAGGAGCAATGTAGACTTTGTGTGTTAGAGACTCATTAGTAGGTTTGTAAACAACTTGATTTAGCGAAAAGTCATTAACTCGTTAAAAATGAAGTTGAGATCATAAATTCACCCAATGAATAGCTTAGATTGTTAGTTAGAGTTATCCAGTTATCATGGAGGTTGAATACTTCATTGTTTACATTTGGTTTTATTACTGGCTTGTGAAAATGTCTGTCATACTTGACAATCGTTTTATTCAATTGGAAGGTAAATCTGGGATACATAATAGTTCGACGGAGGCTGAATTCCCATCAATTTATGACTGTAGTAAGGCCATGCAAATATTTACAGAAGAATTCTTGGATAATTTTTTTCACTTTGCAATATCCATAGTCTCAAATTTTGTCTTTTAAAAGTAGCTTATTATCTAATTAACTAAACAAGTAAGTTTTTCCAGTATTGTACTTGACGCGATAAGTTTCATAATCATAACCAATAAAAATTTTAAGTGCGCTAGACCTAGCCAGACACACAAGGTTATCAATGCACACATACATAGTTCATGTGATTGGTTTTCATTCATTCTATTGTGCAACGTATATCAGGTACAAAATCCATGTATCAATTACTTAATTACCATTACCAAACAAAGTAATTATATACCCATTGTCTGTCGTTTGTCTGGGTTTACATGCAAAAATTCCACCATGCTAATACTTTAGCAGTCAATAATGCAGGATGAGCATTTTGTCTTATTTGGAACAAATCATTGACCACTTAATATTTTTTAGAATTATCGAATGCATTATGGGATTCATACACTTCATTTCCTTTGCATTATTAAGGCTGCATTTCCTGTTCACCGCTTCGCCATACCATGAATAAATATAAATTAGCTAAATATTTTACATGCAGCCAACAATAGACGTGAAAAAAGGGGATGAGAAATCTGACTGGAACGATATTGACATTCCAATCCCGATAAACTCGGGAGACGCTTGGGGGGAGCTCACAACCAAAGGGAAAACACGCCGGGTATTAAAAGGAGTTGGTAAGGCGGTCGGCCTTGTCTGCCTTTTGTTTTTCTTTGTATGCTCTTTGGATTGCCTCTCTTTGGGATTCCGAATCATCGGAGGTCGAACTACTGGCGAAATCTTTAGGAAATCAGAATTCCTTCAAAACCCGATTGTTGGTGTTATGGTAGGCGTCATCACCACAGTCCTGGTCCAGAGTTCGTCTACATCATCGTCCATCATTGTCAGCATGGTATCTGCAGAATGTAAGATGCACATGAAATAGTTAATTAGAATTCTTCCATTAGTCAATTAGAAGAAGGCAAGAAGGTGATACTTTTTTGCATGCAGTAAGCAGATTTTTATATATTATTTGATTAACTTGAATCACAGTTCTGGAAGTGAAAACAGCCATTCCTGTGATCATGGGAGCTAATATCGGTACAAGTATTACTAACTCGATTGTTTCACTGACCCAAGCTGGAAATAAAGAACAATTTCGTCGAGCATTTGCTGGTGCAACTGTTCACGATATGTTCAACATTCTGTGTGTCGTATCTCTTCTGATTATTGAAGTCACTACTGGTGAGTTTCAGTATTCAAGAATCTACCATTTATATGCATTTTGAGTTGTAGTAATGACTAAGGACCGAACCGAAGACACTATCAATATAAGAACTAACTTAGTAACTAACTTATGTATGATTCTTAGGTTACTTACTGCACTTATCAACTGCAATTGTCGATGGGATAGCTCCTGGCGCGGCTGGTGGAGAAGTTCAAATTCTGTCAGTCATCACGGACCCACTTGTAGATAGGATTGTACAAATTGACAAGGATGTTTTGGATTGTTGGTCCACAGAGGGGTGCAATGACCATGATGACTCTTCTTTGATTAAGAAGATGTGCACAATCGATGATGCAGATTTAAAGATGGCAGCCTTGTCAGCTGACTACATGGTTTCGTCAACTACGGAGTCTGCGCCTTCGAAAGAACCTTGTAAGTATCGTTAACTTTATTGCAGATTCGCAAAATAATATTAACTGATGATGAAATGACAGACGCAATACATTGAACTTATCATTTTTTCATTATTCATAGGTTCGTTTTTGTTTTCTGGGACTTCTATGAGCGATGAATTAGCTGGTGCCATTATCTTAGTCTCTGCTCTCGTTGTTCTTTGTGTTTGTTTGATTCTGATCGTGAAACTTTTGAACTCCGTTCTCCAAGGTAAGTCATAAAACCAGTTTCAATTATACTATAGTGTTACAAACATTTCAAAGCTAACTATAATTAAACAATGTCTTCATTCACGCAGGTCAAATCGCTGTCGTAATCAAGAAAACACTGAACGCCAAAATCCCATATGCACCTTGGTTGACTGGCTACATTGCAATTGTAGTTGGCGCAATTATGACATTTTTGGTTCAATCCAGTTCCGTTTTCACCTCCGCTTTGACGCCATTGGTTGGATTGGGAGTTTTAACTGTAGAACGAGTGTATCCATTGACATTGGGTTCCAACATCGGTACTACAACTACTTCCTTACTCGCATCTTTGGCAGTAGAGGGAAGCACTTTTAAAGCTTCTTTACAGGTAAAACCGTGGAATGCAAAACAATAATGACAAGACTGTTATATTGGACTAATTATTATTTCTACAACTAGCTAACACTAATTTATACTCTTATTTGTTAAATAGATCGCAATTTGCCATTTGTTCTTCAATATCTCTGGAATACTCCTATTCTACCCCATTCCATTCATGCGTTTCCCAATCGCTATGGCCAAAGCTTTGGGAGATGCGACAGCAGAATATAGATGGTTCGCTATCGTCTACATGTTATTCGTGTTCCTAATCATCCCGTCTATCTTCATGGGCCTATCTTTCGCTGGCTCTGCATTTGTCATTATCTTCGCAGCCATTGGTGGGATCCTCATAGTATTTCTCTGTACGGTGAATCTCTTGAAATCGAAAAAGCCTGAGTGGCTCCCTTCCATTTTGCACACATGGGAATGGGCTCCCGTCTGGTGCAGAAGTTTAGCACCTTATGATAAAATCATAACGAGGATGATGTGTTGTTGTAAGAAAACTGTGGAAGCTGACAATGGAAACTCAAATAGTGCATATGTTCCAGATGTTGAGCAATGATCAGTTTTAACGATCCAAGGAGAGACTATTTTCTGACTCGGTAGTAATAAGTTTATGTGTACATTGTTTGTATGATAAGTTTTAATTTGTTAGGTCAAATATTATGTTTTCTACTGTTACTTTTATATGCTCGACAATTTCTCACGTTGGAAGTTGATATTCAATTTTCGAGTGCTATATACAGCTACTAGCCACTGTGTGGTCATTTTTATTATAATACCATAGAAAACGAATCATCGTAGCTGTTTATAGAAGGACAAAGCCGTATAAAATTTTGTCTGATTGCTTTTTTAACACACGTAAGATACGAAACGCGCGTTTAATTTTAAAATAGACCA
>Ga0210040_10003622_pt1 | contig 20788 bp, 9 predicted proteins | sample CryGeyCG12114_NA_FD_185462 | JGI IMG/M metagenome (GOLD analysis project Ga0210040, IMG submission 185462) | Groundwater microbial communities from aquifer - Crystal Geyser CG19_WC_8/21/14_NA (SPAdes) (version 2) | ecosystem: Environmental > Aquatic > Deep subsurface > Groundwater | place: USA... | reverse complement strand
TAATTAAATAATGAATAAAAATAATTAAATAATGAATAAAAATAATTAAATAATGAATAAAAATAATTTAATAATTAATAAAAATAATTAAATAATGATATGATAAAAAAATTTTGTAAAAAATAATGAAAAATACATCAATGTCATATGTAAAAATAAGTTACTCAAATGACCAGTTTCATGTATCTAAATGTTACTCACATGACTGTTACACCACGACTGTTACTCCGATGAACGGTTACTCAGATAAATGTTACTCCGAAAAACTGACACGAGGCATATGAGTTCAATGATTAGTACTAGTAGTTTGTTATAGATCTAGTTGTAAAGCTTATTCATCCACATAACTTTTTGCCCTTTGCGATTCACTTCAGAACTGATTTGTAAGCTCTAAATTGGCTCACTAACTGCAAGAGTTTTTATCCTGCCTGCATGTATGAAAACTCAAAAATGAGTCCAATAAACTAAGGAATAAAATGTTATGACATAGGTGGTAGTTTTTTGGCATACTTCGCAATTCGTAATCCTATACCTACATTCTACATCCTGGTTTTATAAGACTAATGAATATTCTAAAGGATGAAGCAAACGACTTAAGTTGCTATTTTCTTTAGCGTAAACATGGTCACTTATAAATGCGTAAGAGCTACAAGTTTGTTCCAGTGATAATAGGGAGCGTCTAACAGGCACATATTTACGTATGTGCATTGGTTTTCACCTTGCAGATACGTCCGCTGTGTGTGTTGAGCTCCTATTTACTCAAGTCTAGGTGTACTTTTACTTTCCTTGATCACCTTTGCTTTACGCATATACAATTTGTGCTGCCCTAGTTAGTTGGTTAGTTAGTTAGTAGAACCCATTCAGTTGTTCACAACCCAGGCTCACTTTTTCAGTTCCTGGCATAAGATACTGGAGAATGATAAGGAAATTCATCGTTCATCAATTCCAGTCAATTCAAACGTGGGCTGCAAGTATTGGTTCTGTTAACCAAGAGCCCATGGAGTTTACACTCATGTAGTGGAGTAGAAGTAACTAAAGTCAGTGACTATTAGTAGTTCGTGAGCTTTTGTTTACTTTATTTAATGAAGACAGAGTTATTATTAAATGTGAAGTGAGGTGAATCTATTACTAAATTACTGGCTGTGTGCTTACAAAGGTCTCCGACTTATATAATTTGACGATTACTATTACTATTAAATTAAATAGTATACTTACTACTATAGAAAAGTGTAACTATACTACTATTGGATCCGTACGAAATTCTGACTTGGTGACGTAGAAGTTGTAAGTAACTGAATTAATGTGCACATTTACTTTCTATGTAAGCCACTACTATTATTATTATGCTTTGCATTATTTGCGGTCGCTCTGAATCCTCAATTTGCACAGCAAGAGTTGGCGTATTTTGTAGTAATGGTTAGTTAACTTCGCATTATGGTACATACAATAACGATATTATTATTATGCATGAAGAGTGAGCAGACTCCTAAGCATAAATCAACTGACTGAGACGAGTGTGGCGACAGTACATTTAGTTAGTGGTATGTGGATCATGCACGCCTTAACAATGAGTTACGATCCCCAGTTTCTCAAGCACCTGTTTTTTAATCGGTATTTATCATTCTTTTTATGGCAGTTTTTAATTGCGTGAGAAATCGAGTTTGAGGGCCTATCCAGAGTATACTACAACTATACTACTAACTATTAACTGATGTCCAAAATGATATTATATGTGCCAATAAATTTGAACTTTGAATGGAAATGATAGACTGACTATATACTGAGTAGCCAAAAAGGATTTTTGATACTTTGTATGTGAAAAGCACTCAGGAAATTATTCCTGCATCCCCAGCAACTAATGTTACTTTGTTCCATACAGACTTGGTTGAAACTTGTGAAAGCTCAGTCTACTCTGTAAGTAGCCATTGTTCCTTGAAGTAATCAAGTTTTGATAGGCAGTATGTTTTATCCAGCCCAGTATCACATTTCTCCAATACTTGTCTAGTCAGTATCAGCTTCCAGTAAATGACTATCGATAAGATAAACTTCACTCGCACTCACTACATATTCATGATACACAGTCAAATTGTGTCTCCTCATCTTTTTCTGTGACAAAAAAAAACAGAACATTGACTCGTGACGGTATGACAGAATATTAACCAAACCAAACTAACTGCATGCATGCAAATCTTCACATTGTAGGGAACATGTCTACATGAACTGCATGCATATTATGTGCTATAGTTTAAACTTTGCAGGCTGTCAGTTGTTTTTAGGCCATCATATTTGGGATATGCAGCTAAAGTAAGAACTTTGCTCCCATCAAATGTTTTACGTCAATGTTAGTGTTGCACCACAGTAGCAATATTATACTCTTAGCATCAGTTTAACCTTTAAATAATCATACATGCCTAATTTTTGCATGCTATGGTGTGAATGATGTTTATCTGGCATATTACATTTGAGTAGTGCCACTGTACATCATCTGAACTAACTATCTGCACCGGCTGGTCTATATCACAATCAACAGGTAATGTACACAATGTTATGTAGTAGGTACAGTTTTCAGTCTTTTTTCATGTACCAGCATGCTTACATGTTAGGAAAGATCCCAATGTTCCAAGGCAGTCAGTCTGTATGTGAATACAGTGAAGGAACCAACTCTGTGAAATATACCTTTCACCACCGGCTTACAGCGAAAACGTATATAGTAGTAATTCATTATTCCTTATGTTCACATTCCGTGCAATTAAATCGTGAAGTTAACCATGCGTGAACAAAGTTTCTCCTTCCTTTCGTATTGAATATATAGCGCATTACCTGCTCTCCTTTTAGTTTGCACAAGAAGAATATTTTTGAAGCAAATACGTCTTTGTAAATAGTCGTGCTCGTGCTCACAAGGTGAATCAACATGCCTTAAGAAATGCACACGTGTGAAACTTACTTTACCCATTGGTTTGCTCATTTCCCTGAGTGGATCAAATGGTTGAATTAAAGACAAGAATTAGTTAATGGAGAATAAATACTTGAAACAACTATAACACTTGAGACATTAAAAACGCTTTTGTGCGTCTTTTTTATTATTTTTACACTCCCGTTTACTTGTGCATTTGCTCACAACCAAGCTTGCATGAAAAATACGGTCCAATCAAGACGCCGATAGCCATACCTAACTAAACAATCAATTTCCTTGAGGCTCATAGACAATCTAAAGACTACCAAATACTCAGCCCATCTAAAAAGAGAAGGTTCGACCAAAAAAGAACAATATAGTCAATCTTTCCTAATTCCACTTAGCCCATGATATACTTACGTACACCTATGCTAAGGGTTCATAATTCTCTCTACTTACCTTGAGTTTTCATCTAAATAAAAGAAAGCTGTACAACGCTTTCCACCCGACTAAACTATGCAGTCTAGTAGTTAATTTGAACAACTATAGTCTTTTTCTGACTAGTTTACTACGTACCATTTTTATCCGAGAAACGGGAAAAGGAAGGAACGGAAAAGGGGAGGCACAACCTGGTTTTGTATTGGAACAAGTCTGCCAGCTTGCTCGTTCACTAAAACTCAGCTCTCAGTCCCAACGTGTTCAAGTAGAGAGCTCCGCTTCTGCTCTCACAGTCAAAAACATACAGAGTTCGCATGCAGGGGAATACAGGAAAGGAAACACACGATGATCCTCGATCGATCTCAGCCTGCATGATGAACTAGAAGACCACAGCTCTTTTCATCACACATGAACATGATCATGTCAGTGATGTCAGTTTCAAGTTGGTCGGCAAACCAGTCGCACTTTCCTTCTGGACAACCGTCAGTCATCATATAACAAAACAATCATCACACTCAGTCAGTCCTCAATGAAGTGAATAGATGATAGACTGGAAAATCAACAGGGAGTGTGTGTATACTATGTGATAAAGATATCCAATTGTGCATATTCGTATTCTTAACACGGTGCTAACGTACTATGTAGATTTCGCAACCTACACTGTGCGTCAAACAATCTTGGAGTGAACCCATGTGCTGTGTAGAACAACTAAATAAATATTAGCGTTTGACTCTACAAAGACTTGGGATTTTTGTTTAAAAATTATGGTTTTCACGACAAACTAGAAGAGATATTATTATGTTTATTTAAAGTAGGTTCGAATATATCCAGTAAAAAAATTCTTGGCACAAATGGAATAAAGAAAACTGAATTAATCAATGTGGTTAGTTAGTATCGTATTGCGAGTAGCAGCTGACTGGAAGAAAAAAAATATGAGTGAATTTCTCCATGAGTTTTACGACTGGCAAAGTTAACCCCAATCCATCTTCATCTGTGTTTGTGGTAGCTGACATAAAATTGTGTGTGAAAGCATGGGCTGGAGAAAGTGACTGACTATTAAACCGCATGATTAGCATAGCAAACGAGGACTTGGCTGTTGTACACCATTCCGAGCACATATTACAAAGCTCCTATCATGATGATGGAAACTTGTGTAGTCTATCTGGAGACATAGACTTTCTCGAGATTGTGTCAGTTTAGCTTGTGTGTGAGCATTTGGCATTCCTCCTCCATCCTGGCAAAGGGATCAATGATTATTATTATTATATTCTATTCTTCGTCTGTAAGCATTTTGCCCACTATGATGACCATTTACTCCAGCGTCTTCCGATTGTTCTTTTTTGTATCCTGACTTCCAGTTTTGTTGTCCGTTTCTTTTTCTATAGAAGCAGATAAAAGACAAGAAAGGTAACAGAAGCTTTTAGTAAGCAGTGGAAAATAAAACGTCTTGTTTAGTGCTCGCATCGGAAATAAAAAAAAGAAGTTGCAAATAAATATTGGATAGAGGAGAAGCCTGTTGCATTCGAATGGTGAAAAGGACAAATGTTGCCGTATGAGGTGCAGAAGAGGACATAATTGAATACTTTTGTTCTATTTTGTTTTTCACGAAGAAAGAAAAATTGAATGACGATTTCCTTTGGGAAAAAGTTTTCTGTAGTTTTAGAGCCAAAATGGGATGCTCTCCAAGTGCACTGGGTAGTGCCAGTAAGGACTCTACAGGTAATTTTTCAAAGGAGGGGTGGTACATCCAATTTTAATTAGAGAAGAGAAAGTTCACCACCATGTAGAAATTTGATATGGGATGTTAATTAATGAGAAAAGTGTGATTGATCATTTGCTGACTAAAATATAAAGGCTTCCAGTGGAGTGTGATTATTGATTGTGGGTTGTTTGGCTTGGAATTCAAGCGTGTGCAGTTCTGTACAAAGCAACATGTTGGAAATTAATTTCCCTTTTATTTCTTGATATTGATGAATGGCTGTGATTGCATTATTTTGTTTTTTGTGCATGTTTACTGTGTTTTATATTTGCTTTATTTTGGGCGTAATATACGTAACATATAGTCCTCTTCTACCATTTTCAGATGTTTGAGACTCGTATGTAATAACAATCTGTTCTTGCAGAAGATATGGTTTAGATTTTTCATCTGCAACTTCATTCCTTTTGAAAAAGAATTGATAAACAAGTTTATGCTAACGTAATGATGAGTTATCAGTTGATCTACGATTTTTTGCATGTGCCTCGAGATAGTGGAGGGCATAAGTTGTTATTGGATGTGATAAAGCTTCCGTGAACTAGATTTTCAATTTACAACTGTGTAATTTATATTGGAGGAAGTATTGATAGAAAATTTATGTGCGTGCAGGATTTGTAGATTACTTGCTGATTTGGCGAACCAAACAAATCTAATGTGAACGATGTGTTGTATTTTGCAGCGCATATCAGTTCATTTGTTTCAATACGTCAAACACTCACTATATTCTCCATACGTTGTGTAGTGCTGAGCTGCACAAACAGTTCGTGGTCGTGGTAAAAATAAAGTATTCTACTGACAAGAGCCAAGGATGAGAAAAGTCTTGAGATTTTTTTGCCATGGTGTAAAAGCTCCTTAGCATTAAAAGTCATTATATTTCAGTCCAGCAAATACCATTACTGAAGTTAATAAGTAAGAGAGAGCCAAACCATACGAGGGCTGTAATGATAAGTTTGTCTAGGTCTATTAATTTGAAATAATCTTCTTTGGATTATTTTTCCAACAATTTCCTTATTTTTTTAAAACTTTCCATAAATATGGGTGCATACAGACATTATCTTGTCTAAACCAATCACTCATAACATTTGGAAGCTCACGAAGTTTGTTAGTTAGTTACTTAGCATTAAAGAGGAGACACGTAACTTGCAGGAAAGTTGTATCATTGTTAAAATCCACACGTGCAAGCACTTTATCTGCACGAAATATTTGCCCCCAGCTATTTTTCGGAACTACATTTTGGCAGTGACACTTTTTACCACTCAAAATGCGTACTATAAGCGTTTTTTGAAACGACCCCGAGCCGAACACTTTTGAAAACAAGGAAACAACTAAAAGTCTTTGAATCCAATTTAGCTTGTTCAAAGAAAAAAGTATTTAGTCCAAAACACCTCTAGCTAAAAACAAAAATAAAACTAATGAATACACCTATCATAACTCTTCAGTTCTGAAATCAGAATTTCTAAGTCCTAAAATGCGCTTTGTGGGTATAACTACCTTTATGTCATAAACACACAGTTCGGGAATTAATACTATTTACTAGTCATTTATGAATCCATGAATGCTTTATGAATGAGCATAACCGTAAGTACTAAACCGCATAACAAAACATGCCGCAGCAATAATCTGCAACCTGCCTACATGTGAGTAGAGTAATTAACAAAACGGAAAAAAATTTGCAAACCTCCTCTAATTGGCACACATACACAACCTAAACATGTGCCATACCGCACTGCAACAAAAATCTACCAACAAGTACACAATACATTTGTATATATCTGCGTGTGAGGGAACTGACTGACTAAAAAATTGCATTTGCCTATGTTAGTAGTACGTCAAGTTCTTGCCATGGATTTTACGCCTAATAGTGCAACTTTGACAGTAAGGTTGTCCCTCTGTAGTGTTCCTATTCCTCTCACCTGTGTGTGTGCCAAATAGAACTATATAAGCAATATACTATTATTTGTGTGTGTGTGTGGTATTCTACAAGCATTTCTCATCTGTATGGTGCTAACCATACTACAGATTTTCATTTCCATTGCCATTAGCAAAGTCAATGAGAATGAAATGAATGACTAAATGCATAATATCAACTTTTGCTCAGTTCACGGGTAGATACGTAACGATATGATTGTTGAGCAAAGTTAACAAAATTTACGGACCGAAAGACCGAATTTCTTGAGTGCCTGTCTTTTTGAGTGTATGCCAGTTTGTTTGTGAATGTGTGCAACTCAACTAACTGCAGAATATTTGGTTGAGAAGTTCCATGGAAAATGAACTAGTGGGACCAAAACTGAGATCTGTTCATATGGGTGCTGTATTTAAATAATGCGCAATAATTGTGTGTCTTGAATGTGTCTTTATTGGTATTCAACTCTGCGGATTACCATATGGATTATATTATTTCGTATTCTTTTCCTCTGTGGCTTAGAAACATCCTGTGAGCTGTGTTAGTTCGAAAGTTCTTAACGTAAGAATCAATATGAAATCCCCTGTGGATATTATAATGTGGTGTTTATGCTCTGACGAGATAAGTTATGCCAGGCAGCCGGTAAAACTAGGCTATGACTGTACTACATATGCGAGTTAGTTAGTTAGTTAGGTTAGATACTTGGAATTTAATCTGTCTTGATTAATTTTATTATTGCTTTTGAGAACAAAGGGACTTTAGACGAGTACCTTGCCTACAAATTAGTTCTGTTGAAAGACCAATCCTATTAATACGCTAATTTTTCTGCTCCTTCCATGCAACTGGAGCATGAATCTGTCTCACTAAATGAACAAGAGATTTCATTTAATATGCATGAGAACACCATAGGTAACAAAACACATGGTAAATAAATATCTAGAAATTATTGGTCAGTGTGTCTCATTTGAAACAAAACCTGGGAAATACGTAAATTGCATTGTATTGATTGATTTCAATGAACTGATAAGTATTATTGAATAATTAGGTGAATGGCAACTTGGGTTTTGTTTAATATCATCCAGAAATATGCGCAAAAATGGTTATTATAAAACAGATAAACGAGCTCAAGCATAAGCATATTCTGTAGCTTATTTGTCTTTGTTCAAGTGTCTATTTATCTCAAAGACAGATCCAGACTAAACTGGTCCATTTGAAATCTCAACTTGTGGCTTAGTTAGTTAAACTACAGACCAAGATGAATAACTAGAAAAGAACAATTTATTATTATTTCGATTCACTTCATATCCAGATAAGCAACCATATTTTGGTAGCATAAAAACCACTTTTGAAAAATAAATAAAAACCTAGTCAACTTAAAACTAACTATAGTTTAGTTTGCAACATACATGTACATATGTATGTGAGTACAGGGAGAGCAAGTTTCAAGCGAAATGCATGTGAGTGGGAGAATCATTACCCTAAATTCGTAGCCGTTGCAAATCACTAGAATCACTGCATGCATAAGCTTGTGAAAATTTGTGGCAAAAACAGTCTATTTTCGTCATCCGTTGTAAACGGTTGTTTATTTTTTTTCTGATCCCAAATGTATATATGATCATGAAGGAATGGGCCATGATTATACTTGCACCAGTTGGAGACAACCAAAGTATTTATTCATGTAGTCGAAACACATACTGATTAAACATGTGGGTGAATGTTTTAATCTCTATATTTTTGTCGTCACTTTGAAAAAACCTTCAGGTTGATTTTACACACATCATTCAGATAATAATAATAAACAGTATTATTTGTAAAGCAATCCCAACACGATTGTTTCAATACTTCCTTTAGCTCTATGCAATCTGAAGTATTTAACAGCAAATTGAATATTATATTTATTTGTTGGGCTGTATATCATGCATCTTTGTAAATAGTTATATTTAAGCATAAAGCATCTAAATGGCATTGTAATTCACACTTGGCATCCACTTGGCTAGATTTGGTTCCAAAAAAATGTATTAGCTGCAGACCAAGACCAGGCCACACACGTTCTGCTATAATAGCTATCAATAGAGCAATATGCTATTAATAGAGCAAAACCACTACAATCAATGATTAATAACAACTGAATACAGAAATAAATTTGAGCACAGTGCAACTTGGCAGAGCAAGTTTAAAAACAATTAATTCACAGTTATCACCTCCAGGAAGTATACATGTAATCTGTATATAGCGTATCAAGAGGCACCTGCTTACTCTTATGACTCACGATGTAAATTCAGTGCAGATTTTTTGTACTGTAATATTGTGCCCAATTATAATGACTTTGACAATCATTATAATAACTGCTATCGTTCTTTTAATGATGACTTTCTCTGTATATATATGAACACACTAATGGAGTTGGGTACACAGAACTGCACATTCTGTGGTTTATGGTAAATTCTGTAGCTCTGATTAGATTAGTTATTCACATAGGCCCAGGACGTCCACTGCCCTTGGCAGTAGTTTAAAACAAACACAGACATTAATTGTGCAGCTTGCTTTTGCCATGCCTTTATACATAATTTACTTCCTTAAGCATTAGGATTGGGGGAGAGCACAAGGTCCTAATAAAATGACAGTTATGCAAGCATTAATAACAGTGATGTTTATTTTTGTTCTCAGGCTGTATAAAACCTTCTTCAAGTGATTTTGTCTATTCCAAGACAATGGAGCACCAAAAAGTAATGGACTTGGAGAATGTGAGTGTCCCAACACAATTTTCACGTTATGCATACACTAAAAAGAAATTTCCCCCAGTGCCAGGGAAATTATAAACAGGAAATAGGGAAATTGAATACTTTAAGTTTGGGTGAATGCATAGTTTGTTTGCCCATTTAATGTGTATGTAAACAAACTTAATCTTAGTTTATTACTACTTTAGAGATAGTTCAAAATGTTTTTGAGACAGCTTAGCAGATTTCAGACTGAACTTAAGATTCATGAGGCATGTTACATAAGTTAGCTTACGTTAACACAGTATACACTAATGTTGTGTAAAAAATCAGTACACGTTGATATTTATGACTTAGGTATATGAACAGAATGAATGCAGTCTTTGAGGTAGAAATTAACACGTTTTATTCGTTACTAAATATGTTAGCACATTTACCTAGAGCTCCTTTCATTAATGACTGCACATTGTTTTATGAACTAACTAGCCCTAGGTAGACTATTGTACCAATTTTCAATAGGAGGATGAAATTAATTCACAGCAGAATATTTCATTATGCAGATAAGCCTGATGGATAAAAATCTCCGGCGAATAAATCTCATGGCTGAAGCCCCGCAGGTTTTGCACGTAAGTAATTACTGTTGTAGCATAGTAACATCAGCTTTTAGAATATATCAGCTTTCATTATAATTTGGACTGGACATGATGTGCTGTTTCTAGGTTATTTATACTCGCTTACAGTTTAGTAGTTACATAGTTATAGTTACAAAAACTAAAAACATGTTAATTTGCGAATTGAGTTTGAAAACACAATAGATTCGAGCACTTTTGTTATACTCTGACTGAAATGAAAGGAACAAAGTTTCAATAGTTTATAAGGATTGCATGATTGGAAAACGAAAAACTAGTTTTTGATAGCTAAATTGAGAACTTAATAAATCATTATGCACATACTAAACTGACGTATATAAGTTAGTCAGAGTCTGAGATAAATGACAGCATCTGCTTTTAGCGATCGATAAAATGTCAATGCATGCAGGTTAAGGATAATTTTTCAGTGACTTTCCATGAATGTTTGAAACTAAACGATTTCTGAGAAGAGATTATCAAAGTATACAATGTTTTCAAGATTTTCTTGTTTTCGACTGAAATGAAAAAATAGTTTTTGGATTATCTTCATGTTTTTCAATGAGAACATAATCTTATGTATAGTCTAGCAATTTTAAATTGCTCTTACACACGGTAACAACACAAGCTACATGAAACTGGGTGCAATGAAAAGAAGAATTGTGAGAGAAAAAGATTGAGTAGAGAGGGAATTGCAACTCGCTGTAGCATATACACAAGAAATGTCGGATTAAAATGAACGGACTTTACACAAGACATGAAATTTGTTTTTGCTTTTTGAATGCCAACAAAAAATTGCTTCTCAAATCCCGACTCACAGTCAGTCACTATACGCAAAAGCAGAAAGTAATATAAAATTTATTTTTCCATTTGTGTTCATGAATAGGTTTTAAAGTGTGAGTAAAAGATCATAAAAGAATTTTAAGCAGTTTAAACTACCATGGGAAATGGCTGTCTTTTGTAGTCAGAGCCTATCACAGTTCTTTGTCTGCTGGAATGGCACGTGAGAGGAATTTCTGTGCACTTTCTTAAGCCCGTTCGTTGAAAACGGGCCTTCGGTTTGTGCTGCCCTGTTACCAGCACAGAATTGAATTTATACTTTCACAATTTTATGCTAAAGCTCATTTTTTTCAAAACCTTTTACTAAAGGTGGAATATAATTGAGCTTAGTTTTATTACATCATGAGTAATTTAAATAGTAATTAACATTTCTTGTGTCACGTCTTAGTCATACAAAACATATTATAATTAAGATTTTTTTTCACTCCATTCACTGTAAACTTGTAAAAGCTTACTCACTTCACGTTAAGCCTGACTACCAGATATTTGAAGAACTAAAGCGTTTCGTTCGCATTTAAATCAAAAAAGAGTTCCTCATTAATTATAAATTAGGTATGTAGAAGCTACACAAGCTTAAACAAAAAATTATCTGTTTTTACTTTATTACGGGGTCTCTATTTGTTTATTCTGCTTCTATAGTTAATTATTAACTCTTTCTTGTAGCACACTAATGAAGCAAGTTTAGATTAATTTTTTTAATCTTTCATTTTGATTTAAGACGTTCTTTATATTCTCAACAGGTTGGAACTTTATTCCCTAAAGACGATTCCCTATTGTCTGGCGTCCGAGCTGGCGTTGAGAAACTACAATGGAAATATACTTCACTTCAACTCACGGATGATGAATTCGATCGTGAGGAAGTGACTTCATTGGATTTAATATTTCTCGACTATAGGCAGCCGAAACTTTTAGCCTCAAATATTCTTACAATCACAAAGTAGGTTATTTTTTTATTTTCTTTGGTATATTTGGTCGCACAAGTCAAAAAGTCACAATACTCACACTGCTGTGCACAAACATGAAGTTTGCCTTCATGGTTTGCTCAAAGCACAAAGTCAAACACTTGGGATATTTATTACGGAGCCGAAGGCGGAGTCTTAGAATTACTAGAAACGGGAGCGCCCTATGCTCCACATGTTAAAGCTAAAATCACCTGAAAACGCAAGTTGGAATTTCTGTTAACATACTCTGTTTGGAACGGGGTAAAAGTTGTGTGCGCAGTTTTCAGACAGGTTTTAGAATAACCCCAACCGTGACCAAAATGGTTTAATTTTGTAATTAAATGTTTCAATTTGAAATTTTAGGGTAATTTTTTGGTCATCTGATCAGTTTACTGGAATAACTTGTAGTAGTATTATTGTTGGCGCGAAAATCAAAATGATGTTGATTGATGATTCAATTTGCGATTGCAAGTTGGTGAACAGAGAAAGACTAGCTGATGAGACTACCGAAAAACGATAAAAACCCCTAATTATTATTACTGGTTTTTTGTAATATTAATATAAATAATTCCTTATAACCCGGCTTCGTCGTAATACCCTCTTGCTGAGGTTTATTTACCTTTCCTTCTGAGTGTCCTCCAGATGAAAAGAATGTGTACACACATTATTCTGGATTGACACTATAATAAACCAATAATACAATACAATACTCAGTCAGTCAGTAAGTAAGCAAGTTTACCAAGTAAATTTTTGAAATCATGAATTCTAACTTGTATTCTGTACAGTCCAGTCAGTATGTGTTGTAATGCACGTGAGTAAGTACAGTACGAAAGTATTAAAATGGGTTCCAGTCGTTCCAGGTTATAGTTGGTTACTTGTTACTATACATTTCTAACTTTATCGTTTTGAACGGAATGCAATCAGCAATAACAGGGAATTGGTTTGTAAAATTTGGGTGCGAAAAGTAAATTATGAGTAATTTTGTCGCCTACACATGGAATTATTTTGCTCAGCATGTTGGGGACGTAAAGTGCGGAAAATAGTTAGTTTTTGACAAGATTGTGCAAGGAAACGTAACAAGTTAATTTCCAGGGCTGTACAACAAGATGAGCATTGCATGTCGATAAGAATCATATCGAATCCAAACATATATTATGGTGGCATCTGAAAGCAATTTATTTTTCTCTACCCTATATTCTCAACTCTCATCTGTGCTCCAGTTTCGTTGGTTAGTTACCACAGCTGGTCCACACTGGGATTATATTATCATTCGAGCACCGTCTTTTTGTAAATACTGTAAATTCTGTTTTAACTTCTGGAGAAAGCTACTTTTGCATGCTGTCAACTGCCCCCTACGTCATGTTAACTACGTAATCAAATGTAACGAGTTTCACTAAGTCAAGAATCGTATTGGGCAAATAAGATGCGTAAAAGCAAATAGAGCACAGATTAATAGGACCTAGGATTATTTAACTGCTCTTTAAAATGATCGTAAAGGTGAGGAGTTACATGAAAGTTTAAAGGAAACTTCAAAGCTTCTAAATTTGTCTTCAGCTTGAGCATACAGCGCAAATACGTAGTTCCCTTCATATTTGCACAAGCTATCTTTCAAGTGTAATCAAGCCAAGCGTTATGAGTCAATTTAGAACTTTACAACCCGCAAATATACCTTCTAATAGGAATTAACTCCATTTCCCAAGATAATTAAAATCACCAACAACTCATGATGTATTGTGTACTTTTTGAGCTAACAAGGCCACTACTGTCAGTAATATACCAATAAGCTGTTTAATCTGAGTTGGTGAGTGGATTTGAACTCAACACTGTCCATAATACGTGATGCATATACACATGAGTTCTCTCAAACATATTTTACAACACAGTGTTTGAAACATTGTGATGATCCCAGGCTGTTAAATTCGTTTCTTGACCTTTGATACAGCTTGCAGTTAAAATCTCAAATGTCTCGTAAAAAACAAGATCCAAGTCAGAAACTAATAACTTGCTTACTTACAGAGTTAGGGACGGGCCAAGGAGACTTGAAGAGAAAATTCTAAAGGCTTAAATTTCACCCTCTGGTTGGCTATGGCATTGAGTGAGGTGTGTAAATATAAATGCTTTTATCTCGTGTCTTGTCTCCCTCTCAGGAGCCAAATAAAACGCATATGGACATAAACTCGCCATGTCTGTCTTTGTAGTAAGTATGCATTAGTTAGGATTAGGATGTGTGTGTGGTGTGGATAGAGGAAGGAAGAGGGCCAATCATTTCTTTGTTCTCGCAGCCTTCATTTGATATCCTCTTTTTTTAGGTTGTGAGAGTTGTAAATGAAAAAAGAAAGAAAAGTATTTGGAATGTACAGTTAAAGAATCCATATTAGTTAAGTATAGTAAATGCTATGGCATGGTTGTGAGACTAGTACTACTGACACTGAGTTTGGCATCATCATTACCCTTTACCTTTTGTAAAGTTTGAATGAATTGTTAGTTCAAAGAGAGATTTTTCCACCGAGGAAATTGAACTGTTCTATAGATGCGCTTTCTATCTCTCATTTCCTGCCTGCCAAACAACTAATAAGTAGTGCAGACGACTGATTACATTTTCAATTGAAATCTCTGTTCTGTCTGGTTAAATCCGTAAGAGAAAAGTTATTCAAATAGAAAAATATCTGAAAGGTATAGTGAAAATAATGCAGTGGGAGTGTAGATAGGTTTTCTTTTAGAAACGTAAAGCTGTCTTCAGATTCTGTGCAAAATGATGGAAAATGTGAGTGAGTTGTTCCTTTGGTTTTTCCTATTTGCAGATTTAACGTAGCTGGTTTGTTAGTAAAGTTTTCCGAACGTTGCATTTCAATGCTGGAATCAGATGAAATTGTGTGCTATCATGTCACGTACTGCAAATGTGGGAGTGGGATGGATGGAGGTCATATAGTTGACTGACTAACTGAGTTAAGGATTTGAACCGTGGATTTGGAGTTTCTACGTTCGAATTACTAATGATTTTTTTTAGTTTCAAGAGTTAGATTTAATGGAAACTTTGTATGTGGTTGTCTCACGATAAAAAAACACTTTTAATAAGTCGTAGAATCTATAGATACGAAGAAAATTTACGCCTAACTATAACTGCGAGTAGCTATAATATAATGTATATACTAACTATCCAAGTTTGGGATCGTATTGAAAATTGAATTCAAACTTCCATTCAAACTTGAAACTAACAAATAGAAGTATACCTTGTCCGCAAAAAGAAGGTAAATTTTATCCTATCCTACTACACAAATTTAACACACACAGGACAGGAAAAAATTACCTCCTTTTTCCGGATGGTCTATACTTTCAGAGCTAAAACAAGAGAATGGATATAAAAGTATTGGAGTTCTCTCATCTGCTCATTGAATTTCACGCTCAATAAGCTTCTTAATAGATTGGAGGTTAAATTTGCGTTTCATGGAAGTTGGATTTGAGACGAATTCAATTATATTTCTCAAATTTTCTCATTGCATATCCATTATCCATATTAGACGAATGTCATGCAGTATAATAAACTGTTTGTAAAACAAATGCAAACAAGTAGTGGTAGAAAAGTGATAGAAACCTAAAAAACATCTAATATTGAAAAAAATTATTTACTGAGAATGTAAAGTTAAAATATAGATGCACTAGAACTTTGGTTTTCATATTTGGAATCAAAATTATCGATAAAACCAGACGATCAAAAGATTTTGATATTTTCGTTCGTACGTAACGCATAGACAGACAGACGGACGGACGGACGCACTGATAGAGCGTTTTCTAATAAGTATTATGTAATTGGCTACTGCTGCATAATAATGGATTCAAACTTTGCAACCAGCATGACGGTTGAGTTGTCAACAAACTTTATGACAGCAGGCATGACTAAAAACTTTTGACAGTCTGTGTCACTTTTCAATGTGAGATCACTGTTGTAATCTAAGAGCTAATTAATTATTGCAAGTCGATGAGACTATGTGTCTTAGAGATTTAATCCAATCTTATTTCTTGTCTAGTTTTCATCAATGATTATCTGATTAAACCATGACTCCCTAGTCCCTAGACAGTCTAATAATTCAGAGTCTGAAATGAGAACCATTCCTCGTCAATAATCAAAGTTGCCAAAAAACGAGAGAAAATTTTGTCCTTCAGGCTGTTCATTTCATTCATCAAACTCTATATTACGACAAAACTATCTTTTTCACTTGCTTGTAATATACTTTTTTCTTTCACCGCTTTTGAAATTCTGTCGATGCACAATTCTCATATGGAACCGATAGAACCTAAATTCACTCTATAAAATATGCATTCAGACATTTTTAGCAACCATTGCAATATTTTGCATTCACATTTCATTGAATGAAGCGAAAGCCAACTTTGAGTGGTTCGTGTTGAACTACTCAGTCAGCAGAAAATTGTATTGTGAAGAGCTCTGGACCTGCGATAAAATAGGTAGGAGAAGTTGCTGTTTATTCCCAAATGAAAATAAATATTTACTAAAAGCTCATTTTAGCTCCTCAAGAGGCTCATTCATCAACTTCCTTTTAGTCCATGATAGCAATTTGTAATAATGATCCGTTTTGCCTTATAGAATCTTATGGGTGAAAGTGGAATAGAATTTCTACTGGGGAATTAAATCACAATTTTCCTGTTGAAAGCTTTTTTTACAAACGTTAGTAGCTAGATATTTCAAAGCAATAAATTTGTAAGGCTGACCTGTATGATCAATACAATTTACTCTCAATGTGTAAAGAGAAAGTACTCGTCGACGTACGAAATTATCAAGTTTTGACCCTTATCAGCCAAAAAAGTTCTCGTGCTCATGTAGTATGGATTCTCATGCCATTAGATTCATACGTCAATATTTTACCCACAACTTTATACCACCTCATGTTTTGTAACCATTAAACAAGTTGCAAAAGAAAAGTGGATACATTCAACAAGTTTTGTGCTCTGTTCACGCTATGCATGCAAGCATTTTGTTTGGGCGTGCCAAAAGTGAAAACTTGTGGAATAATTAATTCCCATGTCCTATGTACTCCTACTCTGCAGCATGTTACACACATAAAAGTAAGCGATAACCAGAAAAACTGCATAGTTGGTAAACAAAATTGGTGGAAATAATAACAGCTAAACAAACAAGATTGCGATTAAAATTGGACCAGAAAATTCGAGCATTCAAACTATAACCACCTAACTAAAAGTCTTCTAGTTTCATTCACATGGGAAAATAACAACATGAAAAATATGTTTTGTTATCTACTGTCACCATTTATAGTTTCCCACGCGTATTCATATTTATTTGCATAAATAGTTCATTATTTCCTCAATTCCAATTGCTTGCTAAAGTAAATATACAGAACTCACTCACATAGCCAAAAAATTGATGCCCTATCATGTAGTTCGTTATGGGAAAGCAATATCCCTTTTCTCATAAAAACAGCACACCTAGTACGCAGACAGTCACTGAATACTTCAACAGTTTGTTACAACTAACTGTAAATGTGAGCACGCGTACAAATGTGAACAAGCGTCAAAAAATAACAGGCATGATACATTATGCACGGAATCACACGGATGAATTCACATACTCCCAAGCCAATGGATTCCCCTTTGGAAATATTTGTTGAACGCGCGGACCAAACACTTGAGAAGTGGACACACTTCAAATCCATCATTCCCAGAAATAAATTACATGCAAGTAACTGTTTAAGTCAAGTCAGTAATCCAGACAGGATGAAAAATGATGCGGTGTGGAATTGACACGGAAATTTTTAGTAACAACAAGGCTGTGCAAAGAACTCTCAAACGTACGATAGTTAATAGCAAATATTGTTCCGGGCACTCGCATAGTTTATTTAGGCAAGCTAAATGGTGTATAGTATATAAAATTGTCAGCATAGTACACAATTCAAATTCTCTCATACTATAATATAATGCATATTGGCATCATTGCAATCCCACTATGGGCATTCAAATGTTTTCCACAATGGCAGCTTAAAAAGCTCATTTAGCAAACACTGGTCAACGATTAGCGTCAAACTATTATAATTGGTGTAATGGGATTGATATCCTTCTACGCAGCAAACTTAAGCCAGCGCATCCTTACAGTTTTTCATTAGTTTGAAACAGCCTCTTAATAGGAATTAATATCCAGGACACAGTAGGGGCAGGTGCATGCGAATAGAACTGGCAATTCTCGGCTGTACTTGCTGCGTGCATTTTAGTCAGAAGACACAGTTTAGGCTCACACGAAACTACTTTACAATGGACTTTAATTATCTACTTTCACCAGGAAATCTTTCTCCGCAAGTATGTGCATAGATAAGCAAGTTTGGAATTGTAGGTTCGGTGTTATATGTATTGAATTAAATTAAGTAATGAAAACTGCTCTTGCCGCATCCTGGTTATTTGCATTTGAAGGAAATCAACAATTTTGATGACTATGAGTAAGCAAATTCAAAATTCTACTGTTTCTTTGCCGTGTAACCACGGTATTCAAAATATTCTAGTCTCTCAATCGACTCTATATCTGATTTCTGCAATATCTTTACAAGATTTCGAAAAACTCTGCCCAAAAATTTGTGCACTTGCATTTTTAACTGAATTATTTATCATTAATAAATCACACCTGTCAATTCGTATATGTGAATTATAATATGTATCAACATCCCTAAAATAAATCAAATCAGATTTAATCATTATTACTGAATACATAGCAAGCAAGGCTCAACTGTCCCCATTTTCCCAACGTTTACGCACAATTGCACAACATAGAACATTATGTAGTTGCTTTAGTTATTTAAATACACAGTAAGCAACTCCATTCTAACTATGTAACTAACCGAATGAAAGAAACAAAGGGTAACTGGTACGACCCATCGTTGGGTATAAATTGACAAGAAAAACGATTCTATAAATGCACTCATAGTACAATACATGCGCCTCATCCATTTTTAAAAGACTTATGAGCTCCACACAAGAATCATTCCAGCAAACACTAATGCCTCAATTTTGCTCCATATTGGAAACAACTGATTTCGTTTTTGTGGAGCTGTCTTTTCTTTATCTCTTGTTGTTGATCACAACAGGGAGCTTGGAAAATGCTGCCGCGCAAAATATACAAGAATGAGAAATCGCACCATCATGTCTCCGCATGTTGATAGTTAGCCTGGAGGAAAGGTTTGTTGTACAGAAGAACGGAACGTCTTAATATGATTTTCTGGACTGGTGCAGGCGACGGCCATTTGATTTCATAGTTAGTTAGTTAGTTAGTAAAGCGTTTAAAATGATAACAAAAGGAAGTTCCTGCAGCTCATCATCAACTTATTACATAATTTTCAATAATGTATCTTGAATGTGGCCGAACAAAAAGCATGCATGCGTATAGTATATTGCATTTGGAAGTTTCTCATACCCTCAATGGTGAAACTTTCTCCGAGAGTTTATTTGAGAAATGATTAATATGAATAATGAATTAGTAAGCAAGTTAATATTGAATTGGGATTAGATTTTTAAGGTTTCTTTTCAAAAGAATTAACGTATCCTTTTCAATGTCGAAATTTAATCCTGTCTAGCTAGTTAGTTAGGTATAATAAATATAATAACGTCTGATGGAGGATGAAATATGCAAGTTTTATAACGGCTTAAAGTTATTTGGTTAATTAGTTTCTCACTCATACAAATATGGGGAGATTGGGTGTTGCTTATTCCTGTTCCTGACAGGCTACTAGAAATGCTTAGACACGCACTTTTCGTACTGAATTACGGAGTAGAAAATAACTGTGCAACTTTCGTAATTAAAATTTGGCCGCTATTCAACAAGCTGTTTTCTTTTTAATATAATACAAGAGAACAACTCCGCCATCAATCTCTTAGGAGGAAATTTTTATGCTTGTATATAATAGCATATATTAGTTCGTTGAATAAAAAGCACACACATACAGGAGAACATAATTTCAATGTCTCACAGCACCTTCTGTACATCACCCTATATAGTTTACTAAGCCGAGATAGGGAATTTAACATGGGAAATTTTTGCAAACTTTTGCGCACGCCTGGAGGTAGCAATTTTTAATTTTTGCAAATGAGACTTTTTTTTCTATGGATGGGCGAGCGTGAGAGTATCTCACCTCTCCGAATGATTTTCGCTGGAAAAATCATTTCATAGTATGGACTTACCTCCCTCGACCAAAGCTTCAAAAGCTATCTCCTCATTCATTATTGAAGCTAGAGCTTCGGGTCAAAAAGTTATTGGTAGGTCAGGTCCGTGCGCACGATCCTGTGGACCACTTTTTTTAAATTCGTCTTAGTTAAAAAGTTATTAAAGGAAACATCATGTTTGGTCCTTAGTAACTATGGGAACTTTTTTGAAAGAATTTTTTTTCGAAATTAGTAACTATTTTTTGAGACACTCGCATTTCTTCATTTTTCAACTAAATTAAACATTTCTTTGGCAAGATTGCTAAAAATTATATGCTCTTGCTACCTAACTTATCTGTTTTAACCATTCAATAGTCCTGCAACATACATAAGCCTTCAAAGTTGTTTGACCGAAAAAAAATATCAATATTTTTTGGAAATTGTTTATAACAACTTTCCGCTCTAAGAAATTTTTTAAAATTCACATATGTTGTAGACAATTGTCCACTCTATATTATATAAA
>Ga0210040_10003621_pt1 | contig 20791 bp, 21 predicted proteins | sample CryGeyCG12114_NA_FD_185462 | JGI IMG/M metagenome (GOLD analysis project Ga0210040, IMG submission 185462) | Groundwater microbial communities from aquifer - Crystal Geyser CG19_WC_8/21/14_NA (SPAdes) (version 2) | ecosystem: Environmental > Aquatic > Deep subsurface > Groundwater | place: USA... | reverse complement strand
CTGCCGTGGCTCTCGCCGCCTCCGAGCGCCGCGCCGGCCGCACCCCGCTGGTCGTTCTGCTGACCGACGGCCAGGCCAACATCGCCCGCGACGGAACCGCCGGCCGCGCGCGCGCGACGGAGGACGCCACGGCCGCCGCCCGGGGCCTCCGCGCCCTCGGCATCGCCGCCCTTCTCGTGGACACCGCGCCGCGCCCCCAGCCCGTCGCCGCCCGCCTCGCCGAGGGAATGGGTGCCCGCTACGTCCCGCTTCCCCATGCGGGCGCCGCCGCGCTGTCCGGCACGGTGCGCGCCGCCAGGGGGCAGACCCGGTGAGCGACCGCCCCGCCTGGGAGAAGGAGGGCCGCGACTGGCCCAACCGCGCGAGCAGCCGCTTCGTGTCCGCCGCCGGGCTGCGCTGGCACGTCCAGGTGATGGGGCAGGGGCCGGTGGTCCTGCTGCTCCACGGCACCGCCGCCGCCACCCATTCCTGGCGCGACCTCATGCCCGCGCTGGCCCGCCACTTCACCGTGGTCGCGCCCGACCTTCCCGGGCACGGCTTCACCGCCCCCCCCAGCCCGCAGGGCCTCACCCTGGCCGGCATGGCCGCCGCCATCCGCGCCCTGCTGGACACGCTGGGCCTGCGCCCGGAGGTGGTCGCCGCCCATTCCGCGGGCGCCGCCGTGGCCCTCCGCCTCGTGCTGGACGGCGCCATCGCCCCCCGCCTCGTGGTCGCCCTGAACGGCGCCCTTTCCCCCATGGGCCGGGAGAACGCCGACTTCTTCACCCGCACCGCCCGCCTGCTGGCCGGCCTGCCCTTCGTGCCGCAGCTCTTCGCCTGGGGCGCGGGCAACCGCAACGTCGCCTCCCGCCTGCTGCGCGACACCGGCTCCGCCATCTCCGCCGAAGGGGTGGAGTTCTACGCCAGCCTGCTCCGCAAGCCATCGCACCTCGCCTCGGCGCTGGGCATGATGGCGTCCTGGGATCTGCGCCCCCTCCTGCGCGACCTGCCCGGCCTCAAGGCCCGGCTCGTCCTGGTGGTCGGCGCCAACGACCGCGCCATCCCGCCGTCGGAGGCCGAGCGCGTGCGCGCCGTGCTTCCCGCCGCCCGCATCATCACCATGCCCGGCCTCGGCCACCTCGCCCACGAGGAAAGCCCGGAGGAAACCGCCCGGCTGATCCTGGACCTCGCGGAGGGTGGCCGTGCAGCCGCCTGACGCCCTTCTCCTGCCGCCCGCGCACCCGCAGCGCCTCGCCCTGAACGACGAGGCCCATGCGCGCCCTTCCGCCCCGCTCTCGGCGCCGCTCGACATCTCCTACATCGCCCTCCTCGGCGAGCAGGACGCGCGGGACGGCGTCCTCGCCGCGATCCGCGACCTCGCCCGGTCGTCCGGCGCCCCGCCGCCGGAGGAGGGCGCGGACCACTACGCCGGGGATTTCGGCCGCTTTCACCTGCGCTGGGAACGCCACACGGAGTTCTCCCGCCTCGCGGTCTCCGTCCGCGCCCGGCCGGAGGCCCCGGCCTTCGAGCGGCATGCCGCGGCGGCCCTTCCGCCGGGCTGGCTGCCCGCCCTTCCGGGTCAACTCCTCGTCGCCGTCCACCTTGCCCTCCGCCGCGCGGGGGAGGCCGCTGGCGGCGGAGCCGGGGCGGGCGTCGCGGAGACCGTCCTCGCCGCGCGCCATTTCCCGGGCAGTGAGGCCATCGGCGGCCATGTGCTGGAAGGCCGCGGCGCCGCCTTCACAGACTTCCGCATCGGGCCTGATGGCTTTTCCCGCGTGCTGTTGCTGGACCATGCCATGACCGCCGCCCAGGCCGGCCGCACCGCCCAGCGCCTGCTGGAGATCGAGACCTACCGCCTGCTCGCCCTTCTCGCCTTTCCGCTGGCGCGCAACCTCGCCCCCTTCCTCCACGCGCGGGAGCGGGAACTGGCCGGGATCGCCGCCATCCTCGGCCACGCGCGCCCGCAGGACGAGGCCGCGCTGCTCGGCCGCCTCACCGCGCTTGCCGCCGCGATCGAGGCGGAGGAGGCGGCGCACCTGCACCGCTTCAGCGCCTCCGCCGCCTATTACGACCTGATCCGCCGCCGCATCGCCGAGCTGCGCGAGCGCCGGATCGAGGGCTTCGCCACCTTCGACGAATTCGTCGAACGACGCCTCGCGCCCGCCATGGCCACCTGCGCCTCCGTCACGGCGCGGCACGAGGCGCTGTCCCGCCGCGTCGCGCGCGCGACCCAGCTTCTGTCCACCCGCGTGGAACTGACACGGGAAGAACAGTCCCTCGCCGTCCTGGCCTCCATGGATCGCCGCGCGCGCATGCAGCTCCGCCTCCAGCAGACGGTGGAGGGCCTCTCGGTCGCGGCGATCACCTACTACGTCGTGGGCCTGATCGGGCAGGTCGCGAACGGGCTGGGCCCGGCGCGCCTGGGCCTGTCGCCCGCGGCGGTGACGGCGGCGGCCGTGCCCGTGGTCGCGCTGCTCGTCGCCTGGGGCCTGCACCGCTCCCGCCGCCACATCACGCTCGGGCGGGGCAGGGCCGATGCCTGAGCAAGAGGAAAGGGCGCCCGCATGGACGCGTTGACGGACCTCGCGCCGGCGGCCCTGCGCCCGGGACGGCCGCATGCCGTCGTCATCGGTGCCGGCCTCGGCGGCCTCGCGGCCGCCATCCGCCTCGGCGCCCGCGGCTACCGCGTGACGGTGCTGGAGCGGCTGGAAGCCCCGGGCGGGCGCGCCTTCACCCACCACCAGGACGGCTTCACCTTTGACGCCGGTCCCACCATCGTCACCGCCCCCTTCCTGCTGGAGGAACTCTGGCAACTCTGCGGCAGGCGGATGGCCGACAGCATCGACCTCCGCCCCGTCTCCCCCTTCTACCGCATCCGCTTCCACGACGGCGAAACCTTCGACTACTCCGGCGACCGCGCCGCCATGCGTGCCGAGGTGTCGCGCCTTTGCCCGTCCGACCTCGGCGGCTTCGACCGCTTCATGGCCCACAGCGCCGAGGCCTGCCGCATCGGCTTCGAGCAACTGGGCCATCTTCCCTTCGGCCGCGTGTCCGACATGCTGCGCGTTGCCCCGGCGCTGCTCCGCCTCGGCGGCCTCGGCAGCGTCCACCGCCTCGCCGCCCGCTTCTTCCGCGACGAACGGCTCCGCACCGTCTTTTCCTTTCACCCGCTCCTGATCGGCGGCAATCCCTTCACCGCCAGCGGCCTCTACGCGCTGATCCCCGCACTGGAGCAGCGCTGGGGGGTGCATTGGCCCATGGGCGGCATGGGGCGCGTCGTGGAAGGCCTGGCCAGCCTCATCGAGGGCCAGGGCGGTACGCTCCGCTGCGGCGCAGAGGTGTCGCGGATCACGCTGGAACAGGGCCGCGCCACCGGCGTGCGCCTGCGCAGCGGGGAGCATATCCGCGCCAGCATCGTCGTCTCCAACGCCGACGCCACCTTCACCTACCGCCACCTGTTGCCGGAGGGCGCGGAGCCGCGCTGGTCCCACCGACGGGCCGGGCGCGCCCGGCAGTCCATGGGCCTCTTCGTCTGGTACTTCGGCACGCGCCGCCGTTTCCCGGCGGTGGGCCACCACACCATCCTGCTCGGCCCGCGCTACCGCGGCCTGCTGCGCGACATCTTTGCCCGCAAGGTGCTGTCGGAGGATTTCAGCCTCTACCTGCACCGCCCCGGCGCCAGCGACCCTTCCATGGCGCCGCCGGGCCACGACAGCTTCTACGTCCTTTCCCCCGTTCCGAACCTTTCCGGCGGCACCGACTGGGAAAAGGAGGCGGAGCCCTATCGCCGCGCCGTCGCGAGGCGTCTTTCCGAAACGGTCCTGCCGGGCTTCGAACGCGAGATCGTCACCTCCCGCGTCGCGACCCCGCTCGATTTCCAGTCACGGCTCCTGGCGACGCAAGGCTCGGGCTTCGGCCTCGAACCCGTGCTCTGGCAAAGCGCCTGGTTCCGCCCGCACAACCGCAGCGGCGGCGTGCCCAACCTCTTCCTCGTCGGCGCCGGCACGCATCCCGGCGCGGGCGTCCCCGGCGTGCTCTCCTCCGCCCGCGTCCTCGACACGGTGGTGCCCCATGCCGACGCGCTGGTCTGACGATTCCGCCGCGGCGCGCGCGGACCTCGCCGCCTGCCGCGAGCTGCTGCGCCACGGCTCGCGTTCCTTCCACGCGGCCTCCCTGCTGCTGCCCGCCCGCGTGCGCCTTCCCGCCTCAGCGCTCTATGCCTTCTGCCGCAGCGCCGACGATGCCGTGGACATCGGCGATGCCAGGGCGGGCCTTGCCCGCACGCGGGAACGCCTGGCCTTCGCCTATGCCGGCACGCCTCTGCCGCATCCGGTGGACCGGGCCTTCGCCCGCACCATCGCCCGCCACGCCATTCCGCGCGCCCTGCCGGAGGCCCTGGTCGAGGGGCTCGCCTGGGACGCCGAGGGGCGCCGCTTCGAGGACCTGCCCGCGCTCCGCGCCTATGCCGCCCGCGTGGCGGGCTCCGTCGGCGCCATGATGTCGCTGCTGATGGGCGCGCGCGGCGCCGAGGCCCTGGCCCGCGCCTGCGATCTCGGCGCGGCCATGCAACTGACCAACATCGCCCGCGACGTTGGCGAGGACGCCGCGGCCGGCCGCCTCTACCTCCCCCTTTCCTGGATGCGCGAAGCCGGGATCGATCCCGAGGACTGGCTCGCGCGGCCCGTGCCCGGCGAAGCCCTGCGCGGCGTCATCCGCCGGCTGCTGGACGAGGCCACGATCCTCTACGCGCGCGGGCGCCAGGGCGTCGCGCTGCTGCCACCGGGCTGCCGCCCCGCCATCGCCGCGGCAGCCGCCGTTTATGCCGAGATCGGGCGGGAGGTGGAACGCCATGGCCATGACAGCGTCACCATCCGCGCCGTGGTGCGCGGCCGCCGGAAGATGGCGCTCGTCGCAGCCAGCCTGGGCGCCGGTTTGCCCGCAAGGGCCTCTCGCCCGGCGCAGAACGGCCCCGAGGCGCTGCCCGAGATGCGCTTCCTGGTGGAGGCCGCGCAGAACAGCGCCGTCGCCGCGGCGCCGGCGCGCCCGTGCGGCGCGGCCTGGTGGGACCTCCGTGCCCGGCTGCTCTGGCTGCTTGACCTGTTCGAGCGCCTCGACCGGCGCGACCGTGGCCTGCGGCAGGCCTGGCCGCCCGGTGGCGCAAGGCCGGGATGGTCGCGCGATGCCGTGCGCTGAGGAAAGGGAAGGGGCCTGGCGGCGGATCGGGCAGGAGGACAGGCCATGCGGCACGTGATGGGCGTGGTCCTGCTGGCGGCGGCGGCCTGTTTCTTCCGGTCGGCCCTGCAACGGCGCCGGCGGGCGGCCGAGGCGGCCAGGGCGGGGCAGCAACCGCCGCCCCTTCATCCCTCCCTCGTCCTCATGGCCGATCTCGGCCCCTCGGTCGTCGTCTTCGGCCTGGCCGTGGCGGGTGGGCAGGTGGCGCTGGCCTTCTGGCTGACCGGCGGCGGGGGCGTGTTCTCCCTGCTCGACCTCGCGGGCTTTGTCGCGCTGCTCGCTGCCTACGGCACCTGGGTGAAGGCAAAGGGCAGGTACCGCTTGCCCGACAGCGCCAGCATCCGCGGGGTGCCCGTGAATTCCCCGGCACAGCCGGCCCGCGAAGGGCAACCGCACCGGCCGGCCGGCGGTTTAGATCGTTAACCCTGGCGCGGAGGCGCATCCGATGGGCTCGTCGAACAACCTCATCTTCTGGCTGTTTGCCTTCACGCTGCTTGCGGCGCTGGCGGTGGGCCTCTGGCAGTGGCGCGCGATCAAGCGAAGCCGCGCCGCGCGCGGCGAGCACGGGCATGTCAGCCATCCACCGCCGGACTCCGACACGCCGCGCAACACACCGCCCTGACAACGCGAGAACGGGGGGAGACGGGGATCGCAGTCCTCGTCTCCCCATCCTGTCGGATCAGGCCACGACCTTGCGGTAAAGATGCCAGGTCGCGTGTCCGAGCACGGGCATGACAATGGCCAGCCCGACAAAGAGCGGGATGGATCCCGCGAACAGCAGCACGGCGACCACGAAGCCCCACAGCGCCATCGGGCCGGGGTTCGCGGCGACGGCGCGCACCGAGGTGCGGATCGCCGAGACCGGCCCCACGTCGCGTTCCAGCAGCAGCGGGAGGGACACCACGCTGACGGCCAGCGCCACCACGGCGAAGACGAACCCCGCGAGGTTGCCCATGAGCATCAGCCGCCTGCCCTCGGGCGTTCCGGTGGCCAGCCGCCAGAGATCCGACAACGAACCGGGCTGCGCCGGGCCGATGGTGGTCTGGTAGATCCAGTGCGCCGTCGCGATCCAGGCCACGAACAGCGCGAGCAGCACGATGCCGACCCCGATGATCGAGCCGATCCCGGCGGAACGGAACACGTCGAAGCCGTTCGCCCAATGGACGGGAAGTCCCCGCTCGCGCCGCCGGCTCATCTCGTAGATGCCGAGGGCGGCGAGCGGCCCGAGCAGCGCGAAGCCGGCGGTCAACGGCCATATCAGCGACAGCATGTCGCCACCCGCGGCCGCGAAGCCGAGCACAAGCCCGAACACCGGGTAGATGATCGCGAGAAAGATAAGCTGCGTCGGGAACTCGAGGAAATCGCGCCAGCCCTGCGCGAGGGAATCCCAGACATCCGACATGCCGATCTGGCGCACCCTTGGCTCGGCCTCGGCGTGGATCTGGGTAACGGGTGTCGAAAACTGGACCATGGTCGTGCCATCCTGCGGCCGCATCTGCGTCGGCCTTGTCGCGGCGATCCCGAGGCACGGCCCTTGGCTGGCCGCCATCGGAACCTGACGCTATCGCAACTGGCAGGGTGCGGCGGGTTTTCGTAGGCGTGTCACGCAAGCGTGTAAGGAGGCGGGGTTGGAACACGCCGGGCTGATCGAGGTGGGGCTGATCTTCGGCCTGGTGATCGCGCTCTGCCTGTGGGAGCTGTGGTCGCTCCACCGGGACCGGCGCGCCAGCCGCCGGGAACAGTCGGGCCGTCCCGCACGCAACGCCCCGGCCCGGCCCGACGTTCCCACGCCACCGGCCTTGCAGCCGCACAAACCCCGGGAGGTCTCATGTCCGACGCCAACGCAGGCACGCCGTCCGGCGACAAGGGCACCGAACGCTTGAATCCCGGCGACGACGCCCCGCCCGGCACGCCCGGAACCGGCGAGAACGTCTGCCCGGAGTGCCAGGGCAGCGGCAGGATGTCGGGCGCGGAGTGCCCGAGCTGTGGCGGAACCGGCATCGTCATCGAGGGCATCGCCGGCGGCTGATGGCGGCGTCGCCCTCGCCCTTCTCGATCACGCCGGGCCTGACCGCCAGATCCTGACGGGACGTCGGCTCTGGCAGCCGCCGGGCCACCCCTCGGGGCTGGATTTCTGCCGAGCGGCGATATCGGGTTACGCTCCTGCGCCGTGAAGCGCCCAGCCACGCCGCTTGCCTCCCGCACGACCGTCCGGACCGCCTTGCGGCCCTGATGCCGTGCCGGTGGCGGCTGCGGCCAGGCGCCGAACCCCGACGATCTGCGGGCGCAGGCCGGCGCGCCCCGACGACCAGGAGGACCGACCGATGAAGCTTGTTTCCTTTGAGACCACCAAGGGCCCGGGCTTCGGCCTGGTGCAAGGCGAGCAGGTTGCCGACCTGACCGGCGCCTTCGCCGGCCGCGCCTCCAGCCTCCGCGGCCTTCTCGCCGCGGGCCTGCTGGCCGAGGTGGAGGCCGCCGCCAAGGCCGCGCCGAAAATGCCCTTCGACAGCCTGAAGCTTCTGCCGGTCATACCCGACCCCGACAAGATCATCTGCATCGGCCTCAACTATCTCGACCACGTCGCCGAGACCGGCCGTGCGCAGACCCCCAACCCCGCATTCTTCGCGCGCTTCCCCGCGAGCCAGGTCGGTCACGGCCAGCCGTTGGTGCGCCCCCGCGTGTCCACCGACTTCGACTACGAGGGCGAGCTGGCGCTGGTGATCGGCACCGGCGGCCGCCACATCAAGCCCAAGGACGCCCTGCGCCACGTCGCCGGCTACTCCTGCTACAACGAAGGCAGCATCCGCGACTGGCAGCGGCACACCACGCAGTTCACCGCCGGCAAGACCTTCGCCAGCACCGGCGGCTTCGGCCCCTGGCTCGTGACCGCGGATGAGGTACCCGATCCCTCGAAGCTGACGCTGGAAACCCGTCTCAACGGGCAGGTGGTGCAGCACACGACAACGGATCTGCTGATCACCCCGATCCCGCAGATCCTGGCTTATGTCTCGGCCATCCTGCCCCTGCTGCCCGGCGACGTCATCGTCACGGGCACCCCGGGCGGCGTCGGCATGAAGCGCACGCCCCCGCTCTGGATGAAGCCCGGCGACGTCGCCGAGGTGGAGATTTCCGGCATCGGCATCCTTCGGAACCCCGTGGTCGAAGAAGCCGCCGCCTGACGGTCCGCGCGCCGGCCGGCAGGCTCATCCTGGCCGGCGGCGGCTGAACGCGAGGGCGGCCCGACCCGGGAGGGCCGGGCCGCCTTTCGCTCAGGCGGCCTCGAAGCGAACCGTTTCCGGCTCCGCCGTGCCCACCACCTGCCACACCGTCACGGGCCCTGCGCCGTTGTTGCGGAACCAGTGCCGCCGCCCGGCCGGATTCATCACGAGGTCCCGCGGCCCCAGCTCGACCTCCACCGACTGCCCCGCCTCATCCTCCCATCCCACCGTCAGGCTGCCCTCCAGCACCAGGAAGGCGTCCTCCACGTCGCGGACATAGGGCCGCACGCCCGCACCCACCGGCACGCCCAGCATCTCCTTGCGGCAGGTGTCGGATTCAATGCCGCCCGGACCGACATAGACCTTGCGCGTGAAGCCCGCCGGATCCCACAGGGTCGGCTGCTCCGAATGGCGGATCACGAAGCGCGCCATGTGTCTCTGAAGCGGGTGCTCGCCACGCGCGTCGAAGGGGATGGTCTTGCCCGGTGCCGCCCCGAAGCTCCGCGCCAGCTCCGGCGCCGTGTTCTTGGGGTGGTACAGGTAGCGTGGCGGCAGCGGCTTGCCGACATCCACGCTGATGCTCATCAGCACCGGCTCGATCCCGTCGTTGCGGAAGCCGTGGCCGATGTCCCGCGCGTTCAGGATCATGTCCTTCGGCCCGAGGCGGACCTCCACCACCTCGCCCTCCTGCTCCCATCCCACCGTCAGCACGCCGTCGATGATCAGAAAGCTTTCCTCGATCTCGTGCGCGTGGCAGGCCGCGTACTTGCCCACGTGCTTGTAGATCAGGCTGACCGTGAAGTGCTCCGGCTTCAGCGTGGAAGCATCGCCGACCTTCGGAGATCCGCCCGCACCGATGTAGCGCATCTGCGCCCGCTCCAGGTCGGCGAAGCCGCGGTTGCTCGGGAAGGCGTCCCAGTCGAACACCTTGTCCACATGGCGCCCGACATGGGCGCGAAGCTCGGCTTCCAGACCGGGCTGGCCGTGGCCCGGGCGAACAGGGGACATAACGTTCATGCGGAGCCCTCCGGCTGAAGCGCCGGCTCACGGCCGACGCACTTTCCCCTACCAGTACGCCATTTTGGCCGCTATACGACGTTTTATGGGCAAACAAGCCGATCCATCCGCGTCCGAGGACCGCTACCTGGTCCCCGGCCTGGCGCGGGGGCTGGAGGTGCTGCGCGCCTTCACCGCCGAGCGCCGCCGCATGACGCTGACCGAGATGGGCCAGGCCGTCGGCGTCACCCGCTCCGCCGTGTTCCGCATTGCCTACACGCTCGACCAGCTCGGCTTTCTCACCTACGACGCCCGCACCCGCACCTATGCACTGGGTCCGCAGGTGCTCCGCCTCGGCTACGGCTATCTCGCCTCCCGGGATCTCGTCGAAGTCGCCCTTTCCCACCTCGAATCCCTGCGCGACCGCAGCGGCTGGTCCGCCCATCTCGGCGTGCTGGAGGGGAGGGAGGTGGTCTACCTCGCCCGCCTACCCACCCGCCGGTCCCTTTCCAGCGTGGTGCAGGTCGGCACGCGTCTGCCCGCCCACGCGACCACCATGGGGCGGGTTCTCCTGGCCGCCCTGGCTCCCGCGGACCTTCGCGCCCTTTACGCCGGCACCGAGCTGACCGCCCACGGCGCCAGCACCCCCACCACGCTCCCGGCCCTCCTTGCCCAGGCCGAGCGCGACCGCGCTGCGGGCTTTGCCGCCCATGTCGCGGGGTTCGAGGCCGGCGTGGCCAGCGTCGCCGCCCCCCTGCGCGACGTCACCGGTGCCACGGTGGCGGCGATCAACCTTTCCACCGTCGCCCTGCTGACCTCGGAGGAGGAGTTGCGCGGCCCGCTGGCGGAGGAGGTCTCCGCCGCCGCCGCACGCATCTCCCTGGCGCTGGGCTTCACCGGAACGGCGGCCGCGGCATGACCGGCCGGGCAGCGCCGGCCATCCCGGGCGTGCCGCTTGCCTGCATCCCGGACACCCGGCTGCGCTGCCGGGCCGCGCCGAACAAGGAACCACCATGCCCCCACATGATCGTCGCCCGACACGGCGCGCCGCGCTCTCCCTCGGCCTGGCCGCCTCCGTGGCCCTCCGGGCCGGCCGCACCGCCGCCGCGGAAGCCTGGCCCGGGCGTCCCGTCACCATCGTCGCCCCCTTTACCCCCGGCGGGCCCGTGGACGTCCTCGCCCGCGTCATCGCCCAGGGCATCCAGGCGGGCAGCGGACAGGCCGCCGTGGTGGACAACCGCACGGGCGCGCAGGGCAACATCGGCATCGACGCCGTGCGCCGTGCCGCGCCGGACGGACACACGCTGTTGCTGGTGCCCGCCGGTAACCTGACCATCAACCCGACCCTGATGAACAACCTGACCTTTGACGTCGAGCGCGACTTCGCGCCCGTCAGCCTGCTCGCCACGGCACCCAACGTGCTCGTCTGCGCGCCGAACCTGCCCGTCCGCAGCATCGCGGAACTGGTCGCCTACGCGAAGTCGCGCCCGGAGGGTGTCACCTACGCTTCCCCTGGCGTGGGCAGCCAACTCCACCTGGCGGGGGAACTGCTGTCGCAGCGCGCCGGCATTCCCATGCTGCACGTTCCCTACCGCGGCTCCAGCCAGGCTCTGACCGACGTGGTCGCGGGCAACGTGCAGCTTCTCTTCACCAACCTGCCGGCCGTGCTCGCCGCCATCCGTGGCGGGCAGGTGCGCGCCCTGGCGCTCACCACCGCCACCCGCTCGCCCACCGCGCCGGAGATCCCGACGCTGGAGGAACTCGGCGTCGCGGGCTTCGATATCACCTCCTGGTACGGCCTGCTGGCGCCGCGCGCCACGCCGGCCGAAACGCTGTCCGCGATCCACGCGGCCATCCGCGCCGTGCTCCACGCCGCCGCCACGGCGGCGAGCCTCCGGGCCCAGGGCCTGACCATCACGGACGAGGGCCTCGCGGAGTTCGGCACGCGCATCCGCCGGGAAACAGCAACCTGGGCCGAGGTGATCCGCAGCAGGAACATCCAGTCCGGCCTCTGAGCACGGAGCCGCCGCCACGATGCACAAAGGGGACGCAGCCGTGCCTGCACAACAGGCGCAGGTGCAGCGCGCGGCGGATATTCACCGGCTCGCGCCGAAAAAAGCCTTTGACGGGGGAGGGCACCCGCAGGATGCTTCAAATCATGAACACCTAGTTCGTATTTGAACGGATGGATGCACCTGTGTCCCAGAGCGCCCTCCCTGCCGAGCTGACGATCGTGCCTGCTCCGGTTCCCCGGACCGCCGCCGCGGAGGTGCTGTCCTTCGAGGGCGTCACCAGGCGCTTCGCCACGCGCACCGCCACCCCCTTCACGGCGGTGCAGGATCTTTCCTTCGGCGTCGCGAAAGGCGAGTTCGTCTCCATTGTCGGCCCCTCGGGCTGCGGCAAGAGCACCGTGCTGAACATGACGGCCGGGCTGGACCGCCCGAGCGCGGGCCGCGTCACCCTCTCGGGCGAGGCGGTGACCGGCCCCAACAAGCATGTCGGCTTCATGCTCCAGAAGGACCTGCTGCTTCCCTGGCGCAGCATCGTCCGCAACGTGGAATTCGGCCTCGAGGCCCGCGCGCTGAGCCGTGCCCAGCGGCGCGAGCGCGCGCTGCGGGAACTCGCCCGCTGCCGCCTCTCGGACTTCGCGAACCATTATCCCTTCCAGCTCTCCGGCGGCATGCGCCAGCGCGCCGCCCTCGCGCGCACGCTGGCCATCGAGCCGGACGTGGTGCTGCTGGACGAGCCCTTCTCCGCGCTCGACGCCCAGACGAAGCTTCTCCTCCAGCGCTCCTTCGCCCGCACCATCCACGATTCCGGCGTCACCGCGCTGCTCATCACCCACGACCTCGCCGAGGCCGTCGCCATGTCCGACCGCATCCTGGTGATGAGCGAGCGCCCCGGCCGCATCGTGGAGGAGATCGTCCTCGACCTGCCGCATCGCGACGACCCCATCGCCCGTCAGGCGCTTCCCCGTGCCCGCGAAGCGATGAGCCACCTTTTCCAGTCGCTCCATCTCGCCGAGCGCGAGGAATGAGCGCGACGCCCGCCAACCAACCGCAGGGGAACAGGGCCATGCCCGCATTGACGAGACGCGCGATCGGGGCGGCCGCCCTGGGCCTGTCCGCCGCCACGCTGATCCGCCCGGCGGCCGCCGCGGAAAAGGTCACCTACCTCTTTCCCGCCCCTTCCTTTCTCCCCGCCTTCGTTCCCCACCATCTCGCCCAGCAGCGCGGCTACTTTCGCGACGAGGGCGTCGAGGTCGCCTTTCAGCTCGGCCGCGGCGGAGCCGACGTCGCGAAGCAGGTCGCGCTGGGCAATGCCGAGATCGGCGGCGGCAGCGGCGACACCTCCATGATCGTCCGGGCCAATGGCCTGCCCGTCCGCGCCGTGGCCCTGCTCGGCGGCGGTTCCCTCTACCAGGTCGCGACCCGGCGCGACCGCAACATCAGGTCGCTCGCCGACCTCCGCGGCAAGAAGATCGGCGTCATCGCCTTTCAGGACACCGGCTACTACGCGCTCCTCGGCGCGCTGGCGGGCAGCGGGATCGCGAAGAACGAGGTGCAGATCCAGGCCGTCGGCCCCGCCGGCATGGTGCAGCTCATGGTCTCCGGCAGCCTGGACGGCATCACCGCCACGCCCGACTGGGCCGACAACATCGAAACCGCCGGCACCGCCATCGACTATCACGAGCTGGCCCAGGTCTTCCCCTCCATGGCCCAGGCCATCCTCACCTCCGACCGCATGGTGCATGACCGTCCGGCGGCCGTGCGCGGCGTGGTGCGCGGCATCATGCGCGGCGTGAAGGCCTGCATGGACGACCCAGCCTCCGCCGCGCGAGACTTCTGCCGCGCCGTTCCCCAGCAGGCCGGCAAGGAGGTGGAGATCGAGCGCATCCTCCGCCGCTACGTCACCCAGGTCTACCCGCCGCGGCCGGGCACCGACCTCGGCAAGTTCGACCCGCAGCGCCTCGCGCTCATCCAGAAGTCCTACATGGACAATGGCGTGATCCAGGAGGCGGTGCCCGTCCAGGACCTGTACAGCAATGAGTTCGTCTGACGCCGTGCCACCGGGCCGCATGCCCGCGGGCGCTCCGGCGATCGCTCCGGCCACCGCACCGGTCGTCGCTCCCCCGGGCACGGAGGCGCCGCGCCTGTCCCTTGCCCACCCGCTCGCCCTTCCCGCGATGACACTCCTCGTCGCGGTGGTGACGCTGCTCGCCTGGCAGTACCTTCCCCCCGCGCTCGGCGTGCCGAAATACATCATCCCAACCGTGACCGACATGGCCGCCGAGATGTCGCGCATGTGGCGCCAGGAAGAACTCCCGACCCACATCCTCTCCACCGCCACCATGGCCACGCTGGGCTTCGTGGCCGGTGGCCTGCTCGGCGCCGGCTGCGGTTACGGCCTCGGCCTGTCGCGCCTCTGGGAACGCGTGCTCTCCCCCTACATCCTCGCGCTGCAGATCGCGCCCAAGGTCGCCTTCGCGCCGCTTTTCATCATGTGGTTCGGCTACAACGCATGGCCGAAGCTCGTCGTCACGGTGCTGGTCGTCTTCTTCCCGATCCTGGTGAACGTGCTGCAGTCCATGAAGACCACCGACCGCGACCTCGTGAACCTCGCCCGCGCCTATTCCATGAGCCGTGCGCAGATCTTCTGGAAGGTCTATTTCCCCGCCTCCATGCCGAACCTCCTCGCGGGGCTGCGCATCGGCGCCACGCTCGCCGTCATCGGCGTGACCGTCGGCGAGCTCGTCGGCGGCGGCGTCGGCCTTGGCTACCTCATCACCTATGGCGAAGGGCAGGCGAACACCTCGATGGTCTTCAACGCCATCGTGCTGCTCACCGTCATCGGCATCGCCCTTTACTGGATCGTCGCCGCCGCGGAGGCCCGCATCCTCCACTACGTCCCGCGCATTTCCCCATGAGCGGCGCTCCGCAGCTTCTCGCAGGCCGCACGATCGTCGTCACCGGCGCAGCCCGGGGCGTCGGCCATGCCATCGCCCTCGCCTGCGCCAGGGCAGGCGCACGCCTCGTCCTCGCGGATATCCTCGCCGATCGGCTCGCGGAAACGGCGGCCGCGATGGCCGCCCAGGGGCACCAGCTCCGCGCCGTCCCGCTGGACCTCGGCGACCCCGCGGCGATCGAGGCCTTCGCGGACGACGTCGGGGCCCACGAGGGCACCATCCACGGTCTGGTGAACAACGCCGCCATCGCGACGGGCATCGGCGGCCCCGAGTTCGACGCGATCGAGATCGACACGTGGGACCGCGTGATGCGTGTCAACGTCCGCGGCACCTGGCTCGTCACACGCGCCATGGTGCCCCTGATGCAGGCCGGCAGCGACGGTGGCCGCATCGTCAACCTCGCCTCGGACACGGCCCTCTGGGGCGCGCCGCGGCTGCTCGCCTACACGGCCAGCAAGGGCGCGGTGATCTCCATGACACGCTCGCTCGCCCGCGAGCTTGGCCCCCGCGGCATCGGCATCGCCTGCATCGCCCCCGGCATCATGCGCTGCGAGGCCACCGAATACGTTCCCGCCGAGCGTCACGCCCTCTACGAGCGGGGCCGCGCCGTCCCGGGCCCGCAGGTGCCGGACGACATCACCGGCACCGTCATCTTTCTTCTCACCCCCGGCGCCCTGGCCGTCACCGGCCAGACCATTCCGGTGGATGCGGGCTTCGTCTTCACATGACCACCACCCAGACCGTCTCTGGCATTACGCTCCGCCGCAACGCCGGTGCGGGCGTGCCCCTCGTCCTCCTCCATGGCATCGGCAGCAATGCCGAAAGCTGGTCGCCGCTCATGGCCGCCCTCCCGCCCGGCCTGGAGGTCATCGCCTGGGACGCGCCCGGCTACGGCGCCTCCGCACCCGTGGCGCCGGAAGCCCCGACGCCGAGCGACTACGCCGCCGCCTTGCTCCGCGTGCTCGACGCCCTCGGCCATGCCCGGATCCGCCTGATGGGCCACTCGCTCGGGTCGCTCTTCGCAGGCCGCTTCGCTGCCCTCCACCCCGGCCGTGTGGAGCGCCTGGCGCTCCTCTCGCCCGCGCTCGGCTACGGCGTGACGGCCGGGCCGCTCCCACCCGGCGTCCAGGCCCGCATCGACGACCTCGCCGCTCTCGGCCCGCAGGACTTCGCCGCGCGCCGCGCCTCGCGCCTGGTGCACGACCCCGAGAAACGCCCGAAGGTCCTGGAAGGCGTCCGCCGCTCCATGGCCGCGGTGAACCCCGCCGGCTATGCCCAGGCGGTCCGGGCGCTGGGCGCCGGGGATCTCCTTGCCGACGCGCCCGGCCTCGCCATGCCCACCCTCGTCGCCACCGGCATCGAGGACGTGGTCACCCCGCCCGACAACGCCCGCCGCCTCCACGCGGCGCTCCCCAATCCCATCCGCCTCGCCGAACTCCCCGCGGCCGGTCACGCGATGCCGCAGGAATTTCCCCGCGAACTCGCGGCCCTTCTCGCGGAGACCCTCCTTGCCTGACACACCGGAGGCGGAGGACTCCGCCTATCTCTCCCCGCCCGTTCAGCGCGCCGCGCGCCTGCTCCGCCACATCGCCGAGGGCGATACGGTCACCAACATGGCCGCCACCGCCCGCGCGCTCGGCATCAACCGCACCACACTCCTGCGTCTCCTCACCACGCTCGAGGCCGAGCGCTTCATCGAGCCGATCGGCCAGGCGGGAGGCCCGAACGCCGGCTGGCGCATCGGCCTCGGCCTCATCGGCCTGGCGGCACAGGCCTTCTTCTCGCAGGACCTCGTGCAGACCGCGGGCCCCTGCATCGCGCGCCTGGCCGACACCACCCATCTCTCCGCCCATCTCGGCGTGCTCGACGCCCTGGACGTGGTCTACGTGCTGCGCCGGACGCCCGAGCAGGGCCGCTACGTCAGCAACATCCGCGTCGGCAGCCGGCTGCCGGCCCACGCCGCCGTCATGGGCCGCATCATCCTCGCCCATATGCCCGGGGAGGCAGTGGAGAAGCTTTTTGCCGGCACCCCGCTGCAACCGAGCACGCCCCACACGCCAGTGACGATGGAGCAACTCCACGACCGCCTCGCCGGGGACAAGGCCGCCGGCCTTGCCTGGAGCGATGGCTTCTTCGAGGCGGGCATCTCCTCCGTCGCCGCCGCGATCTTCGACGCATCCGGCGCGCCCGTCGCGGCCGTCAACGTCAGCGGCCAGACGGCCTCCTTCGACGGTCCTGCCCGGCGCGAGCGCATCGGCCGCGCCGTGGCCGGCACCGCCGAGGAAATCTCGCGCCGCCTCGGCTGGGCCGGCCCGGCGCATCCCCGGAACCAGACGAGACTGGAGGTGGTCGCATGACCCAAAGCACCGACACGAAGATCGGTCCCGACTTCATGCGCGGCATCGCCATGCGCGCGCCCGGGGTCACGGCCACGCGCGGCTTCTACGAGAAGAGCTGGGGCCTGCGCACGGTCGCCGAGGGGAATGACGGCACCTTCTACCTTCGCGGCACCGGTTCCGAGCACTGGGTCTACGCCATGCGCGAGGACCGGGACTTCGGCATCGACTACGTCCATTTCGGCATGAACACCCGCTCCCGCCTGGATGCCCTCCACGCCCAGCTTCAGGCCGCATCCATCCCCGTCACCGCCCCCGCCGAACTCTCCACCCCCGGCGGCGGCTACGGCTTCACCGCGCTCGATCCCGAGGGCCGGCGCCTCCGCTTCTCCGCCGACGTCGCCCGCCACGCCGACACCGGCGACGAGCGCGCGCTGCCGCGCAAGGTCTCCCACGTCGTCCTCAACACCCCCGCGATGGAGGCGACCTCCGCCTGGTACCAGGAGCACCTGAACTTCCGCGTCACGGACTACTCCGCGGACATGATGGTCTTTCTCCGCTGCGCGACCGACGAGGCCTATAGCGACCACCACTGCATCGCCCTCAACCGCGCGCAGTACCCATCCGCCAACCACGTGGCCTTCGAGATGCCCTCGATCGACAGCTTCATGCGCGGCATCGGCCGGATGAAGCAGGCGGGACAGGCGCCTTCCTGGGGCCCCGGCCGCCACGGTCCGGGCAACAACCCCTTCGCCTACTTCGTCTCCCCTTCCGGCTTCGTCATCGAGTTCACCTCCGAGGTCCACAAGGTGGAGGAAGCCACCCATGCGCCCGAGGTCTGGCCGCGCGACGTGCCGGAGAAGATGGACACCTGGATGACCGCCGGCCCGCCGACGCCGGCCATGCGCACCGTCATGGCCGGCCGCCCCGACGCCGGCTGGCAGGCACCATGAACCTCGGCTACGCGGGCCGCACCGCCGTCGTGACCGGCGGCACCTCCGGCATCGGCCTCGAAACCGCGCGCCTGCTGCTTGAGGAAGGCGCCCGCGTCGCCATCTGCGGCCGCGACATCGGCCGGCTCGATGCCGCGCGCAACACCCTCGGTGGTGGCGACAACCTCCTCGCCCGGCCCTGCGACGTGCTGAACCGCGAGCAGGTCGCCGCCTTCGCGCGGGCCGTCGCGGAATGGGGCGGCGGCGCGCTCGACCTGCTGGTGAACAACGCCGGCCAGGGCCGCGTCTCCACCTTCGCCGAAACCACCGACGACGCCTGGCACGAGGAACTCGAACTGAAGTTCTTCTCCCAGATCACCCCGCTGCGTGCCTTCCGCCCCCTGCTGGACCGCGCCGAGGCACCGGCCATCGTCGGCGTGAACTCCCTTCTCGCGATCCAGCCCGAACCTCACATGGTCTGCACCTCCGCGGCGCGGGCCGGCGTGCAGAGCCTGCTGAAATCCCTCGCGACCGAGTTCGCCCCGCATATCCGCGTGAACTCCATCCTCCTCGGCCTCGTGGACTCCGGCCAATGGCAGCGCCGCTTCGCCGCCCGCGAGGACAAGGCGCGGACGCGGGACGAATGGTACGGCGACCTCGCCCGCAGGAAGGGCATCCCGCTCGGCCGTCTCGGGCGCCCCGAGGAGCCCGCCCGCGCCATCCTCTTCCTCGGCTCGCCGGCGGCGAGCTACGTCACCGGCGCCAGCCTGGAAGTCTCCGGCGGCGTGTCGCGGCACATCTGACGGACCCGGTCATGGACAACCTCACCCAAGCCGCCGCCCGCATCGCCACCGAGGAACCCGTGGGCGACCTCATCGCCCGCGCGCTCGCCGACATCGGCGTCACCACCGTCTTCGGCGTCATCTCCATCCACAACATGCCCATCCTCGACGCCATCGCGCGCCAGGGCCGCATCCGCTTCGTCCCCGCCCGCGGCGAGGCCGGGGCGATGAACATGGCCGACGCCCACGCGCGCGTCTCGCGTCGCTTAGGCGTCGTCGTCACCTCCACCGGCACCGGCGCCGGCAACGCCGCCGGATCGCAGGTCGAGGCGCTGACCGCCGGCTCCCCCGTGCTGCACATCACCGCCACGGTGGACCGCGCCTTCATGGACCGCGACCGCGCCGCCATCCACGACGTGCCGCGCCAGCCCGACATGCTCAAGGCCATCAGCAAGGCCTATCTCCGCGCCTGGGAACCCTCGGGCGCCATGGACACGCTCCTCGCCGCCGCCCGCGCCGCGCTCACCGCCCCCTCCGGCCCCGTCACGCTCGAAATCCCCGTGGACGTGCAGCGCGTGAAGGTTCCCGGCCGCGCGCTCCCCGCCAGCCTCCACATCGCCCCCGCCCAACCCGACCCCGCCCAGCTCGACGCCCTCGCCGAGCTCGTCCTCCGCGCCGAGCGCCCCATGCTCTGGCTCGGCGGCGGCGCCCGCCACGCGTCGGTGGCCGCCACGGAACTCGTCAACCGCGGCTTCGCCGCCGTCACCAGCACCCAGGGCCGCGCCACCGTGCCGGAGGACCACCCGCGCTCCCTCGGCGCCTTCAACATGACCCCCCAGGCACAGTCCCTCTACGACCGGGCCGACCTGATGATCGCCGTCGGAACCCGCTTCCGCGGCAACGAGACGCGCAACAACGCCATGCCCCTGCCGCACCCGCTCGTGCAGGTGGACGCCGACCCCACCCAGGCCGGCCGCAACTACCCCGTGGACATGTTCATCCCGGGCGACGCCCGCCTCGTCCTCGAAGGCCTCCTCGCCCGCCTTCCCGCGCAGCTCGCGACCGACGCCAACTTCCTCCACGACATCTCCATCGCCCGTGCCGCCTCCGAAGGCGTGCTGCGCGGCGCCCTGGGCCCCTACCAGGTCGTCGCCGACGCCCTCCTCACCCGCGTTCCCGCCGGCCGCCACCCCTTCGTGCGCGACGTCACCCTCTCCAACTCCACCTTCGGCAACCGCTACGTCCAGGTCGCCGCCCCTCATCTCGGCGTCCACGCGCTCGGCGGCGGCATCGGCCAGGGCATCGCCATGGCGATCGGCGCCGCCCTCGCCGGCGAGCCCGCCAAAACCGTCGCCCTCGTCGGCGACGGCGGCGCCATGCTGATGATCGGCGAGCTCGCGACAGCCGCCGAGGTGGAGGCCAACATGGTCGTCATCCTCATGAACGACGGCGGCTACGGCGTCATCCGCAACATCCAGGACGCGCAATACGACGGCCGCCGCCACTACGCCGACCTGCTGACGCCGGACTTCTCGCTCCTCTGCGCCTCCATTCGCCTGCCGCACGAGAAGGTCTCGTCCATCGAGGCCTTCGACGCCGCGCTCGACCGCGCCCTCGCCACCACCGGGCCCTGCGTGCTGGAGGTGGACATGACGAGCATCGGCCCCTTCGCCGAAAGCTTCGCCGGCCCCCCCGCCGGTGCCGCCGGCAGCGTGCGCTGATGAACGCGATGTCCGAGCCCAGGGCGACGGTGACGACCTTCCCCGCCCTTCTTCGCCGCATGACCTACGAGGCCCCCGGCGTCCTCTCGCTGGACTTCGAGGCGGAGGACGGTCGCGAGCTGCCGCCTTTCGAGCCCGGCTCCCACATCGACCTGCACCTGCCCGACGGCACGATCCGCCAGTACTCCCTCTGCGGCGATCCCGCGGCGCGCGGCCACTACCGCATCGCCGTCCGCGACGTGAAGGGCGGCCGCGCCTCCCGCTTCATCCACCGCGGCGAGCTGCGCCCCGGCGTCACCGTCACCCTCGGCATCCCCCGCAACAACTTCGCCTTCGAGCCCGCTTCGAACTACCTTTTCGTCGCCGGCGGCATCGGCATCACGCCCCTCCTGCCGATGATGCGCGCGGCCAGCGCCGCGGGCGCCTCCTGGTCCCTCCTCCTCTGCGCCCCCCGCACCGCCGATGCCCCCTTCCTGCGCGAGGCCCGCGCCCTCGGCGGTGAGGTCTCCGTTCACGCCAGCACCGAGGGCACCCGCCTCGACGTCGCCGCCCACCTCCGCGACGCCCGCCCCGACACCCTCCTCTACTGCTGCGGCCCCGAGGCCCTGATGCTCGCCGTCGAGCAGGCC
>Ga0210040_10003620_pt1 | contig 20792 bp, 14 predicted proteins | sample CryGeyCG12114_NA_FD_185462 | JGI IMG/M metagenome (GOLD analysis project Ga0210040, IMG submission 185462) | Groundwater microbial communities from aquifer - Crystal Geyser CG19_WC_8/21/14_NA (SPAdes) (version 2) | ecosystem: Environmental > Aquatic > Deep subsurface > Groundwater | place: USA... | reverse complement strand
TCAATCCGAGCAACGGTTCTCGCGAAGCAAGCAGGGAGGCGATGTTGCACATCTCCCGTCGTGGCTCACCGAGGCAACTAGGACCCCAGCGCAGGAATGAAGCACTAAGAGCAGATAAGGGAAGCGGTTTACTAAGCATCAAGACGCTGTTCTTTGTAGGCGGTAGTGATGACTCGGACCGGACAAGTCAAGATACGGTGGGTGGTTTGAGGTCCTACGGGGTGGGTATATCAGGCCACCGTCCAAGCGAAAGCGACCTCATTTCAGTATGTAAGTAAGCACCGAACGAACTACAAGGCCGAATGCCACGACGGTTCCACACCGTAGCTGAGTCCAGTGTCAGTCAGTCAATCAATCAATCAGTCATCCCCAAACTGCGCAAACAAATTATTCAACCCCTCCGCCATACACGGATGAGCGAACACCCCATCCCTCAGATCCCTCCACGTCAAACCGCCCTTCATCGCCATGGACACCGTGCTCATGACTTCCCCACCCTCATACCCCAGACACGCGAACCCGAGGATCTTATCCGTTTTCTTGTCGATCACAGCTTTCATCACCCCGCGTGTTTCGTTCAATTCCAGGGCTCGCGCGACCCAAGACATGGGCATTGCGGCTGTTGCGATGCGGGAGGGCGCGGCAGTGGGATTCTCGGATGTGGGCGTGAGATCTCGTTCTGCGGACGTCGTGTCGTGTCCGTTGGGAACGGAGCCAGGTGGGTAGAGGGCTCGGGCTTGTTTCTCTGTTAGACCGACGCGGCCGAGTTGCGGGTCTGTGAAGACGCAGTAGGGGATTACCCTGTCCCTGATGGATAGGGGTGCTGAGGTGGTGTGGGTGATCAGGTTGTGCTTGAGGATGCGGAAGTCATCGTAGGAGATGTGGGTGAACGCTGGACCGCCTTTGATGTCTCCCAAGGCGTAGATATCTGGTGCTGAGGTCTCGAGATGATCGTTGACTTCGATGTGGCCACGGACGGTGGTCTTTACGCCTGCGGCTTCGAGGTTGAGATCTGCAGTGTTTGGAGGTCGTCCTGTGGCGTTGAGCACATGTGATGCGAAGATCGATTTCGTCTCTCCTTGACTCGTTGTAATCTGGAGCACAATGCTTCCTGTCGGCACTTTCGCGAACCATTTCGCCTGGGCCCCTAGATGTAGGGTGATACCGTCTCCGGCTAGGATCTTCTCCATTTCGGTTGAGACGTCTGCGTCCTCGTTAGGGATGAGGTGTGCCGCACGCTGTACGATCGTGACCTGGGCACCGAACCTTCGAAACAGCTGTGCAAATTCCAGCCCTATCGGACCTCCTCCGATGACCAGTAAATGGCGGGGCAAGGTATCTAGTTCCATGATCGAGGTTGAAGTCAGGAGGGCCGCTGGCTCGATGACGTGAGAATCCTTGATGCTCAGCGGGGCTGGTGAACAACCTGCGTTGATGAAGATCTTGTCGGCTGTCAGGTTTCGTGTTCCGTGGCTTTCAACAAGGGTGACCTCGACCTCATTACTGGATACGAACTTAGCCTTGCCCATGATTAGATCGAGGTTAGCAGTGTCTTTGATCCGCTTCTCGCTACCGCCCCGGAAGCTCGTTACAATGTCTCGCTTGCGCTGCCGCACAGTCTCAAGGTTGAGCTGGAGACTTGACCTTTTGAATTCAATGCCCATGGACTTGGCACCACACGCCATGTACGCTGACCGTCCTGAGGCAATCATTGTCTTGGTGGGTGTGCATCCTTCGTTGACGCAGGTGCCGCCAACGTGAGTGGACTCGATCAAGGCTGTATTCTTGCCTGAATTTGAAAAGGCTTGAGCAAGGGGGCCTCCTCCCTGACCTGAGCCAATGATGATGGCATAGTAGTGGTTTGACATGATAGAGCGCGACAGCGAACGCCTGCAGACTAGACCTATCTTTGGTAGTGTTCTCGAGCAGTTCATTCTCCTCGTAGACGAGACATTCTTGTAGTGGCAGTCACGGGTTTGCATTCATCTCTCGATTAGTCCTTCGCTAAGCGGCTTACTCATGACTTGCTGCACTCGGCAAGCACTTCAAGCTAGCTCCGGGCAAGCGAGATACAATAATCAAGCTTAGGTAATGCACCAAGTTCAGCAAACACAATTGACAGGAAGTCAATTTCTGATTCTATACGATTGTCCGTGAAGAAAATCACATCTGGCAGATGCGTCCGCGTCAATATTGGTGCCAACATTTGTCTTGTTGAACTCGAGCACCTGGAAGCTGGCGTCTGTCCCATTCACTCCTAGGTATTGGGGCCACTGCGGCTTGCCTACGACCATGGGTGACGCATTGGGGTCCCCAAACACAATAAATGATATCCAATAGTCCTTCACCCACGCACCGTATGTTGGGTTCGTCTGCGCTGCCGGTGCCGAGAATAGGTATGGTTGCGTAGCACTGTGTATTCCCAGTCCAGCGGCGAAGCGCAGTTTCCACACTGGCACGCCTGCGTCCACGAAAGCGCTGGCCACATAATAAGTAGGACACGTAACGAAAGCATCGGCGAAGATGGTCTGACGCTGGTAGAATGCTGTGGCTTGAACAATCGAGTCTGGAGATGCAAGAGCGCTGTAGTTCGCTTGGATAGGGTCGCTCAAGTACGTACCGGTGAATGCCGAGGCAGGGTAGAGTTCAAAGAGCCGTGTAAAGAAGGCTGAGTTGTTTCTCGCATTGGGCCAGATATTTTCGAGATCAGGTTCGACTTCAGCAGACCTGATGGATAGATTTGTGAAGATGACTCCCTCGTAAGCATCATGGTCGATGAGCAAGGGCACCTTGGCGAAATGACCTTGCTCGAACTCATGGGACGGTAGTTCCCTGATCGTCACACCATCGACGGATGGTCCAAAGTAGAAATCTCCAAACCCGTATTGACCGGCCGCGTACCCGATTTCAAAGATCGCCTGTGAAGCGTTCGTAAGGGTATTGCTGTCCAGCATCCGCAAGCAATCCAGATTGTTACACTGCGTCACGTTCAGGAGATCGCGGTATTGCAATTCGAGGACAGTGTCATCGTGGAATGGCTGCCACCATGGATATTCTGAACGTTCGTTAGCTGAAGTCTGCGCCAGTGACCCGAGCTAATACCTGGAATTGCAGCACGGAAAGGTGGGGTCGAGTTTCCACCATAGAGGATAAGTTGGTTAGTGATCGAGCCCCCACCAGCACTGCCTCCCCAAATAGTGACTTTCTCAGGGTCACCGCCGAATGCCGAGGTGTGTCTTTGGATCCATTCCAGTGCTGCACGTTGATCAAGCAGTCCAGCGTTAGCTGTCCCGTTCTGCCTGATCTCTTCACTTCCGAGAAAACCGTAGGGACCCAACCGATACTGTATCTGGACGTAGATTATGGATCCGTTCGCGATAGCTGTGAATTGAGTGCCATCGAAGGTCAGCGAGTTACCCAGTGTGTAGCCTCCACCATGTATTTGCACAGCAACTGGCAGGCTTGCAGACTTGGGCTTATCTGGGATGATGATATCGAGGTGCAGGCAGTCTTCGCTGCTCTGCGGCGGAGCAGCGCCAAACACGAGTTTACCAACAATGGCGTCCGTGTACCATTGAGGTATAAATTGATGGCATTGCGTTCCAGGAAGAGTGGCATTGATGAGCGAGTCAGTCAGAGAGGCCTCTGCAGCACGAATAGGCTGAGGAGCTCTCCATCTTAGATCGCCTGTCGGTGCTTGCGCGTAGGGGAGCCCGTAGTAAGTGATCAGCCTGTTCCAGAGGGTGAGTTACAGTCTAGCATTGAAGGGTTTGTGAACAGCATACCCAAGCGATGTGTTGTGAAGGCCTTCATATCGAGCATAGCCTAGATCGGCGATATTGGAGCCCCAAGTGGTAGGTGCTGCAGATGCGAGTGCTATTAGGATCACTCCAAGTGACACAAACGCCATGTTGATGGTGGAACGTCAAGATGGCCCATTGAAAGACGAGCAGCCCAGCTTTTGAGCCTTTGGGAACATCATTCCTCCGCACTTACAGGAGCAGTAACTCCGAGCAAGGCTGCGCAGCGAGAGCGACAATGAGGTTAGCATTGCGCAAAGCGGAAAGATAGATTACCCGAGAGTGGTTTGGCGATGTTGATTCACCCGACGGCTACTGGGCATTAGTCATCAGGTCATTGTAAGGGAGCCCCAGAGAGCGGTGCCAGTGTTTAGACAATCGTTACCATTTCAGGATATTTGTCATCTTGTTGGTTCGATTAGTTTGATCGTATTGGAAAGCCTGCTCGTAATTGAGGTGCTCGTCAAACCTGTATTCAGTACGTAGCAGACAGCAGTAGTGCGGTCACAGTGGATGTTCGGACACTTCACTAACAACCTCACTCCGACTATCTCTTTCGAATCTCCGCGTTGTGCCTGGGCTTACCATGGATGAATAGTCGCCTCCACGTAGCTAGCCGCGGTCCTAGCATAATGTGTGGCCCATTGCTTGGATGAAGTAGTTGGACGCCGATGGCCTGTCTGTCATAGCACTTGAACACACACCTAGGCATAGATGGACAGCACCATGCAGAGCTGCAGTAATGACAACGGTCAAGTACAATAATAATGAGACGGAAATGCACAACTCGGCCGATATCGATAAGGCTTCGGATGACATCACGCCAGCACGATCGAGATACTTCAATGCGTCAGTGAGCAGAACAATATCGTGGCCACTGCGTCCTACCACCAAAAGTTCTTCTCTCTAAGATCAGTTGCTTATCATAATTGAATTCACCATCTCTGTGCAACCTCTCACCTCTATACCACCAAAGATCGTTCTGAATCTGGCCAATCACTACATGTCTCGCCCAATCACAGTCCCCTCCACCGAAGACAACACCATGTCCAACCAAAACGAACAACCCTCAATGGTCGGCGCCCACTTAAACTACGTTAAAGGCGCCGCCGCCAGTGCTCTCGGCTATGAGTCTGGCGACCAAACCAAGCAGCAGGCTGTGGAGGACATGAGAGAAGCAAACAAACAGGGCGACGCGCCAAGTCAGAGCAATATCCTGGGGAGCGTGGAGAGTGCAGCTGGGAATTTGACGGGGTGTGAGGGTATGCAAAATGAAGGGGAGAGTCGGAAGGTGCATGGCGGCGGCGCGAGTGGGGGTATGACTGGTTGAGGCTGGCGTACGGGACAAATATATGTAACATAGATTGATGGCCTGAACAAAGCATAATTGTTTCGAGTAATGTACCCTAGTATCTATTCTATGGAAACACTGGTCTTTGTCGTCTATGTCGTCTATTCGTATATGGTCTTGTGCCAGTCATGATATCTCGCCATCACGCATTATGATCCAGGGTTTGCGATCCGACGCAATATTCCCCTTCCACCAATCATTAGCGTTAGATAGTTAAGCATATCGTATAACGTGAGTAAGTCGGAATCTTCTCAAAGTCCCCTACTGCTCGACCTCCTCGGCAACGGGATTTTCCCCTCCGCAGCCTCAGCCTCCAGGGTCACGCTATGTGTAGGACTCTTATCGACAATGATGCTACCCTCAAGCATATTGGAATTTGCATTTTCTGCGTCACTTTGATCTTCTTCTCGCATTTGTAGGCCATCGTCATCATCAGCTCCGTCTTTTGGAGCAACACCTTCCCAGTCTTTGCCGATGCTGCCGGGATTTACTGTATCATTCAGCATCTCTTCGTTCTCAGGGCCAGTGCTGCTTTCATACCACTCGTGATCAACCCAGGAACAAACTATCTCTTTGGATGCCTCACCCAACGCGTAGAACCCAGGGTTTTCTCTCGGATAGAACATGGTCGTGTGTGCTGTTGTCTCATCTTTTGCTTTCTCATTGACAGCCTTAATCCATTGCATCCTGGAGCCTGCCTGCACAGATTTAGCTCGACCTTCCTTAACCGAAACAGGTAGGTTGCAGAATGTTCTGTCCCGTCCGGAAAGCGTGTCAGTGAGACCGTATCCTTCTCGTGCGCCCTTACCCAAGTTCGTATAAAGGTTGGCGGCTCCAATGCCTCGCTCAGCACATTGTTTATTGACGGCCTCAACTCGCTGTCTCAGACGCTCTGCTTTTGCTAAATCGCCCACAAATAGCAGGTGCGAGGTTGCCCAGCCCCAACCTGCCGAGAGCTTCTCTCGCTGAGAGTAGAGTGCAGCTGCACCTCCAGCTGCGACAGCCCCGGCGGCCCCAGCGAACATAGCGTATTTGCCCCACGACTGCCACTTAGGAGAGGCGGCTGCGTCTGCTACGTCAGATGCGGATGGCGCCGGTAGAGCTCCAGCTGGCGCTCTACCAGAAGTGGGAGTAGTAGCGCCAGAGTTGTCCTTCGAACCCCATCCAAAGAGTGATGAGACTTCGTTGTACGTGCTGTAAGCGCTCGCAGCTATCTTATGCCCTCCTTCCAAGCTATGGGCAATCATTTCTGGCGCCAGGCCGAGAAATGGAGTATCGAATGCGAGTATGCCTTGCACATGCGGGAACATGAAACCTGCATGTTCATTGTCCGTAGGGGCAGGATTCGGTCGCGATGTGCTTGTCGCAGAACCCATTGTCGTGTTCGAAGGGAAGTTCGGCGCCTCAGGATTGAGGTTCGAGGCAGAGGTCGGGATCGGCTTCTCGTTCGAAAGCAATAGTAGAGTCTCGGCAGCGACAATTCCTCCCATTGAATGTCCAACCAGGATCGTATGCACTGCCGGGTCGATAGTGGGCGAAGGAGTGTCATTTGTAACCTCGAGATCGATGACTTTGTTCTCCAACCATTCTCGAAATCGCGCCACGCAATCGCTTAGGTCGCCTCGAGTCTCATATCTTGGGTAGGCTATCGCGACAACGTTGGCCTTGGGCAGCGCATGACTGATCAATGCACGAAGATGCTCTGGAAATGTGCCAAACGTATCGTCACCACCTTTGAAGCCATGGATGAACACCAAAAGTAGTGTTTTGCGCATGCTCACAGGTGCGCCGACAAACGCAACACATTATCAGAGCAATTGAGTGTTATGTGTGATCGAAAGCCATGGTGAGCAAACATGGTGCAAGCAGGAGCACTGGTGGGCAAGCATGGGTAAATCTGTCATAAGACGAGAGGACGTCACGTGTACGTCACTGGTTACGATTTGGGACGACATCCCTGGGAAGGAAAAAAAACGTCCAGGGATGCTGGTATGAGCCAGAAAGTGTTGCCATTTTCTTGCTCAGGTGTGCTGCTGCAGCTCTAAGCTGAGCATGCCTAAAACTCATTCGCCATCTATGGTTCTTGTTGGCGTAGCTCTGAAAATGTGACCTTTGATAACAATCGCCCGACGTGATGCTTGTGCATCGTTAAACACCTGCCCATGCAATATTCGCTTGAACGCTAGATATGTTCCCACCCGGTAATTGCTATGCTGTGAAAATGTGCTTTTGACAAATCAAAAGTGAAGGTGGTCTGATTTTTTAGGTCCTGCCCACTCCATAATACTAATATGGACGAGATGCCTGAGTCCCGGGTGTCAGAGCATAACCTGCCCATGCGTCTGGTTGTAGGCATGGCATTGGCCCTGAACGTAATTGAGAGTCGCTTTTGCTCAAAGGCTGGTAATGCATTTGTTGATAATCAATATTTTTGATCGGATGCTGCAACGCACCAGAAGGCGGTGGGTAGAGCAACGTATTGACGTGTCGAACTGGTCGATACGGAGAGCTTCTATTCATGAGGAAATAAGATGGTGAAAGACCTGGCGTACCAGTGCCGTACATATTGGTTGGAGACGTGTGTGCTGAACCAGCGTGACTTGGCACACGAGTTGAGGATGGCACCCCGGTGCCAAGGTTTGGCATTAGGGGCAAGTTCGGTGGCCCTGCTGTGACAGGAGTGACCGGTTGCGAATAGCCGGTGCTGTTAGGATAGACTGCACTCATGGCGCGAGGCCCAGGCAGCGACAGCGGTGCCAACTGCGTCCCATTTCTATTTGCTGGGTTAGGCAGGGTTGGAAGAGGTAATTGTGTCACTCGGGATGAATTGTATGAGTTAGCTGTATTTGCTAAGTCGGGCGTGAACACCGAATTTGGTGTCAAAACGCCGAGGGGCAGATTTGTGCTCGTGGACAGTGTGGAATGCAGTCGCTTGGCCGGAGGCAGATCAAGAGAGGTGTCCAGGCTTCGTTTCCTTCCGATCGGATATTCCATGCCTGTGGGATGCCTTGCTGGGGATCTGGGCAAATGTGGTAAAGTGTGCATCGGGTTGGGAAGGTTGGCGTAGCCTCCGTTGACAGGTCTGTAGCCCGAAGGCGGTGATGGCAGTTTGTGAGGAATAGCTTGGGTGAGGGGCGTCGTGGGAGAGTTGGCATTGGAATGGTTGAACCGGGATGCCTTTTGATAGAAAGAACAGAATCTGCCCAGCTTGGACTGCCACTCCACCCATTCAGCCTGGGAAGCGTATAGCTCGTATCTCATATTGCTCAAGAATTCGACTTCCATGATGTGTATCTCGTTTACTGATATCCCCGAGACCTCTGCCCAAGTCTTGTTGGTATAGGTGTTGTCATCCAGAAACTTGTTCCCCAGCATCAAGGCAATGGTTAGCAATCGGAATTCGCTGCCTCTCTTTCCGCTCACACTCCGATTGAACTTCTTGAGTCGATGAATGAACATCAACGCCAGGAGGATAACGTTCTTGCCTACTTGTGTCGTAGTCAAGACGGTCGTGACCCACTTCCTGAATCCGATTGAGGGTATGGCATCTGCATTTAATCCACGGTCCGGCAACGCACCGTCATGTAGTGACTCGGCGTATTCCAGCGTTTCAGAGTTTTCAAACCAGAATAGACACGTAATCTCTGCAGCAAACTCTGGCAGACTTCCCTTGCTACTGTTGACAGGTCCCGGGATTTGTAGATGGGATGCAATCTGGTCCTCTTGCTGCATGGTACCATTTGTACCATAGGTCTGGGGGTTCGACTGTGTTCCGAATTGATACTCTCCAGCAAATGCCTTGCCGTTCGAAGCATAAGCAGCTGGCCTGATGTCTCCGTTGTTCACAGCTGAGGATCTTTGTTCGGTCAAGTAGGGATAGGGCTGTTGATAAGCACCCCTGCCGCTCGGCTTGGAAAGAATAGCCATATCTGCAGTAGCTGGCGGCGTTGGTAGTCCACCCCCAAACCACTCTCCTGCGCCCCTGCCACTTCCACCATTCAACATGCCCTGACTAGGTCGACGATACGTGCTGTATCCAGGATGATACCGAGTGGAATCCAACTCTGCTGCACCAGGAGGAAACCCTACCATTGACGACATTTGTGACTAGTTCGAGGGCACCGTGAACGTAAAGGACAGTCGGTCTGCATGAGAAAAGGACGGGAATGCCGGGTGCGAGGTCAAAAGAAATTGTGTTGGAGGTAGGCGGTGACTGTGTCTTGCACTTCGGTCTTGCTGTGAGTGAAGTACCAGCTCGATGTGGTGATTGAGGATGTTAGTGTGAAAACAAGTTGAACAGATCTAGTTGACGGTATGTCGGCTGTGCACAGATCGATCGTTCAGTAGGTGCAAAGATCCTTTGGAGGTATAGCGATTCTAGGCTGCAATGAGTGAGATTGTTTAGGGCCCGCATCCCAAATGGTTTGTTCGTGGAATGCAATATTATGAAGATAGCAACCAGAGATACAGAGTGGGGTACGCAAGGCAACGCAATGATGGAAATCAAAACAGGAAAGAATCCATAGTCACCGCCAACGCCGGCATCAACACCGCCGAATTTGACACCAAACTTAACATGTAACAAGGTATGCCAAACGTGAGGGAGTGAGCATGAGTGGACCTCGCATGGAACAAGTGAGGGCCATCTTCCATCAGAGCAGCTGTAGCAGCAGGAAGCCCTGGCAACGTTTGTGGCAGCTAGCAGCGACGCAAGGCCTCGGATGGATCAAGAATGGCTGATCATCTGAAAGTGTATGATGGATGTGGTCCAGGTGGACGTAGCGCGTAATGCATGGAAGTAAGTGCGAGTAGTGCGTGTTGCATTCATGCTTGTGCAAACGCACTGCAGATTCTCAGGCAAATTGAGTGAACAGTGTCTTGGACGGAAGGGATGGGTTTGAGGCTTCGGCTTGATGTCAGAAGACGCCAGCTAAGGGGAAGAAGAACAACTTGCGAGATTCGTCAGCACGGACCAATAGTCACAGAAAGCTTTGACTCCATCTGAGTCGACAGGCGCGGCCACTGCCCAAGTGGACAACGCGCAGGCGGACGGCCGTGATGAGCGATGTTTGAGAAGGATCATGATGGCTGGGATGGCAAGAAACGGGTGACGAGACTGACTGGCGGTAACATGACCGCATTTGGCTCGGACAAGCTGAGTAAAAGTGGTGTAAAGTGGTTACGAGGAAAGATAGTGCGAAGCTGGGCGTGTGCAGTGATGTGGAACGAAGGAAAAGCATGATCAGACCATGGTCCGGGCTAGAAGTGGACAAGAAGGGATGGCGGCGAGGCGCAGGACATGTGTGGTATCATCGGCTGAAAAGCAAGCAAGCGTCGTCTACGCCGGTCCAGCGATCAGAGACAAGTCCAGGTCGGGTCAAGGGCCAACAGGATGGGCGAGAGGAATCAAGACGAGGCCGCAATAGGACAAGGATAAGATATGGTTCCATGGCGGAATTACTTTCTGCAGCCTATGCTCGCTTGATGGATGATAGATGGGCAGAAAGGGGTACGCCTGATGGGCACCACAACGAGTTGAAGAGAAGCGTTGGATGCAAACGAAGTGACATGACAAGCCGCGATCAGTGGGCGCTGACTTGCCTGCTAGTCGGATGACCCTAACTTACACGCGATTTAGGAAAACACGGGCGGATACGCAGGCTACATCGGACAATGCAGAGTTATCACACTATTCCTGGGCACACGAGAACGAGTAGAAAGCGGCGCAGACGCTTGTGACAACATCAGCATAAGCCAGCAACGCGAGGAGCATTGGATTTGTAGGCTTTCAAGGGCAGGGAATGACGAACGGCGTTGACAAGACAAGGCGGAGTATGCTCAAACCCGGGAAATGATGAGCTATGTCAGCAGTCGAAAGGCCTGTGATGAGACAAACTATGAAAGGTAAGACAAGGTAACAGAGGATGACTCGGCACGCGATCCTCAGACTGCACCCATAGCCTTGTGGTCACTTTGGTGGCAAAGCAAGCAAGGTTTGGGTAAAGGCGGGTACAGATAGGCACAGAGATCGATGAGTTGGAGGGCTGGATAGCGCAAAGTCTAGCTTTTCTAACACGAAAGTCTCCTTCCCTGGCCTCCTGAACCAGTCAGCTCGCCTCAGTTCTAGCGCAAGACAAGGTACAACATCGCACATGCGAGCCTGCTGGACCCCGGACTGACGACTGCATTCGCTGCACTCTAGGCCTGTTCAGGAGGTCGCTGGCAAACGCAGCCAACTGAGCCACCAGAGACGGAGTTGTCGATCACCAATCAATATATTTTCACCCATGCCGATGTGATCACGGCCGGACGATGAAGTAGTAATTCTCGATATTATCGGGTAGACCGCGAGATTATTACTGCTTTGCAGCCTGTACAGAAATTATTGGAGGCGTGGCCGGCGTTACCAAGGATGCATGGTAAACGGCATTTGCATTATGTTCAGTGATTGGATGCTAGCAACATCTCCGAGCTTCATGTGCATGAGCAGTCTTCCGTTTGATCCTGTAATACCGTGCACCCACCAGTATCTGAGCTCGAAACGGTCTAATTTGCGTGTCGCCATGCGAAGCGCCTGTTGCCTAGATCCAAGCATTCGAGACCATGGCAGCGCTGTCGGCGAAAGCTTCAGCTCGGCTCCAAGAATTTTTCCATCATTGACTTGTGGCTACTGTAGCATGATTGAGGCAAAGTTGTTGAATTGCACATCTTGATGAAGCGTGCATGTTCGAAGGGAAAACATTGCACAGACCGTTCCCACATCGTTTGTGCATGCCAGTACGCAGTGACTGGCGGGTGCTGTTTCAGACTAATCCTGTTGTAGTATCGCTAGGATGCGCAGGAAACTCGACATCAGATCACAAGTCAGAGCACAATCATTGTGTCGAGCTTGTCCGACTTTTACCCTGTCTTCTCTGCAGGTGTTGCCGAAATCCTCCTCTACGAACAATATTCATCGCCCATTGCCAAGGCAATTTCAGGTTTTGTGCAATAGTATAAGAGAAGCAGAAAGCAGAAAGCAGAAATCCCATAATCATCATCTGTATAACGGGTATGTTGCAGTCGAAAAGTCGCATAATCCCTGTTGGCTTGAGTGATAGCACGACAAATCCATTTTGTACGCTATACCTAGCCTAGATAGAAGCGTACCCATGATGCTGGAGACAAGCCAGATTATTTACCATTCGACGCAAGCAGCCATCGTTGGCACAAACGATCACGGTAAAAAGGCAATCGTCCTTGCTGCCTCTCGAAAAGCCTACAAGCGCCGTGGATCGTCGGCACCTTGTACGGTGAAGAACGATCCATAATTCTCGGCAGGCCTACGATGTCAACAGTGTGACACGCTTTGTTTTTCCACGCTACCTCGGTCTCAGATTGTGCGAGTGCGTCTGAGTGTTGTCATGTCTTGCTTCAGCATCATCTTCACCATGATTATCCACATAGTTAACATCCCCAATATTTGATGTGTACTATGCCACAAGACACGCCAGCATGCTGCGGCCGAGAATGCTACATGCTGGAGAAAAAGGCTGGAAGCCACTGCATATTCAGCTTTGCCTTGGAAAGGAGCTTTCCATAGCTTTACGAAATGCTGACCGAGATTGCCCTAGTATTGCGGGCCATTTAATAGTACCAATCATTTGGTGCCATTCTTGCATAGTTGAGGTATTTCCACTCGACAACGATTGCATCTTTCGATGCGCGTGTAATCGAGACCCCAGCAATATCAAATGGAAGAACGGGAGCCTGGCCATAGTCCAGCTATTCCCCCTTGTGTGATGCTGCAGCATGGCCAGGTCTTTAAAGCATAACCTAAGATACGATACGATCATGTCTGTCCAGCTTCCAACGTCAGACTGTGTGTCGTTTCGTTCCCACTCGCATGGTAACAAGCGGTTACCCGTAACTCACCGAGCGAACGATACAAGGATCAGATCAGCACGAATTGTTGGCATTACGATACGATGTAGGGCACTCTCCGATCACAATACTCGGTGATGGCGGCTGTTAATTCCGCTTGACTTCTAACAAGCACAGCTCAGAATTGCTCTTGTGCAAGTATCGTTGCGCTGTCAGAAGGGCTGGATTTAAGCAGTCCCCACCAGTTATTGGTCCCAAATCATCAGACCTTGCAGTCATACCGCGCCGTTCATAATCCTTGCGTACGAGTACAGCTAAGCCGCCCCATGTTTAGGTTTACAGCATCTGCAAGCACTGACTGACACTCGTTATGGATTGTACAAGTAAGAATTCGTCCATCAATGCTAGATTTAGTTTCTCTTGGCACCATGCATTTCAGATCGAGCGCCTGTGGTATTTGAAGCTTGGACATATTCCCTTTGCCCATTTTCGGGTCAGTTGACCGACACATGCAGTGCACCAGGGCATAGATTACAGCTCACCACACTAGCTCGCGCCATTGGTTTTTTGCTGTCGTCCCGCTGTCGGACTCCGACGACAAGCCAGTTCTCCAGAATTGAGGAGTGGAAACCAACGCGTACCGGTATGAAGCCATGCCTGGAGACGCTATGCTAAAAACATCGTCAACGGGGATCGGCGGGTCGCAGGCTTGGGCACTTTTGATGTTCTCTCAAACTTCGCTTGGGACTGCTCTATGACTACGGTAGAATAATGTCAATTTCGATACTTTGCTCGTTCAACGTATCCATAACCTTGCTCAGCATGGATCCGTACAACCCTCGTCTGTGCACTTTGGCCGACGTAGATCGCCCAGAGGAATACCCTAAGCAGCACGCTTAAAGCCACCTTGTCCGAGAGATGTTTATCAGACTGAATTCAGAGACCGTTGTCCCGAACCTTCCGGTCACTCCGGTCGAGCAAGTTGTAATGCTTGTTGAGCCATGCAGCACGATCTCGATGATGAGACAGTATGGCAAGATATGATAGCATCGCTGCTTTGCGCCTGGATTACCGATAACAGAGGGACCGCTCCCAGTACGCCGCGAGCCAGATCCGAAACGAAACCGTCGACCGCTCAAGCGACCCTACATGGATACCTGATTTGAGAGTTTGAGTCATGGTCAGAAGAATCAGGACATCGCTTGATCGAATCTAGAAATACATTGAGATAACGCACGAAACACGTTTGCTGCGTGGAAAATGCGACATCCGTCCCGACAACTAACGTCAATCAACACGGCGAAGCAGTGCCACGATCTAATGAGCAGGCAACATTGTACATGCCGTCGGCAGCTGTCGACGGGGTTTTGCACAGCGTGTCAGCCACCGGACTTTATATGTGGCAGATTGGTAGTTCGGGTGTGCATACTGGCGTGCCGTACTACTTTCAGGCCTTGAAGAACGTAAGGGATCTCACAATGCAAACAACATGCCAGCATGCGGTATCGATGAGAGCTCTAACTTCGTCCGATTAATCCGACCTTCGCTCTCCGGCCAAGCAGCAAGTACGCTCTCGTCCAGCGCGAAACGAGAGGACAATCAACGATGACTCTGATTCAGCTCATAACAAACCACAAGTACGGCGACGTCGCTCGCATTTCGTGTTGTGCACAAGACCAAAATCGTGATCGGACAAGGCGACTTGCCTTTGTAACTATTGCGAGGCACTAAATGTTCAAAGGATGGCCAACTTTGAGAGACCGGTGTCACTGAATACGGCGAACGGTCCTCAACTTTTAGTAGCCAATCCATTATAGCAGGTGAGTCTTTGCTATGCTGCAAGAATTGCGAAACCTCTTCTGGCAGGATCATATTGGCTCGAGCCACCGAATCTCTGGAGACGCATGAGCCAGCATACCCTCATCGTCGAAGACCTACTAAGTCAATTCGCATGCTCTGTCACACGCAGATGAAAATCGTGGGTACATAATTTCAACCGCAAGGACGGTAGCAATATCATGAACTTTTGTTTGACTACAAGAAACTGCTCCCAAATGTTCCATTGTAGGCGATGCATCCAATTTCACCAGCATGCCTTTTGCTTACAGCACGAATACTCAATTACAAGACGTGATTTGTGCAAAACATCTCCGGACTTCCGTGTCGTCACGTTTTCGGCTTCACACTTCATGCGGCAGGTGCAGCACCACGATGCGAAGCCGCAACATGACTTGAATTTGTTGTCGTCGAGACTCAATAATTGATCATTCCTCAAGGCAATAACAAGACTGTACGGGTCAACATGACGGTTCTCAACATTGACTGTCGTTCCAGGCAGGCGCCAACGCGAGACTTACCATCTAACAAAACACTGCCAGAGTCTTTGCCCAAGCCTGATAAGAGCCATGGACATCCTACGAAGCCCAATGACAACACTAATGCCACTCTGTTCTTCGTTGGTACAGCAACGACCATACTGTGGGAGTCCTCTCCCGATGGAGAGTCCCAGTGCTGATTGACAACAGGAACTGGGAAGGCTTCACTTTGATGACAGATGTGCGTCGACAGCAAGACTGACAAGCGCCTGCTTTCTAACCTACAAATAGCCAAACTTCCTCCACGCCGGCGATCACGTCCACCTGGGACCAGGCGTTACAGGCACACGCCAGACAAACCCAGCAGTGAACTTAGAAGATCTTCCCCACGTCGACGCCATCTTGCTCTCCCATTATCATGCGTACGTGCTATACATAGCTTCCTAATCACACCTTCTAACCTGGTTCTCGCGGTACTAACCCATTCCCAGTGACCACTTCGATGAGAAAGTCGAACAATCTCTCCGGCGGGACCTCCCAATTATAACCACACCCCACGCCAAAGACCACCTCTCAAACAAAGCCAACGAGTCGTTCACCAATGTCAACGCCCTAGACTTCTGGGAAGACCTCACCGTCGACTTCACCACCTCCCAATCACCACCCGGAACCCAGCCCAAACCCCAAATCCACGTAACAGGCATGCCAGGCACGCACGTCCCGCCCGGCCCTCTCGCAGCCGCAAACGACCTCCTCGGCGCCGTCCCGCCCACCAACGGCTGGATGCTAGAGCTAGGATACGCAACTCATCAATCGCCACCACAACCACCATCAGACGACAGCGCAAGCACTTTTCAATCCGGCTACCGAATCTATATCAGCGGCGACACCCTCCTCTTCGACGACCTCCACAAGATCCCCGAGATGTACAGCTCTCACACCGGCAAGCCTATAGACTTGATGCTCATCCACTTGGGCGGAACCACGATCCCCAGTCCGAAAGTGCCCCTGCTGATGGTAACAATGGACTCGAAGATGGGCGTGCAGCTCATGCAGGTTATTAATGCGGACATTACAGTGCCGATTCACTATGATGACTATGATGTGTTTCTGAGCCCACTGAGCGATTTTCAGAAGGCCGTTGAGGAGGCGGGTTTGCATAGTAAGGTTGTGTATCTTGAGAGAGGGGAGGAGTATAGATTTGAGGTGAAGAAGGAGGGATAAGTGTTCATTGTCGGTTGATAGTGAGTGTGTGTGAGGCTTGTGGACGTGAGATGAGATGTGAAGGCCAGAGGTGTCCTCAGCTAGAGGAAGTCATCTGCGGTGTCTAGAAGGAAAGGTGGAAGGCGGACGTGTAGTACTCCAGTCTCCATTGCTCGATGCACGGCGCGGTGTCTGCGCATTGCCCCGTCGGAGTAGATGCAGCAGCGTTCATTCTCCTTCATACCACACAGGCATTTCGCATGTGAAGTAACCAGTAAGCACCCAGGCCACTGGTCGACTCGAGGCAATAAAATGCAGACACAATATCAGGCACCAACTCAACTACCATGAGTCGACACAAAGGTGCTTACCCTTCGAAGACTACTCAGCAACAAATATCCGGCTCCTTGTTGGTACGTACTGTATATGTTCAGCCTTTGCCACGTTAATTCCTGTTCTGTTCCACCCCGATCCACAAACGAGCAGTGAGCACATCCACATTAAACCAGTCTCAACCTCATACTGTCTGTCATCTCATCCATGCTCAAATACCATATATTCACTCGCACATTCTGACATGCCAGCTGACGACCAAATTGCAAAGCAAAACATAGTTCCGACTACCCACGCACCTCTACTTCTACTTCTGCTTCTACTTCTGCTCTTCTCAGCCATTGATTGGCTTTATTCAATCCGTGCAGATTCTATCCCAAAGTCTATGAAGACAGTGCAGGCTACTCGGTTGCTGAATCTATGTCGTACCATACCATAGCTTGTTTCTTAGTAGAAATAAAGAGCCCTCATGTAGGTGAGGTGGGTGGCACTGCAAAGAAAGTAACTAGGATGTTCGCAAGTCCTCATATTTTGGATGTTGTGATTTGGTTGTCGACTGAGTTAGTTACCTTGCCTACATTCTTCGTGACTGCGCATTAGGTGTGATGCTCGACGAGCATGGATCAAGGCTTCGAGAAGACGTGAGGGAACAATGTAGAGTTGCAAGATAGAATTGTTCTGAACATGGCATGGTCTAACTGAGCGTCATGCTGCGAATATATTCTCACAAAGAAAACTTTAATTTACCCGTGGCAAGCGGACCATGCTGAAGACTTCTCCTGATGTGGGCTGCATCAAGCTCTTGAGGCAGTAACCTAAGCTGATCTGCTAGATGGAATAGATCTGTAGAATCGAACATCCGCCAGATGAGAGTTGCTTCGAACAGCAAGCTCCTAACGGACCATTTCTCCTGAGCTTGCTCTCGACTCCTCGCGAACGAAAGACTCACATGACCGGTCCTGGTCTTGTACTCGACAAATTTGGGCATGTAGGCTTGAAATTCTTCGACCACTTTCGGGAGCCGTTCTCTTTGCCAGGTTTGTCGCTTTCCTGATTCAACCCAGTCGTCTTCCCTAAGTGAGCGTTGTGTCTCCAGGACGAGTGTATCATACTGCTGGATTGCGGTGAGAAAAGCCATCTGGAAGTCACGACGGAACTCGATGAATTTCTGGGAGATCATGCCGTTCTCTGTGATGCCGCGAGGGTCCCGACTGACAGCATTTATTGTGTCAACCATCAGTTGCAAGTTTTCGAGATGCTGCATCATATTCTTTTCGAGGTGGCGGAGAGTGTCGAGGTTTTTATCCAGGCTCCTTCTGTCTCGGAAGTTTTTGGCGCGCATACTAAGCATTACCGCGTTGGGTTTGACGTTGTGAGGTGCATCAATCATGGTGCTGTAGAGGTTCTCCGGTTCTGTCCGAGGGATCTTGCCTGCCGACTGACCTTGATCACGTCTCGCCTTCGACCTGTACTTACTCAAGACGTAGGTATATTCGAAGAGTTCGGTCCAAACAGGCTCCGGGATATCTAGAGCATAGTTTCTTGAGGTATAGTCAAGGATCGTCCAAGCCTTCACAGCGCTATTATTGACACTGTAGGCGTGAACAATGGCAAACAAAAGTTTTGCGGAAGGCTTCAGAGGGTGTGATTCGGCATAATAGGTTGGACTTTCGAGCTCTTCCTCGTCGAAGCTGTCTAGTGCATTGACATCAATATTCCAGACGGATTTGAGAACAGAATCAACTCCAGCAACGTCGCCAGCTCGTGCAAGACCGATCATGAGGTTGGTGAAGGTCTCCTCATTGGTAACAAAGCCGTTGTTGCTAATGTCCTGGAAGATGGCCAAGACTCGTGCTCGAAGGGCCCAATCTGGGTCCTGCTGCAGGCCATCTGGCTTGACTCTGTAACCAAGAAGATTCCTCGGCCTCCATAGCTTCGAGCGCAAGTCCAGGTTCCGTTTGTAATTGCGCAAGCTGATAGATGCTATTTCGCTATGGGCCAGGTTCCATACGTGTGCGTGTAGGTAGGCATTGTAGCAGCCCAAATCAGGATCGACCTTGTTAGTGGGCATGACGATGTCCCAGATGTGACTCGCCATGCGCACATCGCCAACACTTGCAGCACATTTCAGAGCATGTCGGCAGGCATTAAGAGTGAGTGGCATGCCACTTTCCTGCCTGGTCACCAAGATGTAGTCGATACTGCTGGCGAAATGACGCAAGCGATTGACCGGCGATCTGTCAAAGTGCAATTGCTCGTCTGTGTTCCTGCTCGACTCTCTCAGATAGCGTTGTGCTTGCTTGAAGGGCTCGACCAAGATGTCCGGATCTAGCGCACAGAAAGCTTGGTCAAATTCGTTCGCGTTGGCGACAGCAAGAAAGGCCTTCCCAGCGATATGGAATGAAAGCCATGCTAGCAAGCGCTCTGGGTTGGCTTCTTGAAGCAGTTTAGAGACAGATATACCGTCGGCAGTACTGCTGGAACTAGAATCGAGGGAGACATAGCCAGTTGTGTCAGAAGAGGAAGGCTGGACGATCTGGTTGGCGATGAAGTCGACGTTTGGGGATCTAGGAGAGATGCGTCGTGGTTGGGCAGGGTTCGACGAGGTAGGGGCTGGTGATGTAGCAGAATCATCCTCTAAGAATGAATTGAAGCCTGCTGGGGACCATGTTGGATAGGAAAGACTATCGCCAGCAGCAGAGCTTCTATGCCTTAGCTGTTGTCGAGAAGCATGATTTTGCCTGTTGGACCTTCGAGGCCTGTCGAGCTTCCGAAGGATGTGATACTCGAGGTGTGGGATTCGCGTGGGTGATGCTGTTATGGCGACATTCCTGACAGACCGTGCGAGCGGTAAGACTGCCTGCATTAGAGCTTTAGAGACGAGACGAGGAATAGATCGACTTTCACTTACTACTACCTTCTTAGGAGGAAAGAACAATCTCGGTCGGCGCACCTGCCTAATCCAGACTCTACCAGCCTGCGGAGCTCCTTCCAGTTGTGAGATCGAGGTAATTGTACAGCTTTTTCGTGGTCAATTCAAGCACGATCATACAGCACGGCACAATGGCAGATGCTGGCGACCAGGGCGGCTCAGTCTCTGAACCTCTAGACCTTGTGCGACTGTCATTGGACGAAATTGTTTTCGTCAAGCTGCGAGGCGACCGAGAACTCAAGGGCCGATTACATGTAAGCCAAATTACTGTGAACAGTCAACAGAGAGACCAGGCCCTGATACTGTCATTAGGCCTACGATAGCCACTGTAACCTCGTGCTAGGAGAAGTCGAGGAGACCATCTTCACCATCGAGGAAGGTGACGATGGGGAGGAAACAGTCAAGGTGAGCAATTTAGCATCGTGGTGGGGCATCCTGGCTCATAGGTGAACAGACGACCAAGAAGCAGTCAGAGATGCTTTTTGTACGAGGTATGTGAAGACGAAGACATGTTCTATTGCTATCGCTTGTTACTGACACTGGGCAGGCGATTCAGTTGTTCTCATCTCACCACAGCCTCCATCGTGATACGACGTTACATTGAGACTTGAGACCTACAACAGCAGCTGCCTAAGAATGAATTCAACATGGCTCGCCATCACCGGTCTGGCATGCCACGGCCACAAAGGGCACAGCGCATGTGATTGGGAGCACGCCTTGCACCATTACGCCGCCCTCATGGGATGACTCCAGACTCAAAGCAAAGGCCAGGCAGATGGCTTGGAGACACAGAGCATGGGACACAAGAGTCATCACCAGCGACGAGAGCGCTGGAAGGACAGACACTGGCAGCACAGGACAGTGACTACAACAATGGAAATTCTTGTTCCTGATAGGGCAAGACAAGTGGGGCCACCGAACCAGACGATGACTCGATGAGCGTTGGAGAGCTCGACCTGCAGTGCACCTTCCGCACCTGCACCATGAATATATCA
>Ga0210040_10003619_pt1 | contig 20796 bp, 17 predicted proteins | sample CryGeyCG12114_NA_FD_185462 | JGI IMG/M metagenome (GOLD analysis project Ga0210040, IMG submission 185462) | Groundwater microbial communities from aquifer - Crystal Geyser CG19_WC_8/21/14_NA (SPAdes) (version 2) | ecosystem: Environmental > Aquatic > Deep subsurface > Groundwater | place: USA... | reverse complement strand
ACTTGTAGTAGTATTATTGTTGGCGCGAAAATCAAAATGATGTTGATTGATGATTCCATTTGCGATTGCAAGTTGGTGAACAGAGGAAGACTAGCTGATGAGACTACCAAAAAACGATAAAAACCCCTAATTATTATTACTGGTTTTTTGTAATATTAACATAAATAATTCCTAACCCGGCTTCGTCGTAATACCCTCTTGCTGAGGTTTATTTGAGCTCTGCATAGAAGGAAACTATCTAAAAACTTCAAGATACAGGGTCCATTGCATCTCGTTATGTAGGGTGGCAATGGGAGATATTTCACATGAAATGAATGGAGTGCCAATGAAGTTTTAGTAAGCAGTCAAATAGAATGACTAGCTACTGTCCTATAGCTGTTTTTCAGGATCTCACTGACAAATCTATAATGCACAAAATTCATCATACTTACGATTTATATACTTATTTAATCATGTCACACACCACACACAAGATTTATATGAAATTAGGATTCTAAAAAATCCTGTGTTCAGCTCGGCAATTTCTGCTTTGGATGGCTTTTATGTTATATGTATATAATATATATTGTATAATAACTAACTAACTAGGGTATTTTCCCAAACTAGCGTAATCGACAAATGCTCATCTGGACTAGCCTCCAAAGATTGTTTTGGGGCTGTACTTAAAATTCCTCACTTTTAGAACTCGTAAAATAAAGCATTACTACTATAACTACTGCAAATATGAATACCGTGACCATTGCGTCCGCCGTGCAAATTGGAATTGGAACCAAAATCAGTGAGTGGGAAGAAATAATATGCTATCTTAAATGGCTAGAATTATTTATTGATTTCAATGAGCGGGAGGATTAGTTTAAACGGGAGATTATGGGATAACAGTGGAACGGCACAGACACTGCTTTGGATTGGTTGCTTTTGTAAGCGCTCTAGCTCTCACTGTGGGCAGTAATTAGTTTGTGTGGTTTGGTTACAATTTTGTGTACACACAACACGCACAGTACTGTAGTACGATGCGAGCAGTACAAAAATCGATGCACATCTTTGCATATGACTGCTGACTGAACTAGGTGATACTGCTACTGGAGTAATATCATCTAGCATTTAAACTTGTTGATTGCTAAATACTTCTGAGGACCAACACCAAATGGTATTCTTGAAAGTTTGGTTCATGGAAGAAAATTAGTTAGATTTCATAAAAAGAGCACTTTATTGCTGTTATTTTTTGTGGTGAATGTAGTTTAGTTTTTGTAGTATTAGTTGGTGTTAGTGATCCATGTTAGAGCTTTTGTGAGCTTGCTTGCATTCAATAGGTTTTCGTTTTGATTGGATACTCACGCGAGAATGGTAGAACACACCACCAAAGAATATGAATAGAACAGCTGTAAACTTTTGATGCTGTGAGCATGGAATTGATTTTTTTCTGCGAGTTGAAATAGTATATCCGCTTTGTTAGTTGACTTTTTGGCTACCATATTACGCTATAAAATTGAATTAATTTACACTAAAACGAGTGAATATTTAAAGGGTAGCCTTGAAAATACCCAATATGGTGTGCTTCATATAGACAAAGAATTGGCGAAAAGAGCAATCAGAAACCTTAGGAAATAAATAATTTTTTACGTGACCTAAAAAATGTTGGAAAATTATTAATAATCATTTGTTGAATATGAGCAAATAATTCTTGGAATATTAGCCTGACAAAGGAGCACGTAAAATACGAATAATATTTTCTTGGTTAAATAGGCGCATCACTTCTCGTTCATGTTCAGTTAAGTACAGTTTGAAAAGAGCTAGGAGGATGCCAGTGAACGGTATTCCCACGTATACCTTCATGTTTTCTGATTTCCTCAATTGGCTAGTCTCGTACTTTTAAAAAATCTCATGAGCGAATATGTTTTTGTACTAAAAAGTGCACAATTTTCCGGTCACAAAAAAACCTGTACTGGTACCCAAGATTTCATGCAGTCGTCTGGTCATCCATTTTGTGAGAACCATGCATGCAAATAAGTACTACTCTGAAAATTTATCTAAACTCTGTTGACTAAAATCACATTTCAAAGACAAAGGGAGGAAGCCGAACCTGTTTTCGCTACATTTTATCTCATTTTTTGAGAACGGCTTATTATGGTGCATTGAGAATGTATACTAAAAAAGAACTAACCACATTGTTTATTGCCTTCTCAATACAGACGGAGTGAAACTGAGGGGATTATTTTTATACATTCATTGGTTTCTTCTAACTATTTACATGTACTATTAGTTTTAGCTATAGTTAGTTAGCATGTCGTCTTCCGCTTAATGTTAGCTTTTGTTAATTAACGTCGTGTAGACTTAATTTATTTTTGTACAGTTGGAAAATTTATGAAGAACTTATTGCTTCACAAGACCTGTAGATGATTTTTTTGTTGATAAGTAGACTTCTATTGTCTTTTATTGTCCTAGAATGCTTGTTTGTTCCATAGGTTGATGGATTAATTACCCATTTGTCTTGCCTATGTGGAGCAAAGGTATAGTAAAATGTACCCATAAATTATCATTGGTCACCAGTGTCCAATACAAATTTATTTAGTACATTTTCAATCACGGGTCACCTAGTGTATAAATTTTAATTAAGTTTCCACTTTGAACTGAACCATTCAGTGAATAATACATGCACTGTGTACTATGAAAAGTCTATTGTTGTTGTTTTTTTTAAGCAATTACTGACTATTACATCAGCTTCATATAGTGTATATATTGATATCCACTCACTCTTCCAGCATTGTCTATTAATGTCTATGAAGTTACATTTGTGCAAATATGATGAATATTGGAATGGCATTTATGAAATTAGAAACCAAAAAAAAGTTAGCGAAACTAACCGGGTTCAATTCCTGGCTTCGACCGAATTTTAAACTCCATACTTTCCATCTTACGTACATATGCAGGAGAAAAAACGAATCTAAAAAAAATGTTTTCAACTTTTATCAACTAACCAGTCGGTTTTGTTTGTAGCTTTTGAAATGAATATATAATTAAGAATGAGTCTTCGAACTTTAGTTATTCAAGGTAAAACAGTAGCAATAGTACCTATAGTTCAATTTTTTATGTTCAACGAAACATTAAAGCTCCAAAATTATTCCCATGTTAACTTTCTCATGTGGCCTGATGGTTAAGCAAATTTAGCGTGCGTAATTAAAACTTAAAATCCAGTTTGAATACTCCTGATATTACGTAAATTTCTTCTTTGAATTCAATGGTAACTTGCGAAAGACGTCGTAGCACCCATGATTTTGGCCCGTTTTATTCACATGACGCTGTGTAGACACAAATTAAGATTCAAGCAATACAACTGAAAACAGAGCGATCCCACAGAACCGGTATTGGGTTTCTTGAATATCCTTCTTACACTTCCGGCGTAGCGATATATTTTTCGCCCTTTTAAAAAACAAATTATAAGGATAGTGCAGAAAAAACCAACAGGTTTCTTTTTATTTACCATCACAAGGATACAAATAATGTTTCCAATTTAAAAATCCCCTTGCACACTCGTGACTATAAGTTTAATTCAAGCTTTTAGCACATTTTCGTCAGAATCGAGAGATTGATATTATCTGCCCGGATGGGATTCATTGTATACTCACTAAGGTATCTAGCTAGAGTCCAAAAGGGCTGAACATTTTTGAGCTTCATGTCAACCTCATTCTCATTAGAAAACAGAACAGCATGTTACTAACTAGCTAACTAACGAATAAACTGTATACGAACTCACGTATACTTACGGGCTCCCTAAAAATTGTTTCCCAGAGCACAATCAGCGCGTTTCCTACATTCCATAGTATCAGACGTATTTATGTCTGACTATGAGCTATGTCATCTATGCAACACTAGCAGCCATGGTCAACGTTTTCGTCCATTTGGTTGCCCTTTACGTAGTTAATAAAACCTTAATATTTACGGGGTAAAAACAACTTGTCAGCTCCTTTTCTGCATACCATAATACATGCTTACGTAGTGTGCATAGTAAAGAACTATGGTTTCCGGTAGAAGTGACCAGTCCTCTTATCTCTTTTTACATGTGAAAACAGAGGTACAGTCTCCCTCGTTTTCAGTGTCGTCCATCAGTCAGTTCACGGATTGCCTTCGCTAGGCTAACACATGTCCAAATATTACCTAATACCTGAATTTATTTGCTCACTCACCAGTCCGTCAGTGAACTAATGTTAAGTGTAGTATTTATTTAGTTAGTTGCTGCGTTACATGCATATAAATGTGTGTCACTTTATGGTATTTTTTGTGCACTGGAAGTTAATGTAGTTGTCACTCCTCGTCAACTATAAACCATTGTTTTTTTGTGCATTTGATCTTCTTGTGAAAGTGAAAAATCATCATAACACATGCCTCGGTCTAATATGATAGGTTTGGAAAGCATTGGAAAGCATCTAGTCGGTCAGGAGAAATGGGAAAGTGTGTACCCAGACTGGAGAAATGATTCTTCGTCGCCGCCTCTCAATCAGCCCAATACGGGTGAATCGGAACAGTTGCTTGACCATGTATCGGATCAGGACGAGGAAAACTCTGTTCATGCTCCGTCTGAGCCAGATACTAACCACGTAGGAAATCTTTTGCCCCACTTTTCTAACTAACTAAAAGTTTTTTTTTGTAGGCTAAAGCTATCAGAGTGGTTTATTCGGTTGGGTGGTTAGTTATACTAAAAGTTGGCTTACTGACTGTGAGGCTTGTTGTTTCACTATACAGGAACTTCCAGAAAACGGTCCGTCCCAGTCCATAGAAGAAGAAGGTAGTAGTGAAGAAAAGAATGGTGATTGCTTTTTTTGTTTGTTTGTGCATTAAAACGGATAGGATTTGAGAGGGACCTTTATGGTTTTAACCAATTTTTTGTTGTGGCAGAATTTTTGGAGAATTTTATTCACTTGTTACCTTACTGGTACTTTTTGAACCGTGCCTTCGGACTTGGAAATGCGGAGGAAAATCACAGTGATGCTTTTGACACTGATCTCAACAACTCAGAAAATCATGACTCACGGACTTTAGATGCTCAACGGCTCAATTATAATTCTCTTCTATTTTATGAATCGCTTAAACAGCAACTCCAGGCTCAAGTGAGTTCACTTTTTCGTTATGTTCTGATTTTTATGGCGTTCGGCGTATTGATCTGCCATTAGATTAGTTTTGTACAGTGCTTCACTTTAATGTGCATGTTTCGGGCAAGTGAAACACCTAGTAGTAGATGAAATACGATCTTTGGATAATAAACCCATAAGACAGGGATATAAATAATATTGCATAGAGCATAGAATTGCCAAAAACAAAGCTGATAGACTTTCAATTTTTTAATGGTTTGAGACATGTTTAAAGTTTAAAGGTTACAATCACACTCACTCACAAGTATCGAACGATACTTATAATTTACAACTGTAATACTGTAAATTCCTTGTCCTGGCATCTAACCAATGCAGAGTTACAGTAATCGTTTCATAGGTGCGTGGCGTCTTTTTGTTTGCTGTTGCGCACAATCACTGTGAATTATTTGATTATTTCTGTTGTTCTCATAACGTCATTCAACTCAACCAACAGCAACCATATTCAATGACGCTAAAATAAATATTTGATGTGAATAAAATCAAAACTAATAGATAAAATAAAGTAGGTTACGTAGTCCATTTAGTGCATTTAATTTTCTGCATTTAACGTTAATTAAGTGACGACTTTTGTTGCTAATTCAATTTGAAAGTGCTGAAATTGTGAGTGCTGATTTGCAAATAGTTTCATATTACGACTACGACTAAATTAAGTAGTCTACAGACATTGTGAGTAAAAAGTTCCAGCTAATTACAATAAATATTTTCATCCTGTCTCAAATATTGCTGAGAGCAAGGGTTATCCGATTCAATGTTATTGCAGGCTGTAAATTTGATAACAGTATTCGTTTTCGCGATCAGCAATGTGTGACTGTTCGGTTTGTATGAATCCTTTGTGGACATGCACAGAATACATATGAAGATTCGCCGTATCCTCATTAACCGTTCACGAAAGCTATGCATACATGTTTCAGTAACTATCGAACTAGGATTAGCAACCTCACAAGACTAACTATAACTAGGCTCTGGAGTAAAAAAGTTACTTATGTTTGCATGTACAGTCTGGAAATGCTCAACTTCTGGAAAGTGGCTTTCCTCAAGGTCAAAATCTATCAATGTTATCAGCGGAATTGTTGGAACGAGCAAAACGAGAAGGGACTAAAACTGTGGATATGTCCTCCGAGGAGTACTATAGAGACTCTTTGCGAGCACTGGATGTCCAAATTCCAACGAATTTCTCAGATCAAGAGATGGAGCTAGTTGAACCTCTTGACCTCACGCAAAAGAACAATAATAGGTCTTTTATTCACCGCTCAGTAAATACTCGTTTGTTTGGACCACGGTTTTATGCATGGCTTTTAAATTGTATGTGCAGGAGTCGTGATGCTGATCATGAGGACTGTAATGGTCAGCTGAAGGTCAAATCATCATCACCCGAACATGAGTTTCCATGCATCAAAGGTGCCAAAAAGAGTACAAAAATGATGCTTGGTGACAGCAGCTCGAGAGTTGCCTCAGGAGTTCGGCCCAATCAAAGAGGCACCAGAGGTTATACTAATGAAGAATTGGAAGCTGCTTTACAAGATATCCAGAGTGGCAAGCTTGGCACAAGGTATGCAGCAATCTGTTAGCTAGAGAATTGCATGATTCATACATTACAATTGTGATTGTGCTGAATAAAAAGTATGCCGTAGCAACCTCTTATATTATATTTCTGCTGTAGAAGGTTGTATCGTAATTTACTGTTATCGTAATCATGCTTAATTTTTTAGGCGAGCTGCTGTGATTTATGGGATTCCAAGATCCACGCTCCGCAACAAAGTGTACAAATTGGGGAAGGACAGGGACAAGATATCTGCTCAAGGAATTAGAAACACTAGTATTAGTAGTAGCATGCCCTCCAAGTCAAAAAAGGGTATTGCGACAGCCACATCTGCGTCCAGTACTGCTGATATTGAAAATACGATTAGAAGTTGCAGTGTGATTGAAAATGGAGATAGGACTCATTCCAATGGAATTCCATCCACCATCACAGGAGCCACTGACGGTAGAGGTAACGATAGTTGTAATGGCGAGGGAAGAAAAAAGAGCTCTTACAATGTGAATAGTGTTGATGAGATGACTTTCGCATGTGAAAACGACTTGGAGAAAGTAGCTGCGGCCATGATTAGTACTGCAGCAGCTGAGAATGGGAGCGACCTCTCGGAGGACATGAGTGAAGAAAAGAAGAAATTAAAAGAGTGGTTACGGTCTAGAATGTCGCGGAAACGGTCGGTAGATACTACAGAGAGTGATAATGGTCAAGATGAGGAGGGATGCAACGGGATAAGGGAACCATTTGGGAATGGAGGTGACACCGTCCTTGACATTAATAGGCTGCCCAAGGAGCACCATAGTGTTAGTAGTGATAATAGTAGTAGTGAGGAAGTTTCTACGGAACAACAAGACTTGCATTGCAAGACAAACGTGATACTGAAGATACCATCTGTGCTTAACAATAAGTCTAGTCTGAACAAAGTGATCTCTAAGAAGAAGCTCAAACGTAGACCCTCAGAGAAACATGTTCTGAATCACAAGTTTACCGAGGAGCATGGCGCTTCATTATATCGGTGAGTCTATTCACATCACAATAATGTATTTGGGTTTTGACTTTAAGTCAACTAACTATGTTTCTTGTTTATCATCTCGCCTAAAGATAGCTGAAACTAATATCTTTATTTCATTGTTGAATTAAGTTCGAATGGCTTTAAATACGGAAATTGGTTACTTTTTAAGGGAGCTGTTAATGGGATGTAAGGGTTTGACTGGGTGCACTTTTATTGGCGCTGTCACTGTCACAAATCTCCGCATGTTGCACCACAGGCAATAGGATATTATAAAGTTCTATCATTAAGCGTTTGTATCTTCCGTATATTATTTTAATCGGGTTAATTTTTTTTTGTGTGTAATTTGTTTAAAAACTACTAGTTATGTACATGTAAAAATCGGCCAAATGTGTTGATGGATGCCTTAATAATTTTTTCCTAATAACTAAAGCAGCTGGAGGTCCTCCGGAACTCAAAACTACATGGATGAAAACACTGACGACCGCATGGATATTTCATCTTTTTCTATGTCCGTTTTGAACAACGAAAGCTCATTTCCCAAAGGAGATGCTGCCAAAGAGAAGGAACCTGTTTCCAGCACAAGCTCACAAGTCTACTCGGATTTCAAACTAGAACAAGCTAGTACTGGAAGTGATTCTGGTGGGAAAAAAAGTCGCCCAAAACGAGGAAAGTATCGGAATTATGATAGAGATGCTCTTGTGAAGGCTGTTCGTGCTGTGCAAAATGGAGAGATGAGTGTCCACAGAGCAGGTTAGAAAACTAAACTACGTGCATATTTTAGTTCATCTTTTCACGTTGGGGAACCACATCAATGGCGCTCATATCATTGTTCTCACTTCAAAGCACTCATTTCATTGCAAACTCATATGGCTGCGCTCTTTTAATTGTTGACTTAAATTATTGCTATTTTTATCATTCATATCAACGCAATGATCATTATGTCACCCTTCACATTTGATGCACAAAATTGCACACTCATGTCATGATTTTTATGCAATAAATATACCGAACTTTATATAACTCGTTAACCTATCAAAGGGAAACTCGGGAATTAATTTTTTTGCATAGAATGCATACTAATGCTTTTCGATTTAATACACAGGAAGCTTTTTCGGTGTGCCTCATTCAACATTAGAGTACAAAGTGAAGGAGCGCCATTTGCTACGACGTCCGAAGCGTAAAGGGGCCACAAGTCCTCCAAAACTGAGCCAAAAGTCGAGCCCTGAAAGCAGTATGTCAGGATCGGAGCCACCTTTAGTGAACCCAAATCATCAGCAAATGTTGACCGATCTCATCGACGGAAGTCATGGGGACACTCCCGTGTCAGCAGACTTGAGAGAAAGTATCGGTCGTTACTTAAGTCTTGGCTTGTACGGACAGCTCCCATCCCACCTTCTCATAGAACCACATACTGAAAGGAAATCCAACAGTGGCGGTTCAGGGGAAGATTTTCCGGTTGACACCAGAGGGACCACGAGTATGGGTCGAGGACTGAGCGCTTCACTCATGAATATGTTCAACATAGAAGATCTTGTAAGACGTAATCTCCACAATGATAGTCTATTGGATTTGACGAAAAAGTCGTAAGAAAATCATGCAAGTTTATAATTTGCATCCATTGCCACCACCATCATGTTAAATGTATATAATATAGGTATGCTGATAAGATATTTGATTTTGTATCCGGAGAGCTATTTTAAGAAGAGGACAAGAATTTAAAGTGAAATATTCTCGAAAGCGAAACAGTGTTTAGTTTGTGTTTGTGTACCTTACATTATTATTTTTTACAGGATACAATATTTTTAAAACGTGATCAACGGTGAAAAAGGGAAGTACTTGATACTTCTAGTTTTAAAACGATTATATGTATGTGTTTGTAATGACTTAGCACACGTGGACGAGAGTTTCGTGCGTACCGAGTAAATCTTTAAAATCAAGTCTGAGGAATCAAATGAAATGATTTAAATCAAATGAAACTCCTGAAATTTCATATCGCTTTCAAAAGTGATTTTATAAGTTTAAGAAACACTGGTTTTAATGAGATGTAGTATACACGGTATACCAAAAATCGGAATAGTCAGTACACATAACTTCTTATTGTCCACATATTGTGTGTATAAAGAAATGCTCTCTTTTGTTTCTAACTCTCATTGTTTGTGATCATTATATATGTACATTCCATCTCAAAACACGCAGTCACTGCTCGTATTCTTCTAAAATTTCGTATAATTTATGTAAGACTGAAAAAACGTGAGCTCCAATCAACATTGTCAATTTTTTGTCTGCAGGCTGCACAACTCTTTCACGCAGTTCATGTGTTCAGTTTTCCAATGTTATTCAACGTTATGGAGAACATAAGCTAATGTGAAGAGTTGTCATCATCTTAAAGTTTCACTTTTTTGTTAGACCTAATAGTTAAGTATCCAGAGATGTCATAGGTTTATCATGTATTGTACAGATACAGTTAGTGAAGTCTAAGGTAGAGAAAAATCCAAAACCTCCTGGTCATGATTTGTCTGGCCTAAGGTCTCGTCAAATTCTGCAGACAAAACGAAGAAAAATGTATTTTATAGACACTCATGTTTTTCTCTCGAAAAATTTCTTTAGAACTGTTTGTTCGAAAAACAAAAGAGCTTTAGAAATTCGATTGCCTTATGGGAAGCTAAATTTTGAAACCAATTGTATTCTTAACAAACTGACGATAAAAAGTGACAGGAGTCTTACAGCGGATTAACTGTGCATTTCTCCGTACAGTGCCAACTTGAGTAGGCGGTTAGCTATTAAGTGAGTTCCATTGTTTTATATATTGAATGAAGTGTATAAACATGTATATAGTGATTAGTTACTAATTAACTTTTTGTATGGAGTAGAACGAAATGTGGACTTCATTTTTACTTCTTACTTGTACATAGTGCTAGATTACTATAACGTTATATACACATTGCATTACTGTCAAAATGCAAACCATACCCCACAGAAATGAAGACTTGTAATGTTTCTATTTATAGGTACAACTTTATCATGTTATTAATCTAAAGCTGCTATAGTTTTGGTCAACTTAATTTTTATATTTTAGGTATGTACAATTTGATGAGTAATTTTCTTGATTGTGATTTATTATAGCCAAAGATCTTCGTCTGATGGTGAATGAATGGTATTTAGCATTTAACATTTTCCATGTGAAATCGAATATTTCCACTCATCACTTGTCATCAATCTGGAGGATTGTTTCGTCTACTCGTAATTAACGCTAAAGGAAACTTGTATCGATCATAACAAACTTTGAAAATATCAAATTTCAGTGCCAATTTCAAAAAAGTAAATTTCCTCCGGCTTCCAATATCATATACGAATGCTACTATGGTTGTTTAATGTGATCTGTACCATTAGTTATTGCTAGTGCTAGCTAGTTCTATAGTGTACGAGTTATGGTATATACATTTTGCTGGTGACACTCGAGTTGCGTTTCCATTTTATTCTCTTTAATTTAAAATACAAACCAACGTTTGATGGTGCTCAGCTCAGGGCTCAGAGTGGTCAGAGTTATCATATAATGTCCTTATAGTCTCATATTAAAGGTGCTCTTTCAACTTGATAATAATGTCATTGGCTCTCTCAGTCAGTCATAGTTTGGAATTTAAAAACCAATTAGGACAAACTGTGATTCTTCGGTGGTTATGGTCTAATTTACTTATTGGGTTAAGGTGAATAAAGTGATTTAGGATGTAAAATTTGTGTCTGTCCGTGTATTTATGTATGTGACCATAATTGTTGCAGTAACTGATGGAATGAATCGTTTTGCCTGCTTACTGTATTGACGTGTATGTGTGCAGATTTAATTTGTGTCTGAAGTTGGCAATCGAATGGAGAAATCTTTCTGAAGGGGAATTTGTAATCTCTAATCAAAACTTAACAGATTAAAGTTATTTTATAAAGTACTGATACTCGTCTCTGCTTTTTTTCACCCTCCGTGAATCTACTGTCTATCAAATGAAATCTTTCTGTCCATTAATAATTTGTTGTAACCTCATTTATTTGAGTTTTAATTATATTCGACAAATGTTTTTCTACTCCAAATTAACTGCACATTTTCTAACTAAGGAAATCCATTTTGAATTCAATAGTCACTTCTGGTATATACTCCAATGGTCTTTTTAGGATGTTGAAGCAAAAATATCAGATTAGTAGCAGCAAACTGATGAAACGTCAATGTATAGTTTAACTGGCCGCCAAATCAAAACAATTCTACCTACATATCGGAATACTCTTTAGAACATATTGTTTGCAGTTGCATGCACCATTAGGGCATGCAAGGTTTGATTAGTTTCTAAAACAGCGCGAGCATCATCCAACCAGTCCTTGCAAACTTGTCGGGAAACCCCTACAACAATGATTTTTCTTTTTACCGGATCCTCCATATATAATATTTAAATTAATTTCAGCAAGTATTTACTCTTTACCTTGAAGTCTATTTAAACTAATTGCGGCTTCTAATAGGTCTCCTTGCTTTAAGTGAAATGCAGTTCTGTCCAGAATTTCAAACGTTGTTTTACCTTCCTCTCTTTCACCATCTACGAATAAATCAAATCCCCACCCCATACATAAATAAAATAAGATATGTATACATGCACAGTTATTATGATAAAATGTAAGCGAAAGAAACAAGAGAGCTAAAATGATGAATGAATGAACATACCACATCTGGTAATTAAAGTAGCCTGTAGAGTTCCCAAGAAATATTTCCATAAAGTAATGTCTTCCCCTTCCTTGACTAATGATACTTTACGACAGGCTTTATCAACGGTCTTAAAAAATCGTTCTCTGAGACTTTCAGAGGTTTGTAGGTTCTCTGGAAGAGTTTTTATTAAAGAGGTAGCAAACTCATCTCCAGCAAATTCTTTTAGAAGCGTTTCTATAAACCAAAATCAAAGGTGATAAAGTTATATAAAATGTCACAAGAAAGATACTCTGTGTTAAAAGAATGCATTCCAGTAAAAATCTTACTTCGATTAACTACAATTTCAGTTCCACTGGTACCATGGTTTATGGAATTAAAAAGACCGTTACAGTAGGACCAAAGTTTGCGGAATTTTTCGGAAAGAATTGTTTGATGATGTCGGTCTAAAACAGAATTTCTAATTATTTCAATGCGCCTGCAACGTAGCCAGGGGAAAAGTATATATAGGATACATACCACTCAATACTTTCTCCATCGCAGCAAGAGCGGCAGTAGCTTGACTATATTTTGATCGAATTTCTACAAGCTGTTGGGCCTCCGCAATTTGTCCATTTTGTCTCACTTTACGTTCGTACTCTTCACTGATCAATCGTTTCAGACTATCAATGTGATCATGATAAACCTCAGCTTGTCTAATTAAAGCCTTTTTTAGCTCTTGTTCATGATCCTCTCTGCTCATTTGCTTAATTCGGAAAACAGAGACATATTTAAGCATTGGAATAATAATAATGCCACAATAAAAAATCATTGTTGGCGGCAGCATTTTGCAAATACTAAAGAACTTACATTCCCAAATACAGGAGTTGTTGGTTTCTTCGAAGAGCTTGACGATCTGGAAAAATCTCCAAATAAATTTTCCGACGATGGAGGAATCAAAGTAGGAGGTGAAGGAACCCCCAAATCTGTCCCTTTTTGAGACGGTGTAGCTGAAAAATAAATCATATTTGACTGTAAGCATTTCCGTTGTCAAATTATATATTCACATTATCAATCAATTCCTTACATGGAACTGTTTCCTCAATTTTGGACTCCTTTTTCATTTTCGGAAAAGCTTCTTTTGCACTTACAGTCCTAAAAGAATTTAAAGCAAAAAACATACTTTTTGTGTCTTGAAGCAATACCACGGTACACTACAGTATAGCATACTTCGTTACTTTAAAATAATAAACTTACTGAGATGTTTCCGACGTAGGTTTCCGTGTAAGTTCCACTTTTTTTGGCTTCATGGGAATCTGATCCACATGTTTGGCAGCCCCTCCAAATCCAAAAATGTCTCTGACTGCCACATAAATACTGCTATTCTCAAGTTTGAAGTCAATAAGATAAGCATACGCAGCTCCGGATCCAAGAATTGCTGTTGCACCCAATGCGACAAGTCCTTTTTTACTGAAAGTTTGGGAAAAGTATGCAATCACAGAACAGTAACAGTGCGGAAACTTACTTTGTTCGACACCTACTACCCAATTTGAAACAAAGGCTTTAAAGGTAACAAAAATTCGAACAACATACCTTTCCTCCTTACCCCCACTTGAGTATGCTCGTCGGGCCACAGTATCTTTCGCCTGAAAAAAATAGCTTGCACTTTGATCACTCACGACGCAACTCAAGGTGTGTAAGACGTATTTACAAATTAACTAATTTACAACAAACCTGTTTTTTCGGCAGAGATGCTACACGACGCGAAGCGCCTATGAATCTCATGAAGCCTCCCATACTTAGAGCAGCAATTTAGACGTGAATCTGTAAAAATATGCTTTGCTGAAACAACTACTTCGAAAATATAAATGAGAAAATTAATTGTCAAGGTCAACTCAATATAAAATAGCAACGGTCAACATACCCTAGTTTCAAAACAAGGAGGATACGGCGATCTGCAAATATAGCGCAAGGTGGTAAAGTATTGGAGTGTGGAAATTTTCACCTATCGAAGTTATTAGTTTATTAACCGATAGGACTTAAAGGACAATAGACAAACTAAGAAACAAAATATGTGCTAAAAACAACCCGTTTGAGAAGAACAAAAATTAAACTATGTATTTACATAATAATTTAATAAAATGTAATTTTGATGCCTATGTTACTGTTGAAGGCCAAAGCCGAAATATATTTAATTTTTTTGCAATGGCCAATTAACTCAACTGTAAGACTATGGAAATTCGATTGGATCGTTTTATTAATAAATCGGCGTTATTTAAATTTACCACATTAGGTTGACGTCACATATTTTCTCACGTTTTCATAGGCTCATATGGTATCAACCCGTATCAACGTACAAAAGTTGTCCACTGATGATTTTGCTCATTTGTAGAATCATTTCTGCATAGAGAGTAAAAGTGCGGCAATTCATTCAATGGGATTTTAGAATAGTTTATAAATTCTAATGAGACCTTTCGGTATTTTCTTCCAAAAACAACAGAGATTTAGAATTTAAGTTAACTCTGCTGAGATAGTTAAAACAGAATAATTTCAATTAATTGCTAATTAGTGATTCTTTAGAAGTGTAAAACTTGAAAATGTTTTTATCTACGATGACCAAATTTGGCCATTTTCGAATGATGACGAATGGCCTCAATTTTGTCGGTGGTGCAGTACCCAGACATTTTTCTGGGGCTCCTAGTTTAACACGTAGCTTGGTCAATCATCCAGCTAATAGTAAATTATTATTTGCACCTGTCGTGTCTCAAGCTGTTCCAGTTGCTCAACAAAGTCAGAGAGGCTTTCATTTACTTTCCATCAGGAATTTGGTCAATAATTTTAAACCTTTTGAGTCCATGTAAGCTACTTTTCTTACTTAATTTTACATTTTTATTGTATCATATAATTTGCAATTTGATTTATTCATCTTTGAATTTGTACATTTCTATAGAATTCCGGTAGTAGCAGTCGCATCCCCCCCTGTAAGGTCCATTGTCAAATTCTCGTTTAAAGGAAGGAGAAAAACGGTGAAGGCAGTAGTTAGAAGATTTTACAGATTAAATTGGTATGTGCAACTATCCATCTTTCAAAAATACTGTGTATTGCTTGCACTGATACTCCTTCTACTCCAATCGCTATATGATTTTTGAAAATTTAACCATTCAGGGGAATTTGGATTCGTCCCCGAAGCTCAAGAGGAAAATCCATTTGGCGGCGAAGTAACATTCGTAAGAAGTTATTAAGAACTCATGTTTTCTGCAATGCCACACAATCAACTATGCTGGACAAGGTAAGTATATCATATAGGAACACCACTAGGAAAACTAATTCAATCATAGTCAAAATGTGATCATCCAGGCTCAACTTTATCTTTGATCTCCAATATTATTTTTTCAAAGATGGTCTCAAAATGTTGGCGACGAAAGAAATACTATGTTGATGACCCCTATGAATCCTATCACAAAAGATCGACCTTTTGGGTCACCCGTCATATGTAATACTACTACCGCTTGCATTTTTTTTTAACTAAATATCTGATGCAGAAAAACACGCAACGGATTTACGAGAATAAAATAGTTTATTGTAGAACTGTACTTTACAAAAGTAATTCTATGCATTCCTTATTTAAACATATAAAATCTGCATAGAACTTTGAAGAAAAACTTTGAATAAATGTGCTATAGAACTATACAGAGAGTATAATGGATTTACATACATATTTGCTACAAAGATTAAGATTGTCATTTTGTTGAGCTCATTCATTTCCGTCATTATTTACACAAGGTCACATCCTTCCCGTTGTCTATAGTTTTACCAAGATTAGAAAAATATTTGTTCAAATCACAACTATGGCAAAAGTGTTGAAAATATCATCGTTTCACATAAAATACATGATAGTTTTTAAATGTGCTTTTTAAAACAATTATCCAGTGCATTAATTAATTAGTTTCAGTATCATCGTCCTCCAAAGTCTCAAATATAAATCTTATAATATAATAATGACCATTATATTTCGTCAATTGTCTATCTGTGCTGCAACATAAGGTCGCTTTTGAGCGTCTGAACTGAAAAAGTTACATGCAACAGCTCATCATTTATAAACGTTGACCTGTCTTATTGCTTATCACAATAATGATTTATATTCCATAGAAATATGTGCATGATTCGAAATCGAATGTAATCGCACATAAGAATATATACTATCCGTTTTACTGACTCCGAAACAGTGCGCATAAACTCCTTCCCGTCCCCAATGTTTCTCCACAACTATAAAACCTTTTCTTTTATGCTATAGTTTACATCTTTGTATTCTTAATATCAATCAGCAGAACGCACCACCTGTTTTACTTTGATCTTCAAAAGTTATTTTGTCAGAAATATATTTGTCGAAACAAATATACGCTGCCTGAACTGGCTCTAGACTCTAGATGGAAAAACTGAAATTGATGTATTAACCTAGGAACCTACATAATATATTACATTTTGAATTGAAAACTTTCTCTCTTCATACAAAAAAAGGAACACTTGAAGGGCAAAAATGATCACGAATAACAAAACGTAGTCATTTACTCCGTTGAGCACTTTTAACCCATCGTAATCTGCACCATTTCTAAACCTGCACCACACATTGGCATACAAAATCACACTCAATCACAATGCTATGTTGTGCACCATTCCCACCTTTAAAACAGGTTGCGCAAGAAATTATTTTAAAAAATGCCATACCCTTTAGCTTATAAAATCTAACATTAACATTATATAGATTAAAATGTCACCACAAATCGGCTTAGGAAAGTGTCAGCGTGACTCTCACTCCACAGTGCATCATTTTACTATTACAACAATTCAATATTGCAGCAGGCTCCTTATTACTTTCAAATATTCAAGAATAATTGTCCAAAATTTTTATCATCCAACACTGTCCAATTCACAATTTATGCAGAAGGCAAATCTCTGTAGGAGGAGGTAAACTTGTATTCTCAGAGATTTTAGTATAGCATTATATTTACTGTGCTTTTGCTCTCCTAGCTTGATTCTTCTTAGCTTTTAACCACATTTGACGAATGGTGCGGTAGGATACTTGTGCGAGGTAATTTGGCAGAAAAAATACTCCCCAGCTGATACCAAACAACTATAAAAAAATACACAAACGTTTAGTAACTTCATGCACCAATGAAGATGTACAAATAGCAGTTTTTTACCATGACACGATGTGGAGGGTAGGCAGCAGTCCTGGTTTGAAGTCCGATAGTTTTCAATGCCACTTTAGTATATTCAGCAGCAGATGGGGCCGTATAGGAAGAAACGCGGATTCGACTCATGTTGGTAGCCACATAGCCTGGAAGCAAACTTTGAACGACGATTCCTTTGTCAGAGTATTCTGTAACCAAGTCACGAGTCAGTTTGTCCATGTAGGCCTACAAATGAGCAAAAGTGGGCAATTATTATCACCAAATGCTCGTTTCAACCGAAGGGACACACTAAATTCTGTGGATGTCGTAATATATTACATACTTTGGAAGCTCCATACAGGGACATAAGAGGAGTGGGGGCGACGGCAGACACTGAAGCAATGTTCACAACCACTCCTCGTTTCCGTTCCACCATTTGAGGCATCACTTTTCTGATCATCATGGTGACAGACATGATATTACAGAAGATCATGTCCTGGCAAAGTTTGTCTCCATTGGGCATGTCAAGGAAATACTCTGGATATGGATATGCCATCCCCACGTTATTGATAAGAGTGCCGACTTCTAGACCCTCCAGTTCTTTCATGATCGTATCGTAGATGTGAACCCCTTCAGTAAAGTCTACAGCTATCACTTTGGTATTTATTTTATATTCTGACTCTGAAAAAATAGAGGGGTAAGTATAAATGATTAACGCTGAATATATGTAACGACACGAATGACGTGTACACATAGGTTGAAAATTTTAGAAAGTACAGAATTTTTGTTTCGTGTTCCTACCAAGTTCTTCAGCTACTTTTTTCAGTTTATCTATCGATCTACTAATGAGCACCACATCGATCCCAAGAGCGCCCATCTGTAAATGGAAAATATAAATGTAATTCAAAACCATGATCATGTGCCTCAGTATCATGCAGTTTTTAAGTTTTCTATAAGAGATTTTGGCGACATTTAAAAACAAAGTAAGATTCATTTTGAAGCTATCTTAAGATTACCTCTTGAGCGTATGCTTTGCCAATGCCATCTGTGGCTCCAGTGATGACTGCAAATCACAAAAACAACGATGGGTTACAAATCGTCCTTTTTTTAAAGCCAGTAAGTGTACATGTATTTAGGCGAAAAAGCAAACTTGAACGAGGTTGTATGGAAATACCAGTTTTTTGTGTATTAATATAATTGCTAATCGTCTTTTCGAATAAAGTTTTCATTTTTACAATCCGTAGTGAGTCAATTTTTTAGGGTTTCCCTTTAAACTTCTTGTTACTACTACGAATTAATGTCATTTCGGGTTACAGAATTAAGTAGTTCTCTTCCGTTCGTATTTAAGCTTTAATAGTTAATTTACCCATAATACTGCACATGCAGTCTACCTGAAAAAATATAGCTTATAATAACTGATGGGAACTAAAATAAACTCTTAATAAGCACCGTAGTTGTGAATCTCGCATACATTCGTCAGGCTAGTTTAAATTTAAAAAAACTCATACAACACATTATCCAACAAATTCTTAAAACAAGACTCATGACATAGTTTAATTAACACTTTTAATACAGATGTCTATCTAACATACATGCAGAGTTCTGTTACTAACTAACCAACAAAACCATACTTCGCAGTTTTAACAGCTATGGTAAATCCACTGCATACATACAGGGAGTCAAAAGGAAAGTGAAACAGTCGCATTGCATCATGTAGCATGGCCTCATACTTATTTCTGAGAATGCATTATGAAGCTATTATTATATAATCGGTACCGTGACACACATGCCAACTGTGACTCCAATTTTTCACCATAATATTATTATTATCATTGACAATAAACTGCCAACAGCTTACACCTCTAGCTTGGATAGAATCTCATTGAAGGGAAAAAATCCAATAACAGTGTGTAAGCTAAACTTTTACTGTGTGTTGACCCAAACAAACATGTGCATACAATTACGCCAATAGTGAATAATGATTGCAATTAAGTAACTAAGCACAGAGTTAAAATACAATATCCTATTGTGATTGCTTAAGTTTCCAGAGGAGTGTCGCTTTGATTAGGAGTCCTTATCTAATATATATCTACAAACAATAAAATAGCAAGAGGGCTTCCTGGCCTATTTTTTTGCGGCTCCCGAAATGAACTGACAAAATATCAATCCAAGTGTATTGTAGTTCCTCATTACTGTTAAAATACCTTCTACATGTAATTTAGTTCCCAGAAACATATTTCCCAGCGAAGAACTTGAACTGATAAAGAAACTGCTTGGATGCACACTTGTGGTTTCATAAGTGTAACAATTAGTGGCAACCTATAAATTACTTCTCTCCCTCGATCATTTCATAGCAGCAGCTAGAACCCAAAATAGTTAGCTCCCATGAAACAGTCCAAGAAAATTCCCTAGGAAACAATTAAAGTCAGGCAAAAAAATGCATAAGTGAAAAATAACTGAGTACATATTTGCTCGAATATTTAGCTATAGTTTCCCAGTTGATTTACTTTTTTAAGCGTGTATTTAACCCTCAGTCAGTCAAACTGGACCATAGCCTATGTATCTTTACTCCATCTGATAATTAACTAACTAACTTCGAATAAGGAAGATACACACAGAATATTTCATTTTCACCACAATAATTAGTCATCTGGTTTTCACATGAACTTCTATTCCCCCAAATCAACTTTCATGTCGTCATAGGTAGAAACTTGGAATTCTACCCTCAATGTCTAGTTTGCCAGGGTTCCAAAACAGCTAAATACTGAACGCATTCCATTCCAAAATTGTTTCCCCTATTAACTAACTAACTAAACCTTGCTCCCAAACTTGCAAACCGATCCATCTCGTATACTTGCATGAGAACTCAAAGGACTCTACAACTACAGCTCGGCAGACTCATCAGTTGACCTATGGAATGGATGATGATGAGACATTATATGAGAAAGAAACCAGTTTAGTTGGTGCATACGGATGTCTTATGCATCCCATGAACAACCAACTAACTGGTGGACCGTATTTTTCAAAGAATCAATGGCCAAATCTATACTAACTTACTAACTAACTACTATAGTCTATCGTAAGAAACATATGATCATCAAGTATTCATATTATTCCATCTAGGATGTGGTTCCTTTTCGTTGTCAACATGTCTGCGTATAGTTTATTCAGTTTCAGATGAGATTTTTTCCTGCTCGCCACCCAACGTTACTTTTGCTTACTACTACCACAGTCACTACCAAAATATATGCGCTAAAAGTGAAACCGCCTAAAACTGCTACCGT
>Ga0210040_10003618_pt1 | contig 20798 bp, 14 predicted proteins | sample CryGeyCG12114_NA_FD_185462 | JGI IMG/M metagenome (GOLD analysis project Ga0210040, IMG submission 185462) | Groundwater microbial communities from aquifer - Crystal Geyser CG19_WC_8/21/14_NA (SPAdes) (version 2) | ecosystem: Environmental > Aquatic > Deep subsurface > Groundwater | place: USA... | reverse complement strand
ACATGATCTATCATGAAGTGCTTTTTCGCGCCTTTAATTATGTGTAAATGCATTTAAGATTTGTGGAAGGCATCCACCTTTGGCAGCGCTTTGAAGATATTCTACGAAATTATCCGGACAGGCAGTAATACATCTTTAACAGAGAGTTGGTCCCTTCCCTTGCTATTTATTCACATGTTGTGCTTTCACTTTATGTGAAGCAAGTAGTACACTTGTAGCAGTTTATGCAATATATTTCCGGTTGAGCAATAAATTATTAAGATTCTTGTCTATTTATATATACAAAACATTGCTATGAAACTTTTTTGTTAGTCAGATACCCAATGACAGTTGTAGTTTATATTCGACGGCAGTGTAATCGGTTTTTCATCTAAAATTCTTGTGTTTTAATTAGATGTAAAGAGTAGAGGATATTTATGACTATGGCTATAGAGTTGATATTTAAGCTATACAGAGATTAGGATTCCTATTTTTATACATTGTCATAGATATTTTTGTAAAAACGAATTTGTTTGCAGAGGAAATTCACGCGGAGCTTTGCTATGCTGAATGTTTACTATTGAGGGCTGTGCTCACATTCATTGAAGATGAAAATCTGATTAGTTTTGTGAAAGGTGGCTTCAAAATGCGAGCATGTTTAAATGCATACAAGTAATCACTCAAGTTTTCCCCCTAATTTATTCCGAGAAATACAAATATGAATATTGTATTTCTAAACAGTACCCTTTTTCTCAATAGAGAGTGTTGGCAAATTCTTAAATATCGTAAATGGGACGACTGCGGAAATGATTATAAAAGCCATTTTGAAAGTGGCGTTCGAATGGGAGTCGGCGCCTACAATTTGGTACGTACTAAAAATACTTCTCATAATTAATTGTTCCCTACGATAAAAACAAAAGAAGGTTCAACTAAATTCACGACCCAATTTACATTTAATTTTATGCAGCTCATATCAATGTTACCGGCCAGGATTATGAAATTATTGGAATTCGTAGGATTTTCAGGAAACAGGGTAAGGTTCAATAAGAAGTCTTCTCTATATTTCTTACACAACATCATAACTCAAATATGGGTGAGGTTATCATATACAAAAAGTGATTTAAATTTCAAATGCATATTTTGTAATGACGCACACGACATTGTGATCGGTCAACTCAAATCCCCAGGCAAAAGTTTTCACGAATTTTCACTCAATTTACTTTTTTCTTTTTTTATATAACTTTAATTTTGGCTGACGAAATCTAATTAATAACAATCACGAACAATCAGCACAAAAAGCTTAAGCGTGATTCCCGCTTTCATTGAATACATTTTTTTCACATGCATTCCAATTCCACAACCCACAGGATGATCACAAGGTAACAGATTCCAAAATCTAACTGTAATGTGCATGCGGCGGTTATGTTGCACAAAAATAAGAAATTTTGTTGTATTTGGTATGGCTGTTCACTTTTTACTGTCTGTAAAGTTGACATCGTGAATTCAAATACACAATTCAAGTCCTCATTTTTGCAACCCCATAACCCAGGAATGATCAGTCGGAATTCACAATGTCATAAAATAGGATCATGGATAAGTTTTCATGGCCGATTTTTTGTTTGCAGAAAGTCACAGAATGAATTGTGATTTTCACATCCTGCTTTCTCTCAACCGTTATTTCCCTCAAATCGTGTACTCATCATAATCCGTGATTTATACAGGGAACCGGTTTATATCAGCTGCGGTATGGAAGCAGTTTGAATGGATCTGTTCGACAAATATTATGTGCCATGTGTCTGCTCGGATACCATTTGTTTGTAAGCTACGTACTGGGGTATGGAGACGGAGATTTAGTATTGGCCGAAAACCTAATTAATCAAGAACTGGCTGTAAGTTTGCGACTTATCGATCTTCCTAAGTATGTATTTGTTTGTTAGCTTGCTTCCAGTATAAGGAACATTAGTTAGTTAGTCAGTTAGTTAGTGCACTTGAGCAAGAGACGGAACAAGTTTGTGTTTGAGTGTTCCTGCTGTTGTCATTCGATTCAAGGAAATAAATGAACACTTTGCTTTAATCTGATATTTGTTAATTATATATAGAGATATCCAGACGGGGTGTGGTACAATTTCTTCAAAGGAAGACTTCACTACGTACAGGGTCATATACCTGAAGCTATTGAATGGTACACGAGAGCTTGGCAATCTCAAAACGAATGGGTCCAGTTTCATCATTTGTGCTACTGGGAGCTCATGTGGTCTCACTGGTATGATATCTCTTTGGATAACTGGGCTAACTATAACTACCAGTACTTTCATGGGGTCTGTTGAGTCATGTTTTTACAAAGCTGAAAGTGTAAATTAATTGTAATGCTGAAAGCTTCTACATTGATTTGCATTCATACGCATTCAGCATTATTACACTTCAGCTCAGCTTTCAGCTGTGCTCTACGGACCCCCGTACCCATTTTCAAATCGGATTCTCACTCTACCGAGTCAAATTGTGGAAAATAACCCCTACCATTTACAACATACAATAACATTTATTTATTAATCTGTCCTTTTTTCTGAGGTTCTCAATTGTGCCTATTTTTTTCAACCCTGCCGTTAGCAGAAAATTGTTTCGGCAATAGAATATATTTCACCAGATTTAACTGCATAAAAATTGTATGTGTAAACATGCTAATAAACTTTGGAGTCCTGCAGTCGTAATTGTTGACTGCTGTGAAATGATGCAAACTGTACTACTAATACAAAGTTTTACTAACTAGTAGTACTATTTAGCTAAAACTAGTTCATGTGTTAGTAATTTGTGAGTTTGATTTAGTTTGAAATTTGCTCTTCCATTATAGTTATAAACAAGACTGGCGATCATCTCGAGATTTTGCGGACTTCCTGCTGCTGGAAAGTCGATGGTCTCGTGCAATTTACGGTTACCAAAAGGCTTCCTTCTTGTGTATGATGTACGACAAACTGGGAAAGGAAGAGAAGCAGGAACTTTTTAAATTGTTCAAGTGAGTACTGTAATATGCGTTTGTGCCAGAGATGTTCATCACCACAACAGCTCTTGTGTTGTGCCAGAAAAACTTCCCATAACCGGGAGTAATAGTTGAGTACCCTACAGTAATAAAATGTGGAAGGATTTTACTTAACAACTAACCAACTAGCGATAAGAAAACCTCTCAAATGGCCCACTATCCTGTTATTTACTCATTGGATTTTATCCTACTCAACTGATAGCTCCTAAAAATGCTTGGAATCGTTCATTACCTCCACTGTTACTTACAATGGCCCGGTCACATTTGTGTACGGCTGATTGTTTGCTAACGTAGATTACAAGATTCGTCGTAAGCTCTTTATTACGAAACCAAAATATTAGCTCTCCATGTAACGGTTGAAGCGTTTTACGCAAATCGCAGCTGTAAAATCGAGAATCAATTTTGAAAATCACTCATGGGAAAAAAATATAAATTCTCCAGTTTCAGCCCAACTCGTCCACGTTAACTACTTCATATTTTTTGCTGCTGTGAGAGTATTTAGGCGCATTGGAAGTTTATAATTTTAGATTCTGAGCAAAGATTTTATAGCTCATTTTTTTTAGCTTTCTTGCAAGCCGAATAGCGATTAGTAGATTAGGAAAGTCTGCCACTGCATTATTAGTTACCAGACTTTCCCTCCCTCTCCTTGTAGTCTTTTATTTCCACCCAGAAAGATACATCAGGAATGGCAATGCACTTTGGTGGTTTGTTAAGATTAACTGCACAGTTCAAATTAAACCTTAGGGATATTCCTGGATGGAAACAACGGATTGCTGGCAAATCCATTCCTATGGAGAAGTTCATAGTCAAGAAATGTGAACGATTTTTCGCACAAGGTAACAAACTAGTTCTTCCGGCCATTGAACTTCTGTATCTGTGGAACGGATTCAAAATTATAGGGAAGCAACTGACCTTGGTTCAACCAATTTTACTCCTCGTGGAGAGACATATTACAGCGCTTGAAGGTGACCCAGGTAAAATCTACAACTAACTAACTAACTAACCATTGATATTGCTGTCACAATGTGGCGGTTAGAATTGTGTAGGACTTTTGTACCGAGTGAGTAGTCTCAAGGCATTTGGATTAGCCGACAGTCTTGCAAGTAAAACTCATGTATCCATTCCACTGTCACTCCGACGGGTTTTATTTTCTCCGTAGCCACAGTAATTTAGTTTCTATTGCCCAAAGAAAGATACTGGTATTCAGTTTGTCTGTAACTAACCAGTAATTTTAATCAGAGAAAGCTATTTCACGATTTCCGAGGCACATACTCACGTCATGCACAATTTAATGACTCTATTGATCGTATCAGCTCCGAGTAGTTAAATGCGATCGTAACAAAGCTCAATTTTCACTCACTCCCATCTTATTTTATTCTTTGCAAACTACACTGACAGTAAAAAAAGGCATTACAGTTTTTGCAATAAATTTCCAAACCGTGTGCATACACAAGTACATTAAAACTACCAGCAACCAGCCAAGGGAAATTAAAACTAACATTGCCAGCATTTTTTTTTGTATCATGTATGCTACTTTAACTTACTGACTGCATAACTGCACAAATTAAATAGAAAGTCGGTCTAGTGATAGTAGGGACTAACGAGTGAGTGAGCTAACTCGTTGATAAAGATTCGCTCACAGTTGTAAACCCTGACTCATGATGAGTTTTTAATTTCTCCTCACAGATGGCTCTCACTACGCTGACAACATGAGTCTGTTGCTCCTCCTCAAAGGAATGTGCCTGAGACACATGGGTCGAGAAAAACAAGCTGATGTTGCTTTCCGCAAAGTGATCTCAAGCGAAAAGGAACTTGTCGCAGACCACTACCTGGTCCCTTATGCTTCCTACGAGTTGGCCATTTCCCAGTGGTCCCAAAATAATCTAGATGCAGCATTCACAATCTTGGAAAATGCCAAGTAAGCAACTACGACACTAATGCTTTCACCACATGCCAGACTCAACCGTTTCAGTATATAATCACTGGAAAAAGTACGAGTTAACTACTTGTGTGTGTATAGCAATAGCTATCATCAGCAACTGAATGAATGCTCGTGGCGGTATAATCTGTCCATATCAATAAAATTCTTACCGCTCGCTCATCCAATGAGTCTGGCACGCGGATTATGTAGCGATGCTTTAGTTAGTCGCTGGCTTATGAACGGAATCGGCTGTAGTGACTAAAAGTAACTAACTAGCCAGTATCATAGTAATGACCAGACCTTGCGTTTTTTAAGAATCATCATTATCATAAAAAGTATATGGGAACCGGAGTCACACAAAAGTACTTGTGGTTTATTACAGGGAGAAGAAGATGAGACTATTATAAAGTCCAGAGCCAGTAGGTCATAGATTTTTTCTTCAAGTGAAACTTGGTGAGATTAGCCAATGTGCACAGGAGCACAGGGTTGCTAGTTAGTTACAACTATGGTACCAGTAGAGTAGTGGGCATATTAGCAGCAACAGGACTCAAAAGCTCCTTCTCTTTTTGTGTGTGAGTATAATCTAATTTTGCAGAAAAGTATTAGTGGAGCTACACTGGATGTATAGTAGCAATGTAACTATAGTATGCTGCCATGATCCGTGCTGGTAGACATATGATTCTCTCTCTTGGAAATATAGAGAATTAGGAAATCAAATGGAATTATTATTTGCTGGGATCTACATGCAATGCATTTGAGTTTTAGGGAGAGACGTTTAGGAAAAGAATAGCCACTTTGCAGGTTTTATACGTAATAACGCCTACTGACTGACGAACTGAGGCTAATTTCATGTGGTCCTGGTCTTACTAGGTAGTTATTTAGTTAGTTAGTCAGTCAGTAAGTAGTAGTTAGTGAGGGTGAGGAAGACTATGAAAAAGATGTAAAAAGAGAGGATAGGGAGTGGATTCAGGTGGCTGGGTGGCTGGAAAATATAAGCTTATGAATTTATATGAATAGTAGATGCGGTAGGAATCCTTAGGTTCATAGTCGACAAATGAAAGCAGTTCACACTCGCAGACTTTAACTGTGTGGCCTTTCCCCATGAATGAGAACTAGATTGCTTAAAATTTTGATTTGTATGCAAATGCTTGATATTTTGATTTGATTAAATTTGCTAAATATATGCATACATTTATATATTTTCATGTGGTTCTCTCCCATTTATTTTAGGAACAACTACAAAGGATACGCGCTCGAGTCGAGACTTCATTTTAGGATTCATTCCGCCCTGGCTGACTTGAAAAGTTTTCGCAAGAATGAATTAGCAGTCGACTCTGGATACTCGAGTCTACATAGTACCAACGGGAACAGTTTCCCTATTTAAACTCTGTCACACCCAAATAAAATGAAGAGATGAAATCCACTCACTCTTTCTCTCCATGTCCATCCATCTATGCACTATTAGCCCTTTTTGGCTCACTCGTCCCAGTGCCTGTCTTTGCCTGCCTGCCTATTTAGTGAGCAACTCACAAGACGAACACTAGTATTATAAAACTTCACAATGAGCTAATATATCTCTTCTGTGTCCCCACACACATTTCTCTGTGCCGAATATAGTGGACCCAAAAACTGATAGACTCTCGCCCACTCTCTCTCTGTGTGTATTTTATGAGCCAGAACTGTACTATTACTTACTTACTACGCTCCGCACTCTCTTTCTTTTCACATATATCTGTGATTTGAATAGTTTTGAGAGGACTCTCTTTCTCTGATGTCGCCCCATTTACACCAGATACTTGAAGCCCATCAAATTCAGCTTCTTTTTCATACAAACCTAATCAGACCTCTTGTTTCCATTGTGCAAGTGGATCGTGAACTCACATCTTCGAAGTACTTGCTCTCTCCCTCTCCCTTCCTCCACGTCTCTCAATCAAGCTCCATGCAGCGCCACTAAACGTATACTTACTACCACGTTCATCTCATCCCAACGTCTATGTCACATGTGATGTTACTGACGGCATTTATGAACCAACTCGAACGGAGTACTAAAAGTCACAGTGTATGCTAAAACATGTGAAACATATCTCTCTTTGTGGAACATGATGCTCTATTGTATGCAGCCTTGCCATCATCTAACTAGCTAACGTGATTCCTAATCTGGGGTACATAACTAGTTAGTTAGTTAGCATGCACTACTACTGTGACTGACTAATGTGTATTATAAATGTGAGATTGTGTGTTCGCTCTTAACTCGTGCGTTTCTCGTGTTATTGGAGATGAACTTGTGCGTAGTTTATATATATATGTGTTCTATCTGTGACAGCATCTGAGTCTGTCTGTTTGCTCGAGTAATGTGGGCAACTAAATTACCCACTTCAGGAATGGCATTGCCATTATTATATAGGAGTTAGTTGGTCCCCACAGTCAGAGTCAGCAAAGTGAACGGTGAATAAGCAACCTCATATGTGCCCCTGCTCTGAAGGATTTTTTAATGGCAATGGATTTACCATGTAGTAGGATGAATGAATGAGGTAGTCATTTGCTCACTCACTCACTTATACTTTAGTGCTCTCTGAAACTATTTCCCTTCCTCGTCTCCCTCCATATATTGAAGTTGAGCTGAGTTAGAAACTGTTCTTAAAGTCACATATGCGATGGGTTTGGTTGCGTGCGACTATATACTGTTACTAACAAACTTCTATAGCAGTAGTAGTACTTGCAAATCTGTTTTTATGAGATCAACTTTCGTCTTTTTAGTATATGTAGTCATCATCATCATTCATCACTCACTCCTATAGCTGCTCCACATTCACGCTATGTTCCCAAGTTTAAGATCTGAGGGACACTCTTGTAGTACATGCGGGGAGAAAAAATGTGCTGGACCAACTCTTGTCTAGTGAAAGCCCAGCACTGTTTGTGTGCGCATCATGTATGTGGAAGAAAAGGTATATAGTCAGTCAGTGGCTTGCTCCATTAAATTACCCAAATGACAACATTAGCTTAGAGTTGAATTTCCTGCCAGGAGCCAGCAGAGAAAGGAAATAAAAGTACTGGCCCCTGGCTCTATCTATTTGGTATGGGAAACTACGTTTGCTGAAAGAAAGAGGACAAATACTGTACTTTCATCTCCTTTCTTATGGGACGGGTTCCTCGAAATGGGATTTATATTTTTCCAATCATTGTTTGAAGTCATTAGTATTACTGTTAGTTGGTTTGTTGTAGTAAGACAAGTTGTTTACTATACAGAAATGTTATTGTGTACATGAGCTTTACTAAACTAAGCTTCATTGCGCAAGGATGTTGTGTCAATTTTCGTGCTGCATATAGTCACTAATTTGGTTGAAGAAAGTTCTCGTGCTTTACAAATATTTTTATGAACTATGCCATGAGGGATTTTAGTCTAGTGAACACGGTCAAATGTGTGAAAAGTCAATTTAGGAAACGGGAGAAGAGCTACTGCTAGACTTGCTTTATTTATTTATCCATAAAATATTGGGTGAAAGTGGGATTCATTGTGCACGTAACATGTATGATCGTCCTCGGATATTGATATTTACGAGTAGCTTGTAATGTATAGTGAGATCATGTCCCATCGGATTTATTTCAATAGACGCAAATTGAGACTCAAATTATATTTTCCGCCAATGCAGTATAAATATATGTTTTTGACAAGTAATATGTTGTTATTTTGCGCAATCAATTTTTAGTTTACTACTTTTTTACATTTCTGATGGAATCCAAAGATTTTGCATTATTTTTGATCCATGCACATAATGGCTGTTCAAATTTCCTGCATTCATAACATTCTGAGAACGGCACATTTGTGAAAAAGTATTTTATGTTGTGATGTATTTATGGTAAATGTAACTAAACTATTACATGATTATTAGACTCCTGGAAATCTGTAAATGGCCGTTTGTATAGGGAACAAGATGATATGGTGATTATGGCAATCTTCTTTTCCTATTTATCTATTAGGATTCTGTAACTGCGCAAAATCGGAATTGAAACTTTTGTTGTATTACATCCCAGAAGATGTTTTAGATTTGATCTTCAAAAAACACATCTTCCCACACTTGAATGAAAAATAAAGCTGTCTTCCAACCCAACAAACTGTCCATTAGTATTATTGCACAATTGTTCCTCCAATCATCCGTATTGTTCATTATGATAATATAACATACAGAAAGAGTGAACATGTACGCCACACAAAAATAATGGATCGTTCGTAATTGTTCAGCTGTATAATCATATATACTAATATTTTTTTCGGAATTACATTCACCTATTAATTTACAACGTTTGTTTGTTGCATATTCTTATAACCGGACTCTTGCAAAAAATACGTACATCTTGGAACCTAACGTTGTTGTTCAATCCAGTGCCAGTGTAATAATTTAATATAACTTAAGCCTGGTACTATTAGTCAACAACAAAATAAACTTTAAGGTTCCACGGTATAAAATCGCATACTTAACTAGTTATAACTACCATTCACAATAGTTCCACATGACTACATTAGATTAATCTAGAAAGATTTCCATCTGGGACAAAAAAGTTGAAGTGCTTCTTATTTTTAAAGTCTATGGGATTTTCGTTCATGTTCTACAAGCTCGTAAAACAGGATAAATAATCTACACTCGCTCTTTCATGACCATGTAATTTATGCGTCAAAAGGCAAAGTTCATGTACACATACTACTTTATGGTATTGATGAGTTAATGAGCACAGTGGAGAGCATAGCTGAATTGGTTTTAATAATTTTTCCAGTGTGCATACAAAAAATATCTCATCTTGATGAAACTAACGAAATAAACGAACGCTGCTCCCCCATGCATTTTAATTTTTCTTCATCAAAGCAGAGCTCATATCACAATTTACTTTCCCATCAACAACTTATTGCTGCACAAGTCTAAATGATAAGGTCCGTCCCTACACCTATTAAACTCATTCATAGTACGAGGCACTAACTAACTAACTCAAACCACTTCATTAGCTCCTAGTCATAAACCATAAAGGATTCTCATGTGCCGAGCCGCCTTATGTGTTCCATAAGGTACAGCTGTAGTTAGTTAGTGTTTACAGTAAAGAGCTTGCCACAGGCAGTTCTCAATCACTCTCTTCACTTGTACATATTTGTAGAGCAGATTCAACAAGCAATCAAATATGGATATGAGTGACCTAGCTTGATCTTTAATAATATGTAAATTGTGATGAACAACAACTCCCTATTAGTCATTGCATTCATTCGGCTTCCGCCATTAATAAAAATCCACCATGTTGTATTATTTGCATAAATATATACTATAACTGGAGGAATACAACTTTTGTCAAAAATTATGTATGTCAGTCCAGTTAGAATAAGATCCTCCTTGTATTTGATCAGTGATAAAAAAAGGATCGTGTGGACTGTTCTTGTATTGAATTGGAAAACCCTTTTATACTTAAGCCCTTGTATGGGACAGGAGAAGGACAAAAATGGCAATTTTCGCCGGAAACACTGCACGCGGGTCGTGATGTAAAAGCATTTACCAAGCGAAAAGAAGGAGAGACCACATAGAAATATTTATCTGTAGCAGCTCTTGTGTGACAATTTGATGAGAGCATCAATACACATTGCTTTCCACTCTGACCATACCAAGAGAAATGGTGTACACACAAAAAGGAGAAAGTATGTAGAATGGATGACAAATTTCCAGATTTATGTGACTGCATTGTACGCAATAGTGACTTGAGGGCACGTTCCGTCCGTGTGTACCACTTTCCCTCTCTTGTTGATAGTTAGACGGAAGCATTTATGTTCCTCTCTTCCAATGGGGAATGGCAAGGGCTACATGAGCAACCAAGGCGCTGTTGGCATTATAAACATTTGTAGGATAAATGAAAGAATTATTGGCACTCATTGACGCCGACTTGAAGTGAATGGGAGCCCAGGGATATTTTGTTCTACCACAGCACCACCAATCAATTACTTATATTAGGTGAACTCTCGTTTCATATAGCTCCTGGATAAATATGTGGTAAACTTGTTCCCACCTATAGTGTATATAGTTTGCTACATAGCTTTATGCATAACATTACAAATGGGAATTTCTCCTGTGCGTATGCATACTAGTCTTGAACGGTAGTACTATTTGTGTACCAGATCGATTTGAATTCCAGGTCTGGTTAGGCAATATAATAGATTTTTATAGAACACGGATAAAAAACAAAAATAATATAAGTCTACGTTTTTTCCGTTTAATGTCAACTCGGTTTCGTATAGTCAATGCATATATGTTTGATGCTTATCTGTGTAGATCGGTTAGGTAGCATAAATATGTGTCAGCTGGGATTCCAATTAGAGGTTACAATTTCATGTCAAGAAATCCATTTCCGGTACTGCATGTGGCAGAGTCGAAGGAACCAGTGAGAACTTCACTTTCAAGTACTATCCAATAAGCGAGGCACAAGAGAAAGTTGATGTGTGAGTAGTTAGTTGAGTGAACAAGAGGAAGCTCTATATCCTGTCATGAGATTGTTTCTTTAAAAGTAATTAATGCTTGAAGTAGATTCTCGCTCACCCAAAGTTATACAACGCTTGTGCACTAAATGGTCACAAATAGAAATAACAACAGCCCAAGGGCAGCTCCTTTAATGATAACACAGTACAATTTTAATACCACGCCAATTTTTCATGATTTAATAGGCTGGGAAATAAAGCTTAAGTAAATACCGATACCGTCTCAAATACAATTTTCAAATAGTTAATTGTACAAGTTGTTAATAAATTGCACTAGAAATAAATTATCTACAACACCGACTTCTTTTGAACGGTAAAAAGAAACTGAATACTTCAACTCTAGCATATAAAGTTACCAATGATTAATTTCATGATGCAAAATTGAACCACAATAGCTATCCACTTGAGCCTACAAATATTAATGAGAAGCTTAATCCATCCATTCAGTGTGCATGCGCTTTTTCAAATTAATTAACTCGCAACGAGTTAGGTTTCCTTGGACTCTAGCTATATATACTTAGTTTCCTTCCAATTTCCCAAAAACTCATCTTCTACTCCCAAAATATCCCTAGAATTCATAATCCTGAATGAAACCCATGTTTTGTTTTGTCTTGTACTTGGACCCACGAGCATGAGCAAATTCAGACTGATAAATTGGATCTAATTATTCAACTAGCTCTCACTTCTACTCTACATAACAATGAAACTCCGTGCCATGGAGTTTCAAACTATAGCAATTTATATTTACTACATTGCTGAAAGGAGAGTGAGACAGAGAAAGCTCCAGCTATTTACAACTTAATCACTTTTCATAATACCAATTACGTTGCAACTTTAAATTGCTAATGTTATCTCTTCGCAACAGCCGATATAGTGGAAGCCATATGATGATTCTTAAAAAACTTTATTGTCTTTAAACATTTCTTACGTACAGGGAAATCCAGTCAGAGGGTACAAAAACTATTTGATGAACATAATATGCTCATTGTGAGGAACCACAATTGATTGTTATTTTATTTTGAGTAATGACACTTCAGGTAGCTCAAGTTGTTAGGCCGAGACAGGCCAATTAATCATTTAAGAATGAAGGAACCTTGCTTAAAGAGTTTTACTTCCTTCTGCGTCGTACAAATGATGCAAAATTATATCCTCCAGAGATTACAAGAAAGTTTAAATTGTTCCACACAAGATCTCTTTGTGTCACAATCTGCCGCTCGTATTTTACACAGGCATTTGCCAAGATGGTGATAAAATGGAAAAGACGCGTCTTTGTATCGTTGAGGTTCATAAAAGTCGATTGTATTTAGTTTAGTTAGTTAGTGACTTCCTTTTCGCAATAAATTTCCGCTCGACCAGCATTAGCAACATAATTTATAGAGTATACAAAAATACAATCTTAAAAGTTGTTAAGCAGGTCTACGGTACCGTCATCCTTAAAAACTCCAACTACCTAAACAATCAATACAAAAGTACGCATTAAATTCCGCCTGACAATAGAAGTGAAGTTTAGTTTGAAATTTTGAACGCTATTCTTAGTTTCGAGACAGCCGTGAGATTCTGAGTCATGATTGATTAGTCCTTTCCAATTATTCACTTTTTGCATAACTTTTGTAGGGAACTGAGAGCAAAGAACTAGAAGTAAGCAATATAGAGTCAGGGAATACGTCGTAGAACATGTTCTACGGGAAGCACACAAAATATGCATAGCAATGTCTGTGACGTTGGGTATAGCAGCTGTGCAGAAAAGTGCAGAAGACACACTCATTGGTGCAGAGCTGGTGCAGAAGATGCTCTGATTGGTCCGGTTCAAAATTAAACGCGCGTTTCGTATCTTGCGTGTGTTAAAGAAGCGATCAGCAAAATTTTATACGGCTCTGCCCTTCTATAAACAGCTACCATGATTCGTTTTCTATGATAGAGTTACACTTCCCTACAGTGGGTATTTCATTGGAGATTAAACACCAAAATATATCAAATTATGCTCTTATAACTATTAATTACAAAACTACCCAATTTAATAGTACTTTTTAAATCTAACAGGTCCCTCACCTCACCTTCCCTCATAATTTAAATGTAACAAAAACAATGCTATTCTAATTTATTATGCGTACGGTACGGGGTGCACTGCATACACTCTTAAACGGCGTCCAATTCGTCCAGGATGTACACACCAATAAAAAACAAGCTGTATTTTAACCGGGTGCCATTTCGGCACTTCGTTCTTGTTCTTCGTCTTTGTTCCTCAACATTTTGGACCCATTTTTGGAAATCCGTTTGCTGTCGTTCTTTACAAAAGTTATCTAACTTTACATTAAAAAAATAAGAACGGCGAGCAGCGACCAATGTCATAGATAATAAAATCAAATTTTCGGATAAATAGATAAAATCAACAGCTCAAAGAAATGGACGCCGCGTTTATTCAGGTACTCTTTAAAAAATCTATGTATTTGATCTTGTAACTAACTAAATCCAAAAATAATATAGATTGTACAACGTAGACAACTTTTGAAGGATATTAAGGAGTCATTAGAAAAGAAGGCAGTCAATAATAACGCTGATACGGGAGTGCAGGTCGTTCTGGTCAGTGCTAATAGGGTCAAGGGATGAATTTCTTACGAAACTGATGCTACGATGGGGCCCACGAGGGTGATATCTACTCAACATTGACAAGACCAATCGTCTTATTCATAGTTTAGTTGCTTCCTGGTAAACAACTTTTTGTGGCACTATACTATTTCTGTGTTTCCAAATACCTAGGATATTAAATCCCGAAGACTGCCAAGATGAAAGTGTCCGTTCGAGTTCGTGGTGAATGGTTTCATCTTCCTTGTAAAGATGGTACGTTTTTGAACTTGTGCAACTCAGCTTTTCGAGCATGACCGGTTTGTTCTTTTTAAGAAAATGTTCTCCCGGTTCTGTTAGTGATACTTATTTTACAGAAGTTTTGTTGCTATGGAAGCAAAGCAGACTAGGCTCGTTGTACTTTTCAAAATCTATTTAAAATGACTGTACTATTGGACGAGGTATAACATTTTCAACAGTAGGATGCGATTCGAGCATCTTTGTGGGACAACTGGAGAAAAATTTTATGATTGGATTAGTGGACGATAATTTTTTTAATTTTTTGGGATTATATCTGGGGTACTAATTAAACCAAGAACAGTTGTATGGTTTTTTTTTTGCATGTGGGATAATAGCATTGGTGTAAAAATGTGTTATTGATTTTCCATAGCAGAGCTTCACCTAATACATCAATCCACAGTATAGATGATGATTTTAATAGTTTTTGAACGTGTAAAAGCTTCATGTCTAACTCGTTCAAGATGAAAAGTCATTTAGTATCCCCTTGTATTAATGGGCCATCTTACAATAGATGTTAATGGTCCTTGTAAAGTTGAAAAGATTCTCATGGGGAATTAATTGAACATTTATGGTGGATCATGAATTGCGTGGAGCTAAAACTAATGTTTCGAGACTAAACTATTTTCCCTGCCCCATTCAACCGCATTTTTGCCACACTAAGCGCTCAGCAGTCATTTGTAGTGTAATTGAATGACTGACCTAACTGCAAGTTTCTTGCTGAAACACTGCGGACTTTTCTAATTTAAATTTTCTTTTGCTTCTCAATTGCTTCAACAAATAGCCCTGTTAACGTAATCCCCAAAAATGCTGTCATTTCCTTGTTGGTTCCTTGGATAATTTTGTACCATTAATCCCACTATCACTCTACATTCACCAAGTTTATCGCACCAGTTCAAATAATTTTGATTACATAATGCAGGAGTCATAGGGAACAGAGTGCTGCAAATCATAACTACTATTGAGTAGGCTTAATTTTAGATGGATATTGCAAGTTTGCAAGACTTTCTTTCAAATCTTCTCTTCCATATTAAAAATAATCCTCTCAATTTCCGCGCAGTATAGTCAGTCAAAAAAATCCTTCCTTCTTAGTCAGTGGCTATCAACAAGAAAGGAAGCTGTAACAACAGCCATTATGCTTATAATCTAATATCTGACTTGCTACGGAAAAAACTTTCACTTTTTCCTACCCCACCAAACAACAGGCTAAATGAATCTTCTACTTACCTCTACACAACAACAGAATACTGGGACCAGCGCAAGGTTTTATCACTGCTAAAAGATTTTCGAGGTTTCAAAAAAATGCAGTTCATTTATTCACCCAAACTAAAATGCACATGGCAAGAAGCATTATCCATCTATATGACATTGTTCAACTGCCAACTCCAACTTTTCCGACTGTATGGCAACTTAACTCAGATATGCATTTATGTAAAGTAATATTGTTGGCCATGTAGGAAAAGGAACTGTGCGGTCCCTAGGAGAAGAAGCTTTGATAAGATATCAACGACTCGCACCAAGTAGTTCTATTCCAAGCCGCAAAGAAGTTGTTGCCGAAATTCGAAAAACTAAAGGTGGGGCCATCTTGGATCCTCAGGACGCTATAAAAGATGTTTTGGACGACAATGATTTCGTATCTGTTGGTGAGTAATCATTTCCATAGTAATTTTGGTTTTGGTGGTACATGTGATGGTTGAAAAAACCCAAATTTAAAAAACTCGTTTGTAAAATTTGAAACTAACTAAGGTGTAATTAATTAATCAAATTAAAGTGTTTCATTATCCAAGCAAATTTAGTTTTCTTTAAGTTTGTGCCTAAGTAGTGAGCATGATTACAGCAGAGAGAAATTATGCTAAAAAAACGCCATAGAGTTGTACAAGTACAAGTTGTACAAGTTGCAGTAGTTTTTATTAACTCAATTTAGCACAGTACTAATGGAGATCATGACTATAACCTTTTGTTGAGACAACTAAAAACCGTACCCCATGGCCCATGCTCACATGAACTATCCAAATGAAACCAAAGTGCATAAACATGCTTTCAAATGACTTCTTTAGTTTTTATTTACCAATTTTACGCTCAGTTCTGGAAAGTGATTGGCCTAACCCCATTATGGCCTCTGAGGAGATCAAATACGTCTCTGAACAAGTGTAAGTGCATACTTAAACTAACTGTCGCCACAATTGCTCCCTTTAACATATGAATAAGGAATTTGTGTGTATGTGATGTGCGTCGTAATAGTAAATTCTGTACATAACTTATGTGCCCCTGGTTACTTTTTTCCCTTTTATCGACCCTGTCTGTGAAATTAATGCTGAAAAGTGAAAGTATTTTCCCTATAGTTGGTGACATTTTATGTATTTCAGCCAAACTATAAAGAGAAACCTATGCAATTTCCCTCCACTCTGCCCAAAAAAAACGTTTTATAATTGAGCAAACAAAACCAATCACCGGATATGTTTTTGAATGAATGAACCCGACAAACTTTACCCAGACTTTTATATCAGCTCGATTCTCCATTTATATTTCAAAGTCACTCAAGAGCTTTACATTTAAAATTCCAATCCGATCAGGCATAACTGCCGTCCAAGCTGCAAATGTGAATGAACGTATTCCAAGCCCTCCCATTCCACAGCAGTGTACGTTTAGTGCCATGTCCTTTATGACTGCCGTCTAATGTGATCCTATATAATGTGTTTAATTTTGCAGACCCAAGAACTACCAACTAGCAACTGAGGTATGTATCTTTCATATTCTTTTTTCATACTCCCATTAAGTTCTCCAATCCTGTCCCATATTGTCTCTGTCAGCCTCTTTAGGATGAGTCAATTAGCATAACATTGTGAATTCAACAACATTATCATGGATTATTTTGAGGATTAGCATTTTTTGTCTGCTTTTCAAAAATCCATTATGCACCGTCTCTATCTCGTAAGTATAATGGCATGTACTAACCTCGTACTTGTCTCTTGTTTTTTTTGCTAGCGAAGCAATAATTCCATCCCATTATCTGATTCCGCAATCTTGTACTCTCTCTATAGTCACATTTTTTACTTCATATCATTCATGTATTCTTTCCTCTTTTTTCTCTATGACAACTTGAATTGATGGGTAAACATTTTTTGCAAATATTTTTAGTCAGCAATTTTTTTAGTATTGCGTATTGAGCACATGTTATCAATGCAAGTGCAATGCAAGCACAGTACACAGCAACTTTAAATACGCTCATGTATACAGAGCTTCGTGTCATGCGGGTAGCAATGGAACAAGAGATTTCATGGTAGAAAAAGCTGATACTGTTTAGTCACTCACTTTCTTTATGATTCGGATATCTTATAAAAAATGCTCTTTAATGTTCATGTGAGATTTTTTCCGGTTTTTTGCCAGTTCATCACAATAGATGGGAACAGTTTGTCTACTGATGATCTTCTGCAGTTGGGACGGGGGCGCTACAAAATCAAGGTTTGTTTAGTGACTAGGCCATCTAATGTCTTTTGTAAATTGCACTCAAATAAATGTTTTATATGAAATGTGGTAAGTTGCTTTTTGACTACAAAAACTGTACGCGTAGAATTCGTAGCAGGAGCCTAGTCATTGAAATTAATGCCAAAAATACGGAATAAACCCACTTTTCAGTTAACCAAAGAGTCGGAAAAACGAGTCGTTGATGCACGGATTTTAGTTGAAAAAATCATGGGTGAAAACAAAGGTTCGTGTACCACATTTTTTTGTTTTGCTCTCTCCCAGTGCACTTGACTTTGCAAAAAAAGCACTGCTCTGCTTTATTGCGCATTTTTTACTGCTCTCATTAGCATGTTATAATGCTGGTAGCTAAAGCACTTAATATTCTATTCCCATTTGTTCTCAAGGATAAGTAATACTAGAGCACCGATTGTCAAGTTTTTTATTGTCAACGAAAGGCAATTTTATGCATGCGTAATTACCGTATAGTTTGTGACCGACCTCATGTTTCATTTGATTTCCTGGTTTCCACTTCTGTAGTTTTGATATTATTATCACCATTGTTATGTGTACATACATGAAAGAATATTTTTATGCTGTCACCCTTCTACTAGCTGTGCATGTACTGCTTGTAGTGCTGGAAAGAACTTCAAGTCTTTAGTTCTATAGCAATGTATTTTTGGGAGAAAATCCTTGCAACTCCACGTGTACTGTTGTGAAACCTCAGTTGCCAGAAAGGTTCTAAAAATTCCTGGATTTTCTTTATCCACATCTCTTTTGAGAACCTACTCATGGAGCCTCTCTCTTTCTTTTCACAAGTGGGTCTGACTCGGTCTGACTGACGTTGAAATGTTAGATTTTAAGTGAAAGCGCAAGTGGTGTAGTTTTGTTCTTTCTATTTGCGCCGAGTCTTTAAACCACTAATGATAGGAGAAAAAAATTTGCCCTGGAAAAGCAAAATTTATATACTGCTACTGGCTACGTTTGCCCATGCTCTTGGTTGGTTATTGATGCCATCCACCTTACGCTATATTGCGGTACCTAATGTAGATAGTTTTCCGCTTGCTTTTTTCCGTTCCATCCTTGAGTTTTATACGTAATGCGCTAATGAGTTAGCAAGTTAGTTTCGTTCGTAGCCCAAAAGTAGGGATATAAACATGGAAAACTCAGGACTACTTAGAGCAAGTACAACCCGCGCTCTATAAAAAGAAAAAGTGGATAAGAAAGAATGGCATACAAGACTCTAGCTATATATTTATTGTTGAAAAAATCAAGATCTTGAGATGACTGTGAAAATTTAATGATCTTTCAACAACTCCTTACGCCTTCTATTTTTCACTTCTTTAACAGTAGATTTTGTGCTGTCAGTAGTTAAAATCCAAACCATTTTATTGACTCCTTGTACGTTTTATAGTTCACCATTCGCTCTGAAAATTTATTGCATGATCGATCATACCTTTATAATGTAAATAATTTTTCCACAAATTATGCAATAAAATTTTACCCCTTAGTCCTGATTTCATATTTACCATTCATATCTTGTCTAACGTAAATTCATTTTATTCAAGTTAAACATTGAGCTGAACCTATTCAAAGTGTATTTTTTTGTCTCAGTTAGTCATTCAGGCAGTAACAATGGAAAGTTAAGTCTATCAAGCCTTATATCCAGTAACAACGCATATTACGCTTAATGAAACTTTGATATTTACTATGTGTGCATGAAACTGAAAAAAGCTATGATTGTGAAGACAGATATTTAGAAAATCCTTTCAAGACTCTATATTGCAATCATTATCATCTGCGAAGCATTACACCATGAAAAGAGCGGCAAGTTATGTTTTTTCTCTCCTCTTGAATAAGACAATATTCTAGCCATTAAATTGAAGTAGTAGGTTGAGCAAAGTATCATTGTCATAGCACTTCATGCAAGATATGCAGCGCAGAAAGTTGTTTGAAATGAACAAGAAAGGGCGGAAGGAAGCAACTCATATATATTGTACATGGTTCGCTTCATTGCACTTTTTTGGATGTCTTTGTGTGTCTTCCTTTAACTCACAATCTTTATTCCTCTCTTTTTCTTGGTCCAAGTATGTGCTAAGTTTGAATAAGAGCTTAATGGTAGCCACCATCATCACTGACTCTTTTCTTTTTACATACTATAGTGAGTCTGTCTGCAATATGCTCCTTCCATGTATGCACTATACGTCATATAGAGCGCTCTGTAATAATTCTTTATATGTGGCTGACTCTTTCTTTGTGATTTCAATACAAGCAAACCACGCATTTTCTGGCATTACAAAACAAACTAAATATGGCTGGAATTCCTTTTTCTCCCCTTCAATTTCCAACTAGAGCAGAACTAAAACAGTAAAATTATCATTCAAATTACGCGTACATGATACATATGTTAAGCGAGTCGGAATGAAATTTAAAAACCATGCTTTTGTTACTTACTTACTACTTACTACGCAGTAGGTATAGAAAGTACAATAATAACTTTTTGCATTCGTTCAAAATCACTATTATACCATTGTGTATATTGAGTAGGCCCCATTTCAACAAAAGGTCAATTCCACTGAAATAGGATTCAACTTGAGTTGCACACACTCTTTTTGGTGCCAGAATGGTGTTACTTCAGAGTTTAAACCTTCAATTCCTATTCCAATCTCAGTTTTCTTGCCTTGCTTGAAACCAGCTTTCACTCAAAACGCATTCACATATACATTTCTAATGAATTTCTTTGCCTCTTTTTTTGGCATCATATGAACGCAGTGGTCTACGGGATTACCACTGGATTTGGAAAGTTTGCGCGCGAAGTTATCGAGCCCGAGAAACTCATGTAAGTCCAATATTACACATTAGATTTCTCTCCTTCCCCACTCTAGTAGTTGCTCTTTCTCTCCCCATTAAATTAGCGAGATTCACAGAGAGAGAGAGAGAGAGAGAGACAGAGAAAGCAGCAGATAATGATGGTTCCTTGTCGTCACAAACATGATAGGAGAACCTCTATAGTGCACTACAAAAGTGGCAGTATCTATTTT
>Ga0210040_10003617_pt1 | contig 20800 bp, 18 predicted proteins | sample CryGeyCG12114_NA_FD_185462 | JGI IMG/M metagenome (GOLD analysis project Ga0210040, IMG submission 185462) | Groundwater microbial communities from aquifer - Crystal Geyser CG19_WC_8/21/14_NA (SPAdes) (version 2) | ecosystem: Environmental > Aquatic > Deep subsurface > Groundwater | place: USA... | reverse complement strand
CTTGAACCGTTATTTACAATGGGATGTGTGACTGACTATGTGTATTGGGAATTCTTATTGATTTCAATGATCATATGTTATCCAAGAATTCAATCATTTCTGGCACGGAAGTACGGAAATAACATTTGTAGTTAGTTAGTTGCTCCAATTTGTAATGTTAACTACATTTCTGTCTCAGAGGATAGAGATACTACATTGGGCACTTTGGAAACTAACTTTTAGTTTCTGTGTTTGTTTGTTAGATTGCATAACTTTTTGGGTTCACCTCTTTTCCCTCACACGTTTCTTTTTGCCAATTAGTTTGCCACTGTGAGTTCGGCAGCATTCCATGGAATGAAATTTGGTCTCATCTAGGCAAGATATCACATCCTTCCTCCCCAAGTGTTAGTAGTAAACACGCATATCTATACATTCACTCAATAAATCAGATTTGAACCAGAAGTTTGAATCTGTATGTATAGTTAGAGCAACAAATATTTGCTATGCATCATGTAAATTCAAAATATATTAGCATGGACCAATTCCCAAGTAGCATCCCATATAGATTTTATAGCTCAATAATCCATCTCTAGTATTTTCGCAACCCAAAACTGGGTAAAATCCCAGGCAGGATTTTATATAGTCGTCCATTATCATCTAAATGAATCCATTGTAAATACCAATGTTAAAGGGTTGTTCCAACCCAACCTCATGTATTGATATTGAGTGAAACCGATTTGTCTTGTATTTGGGTCAGTCAGTAGCATTCTCTCTATACACAGTGTGTGGACAGAATCTAAACATAGGATCCCTTTTAATTTCTCTTTCCAAAGAAAGGGAAATGGTTTCCATCTGAATGAGTCTAGTTGCTTGCTTGCCCATGGCCTCGACATGTCTCCTTCCATTGTTAGCCCAAAATGAGATCACTAACTAACCCTAGCACCAGCTCACATGGATTTATTCAGTTAGTTAGTTAGTTAGTTATGCTGACAATATGGGATCTAATTGAAACTGAAAGAGACTTTAAAATGATCATGTCTGAGTATTGGCCTGCCTTCATACTTTATTTGTGCAGTCACTCCCTGACTCTGTTAATTAAATACTAATGAATGAAATCCCTTCCCATTTTAGCTCATATTTGCACACTACTAACTATATAACCAGCTACGTATACGAAGACTAACATAAAAAAATTATTATGCAAACTTCCTAACTCTAACTTACACAATATATTATTTAATCAATCTAAAAGCTTTCATAAATTATCTATCATGCTTGCTCTCCATTTCGCTAATTCCAGGAGCAGCAAACTTGACTGCACAACTTGAATTTTTCCACTTATAATGTTCTACCCCGAGCTTTTATAGGATTTTAATGCTGCATACAGCCTATTAGTATAAGAATAAGGTATTCTGTTGGCCCATTTTCATCAAGATTTTCATGAGCGCCTTTGTGCACCGTGCAGCACATGTAACATGTGGATCAACTAAGAGATTTTCCAACTTTACATTCACTGTATAGATAGAGCCTACACGGGACATTAAAGGAAGCGGATCTATAGGATGAGAAAAGAGACTTGTTAGTCAGTTGGTGCGTGTGCTACTTTTTGATGAAAAGAGCCGACATGGACCGATCTCATCCGGATACTATCTTTGTATATTGTATACAATTCTGTTAGTTAGTAACTTACTATATCTGACAAAGATGTTGTGTATGTATATACATAGCAAAGATCTCACCTCTACTCCTTTCACAATTTTGTAATAATAATTTCACTCACTCCAGTCTGAGGTAATAGTTACCAGAATTTCCCATCATACTGATTCCCATAAGTGTCTCATGATGAATGTATCTATGTGTATGCAGTTTTTTATGAGTTTTTGTAATATGTGAATTGCAAATCTACTATGTAGTATATAGGGTAGGTTAAATAATTGAGATGACATTATGGATAGAAAATGAATGGCTACAGTTTTAGTTAGTTAGTTAGTTAGTATTCTTAAACGTGCATTTAAGCCTGTGAGTCTGTGGAGGGGAACAAAAGGACGGAAAAAGTGAAACCCGGGTAGCAGGCAGACCGAGAGTGAAAGTGAATGGTATAGGCAAGTTAGTAAGTAAGTAAGTAAGTTACAAAGGACTGACATGTATATTGGACCATCTGAGAAATTGTGATTCCAGTTCCCACAGATCGACTGGAGCACTGCACAGGGTGTGAGACAAACTCCACTGTAGTTGTTAGTTCCATTCATTTTAATTAAGCACATTCTCAACTCACTAATTAATTGCCACTATGCAGTAGTCAGTTAGTTAGTAATGTTGAGCAGCTCCCGTTTTTTACAAGACTTGTCTGTGTGAATTTAGCATTGCATTTGGCCACCCTGGGCAGTGCTAGTAAGTTAGTTAAGAACTGGTGAAATATGAATTGAATGGAAAAAAGTTGCCAAATCGAATAAACGAATCAAAAAGTGTTCACAATTATTAGTACTACCTAGTCTGGACAAATCATCCAATTTGGGTGAATTTTTTGTGCATGGGACGAAAACTTGCTTGTAAGCAGTGCAATGCACATGGGATTTATATTGTAGAGGCAATGCGAGAGTGAATTGTTATGCAACTTTTGTTTGGTAATAATAGGAACATCAGTGCGAGTTTCGAGTGAGACTACATGCGTGGTCCATGGATTTAGAGGACAAGTAAAGGGCTAGATCAAAAGATATGATGATGGGTCAAGGATCAAGGGATCCAGGTCCACCTCGCACCATTAGTGTGGCAAGTAATACACAAGGGAGCAATACGGACGCGGGGTATGGGGGCTACCAAAGTGATGATGACTTGATGGCCTTAAGACGGAGACGGCTCCATTACTATTACTCCAGGGAGGACTTTCGAGAGCAGTATTGTATCAATGAACGGGCACTTCAAGGTTTTGACACTCGCTCTAGGTCAACTTCATTCCTCTTTGGCTGTCTGTCTTCTTATCAGGTTTGAAAATGTCATTTTTACATAAGCATATTGTGAGCTTTTTCATTTTGGAAATAAATTAGCGCGTCGTGTTATACATAGCCTCCTGAGGTGCTGAATCTATTTTTCCATCGAAAGGTACTTAAAAAATTGAGAAAGGGTAGGATTCAGTTTTTAAGTGGGAGTATTAAAATTTAAATACCGAATAAATTGTGGAGTGGAAATATTGAAAATAATAGCTATATGAACTGCTTTGGGAGAATTTTATGCTTTTCAAGTCATTGTGTTGTTTTTTAATTTTCTAATTAACACATGAAAGCATTTCATAACTTTAGCCACTTTTTTCTCCGTTTTGAGTATACTTTGACATTAGAATGAAAATCACAAGTCATAGTATATTTCTTGCGATTGAAAAATCGTTAATTAACATTGCTAAACTATTTGCCTTTGCAGGAGAGTCCATGCAAGAAGAGCAGAAGTGGGGAGAACGTGTTCACATCATGTTATGGACGAAATAGTAGCGAACGATCTCAACAGGAGCGAATGGGAACGGGGACTGAACAACAGCCTCTGCCCATGTTGGCATCTTGGCATCCTCATGCTCATCCCCATCCGTCCGCAACCCCCCATTATCATCATGTTCATCATCCTCACTATCATGTACGCACATTCTAATTTCAATCAGCTTACACCAAAACCAAACATTGCAATGGAAAAAGGCTTTTAGCTGGCCCATAAGACGGTTCGGTAGTCAGTGTCAGTCGGTATATTAAAGTGTCCCATATCCGCGCTTTCTATTTACTTATGATTTTTTGAGAAGGCCATTTGTGATATTTGATTATCGGGAAGCAAAATTGTTTGATTTGGGCATTTCAACGTGATGTATGCCATTATATACACACAAAAATGTGTGTTATTTCAATTGGGCACTCATAACTAATAACTAACTTGCTGCATTCTGATTTCAGAGTGGAGAAAGTGAATGGGGTCCATCTTCAGGAGATGAAGGTGGATTTTCTGACAGCTCTGGCCCAATTTCCTCCGCACGAATTCATGGCCATGGTCGACTCAGTAAACCTGGACAGACTGTGTCCACTCGGGACACTTATCGGAACAAGCGGTATATTTGGGATGAAGAGGTTCGTTTTCCAAAGCAATTAGATTCCCAATACCCGTCACATTTTACTACATAACGTACTAACCAAACCACCTATAACTATTTCATGTTTCAGAGTGAACGATATGTGGAATTGCCCAGAAGACAGCACACAACTGCCACTCGCTATTCCTCTGCTCCTGTCAGTCATTTAACCGATTCCAGAAAACACGTACGAAAAAATGTGATATTTCTCCTTAAAATGCCATGCTAATAATCCATTTCCCTTTAATTGCAGGTAAGCTTCGTAGAATCGTCCACAGGTGGGAGCCTGGGTCAACAAAGTATGCTACTAGCCCGCTCAGCTACAGCATCCAGTTTTGACGAAAACAAAATCCGAAGGGCTCAACAACAACAGCACATAAAGGAATTGCAACATACACTGCTCATGTCCTCCCAAGAGCGTTTGCTGGATGGTCGGAAAACTCCCACATATTTTGACCAGCCCGTGTTGACCAAAAAAATGACCGCTAGTCAGACTCAACTGAATATGCAGACCGGCCTGGTGAAAACTCAAGCTACACAGACGGATACTTTCATCGTAAGGGCGGGCGGTCCTCCCCCATATTTGAGTTTGAGTCCACGGACAAGTTTTCGGGCAAGAATGATCTCTCAGGTAAACTTCATTTGCAAAAAAACTCAAAGCTATTGCTATTTGGAATTCAACATGTCATTACTGACGCAATAGGGAGCGCAAACTAATAATGGACTGGGCTTGGGGACCATAATGAGTGCGAGCTCGTCCGTGTCAATGAGTCGACCCAAATCGTTAACAATGGGTCGGTCTACTCCCCATTTGAATAGCAAGAAACATTTGTATTATGCGAGTTCTAGTGAAGACGAAGATGAGAATGGATTCCCCACAACGCACCATCACCATCATCATCACAGGGGCTCGGTGTCCGATGCACACTATCGAGCCCCGTTGCACAAAACTTTGAGTGATGGGGAGATTCTGTTGGAACGGAAAAAAGCTGTCACCACTGCCTTCATGGATGTTGAGCTCAATAAGGACCAGGAAACTTACAATGGGCTGGCTAGTAAGGAAGTTCAAGAAGAAATGGTCACCAAGTATCGAGTGTAAGTTCGTTAGATCAGTTAGTTAGTCAGTTAGTTTGAATTTGATACAGGATTTAAAAAAATAGGAAAAAGTACCCCAGAAGCTGGTCAAACTGCCTGAAAAATGGGGGGCAATTGGCAGTTGTTGTTTAATTTTTGGGGTTGTGTTTGTGTGTTTAGCAATGTCTTTTTTCCCGCTTTCAGGATTCTAATATTTTTAATGTGTGTAGGGCGCCAATACCAAAGGAAGTAAAACAGGAAGACAAACCACTGCCCTTAGCTCCTGAGACTTTACCTGAAGAAGATTTTTTCCACGAAAATTATTTATCTCAACAAGGGAAGATCTTGCAAAGTTTTAGTTCCGAGTCACCGTCTGGTGGGAAGAAGCAGCCGTCATCCCCCGGGAGTATTTCTAGTTCTACGGCTGGGTCCTACAGTCTTTTCGATTTCAATAATAAGAAGCTGCATCTCAGCTCTCTCAGTTTAGACGAATTGCCCGCTTCTGACAATGTGTTCGAGCAACAATCCTCCAGTACTGCTGCCCATGTGGGTCGCTTGCTGGAACCCAATGGGGAGAATTTAGTTATTGGCCCTCCTGCCGCTTTTGCTGACTCCCCTGTAGCAAGTGCGGACAAAAAGGCGAGTTTTAAAAGGAATGCAAAACGGGCCAAGAGTGAAGAACGGACGGCGTTGTTGCAGAAAAGTACGCAGTCGAGTATCAGTCTCCATGAAAGTCTGCAGGATTTGAGCACTGTAGAAGATGATGATTCCGGTAAGTGCAAATACATTTTTTTAAATTTCAAATATATCCGAAAATTTTTGCATGAAACAAAACACAAAATACACTTTTATTTCGACCTTTGTATCTTGATATGCATTTTTTTGGTAAATAAATGAAAAAAAGTTTCTTTGCATTCGAAAATCATCAATTTTAAAAACAAAAGCAACTCTTTATAGCATGATCAACTATTTTTGTGTATTACATGTAAATCTGAGCTACCAATTTTTTACTACACTGTTTAGAGTATGAATTAAATTTCATTTTGCACTGCTTTAGAGCCTCAATTTAGAAATTTTTTCTTGCTTCAAAATCTGAATTGATAAATTTTTTTACTACTATATAGATTCTTAGCTAAAACATATATATTTCCTTTCCTGCTATATTGAAATTGTCAAGTTTATGTTTTGCTGCAACTAATAGCCATTGCAATGTTTTCACTCTGTGGAATGGAGTATTGACATTTGTTTTGAAATTGCGGTACAGGGATCTATATGGAGCCATATACATGGGGAGTTTGGGTGTACATAGGAGAAACGGAAGAGTTGGCCGTCTGGCGGAGTAGACATGAGCCATTGGCTCGTACTTCCTCTGGAGAGTCAACACTCAGTGAAAGAGAATTTGCGAAAAAATTCACAGCCCTTACCCATCGAATGGTCCATAGGAAAGCTTCGGGGGAAACATATCGCAGGCTTGCTAATAATTGCTTGGGTAAGTTGTTTCTATGAATGCAAATATTGTCTATTCCAAATTGTACTATTAAGGAGTTTGTATGCTAAATAAGATCTACCTTCTGGTCAGTCAAGATTTATAAATTTCCATAAAGTTGTATGTTAATTTCAATAGTAAATCTATTATGTTCATACGCGTGGGTGTTCTCATTGTATAGAAATTAACAAAAGATTGACCCTGAGCCGAAGCCCATGTGGGGAATTCGGATTCCGAATCCATGGGAGTAGACCAGTAGTAGTCTCTGCCGTGGAAAAAGAAACGCCAGCTGAAATTTCGGGACTAGAAGTTGGGGATGTGATGATGTCGATAAATGGAGTCGCCGTGCTAGATTCTTCTCATTCGGACGTGGTTCGAATTGCCAGCTTGTCCGACAAGTTGGAACTAGAGTTGGCCCGGACAGCTGACCTTTTGGGTTCTGCTGGGATCGACACTTCTCCGCATAGTGACTTTCGTAGCATTTCGGAACCCGTCTTCCAGGGCGCTCTCTACAAATGGCAATGGGGGGAGGGCAAATGGGTTCGAAGGTATGAAATCAACTGTTAAAATAACGACCTTACTTACTTACTGCCATAGCGTTTGCTATAGAAGTTGGTACGAGCTACATAAAGCGAGATTACACGCCATCTAGCGCAATCTTATTGAAGTAGTATTACGTTTGTTAAACTGTCTTTGATGTTAAATCGTGATTTGTTTTTGTATTGCCTGCATTCAGATGGTTTATTCTGCGATCAGACTATTGCCTCTCGTTTTACAAGACGTTAAATGACGAAGTGCAAATAGCCCTGGGAGCTGTGAGTCTATTGCATTGCTCGGGAATTCGTGTTGTCGAGAACCAAACGATTATTTTGGACCAGAAAGCTTTAATTTTTGAGATCGAGAAGAGAAATGATGGCACAGGAATAGGAAGTGGGGAGAATTTGCCAAATAGTCTACGTCTTGCATCCACAGATTTGGCCATGGGATATCAATGGGTGCGCATCCTAGAAAATGCCGTACAGCAGGCTGTTCAGGTAACATTTGTGTAAATTCAACGTGTCTTATTACAAGAATTATTGTACTTATTGAATCTGTATGTGACATAGGATGACAAATGGCTAGCACTCAGTGGCCGGTATGTAATGTCTTGCGCCGATTCCATTGAGAAGACTGACTGTGCAGGAATGCTTTTCAAATTGGGACGACGGATCAAAACGTGGACAAGGCGCTTTTGTGTCCTCAAAGACGCATGCATCTATTTTTACGTCTCTCCTGAGGTAAATTACTTAACTGTGTAAAAAATTTAATTTTTCATAGTCATTTCTTGACTTTATAATGCATAAATAGCAAGTCAGTTCAGAAAACAGCGTAGTTAGATGGTAGGTGGCTAGTTATAGTAACGCAGACAATGAGTGATTGCATTCTCGGTGCTACTGGAGCCAACCTTGAGAATAATTTTATGGAACCGGATGTCAAGCCATCCTACCATACTAATGGGATGAGCATATAGTCTATAGTATAGTAATAACTTAATTATGGAAAAAAGTGAATGGATGGGATTTTTTTTCTTCTGAAGGCAACGGTGGCATTGGGAGCAGCACATCTTCACGGGTACAGGGTTCAAACAGTAAGTTTGGGTGGCAAAAAATATGCCTTCGAACTAATTCCTCCACAACTGTCCATGAGACACTACTATTTAGCAGCTGACAACGAAAATGATCGCAAAAGGTACGGGGGTAAAAGACAAAATGGGTAAATTTATGTTAAGTATGGCTAATTCAATTGATGTTGGATTTTTTGCTACTCTAGATGGCTGGCAGCACTGGAATATAGTATAGACAGATGGATCAACTTAGGAATGACCCAATAGTAGATTTGGAGATGATAAAAAATAGTTAAACTGTGTATTCCCTAGATATGAAGATTTCATAAATAGTATGTGTCTAGTCCACGAATGTAATTGTACGGGTATGTCATTTTCACATGCTCCAATAATAATACTTGCTACTGACTAACTAACTATAATGTAAATGTCTACTGCTGTGTACATTGTACTGTGCAAAGTAATTACAACGGTTTTCCATGTTGGAGACGAATGTGAACCTAAGAATTTATATACTGCCAAAAAAACAGAACCAATCATGTGTGTCAAAACCAAAGTTCCAAAGGATTTACATTACATATTATTATGTATGTATGTACTAACTAACTAACTGACTATATAGCTTATAGAAGTAATTTGGAAAAATGAGTCGCCCGTTTAGATGAAAATTTTGTATTCAGTCCAACATTCACCATTTCTATCATGTGTTCACTTCTTATCATTTCCAATAATGCATGGAGATTTGTGAAAAAAAATCCCTTAAATTGTGAACCAATTTTAAGGATATTGCTCCAGTATTCTAATGTACTTTGGATGAACTATGGATCGAATTGATGCACAAAAAATGCTAATTTTTTTGATGGCCTATAAAATTGTACGTACGTACCAAATACCCTTCCCCATGATATGGATGGAAAAGAAAAGACTACTAAAAAAATCCTCTGAAAGAAATAAATTCTCTTGTCCCAGAACTATTGATCTATTTTCGCCATTCTCTGTGCATACACGTGAGTTGAGTTAGTAGAAATCAATATGGAGTCTATACGAAGACAATATTGAGGAGTAAATAATAGCTGGCCGAGTTGATGAGACTCATTTGATGGGATAGGAAACAGGTGTGTTGTTGCTGCAACTTTTACACACAGAAACTATTTTTACCCTTGACCTAAAAAATGGAAACACTTTTTCCTTCCTATAACTTTTGCCATCCACGTTTTCATAACTATCATTCATTTTCCGTAAAAATACAGATTTTTTGCTCAAATGGCGTCAGGATCACTCATAGCAGCAAACTCCAGCAAGAAAAAATTGTGCATTGACCATTTTTTCCATTCATTTATCAACATAACATATACATGCATTGTTCTCGTCATATCTATTGTGCTCACGATTATGTATTCTGATGCGTAAAAAATCGTGGGAAAACGATAAGAACCAACAGGGGGAACAGTGAGGTAGAAAGTAATAAGCGAAATGGGGACAAAAACATTGTTTTTGTTGGCTGACTCTTGATGTTTTGGCCCAGTGCCATTATCAATACTACTAAAAGTAGTTATAGTTGGGTAGACTGTAGGCTCCTAATGCTTTCACTGGAGAAGAATTTATCAACTGGCGTGCACAACGGAAATAGAGCACACAGGTACAGCAGGTATATAGTTCAAGTTAAGTTAGTATGGCACGACGAGCCAAACCATCCTGTTATTGATTTGTACGTTTTCCAGGAAAACCATCTTCCCAAGTTCACACTACTACTCAACTCATAGCCTATATATAAGTGCTGGATTAACTACGAGATTGGTTCCCTTGCCAAATTCATTGAATACTAACTACGGGCATCATGTGTTGTATGTTGTATGGGGAAATGAATTGCAAATGTCCCATGTCCATCAGGCTTTTAGTTAGTTAGTTACATTTATAGTCAGAATAATAAAGTTGTCTATGCATTTAGTTAGTTAGTTTGTGGACTGCAGAAAAGATTATGGCAAAGATTTTTAGTTAGTAGTTGTCAGTCAGTCAGTCAGTACCTGTAGACTTATTAGGGGTATTCACGAGCACCGGGGTAACGGGGTATAAGGGTATTAGGGTAACTTTTCTCCATTTAAATACATTACAAAAAGTTACCCTAATACCCTTATACCCCGTTACCCCGGTGCTCGTGAATACCCCTATTGAATGTATGCGAACTGATCGGATCAATTGGGAAACCAATTGTAGTTAAGTTGGGCTCATATGCTATAGACACATGTTCTAGGCAATGATTTGAGTGTGTACCAAAAGAAAACAAGTGGCCAGCTCGACTCAGGTTTCCCAGAATGAGTTCCTATCTGGAACTCACAGTAAGTAATAGGATATGGAATGGCTTTCTACTTTCTCCGTTTCAGATGGCCTTAGTTGGCCAGATTAAAAACATTCCTGCTTCCGATTGTATTGCAAACTGTGCATTCAATAAGTCTGTTTGAAATTCACATTCTTGTACTCACAATACTGTGTATTAGATGGCAAAGAGGCTTTTTTGTATACAAGGAATGCTGCTGTGGAGAAAATAATAATTGATTAAGTTTAGCTTTAGGGTTCACTTCATTGATCCATCTTTAGCTGAGTGAATTAGAAATGCATGCTAAAATTTTCAATATGTTTGCACACGCTAAGTGAATTAAGAATGCATTATACTAAAATTTGCAATGTGTTTGGATACGCAGCGAGAGCGACGCTTTTTTGTATAGTTAGAATAGCGTCGTAGAAAACGAAACGATCCCGATTCGAAATATATTTGACTTCTAAAACTTTTTTTTTGCAACCGGGCATTATTATGAGTAAAGAGGTTTTGCCGTCAGGTCTTGTATAATATTTTGCTTACAAAACACGACCGAGCAGTTGTCAGACTTAAGGCCGTGGGAAAAACAGGAGGGTAGGTGGGACTTTTGAGAACGAACAAACTAACTACAACGCGTGTTCTATGCAAAGGACTTGTATACAAGGAAATGACTTTTCTAGTTAGTTGGTTAGTGCCTACCATATGGCTGGAGAAAGTTGTAGTAGCTGGAACTAGAAGTTGGAGGAAAAATGTAGTGGAGCCGAGAAAATCCGAAAGTCCTGGCCGACCAAAGGGAACAAGAAGTATAGGAAGGAATGGGAATGTTATTGAGTTGGTTGAAAAGTGAAAATCGATACATTGTATCATGATGATGATGATGATGAGAATCCCTTGTGGAGCTACCCACAGCTTGCCACAATCATCCATACATAGGATCTGAATTGAGAACAACACAACAGCTCGAGCCACTCTATTATTGTCATTTATTATTATACTTTCTTCATTTTCTTGGCAATATCATTGCTCAGGTTTTCTATACGCAAGGTTGGTCTCCCTAATTTTGTGTAATTTCATCATCCTCCATTTCAGTTGGTAAGTAAATAGTAAATAGTCCAGTCTTGTGATATTATTTTCTTAAGTGAGTGATCAAGGCTGCATATCCGTATTTTGCAAAACATTCATGCAAAGGCATCTTGATACAGTATTTTTCGAATCGCATGCTGTATTGTAGTTATTAATAATAAATGTGTTTGGAAACAATCAGTAAATTAATTTCCCTATAGTAGATATTTTGTGTTTGCAATGTTGAAAAGATGGGTTCGGATTAACATGCATATATACATTTTTTCTGCAGAGCCAACTAGCCAATGGAAATGTGTGGAAGAAAACAGAGTTCCGATTCGGAATGTTGTCTTCTCATTTAAAAGATATTGATATATAAGGGGAAGAGGAAAGAAAACAATGATTGATAGTGTCATTGTGAAGTGAATCAGTGTGAATAATGTGAAAAATTTGCACCCAATGGCCAGTGGTCAGTTGGAGACTCTGAGTGAGTGAGACTGACTGAGAGTTACTGCGAGATTGGGTGAGTTCGAGTAATGAGTTTTAACGCAAAAAAAGGAAGCACCACACGTCGAAGTCTACGAGAACGTCTACGGGATGGATTCGTCAATGTCGGCGAAGGGATTGCGGCCGTTAATCCTTTGCAGTAAGTATTTAATTCGAACTTAAACGTTATTGTTGTTGCAGCCCACATAGCAAGCTTTATGGTAGCAATAATATGCGACCACAACACTACGTAATATTGAGCATATGGAAAAATTATTGTTATAGTTCACAATAGATTCCCAACGATGTCTACATCTGCATATGAAACGGTATTAATAGGACATAAAATAGCATGGACAGATAATCATCATTCGTAACTTACTAAAGTTGTAGAATTGACTACGCCGCACTTTAGAAAAATAGATATCAGAATACATCTGTATTACTATAACAAAGAGCAGAGCAAGGATGAAATTTTTAGAGTTGGCCAGCATCCGCTTGCTCACCACAAGTAAACATAGCTCGCACATGCACATTTTTCAACCTAACTGATTCTTATTGTTAGCAGTTTGCTTTTAAATGCCATCATTTCATTTTTTCGCCAGCCAGCATGTTCACGTTAACGCGATAAAAATCTGACTTGCATTTTTGCGTGCCCTGTATGTATGGTAAGGTCTCGTTTAATTCTCTCACTTACTTATGCATGGATTGTTATTGTGCACCTTAATTGCTGTGGACGAAAATAGAGTTAGTTTAATTTTCTGGTAAAATGACCATAGTAATTAATTATACGTCAACGAATGCCTTCCAAGTCATAGACCAATTGGACATGACTGGTTTGCGTACGGTGAACAAAGGACATATGGACTGAATTTTTCAATCTGCTGCATAGAAAACTAATCGCGGCTACAAAGAAGTTGAAAATTAATGTTTAATCTACAATAACTATACCCACCCAAATCCACCAGTAGTATTTGTTCGCTCTCGATGTTTAAAGTTCACGACATTGACAAACGCCCTTGAAAAATTATTATTCTGAATATTGAATTTAGGAGCCGCGGAATCGAATTACAGTCCAGTAAATCATTAATGTATGGTTACTGTCAACGATTTGTATCTTAAGCCAAACCAAAGTGAATAAGGTTACGTTTATTAGAAAGAAACAATAATGACACCCGTCCATAGTTTGAGTATTTGTTTCCAAGAGGTTAAATAGTATGGTTTTCGTAACCCCATCCGCGAGTTTGATGTCCGAACCAAACAGTATTGTCTTCAATTTGAAAGAGGGGGATGAGTCCCCAAATCGCGGTGCTGCCAGTGAGCGCCGCAGAGCCGAGTCTTTCGCCTTTCCCCGCAATTCTAGTCGCCCTTCCCCCCAAACGCAATTCGGTGTCCTCAACTACTTTAAAAACTATGTGCAACAGTTATTGACCTCTAGTGGAGAGGAGGTCACAGGCAATGATGAGCATTGTAGGCCGCGTAGTTACTCCTCGGTTGGATTCACTATTTCGACAGGGTCCGTTCATTTTCATTCTTGTTGGGCTTCAAAATGTTGTACTTATACCTATTTTCCAAACAAATGATTCGATCACTGACAAGACCAGTGTGTGTAATCGTATAATTTTGTAATTTCAGAAGTGTCCAAAAGAGCCGGAGCGTGGACACGTGTGAACGAGCACGTAGCGCAAGTGGAGGTGGAAATACGTTGGTGGCTGACACGAATTTACGTACCACCAAATCGGTGGGAGGATCTGTGAGTTCTACGGTGAGCTCTGGCGCCGTGTCTGATTTGGCAGACGTTTGTGAATTCTCGGAATATGTGGTCCAAGACCGGGACACAGTCACCAGTGTCGCTGCAAAGTTCGATCTCACTCCTAATGAACTTAAAATGTTCAATCCAAGGGTCCTACAGGGTGGCAGGCAAGTTTTTATCCACTTATCAGTGCAATTGGCTAGTTATTTGTACTTGTACTGATTTTCTATTTTTTGTACATCTAGCCGACTAATATTCCCGGGTCAGGTGCTACGAATTCCGAAGCGACCAAAGTCCCTTGATACTGATGAAGACTGCTTTCTGGACAACTCTAATAGCAGCAGCGGAGGCCAAACAACCAGTTCAAAATCTCCTGCTGCCTATCACCAGCAACGTAAATTCATCAAGTTGAATGTTCGACATATTACGGATGGCAAGGTATGCAATCTCCTTCTTACCTAAAAACCTAAACTATCTCATGAAGAAATTCTTTAAAAGAAATGCATGTTTACCATACAGGGAGTGGTATCCGGAACTTTACTGGTGACGCCAAATGCCGTGATGTTTGACCCGAATGTGAGTGACCCTTTGGTGATGGATCAAGGGGCCGAAAGTTTTGGAGTCATATTGCCAGTGGAGCTCATTGTCCATGCTGGCATCTATTCGGATATAACATACATGCGTGTACGAGGGAAACACGATGTTATCAATTCCGGGGAGCAAGAAGAACTTCCCAAAACTGTTCAATTCTACTGTCCTGGAGGTAGTCAAGTGGAACCTCATCAAAGTAAGTGAATGCACTCATCCTTATCATAGCATGCACGATTTATGTTGTAAATTCTTTCTCATCCATTCTTAGAAGGATCCTTGGAGACCAAGAAAAGTCTGGAGGAAACAGCCAGTGAGCTTTTCGCCTCTATTGACAGTAAGTTATGACTCTTTGCTTACTTATGAAATTAATATTTTCTTATATGGTACATAAATTTGCTGATCTGCTGTGTCCTATAGAACTAAATCCCCAAAGTCCACCCGAAGGACCTTCGCCTCCCCTGGAAGGTGACGAAGGGAGTGCTTCTGCTGGCGATAGTGAGGGAGCAGTGGAAACAGAAGCCGAATGGGGAGATAAAGAGGCTCCCAAATCGCAACTGAGCACAGAGTCAGGGGACAAAGAGAACCAAGAGCCACTTGGACCGTCCTCACAAGAACCAATGGAAACGCTTTTATCCTCATCGCCCTCATCGTCATGTCCCCCACAGACCAGCAGAACGGAAGACTCCTCCGCTGACCAAACTCAGGAACCTTCGGAAGCGTCTAGTCTTCCTACTATTACTACTACGATGACGAATGTTTCAGAATCGTCCATCGTTGTTGATCCCCCGTCTCCCATGGGAGAAATGGGAGGGTAAGTCAGTTTATTTGTAGTCAAATTGAACTAGATACGCAGTTTTTAACTTGTGCATCTGTATTTGTTGGGGAGCAGAGAAACTGAAGGGGACGAAAACGAAGGGGAGATTGAAGAAGAAGAGAATTGGTACCTGTGTCTCACTCTTGGTCGTCCGACCGAAGAGAAAAAGCTGAATCAACTGCGACCTCATATGGTGGTCAGTTATGGTCACAAAGGGACCTGTGTGCAGCCAGAATATTGGTTTGCTATAAGTCCAATGGACCGGCAGGATGTGAAAGATTTGTATCATTACTGGAATCTCTGGTGGCCACATTTGTATAAGGAACGGGTCAATCAACAGGTAAATAAATATTCTCATCTTCTGAATACTTTTTTTTCAAGTGTGCTGCTGCTTGCCGAAATGCAATGTGTACTGTTTTTTCTGTTTAGTTAATAAACGCTCGAGGATATGAATTGTTGGACTGGGATACGGATCTATACTCATTTGTTCCTCAGTCAGAAGAAAAGTCGGGAGTGAATATTTTGTATGCTACGGGAACTGCTGCAGCTAATGAACTCAATGAGTTGGGCAAAGAATCCTGGGAGGTTGGTCACTTTCTTGTATTCATGAAAACAAAGATTATTCATTTCCATTTGTACAACCAACATTACTCCATCTTTTCTGAATTTACACATTAACCCAATTCTGATATGTAGCCATGTATAATTGAAACTTTTCTTCTCTCTTTAATGTATGACATTGTGCTACTAATAATTTCTATTTCTACTTACTATCTGCCCTATTTATTTGCATGTACAATATTATTATTGATCTGTACAATTTTCACTTCACATCTTTTGTACGCATTCTGGGAAGGTAGGCCCAAAAATCAGTTTATTCCATCCATGTATGTACATAAAACATGTTTTCAATTAGAATGCTCACATCTCACTAACTAACTCAGGTACACCATTACATTAGCTACTTGAATTTCATCATAAGAGCGAATAATAGATAGCTGGTTAGATTTAAAATTAGATAGGAAAACACCGACGCATATATTATTGACAGTTAGATTGAATTTTTACACGGTAATAGTGGAATGAATGTAGAACGATGAACGATATCTAAAAGTGTATATGATTTGTTGATTGGCCTACCTGTGCGAAGATGATCAAGGCACCGTATGGTAGGTTGTACACTTTCATTCGGAGTCAGACGGTGGTTGGCAGTGATCGAGATCAGCCCCCCGAAACGGTACTCATTCAAATAATCAAAATCTTAGTACGTTATTATACGTAGAGTACAAATGCTCGCTCGCTCCCTGCCTAAAAACCAAACCCCCCCCAAAAAACAACATCAAGTATCAACTGATTTTGATTCCCCAGTATAGTAGTTACCAGCTACCAGTCATTTTTTAATGATTTTTGTTAGTAGTCAGTTAAATGTATTTTTAGAATCCCTACCTCACTGTGCCAATCGTTTTATTTTTTAAAGTTCCCATAATTTTAAGCAAAATCTGGTGAGCTGTAGACTGTGGAGCAACCGATAGAGTTCAATGTGTAGAGCACGCCATCTAGATAGTCCATCCGTGTGTTTAGTTAGAGCCTCTTTAGCCTCCATGTTCCGTAAAATAATTTAATGTATAGCTAGTTAGTTAGTTAGTAGTGAATAGTACAATGTCCTTTTACTGCACAGCACCAATCCCAATTTATCACTTATCGTCTCCTGTAAAGAATCCATGAGATTAGATTTCCCTTGCATAAGTAAAGGATATTTACCTATAGCTCTAGCTACTCCTCATTGTGTATGCCATGTGTATAAATGATTATTTAGTTAGCAACTAACTAACTAAATAGTAGTTGTAGTCTTTTTGAGCCCATCCAGAATGACGTACTGAAGATCCATATTCAATCACTTTAGATCGTGTGGCTTACTTGTGTAGTAGTGTGGCAGATCTGTGATGGAATACTGTTCAAATATGCACTTTGGTTATAGACTGACTTAGATTTTTGTGCAATGTAAACTGAACGTGCACTCCGAAATATGCTTTGAACTATTTTGATCTACACGTAGTAGCATCTAGTTAATCATTTATTGGCAATAGTAATTAGTAATTAGCACTAGCATTGGCAATTAGTTTATTGGTTAGTATTTTCTGCAAATCGATTCACTTGTGCAAAAATTTCATTGTTCAAATCATTCAAATGTGACTTTGTAGATTCAAATGTAATTTGACTCTGCTCAACATAAATATTTTTCATGTATTTGACTAACGAGTAACTGTTAGCATTGGCAATTTTAATCTTTTTTAAATATATATTTTTTTAGTTCCAGTGTCATTGTTATATTATCGGCAAGTATTTTGGCTAGCGAGTTGGAGCCAAACCATAGTTGACAAAGTTTCGTGTAGTTTATTTGTTTGTCACTCTTGTATAGTTAGTTAGTTGCAATGGGCTTTACCTAATTAGCATGAAAAAAGTAGAAACTGTTCGCCATCCGTCCTCCATATATCCATATTGTTTATGTAAAAAGTATTCAAGTATTTCCCGCAGATTTCTTCAACATACATTTGTGACGGACCGAACAATCTTAACTTTTTAAATGCACTTTGGATATACAGTGTAATGCTACATGGTAATATTTAGTATGCTAGAAATCTGTACAAAATAGTTTAGTTTAGTTTGGAATGCAAATGTGTCCAAATGCTATTGTGATGTGTGCCGTACTGCGGTGATAGAATGAAAGAAAAATTAATTTGAACTTGTTTGTCATGTGCAGCTGGTTGACCTAAGTGAAGAGTATAGACGGGCATATGAGATCGAGGACTTTTTACCTGAACTAATTGGATCCACGGAAATCCTCAACGAAGATGAGCTCAAGTACCTCAATAAACATTTGACTCCAAGGGCTCAAGGGTAAGCATTGTCAATTGGATTGAATAAAGAAATTTGTAAAATTCAGTTGATTCTATGTATTTTGTTTGTAACATTATAGATATCCATGGATCCTGGTATTTTCCACTTGCAGGGACGGTTTCAGTCTTAATAGTCTTTACAGAAAAATGGTGGGAGTGAGTGAGACTCCTGTTCTCATTATTATTCAGGACACCAAACAAAGGGTAAGTTTGTATTGAATTACATAGTAGATGATAGGAAAAGAAGAATGGAATGAAAATGTTTGTTTTTTCATTGCAAGGTTTTTGGAGGCCTCATTTCGTGTGGACTTCGAGTGTCGGAGCATTTTTATGGAACCGGTCAAAGTTTCCTTTTCACATGTCATCCCGAACCTAAAGTGTTCAAATGGACGGGCGAGAATCTTTATTTCGTCAAAGGAAACAATCAAAGTCTGTATATTGGTGCTGGAGAGTAAGTAGACAACAAAAAGCGAAAGTCAAATGATGAATTATTCATGCCCTGTTTCTACAATATTGTGTTTACATTGGTGTAGTGGTAAATTCGGACTGTGGCTGGACGGGGACCTGAACTGTGGACGAACGGAAAGTTGTAAAACATACGGGAACGATCCTCTTGTGCCGGAATCCGATTTCGTAGTAAATGCAATAGAATGCTGGACATTTGGACGTGATGAATAGAAGCATTCGTACGCAAACTTGATAATTCCACTGGAGGACCATCGATTTCTCTTTGTCTCTCAGTCAGTCAATCTCTGTTAGTCGACTCTTACTACTACAAACGCTAAACATGGTCGATGGACTCAACTGTCGATTCCAAAATACAAACTACACAATAACACAAACATTTTCATTAGTTGAGTTTGGGCCTAGAACTATGTAGTTTGTGGAAACTCTAAGCTCAGTCTAATAAATGAGTAGAAACCCATGCCCCCTTGTTTTTATGGGTTTTACTGGTTGAAACTAAAATATCCCAGTTACTTGCCACTAAAATCAAATGTGTAGTCAGTCAGTCAGTGCAAATATTATGATACCATCGCAAAGAAAATGTATCCATTGGAATTATCCCCATTGAGTGGGAACTAACTAAATATTATTATGACGCAGAGTAGCACTATATATAGACAAAGTATATTATGTTGATGCATACAAAAAAATGTACTCACAACCAAATTTATGTGTAAAAGCAAAGGCTTGAATGATATTTTTGCTAAAAAAAAGTAAGAAAAAGCTATGTTAGTATATTTATGTATAGTATGTTGCATTGCACACTATGTAATTTAACTATAGAAGATTGAAACCAATTTATGCAACCAACTAACTAATGAATACAAGTACTAACTAACTAACTAGCGATGTAAATCGTCTTGCGCAAGTTTTACAGAATCATTGGAATCCTCGTGTAGAGTTTCTTTGTATTATTAAGAGTCTTCCAAAAACCATAACTAAACTATAAGTGACTATTTAGCTCTGTAGCGTGCGCAATTTGAGAGAAACAAAATTATTATGATGGACGACGAACACTTTGTAGCTCACTATAGACTGCATATATATTATATACAATGTACTATTTAAATGAAACGGCGTAAGTTATAGGTTCTCCTGCTCCCGTAACAAATAACTAACTGTACTAACTAACTAACCAACTACCTATAGAAGAGAAAAAAACTATTCCTTGGGACAAAGTCTGTAGAGATGTACAACAATTATTTTATCCAAATGTATTTTTTATTCCACTGAAAATCCTATATATTATTGTACTTGAAAAAATGAAAGGACATGGTCATACGGATCCACACACACACAGGTTTCAATATACACACGACTCGTCTTAAAGATGGGCTCGCTAATCTAATGTGTAGCACTTTACTGAAAGATGGGACAATTAAAGGCGCTACATTTTTAGCATGCATACTTTGATGGTGATGCCTAAAGTGATTGTTGAAAGAACAGAGGGGAATATTATGCGTCAGAGCATTTTGAGGGGTAAATTGTGTTCTACGAATGAATAGTGCATACAATTGTCCAAGCTTTGGGTAAAACGCTGTACAGATAATGCAATGAGTGAGTAGAGGAGAATATCTTGATCATGTTTAGATAACAATATGTAACATTTAGATAGATTCTAAACGCTTTGTACTACTGCCCTCTACACAGATGGGATTCGAATCTCATAGCCCAGATTTTCACCTGTAGTCAATCAAATGCATTGACTAGAATGCGTATCAGAGAGTATACCCACGCAGAAATGTAAACAAAAAGTAATAATAAAGAATGGCTTATATTTCGTGAATTAAATTAATGGTGTTTGACTTTGTTTATTGCGCTTGCATCCATATAGATTTAAAGTTAAAGAATGTGAGCAAAGAGAAGTTTGTTTTGTCTTTAAGAATCAGTTTCCGGAAGAAAAAAAGCCCACACGGGATTTCTAAACTTCCCGTGTAAAGGCTTAAAATGCTTGTTTTTGCAAGGAACTATTGCTATCTACGATCACTAATATCCATAAAGATTATGAATGGAAAAAGTGCAAAAATTTTAGTCAACAGCACCAGGGATTCCCAGGCGGTCACCCATCCAAGTACTAACCTGGCCCGACGTTGCTTAACTTCGGTGATCGGACGAGAACCGGTGCTTTCAACGTG
>Ga0210040_10003616_pt1 | contig 20803 bp, 21 predicted proteins | sample CryGeyCG12114_NA_FD_185462 | JGI IMG/M metagenome (GOLD analysis project Ga0210040, IMG submission 185462) | Groundwater microbial communities from aquifer - Crystal Geyser CG19_WC_8/21/14_NA (SPAdes) (version 2) | ecosystem: Environmental > Aquatic > Deep subsurface > Groundwater | place: USA... | reverse complement strand
CAACCACCTCTAGGAGTACATTACATGAAGAAACTCGCCTTAATCAACCAGCAAGCTGTTCAATCGCGCTTCGGTAGCAATTACATCCAGCGCTTGCCTGACCTCAAGAACCCTTCGGCACTCGCTCAGCCAGTCTTTGCTGAGCACCTTGGCCCAGCCTTGCAGACCGTTCATCTCGCGTGCTGCGGCGTCGAGATCGCCTTCCTCGAGAAGGACCTCGGTGCGTGCGAGGACTGCTTCGACGTCTTGGCCAACTGCGAGGCCGGATTTCTTGAAGAGAACCTTGGACATGGCAAGTGATGCAATGTGCGAAGCGACACCGGCATCTTCCGGCAGAAGAGCGGCTTTCCGCACCTCTGAAGCAACGCGTCGGAAGCGGTCGATCAGGAGTGCTGAGCTCGGGACACCTCTTTGGTATGCGGCGGGGTTGATGCTGGCGATGGCGGCGCTGGCAACTGGGTCGTCGTCGGCAATCTCCTTGAGAGCCGCGAGTTCGGTGACGAACGGCTTGGGTGTAGCTTGTGTCTCGAGGGCAGACTTGACAGCCTCGACAGCGACCACAAGGTGCTGTGTCTTGAGGTTGGCGTCAACGACCTCGTTCCACTCCGCGGTCAGCTTCTCCAGCTCGTGCACAGAGGACGAAAGCTCATTCAGCTTGCCGAGACGGCCGTCTCGCTCAGCCTCGACACGGTCCCGGACATTTGCGGTAAACGACTTCTGGAGGTGGATGCTCTGCTCGAGCAGCTCGTTCTTCATCTTCTGCTCGTAGACCTTTTGGGCAGCATCAAGCTCAGATCGAAGCCTGTCCTTGTATGTCTGGGAAAGACGTTCGCGCTCGTTCTCGTACTCCTCTTTCCAGTGGGTCTCCTGGGCCTGCATCTGATGGTCTAGTCGCTGGACAAGCTCCTTTGCGGCAGAATCGAATTCGGCGTGCGCGGCCTTGACCTTCTCTTCCGACTCTTTCTGCAAGTTCGCCTTCAGCATGTTGATGTCGGAAACAACGCGTCCAAGCTCGGATTTGGCTTTGTCGAGGGCGGAGTTGTACTTGCCATCGTGTGCAGTATCGGCGTTGATGACGGTGATGATGTCGTTGACAATCTTGACAACATCCTGGACGACAGGCTCGGTCGCGGCAGGTACTGCGAGATGGTCGAGCTGAGAAACGGGCTTGGCTGGTTCCGGCGCAACTTCCTTCCTGACCTCTGTCTTTGGCGCCGGTTTCTCGGGATGCGATGGGGACTCGGTGGGCTTCTCTTTCTGGGCCTGCTCCTGCTTCTTCTCCTGCACATTCTTCGGGGGTGGGCTTCCCGCCGGCGTGTTGGAGCCGACCTTGGGCTGGGCGCCCGACTGCATGGGCTTGCTGTCGCCGCCCACTGCGCTCATGTGCGAGCCCTTGGAGCCCAAATCGGCCTGTCCTTCGGGCACATCGCGCGCACTCAGGCCGCTCCTGCCGGGGATGGTGACCTTGTTCTCGCCCGAGATCTGGGCATGCAGCCGCGGCTGGCCGGCGCGCCCGGGGAATCTCCGCCGGAACTCGCGGTCCTCGAAGTAGGCGACGGCATCCTCGCCATAGGGCACGTACTCGGTGAAGAAGTCGTGGAAGTTGTCCGAGACCAGCGAGTACCACACACCGCCTGCGTATCCGAGACCGGACAGGATGGTGAGCCAGAGGAGCAGCCGCCGCAGCCTGCCCTTCTTCTTGGGCTTCTTCGCCTGTGGTGGGTCGGGTGCTATGCTCGCGGTGCCGGGGCCGGTCGGGGGCGTGGTCTTGGGCTGGACGACGGGCGCTGAGCGCGATGCGGCCGTCTCGGGCGCAGGCGGGGGCTTGGGCATGTCAGCGGGCGGGATGGTCGCCTTCTCGGTAGGTGTAGGATTCGATGGCGAGAGCGAGGGCGTGACGGCGGGCGCAGGGTTGGGGACGGCCGTCTCGCCAGCTTTCCTGTCGTCGGCGTAGAAGCGCTGCACGACGCGCCATTGCGGACGCGCCTGGCAGGCCAATGACCTGGCAGCGGGACTGGCCCGTAGGATGGAGGCGCGCAGCATCGTGGGCTGCCTCCGGATGGCGGGGATGAGGGTCGAGGGCGGGTTTGTTGGTGTCGTGCGCACAGCTCGCGCAGAATTGAAGCTACCAGAACGTCAGGGCGCATGGGCCAGATTCCGGAAACACCTCAGCTCGGCATCGCACCCAACACCTTATCTCACCCACCTCACGTCCAGCTACCGAGTCTAGACAGGCTTCAACATCACTGTACCGCCCCAGAACGGCGTTTGATCTCGGCACTGACAAACAGCTACTGCTCTCTCGCATTCCTGGTACGACAGACGCGCACTTGCTGCGGCCTCCACGTCGCATTCAGTGTCTCGGAGAGCGAACGCCGCCGCATTCAGCCCTCTCGCTGTGCTACAACTAACAACTGCTCATCGCCCATTACTCAACATCTCTTTCCTTGCTCCATCTCATCTGTCACGCCTCACTCCTGCTTCTCTCCTCCTTCCCTTCCGACGGCGCTGAGACACTGCGTAAGCAGCGACGTCATCGGGTGACTCTTTCACGAGCCACCAGGCAGCCATACGCCGACTTGAACAACGTCCACACCCGCGCGCCCGGGACCCACTGCACCTCTCTCAGCTCTATCACTTGCGTCTGCAGCTGCAGCGACTGCGTGTGGCTTTTCGTTTATCCCAAGTCTCCACTATCAAGCACGTCTTCGCTATCTTACCACTCAAGCCGAACACCTGTTCGCTCCAACCTCAGCAGCCATGGATGACGGCCCGCGCCCGGGAGTCCGCTCGCGTGACGACTCCAGCCACAGTTACGACATGACCTCTGCCGTCTACGGCATGTTCCCATCACGCGCCCCAGACACCCATGTCCGTCGATCTTGCGCGAGTTCATCCGCCAAAAGCGCAGTCAAACGCAAAGACGTCGACACTACGTCGCCACTCACCATCAAGCTTGCGCGCGGCCCTGCGAGCCCCTCCTGGCTCCCGCAGACCAAGCGCAGTCGCCTTCAAATGCACCAGATGGAGCTGCACCAGAGTACTTGTCTCAACCTCAACACGGCGAACGACGACAGCACCGAGTCCGATTTGTGGATACTACCCGACTTTGACGACTGGGAGCTCGACACCGAAGTTCCGCAGCAGACTACACCCAAAGGAGAGGGCGAGTGGGCACCACTACTGCGCCGGGCTGCTAGATCCAACCGCGAGCGCTTGAGGGCACGGCTTGAAGGTGACGGCTGGGACTTTGTGGGTGGCAAATACGGTGAGGAAGAGAAAGTGTCTCAAGAGGCGGCCAGCCAGAGCGAAGAGAGTGTGGATGAAGAGTTTGACGTCGTGGTCCTGCCTGTGGTGCAAGTCTCTTGCTAGTCCTCTCGTCCTCTTTTCTCTGATGTGCTCACGACTCATGGATCATGATTCATGGACACGGCCTACCTTTCCTTGCGTCTGCTTTCCCACTATGATACCCCAATGTCATGTACCACCACTGCATGTAAGCTTCAACACGATACCCCTGTACGGCTATGTAATGATCTCGGACACATCTATGGCGTACATTCAACTGGTTATCTGTTCCATTTTTGGATTGGCAGTTTTTCGGTGAAGAGGCGTACACGTCAAAGTAGAAGTGCGAGCGGGACATAGAATGCTACTATTACAACGCACTACCTCTAACACAATTCACATCTATTCATGTCAAGAACAAGGACACGCCCACTCGCCGTGCACACCTATTCAATCCTCTTCTTACCCTCCTCCAAACCCAGTAATCTCGCATCGCTCTTACCCCGCTCATGTCTCGTGCCCACCAGCGATCCCACAACAGGATTCTGCGACACCTTGGACAGCTTCTCCTGGTACGCTTCGATCTGCGCGGGCAGGCGGTTGAGTTTAGGCCAATTGACCTATCCATATCAGCATTCATCCTTCCCGAGTAGTTGGGCAGGATAGATCGGAAGACTTACATATAAGGTCCCATTACTCCATATGAAGTTCAAACACGCCGCCGCAGTCAGCAGACTCAACAACATCAGCAGCCGCAACGGCCACGTCGCCGCATCCGGTGCGCGCCGCGTCAGACTGCCGACGAGGATGAAAAACATGCTCGCGGCGAGAATGTACGGTATTGACTGGATGAAAAGGGGTCGCCGGTCCGCGAAGAGCAATTGTGCGCCGATGCCCGAGTCGCTGGGCAGATAGGTGCCCAGGAATAAATCGAACGCATCTTGTCGCGGTCCATCGCTAAAATTGTTCAAGCAGTACCGCGTGACGGAGTTGTTTAGATCTTGCAGCGCGCCCGCTTTGGTCCTGACGCCTAGTCTCGTAAAGTCCGTTTTGAGCGCGCCAGTACCGGAATAACTCTTCGACACGACATCCGCGTTATCGGCCCACACATTCCGGAACAAGAATTCAAACGCCTTGTCTTCTTCCGCGGATTCGCCTTCGCGCATGAGTCCGAGGTCGATGAGCATGCGCGACAAGATGAAGCGGCCTATCATGCTCTGCACAACGTTTGTCCGGTCGAGACAATCCATGCAATTCGTTCGCACAACAGCAGTCTGATGCCTTCGCACCTCAACGCGTCCTGCGTCGCCCGGCATGTCGACACCGCGGAAGTAGCCGTGCTTCAGGACGTGAGGCTCCAGCTGGTCCATGAGCAGCTTCGCGCGGTCCCAGCGAAGACCCTTGGTTTCGTTGTGGAAGTCGAAGTAGACGTAGTGCAGGCGGTCGTACGCTGTCTGCGCGTTGGTGGGCTCGATGACGTGGAATTTCTCGGGGGTGATTTTGTCGCCCTCTGTGTTTTCTGTGGGCGAATTCACGAGCAAAGACACCATTTGCTCGTATGCCTCTTTGACGCGCTGCTCGCGACCTTTCTGGTTGACGAGGTTGACCATCCAGTTGTCGCCGTACAGTCGTATTTGCTCGGCGAAGTGCTTCTTTGCAGCTGGCAGGGCGTTCTCCACACCTCGTACCTGGAGCTTTGGGGTGTATTTGAGCGTGTTGATCTCGGTCCAGTAGACGGGTACGCTTCCTCGTGTCTGGACGTATGCGAGGACTTGCGTCTCCTTGCCTGCGTTTCCGCCAACGGCACCGTTCTGGCTCGAGCCAAATCCTCCTGGTCCGCCCGAGGCATTGTCATTCAGGATTATGGTCTGCTCCGTCTCGTTGAAGTTGGACACATTGCCATTCTCGTCAATGCCGCGCGAAAAGTATCGAGTACCGGCTTTGAGTCGCGAGCGGCGGGTAATGAGGATGAAGGTAAGCGGGGTGCCCTTGATTGTCGTGTTCTTGATCTCCAGCATGCCGTACATGGCGGGCAGGATATACGGATCCACGTCGGGCTGCTGGCCGCTCGAGTGCCTGCCATAGCCGTTGCTCAGTCCTCCCCTGAAGTCAATCAGATCACTTGACACAAATCTGTTCCAGTAGAAGCGGTCGTCGGCGCGCTTCCAAAGCGGGGTCGAGGGGTCAAGGTGCGCCTGGCGCTGAAAGCTGTTCGTGATGTCGAACGAGTAGGAGAAGAAGAGCGGCGACGTCTTGATGAGCGTCCTCAGCAGAGTGAGGTAGTTGTCTTCGTCGGGGTCGTGGAGCGGTTGTTCGCGCAGTGGGAGGAACTCGGTCGCGACAACCTTGTAGATCATGTGTCCCTTGATCCTGCCCATAGGCTGAGCTTTGGTAATGACGATGATGTACTTGTCTTGGAATAACATCAGCTACCCGCCGTCTCCGTGCTGGGTGGAGTGTGTACCTAGCCGCAGCTTGATCATGCCAAGTATGCCTGCAATGCTCGACACCCGCTTGGAGCCCAGAAGCTTGCCATCGTGGAGGCGCAGGTCACCTGACGGGCGGTCTACTACCAGTGTGGGCGCAGAGGGCGAAGACGGGGAGGAGAAGGCATAGTGCGAGGGCGACGAGTGCACGTTGATGTCGCGGTACGGCAGGCCGGCGCTCATGGTGGGATGTCGTCCGCCGAGCTGTGCCAGGCTTCGAACTACTATGAAGGCGTATATTAACAACAATTTTCTGCGTGGGTGGTGTACTGCAGTACTATCTCGTGGTGTTGTCGCAAGCTGTTTTCTCAAACGCGAGGCCTAGGTTTCGTCATCGGCGAAGGGGCGCTAAGCCAGTCGCTGGACAACCCGTGCACCTTTCATTCATCCAGCACCTGCACTGCACCCCCATCGCCTACCCAAGTCCGCCTTCTCCCTTGGACTACCCGTGATATACACGCCCTTCTATCGCGCATACGCACACTCAACCCCGCCAACCCTCACCCACGACCCGGAAGCGCCGCGTCATAACCCAGCATGTCGGCCAGGACGCAGCAGCCACAACGGCCTGGAGGCTCCAGGTTCGCCCAGTTCAAGCTGGTGTTGCTTGGTGAGATGGCATCAAACAATATGTACAGTATGGTTGCTAACGATCACAGGTGAATCCGCCGTCGGAAAGGTGCGCATAAACAACAAGGCAGCCATGCATAGCTAACACCTCCACAGTCGTCGCTAGTGTTGCGCTTTGTCAAGGTACGCATATGCGGTGTTTGCATGCATCTCAGAGACTAATACAAGCAGGACCAATTCGACGACTACCGAGAATCGACCATCGGCGCCGCCTTCCTCACCCAGACCATCGCCCTCGACGAGAACACAACCGTCAAGTTTGAGATCTGGGACACTGCCGGCCAGGAGCGCTACAAGTCTCTTGCACCCATGTACTACAGGAATGCCAACTGCGCTGTGGTAGTATACGACATCACACAGGCTGTAGGTACACCTCAGACGGTGCCATAGCAGGATACTGATAGCCTACAGGCGTCGCTGGATAAGGCCAAAGCCTGGGTCAAGGAGCTCCAGCGCCAGGCGAACGAAAACATCATCATTGCTCTTGCCGGAAACAAGCTCGATCTCGTGACAGAATCGCCCGACAAGCGCGCCATCCAGGCCGCCGACGCCGAGCAATACGCCCGTGAGGCTGGACTACTGTTCTTCGAGACCTCCGCGAAGACGAGCGAGAATGTAAAGGAGCTTTTCACTGCCATTGCCAAGAAACTGCCACTCGACCAAGCTGGCCCACGCAACTTGAGACCGGGCCAGCAACGACAGGGTGTGAACCTGCGGCCAGAAGCAAACCAAACGCAAGGACCGGCTGGCTGCAACTGCTGAGGGTGTGTGGAGAGTCTAGACGTGCGGAGGGCTTGGTCGTTCAAGCATCAAGGAGCAGCCTGCGTCGTTACAGGAGGTACAATTTGGCATGTCAGTATCTTCTTTCGCGTTTGTAATTGTGTCGTTCCTGAGGGGCATATTTGGGCCTCGGAGTAAGGTTTCCATCAATCATTGCAGTTTCAGCTGTGCGTTACAGAAGAGGGATACGGGGCTACCTAACAATCTAATTCATGATTTCAATATTGATATTCATTCGCGCAGTCATACTCCCAGTCTGCATTTCCTCATCCATCACCGCCCTCCACACCGCACGCACGCCTGAATCCGCTCATCCATGGGTACTCGTCACTACAAACGTCCACGGCGAAGCCCCTCGGTACCATTTCCCATTCATCGTCGTCGTCGTCACGTTTCCGCTAGCGCCCGCGTTCCAATACGTTCCTTGGCTCGCAAGTTCGGTCAGGTACGTCCTGCCAATGTTAGCTCGATGTTTCCTACAAAAAAAAACTTGAAACCAATCCTACTCACCCTCCAACCTCCCTGAGCCGCTTGATCTCCACCTCATTGAAATTATTCGTCAACCGGAACCACATCTTGTCGTTTGCTCCTCCACCACGCAGCTTCGTACAAGGATGGAATTGCGCATACAGCGACTTGGGCCCCATGGCCAGACACTGGTAGCGCGACGTGTCGACGGAGCTGGTCGCCTCGAACACGGCCCAGTTGGGGTGCGCGGCGTCCCCGTCGCCGATCCAGGCGCTGAAGTCGGTGACTTGGAGGGTGGGGGCGGCGTTGGGTAGGGCGAGAGCGAGGGGGAGAAAGGGGAGTAAGGTGGAGATGTGCATGGTGAAGATAGTGGGCCGGAAGAAATGGGCTATGTGCGATGTATGAATGTGGGAATTGGCTATGCTTGGGTACGCAGCAAGAAGTGCCGTGTCGTCTTATGTACCATCACTCACGAACGACTAGTACTACCCATTTCGCCCACTAACGCAGTGTCAGTGCAAGCTAATGCAATCACCCATCTCCTAAATATTGTTTGCCCGCAGCGCACGGAAACGTGGATCAAAGGATGGTTAATTCGCACTGAAACGTGGATCATGGATGGTAGATTGAGCACGAAATTCGATAGTGGGATTCGCGTGCTGGAGTTGTGCAAGGTTGTAAGTGGTGTTCTTGGGCCGAGGGTTACACAGGGCGCTGATTGTAGTTGGGTGTAGTTGGGTCAATGTGACGGTGGATGCGAGGAGGATGAGACGTGCCAGCGCAGTGAGTAGGAGTGTTTGGTTTCGGTAGTTGGTTGGTACACTGCATTTTCGTGCCAGATGATTCCATGGATGTTCGTACGGTAATGAGAATGGAGTTAAAGGAGGTTGGTGCGAATTACGTCATTGGCGCGCTGGTTGGACTTGAATTTCCTTCACCGATCTGACACAACCACTCCTCACGAATCTGTACGCCCATTCGAAGCCTAGAAGTACCGGGCTGCAGCGGGCAGCTTCACGCCTCGTCTGGCGGCCCCAGCTGGGGCATCATGACCAACCAGACCTCCAGCAAGAAGCGCGAAAAGGTGCGAACGTGCTCTTCCCCGTACCACTCTACCCACGCTTTCTCAGTTTCGTCCAGTATCTGCAGTTCAATGCGTACCGCTTCATCTTCGACTTCCTCCTCCGTCATATCTTCTCCCAACGTCGCTCTAATGATCTCCATCGTCACGCCCGAAGCGTCTCTCGCGCGACTGAGCAACTCAATCAAGCGCGTTCCGTTGTTGGAGACAAGCGCATAGTGTGCAACGACCGCCAGCATCCTGTTGTTCACGTGCCAGTTGCAGAACGTGAAAGGATCGTTGTAGGCATACAGCTCCTGCGCACCGCGGTAAGGATCGTACAACCGCTCATCGGGAGGGCTATTGCTCGAGTCCAGTAGTCCCGTTACCAGTTCTTGGATCTCCTCCGAGTTGACGGCATCGAAAACGAGCTCAAATCGCCTCCTGTCAGCCTCCAGCTCTATGTGTCGCAACATCTGGCACGATTTCTGGTACTCGGGCTCCATGTATGTACGACATCGAGCAGTGGCATAGTCGACCTTGAACATGCTTGCAACCTCCCTCGAGGCTTCGACCTTTTGTGCCTCGGGTTCATCAGCCACACCTCGGCCATCCTGGTCAATACTCGCTCGGGTGAACCAAGGCGTGCCGCACAGTGGGCAGATGCTGGTGGAGCTAGAGCATACTATGTCTGTGATACATCCCCAGCCAAAGACATGGTTGCATTTGTCGATGCCAACTATCCGACAAGGGACATCTTCGCAGCCGAAGGCTTGGTTCCAAGAACCATATTCGCCCCAACAGATACGGCACGTATCGTCTTCGGATACAGGGACATACGTCTTAACATGATTACGCATGAATTGGGTGTAGGTACGTGGCTCGGAGCAGTTGGAGCAGCACTTTTTCGGTACGATTGAGTTCGAAGGAGACTTGGTGGTGCACTCCATCGTGATGGAGGTTGAGCGCCGTAAGTGTTGAGGTCGATGCGGCGGAGTCGATGGGCGCTTCCTTCCGAGCTAAGGAGCCTTTTTGAGTCGCAAAAGGGGTCGAAGACAAGCATTTGGTGAGGTCTCACCCCCGGCCGCGCTCGTCAGAATCGACACGCGAGTGAAGCGTGCAAGTCCATTGCTTCCGCGCTCCTCGGATGGAATTTGTCCTCCCATTCCACTCCGACAATCCCTGGTTCAGTGAAGTTCTGTTGCGGCTCGAGATGGTATATCTGCAGAGAGCTCGTAGGCATCACGGCTTACGGCGGCATTCCTCACTATTAGTGCATGTATGGCAGCTACAGCACTGTGAGGCTGAATAGGAAGCGTTGTAAAGGCATTTCGAGACCAATGCTGCTGCCTCACAATGCACCGCTGGGCTACGGCACTGGTTGCTCCTACTTTAAAATCCCCCTTAGAAATCTTCTCATTCATCAACAACCTCCACACATCTTCACAACGATTGCCAACGACATGTCGTCCTCGCAGGGAAAAAGCGCGACCGGTCAAGAGCTTACTCGCCACACTGCTCTTCCAACGCAGACGCAATTCCTAGATAATGGGCTGGAACCTTATATGCCGGACGCGTCTGATCTTGACAATGCGATGTGTTCAATCTGCGTCGAGGACTTCAAAGACAAAGACCAAGCATGTGTCAAATTGGTACCATGTGGCTGTTCCTTCCACAAGAATTGTATCATGACGTGGTTTGAATCTACTCACGAACGGCGTGGAACTTGTCCAAACGATAGAACGGTTCTATTTCAGCCAGATAGACTTCCATCTGAGGCCGAAGATAGCAGCTACATTGAAATAAGCATTGCCAATGAGATGACTATAGGATTCCTACGTGCCCAGGAAGCTGTCATAGGAACCGACGAAGTCATTAGTGCATGGCACACTGCTAACGAGGATGGTACCGCATCAAGGGTAAGGGCCGCAATTACGTTTCTCCAAAGTGCTGCGGCGCTTCGATCCGGCTTTAGCGCCACCAGATCCGATCGACTCCGACAGTTATCGAACAACATCGAGGCAGATTACATTCGCTTTCAGACCCGTTACACTAATACCGTGAAAGCATGGGCCCGGGAGCGTGTAGATGCATTTCTGGTGCGTATCCAGATCTTGCAGGCTGTGGATCAAGCCTACGACATAGTCTCCCGCTATCACAAGCAGAATGTCGAAGAGCTGGTCAAACGCATTCAAAATTGGGACATCCGAGCGGCGTATAGCGTATTTCGCCAAGTCGAGTACATAGAGAACAGCCTAAGGAGACAGGAAGAAATCACCTTACAACAATCCAGTTCGACAACTGTGTCAAGGTATTGAGCAATTGTTGTATTACAGCACACATACCAGCAGCATCGCTAACGCGAGCAATAGGTGAATGCATCACCTTCCAGCTACCGAAATTCGAGCTACCACAATGCTTGCATCACACGTTATTCACAAAGACACAATCTCACAAGAGGTGGTGTAGCTCAGTTTGGCAGCACAACGCAGAGTCTATCTATCATAAGTAATGATCAATATATCTTTGATTATACATCAATCCTTCCCACACCTACATATGACCAAGACCAAGTTTCGATAGTATTAACAACAGACAGTAATCACACGGTGGGAGACCGCATTGTATAGACGTACTACATAATCGAATCCCTTGCTTGGGCTGACAGACATCCTAGACGCCTGCTGACTCACCCGTTTTCGTCAGAATCACCATATTCCCACTGTAGGTAGCCAGGCAAGCATTTCAGACTTTCCATGTCGTCAGCGATACGCCAATGACAAACATTGTGAGAGGGAGTTGATCTCGCGATGTGAGCTCACAGATCACCCTCGGCAAGCAAAGCAGGCTTTTTGCGTCGTCAGCGATACATAACAAATATTGTGAAATCTCGGGATGTGAGCTCACAAATTGCCATTCCACTGCTTACACACTATGACGGTCTCTGCAGGTTTCACTACAAAACTCATCGCTTCAGATCCTCTCCTTCCTCAATACCAACCTACGCAAGCTCTGGCAGCTTTATTACAACTTTTCAACATGTCAGCTCCGCAAAACAACCCGCATGCCACCGCATCAGCATCTGTAACCCGCACTTCTCTTCCCACACAGGCGCAGTTCCTGGAACATGGACTTGAGATCTGCACGCCAGTGACCCTTGGCCTCGAGGATACGATATGTTCGATCCGCACCTTTGTACTCACTTCAGACGAGATGATTGTAAAAGCGTGTTCCTTGCAACAATTGCTTCTTTCACGAAGACTGCCTCAAGGCGTGGTTTACATCCACTCATGAACGACGCGGAACTTGTCCCAACGATCAGACACTTTTCTTTCAGCCAGAGCGAGTCGCGTTTCGCAATGACGAGCTAGACCTGTTTGGAGCCGGAAACCTTGTCCAGGAAGCTTACGACGAAGCCGGAAACCTTATCCAGGAAAATTACGACGACACTGTCCAGGAAGATTACGACCACACTGCGCTGGATTTTGGCGCAGTTGTAGCCACTCGTCTCGAGAGTTTACTAGACTCTCTACAAGAGCGTTGGATTATCGAACAAGACTCTCCGGAAGAGCGTTGGAGTGCCGAAAAAGTTATTGAAGCTTGGCACGCTGCTGAAGACGATCTGACGTTACCGCTACTACACTATGACATCCATTCGCTGCGTAACGAATATACAAACACAAGTACTGCAGTGATCGAGCAATGTCAGGGTTTAGCTGATGAAATCGAGGAGCAGTGTACCGAGCTTCGTGATCGATACATCGACAATCTGAAAGCATGGGTGCAAGAGCATGCGATCACTTTCACTCAGCGCATTCAGATACTGAAGGCGTCTAACTTGCTCGGTGCAAGGTTCCTGCCGCGTCTCGAGCGTGAGGTTGAGAAATTGGTCGACGACATCGAAAGCCAGGACACTACAATGCTACGCAACGCATTTCACGACGCTACACGTATAGGAGCGCAACTATCTATCTGGGAGAAAGGAACACAGTCCGACATATGGAGACTGATAGTGTCTCATGTTGAGTAGATCTGCTGCTTTGCAGAGGCGATTGGTTAGCATTGCGCCCATCTAGCGTGCGCGAAGAATCCTGTCGCCCTTACTTTGTGCAGAACACCATTCTATAAGGATAGTTCGAGTTTGAACGAACCGGTTGATAACCGCGAGTCGCTGGTAGACTCTGCTTCATCTGTTGTAATAAATGCCTTTTGAATAAAGCAACATATCCCCATGCCTCCATTTGACCATCTTGTGCACAGTTAACACAAACAATAACGTCCGCTGAGTATTTGGTGGCCGATCAGCTCCGGAGCTCAGAGGTCATTCGCGGAAGTATGTCTCCATGTCAATGTTGAAGCGTGCAGAGCGGCGGGTGACTTTCGTGAAAGTGGCGGCTACGTCGCGGTAGTGGGAATGTTCGATGGCTACCCTGAGATCCATGCCGTTGCACGTTCGGGATGGTCGAATAACCAGCGAATGTAGTAGCCACAATCATCAAGCGCGACATGAGCAACCTCGCCATCCTGACCGAGATGCAGTCGCCAAGTCAGCACATCAGCGCCCTTCTCGTCTTGTTCGATCTTGAGCGTGATGGCGTAGCATTCGAGATCGATATCTCTATATACGGTCTGAAGAGCGCAACGCCCATACTCGTCTTCGACCTCCCCGCAGCATCTCTTGCTTGGAACTAGATCCACTCGACAACTCTTCCCTTCCCATAAAAATGTCCTGTTCTGATCTCAGGCTGAAGTCCCGACTCCTTGTAAGCATAGTCCAGATTCCTACACACGAAGGAGCGGATCCCGCCATCCTCGACAGCGAGCTCGTAGTAACGAACCGCACAGTGCAACTCAGCCATTTCTCCGGTGTTGAGGTCATCGATGTTCACGAAGGCAGCGTCGCAACTGCTGTAGCCCCTGCGGAGCTCGGCTTCGTTGGTGAAAAAACCTTCGAACAACTCGACGTTACTTCGAAGTGCCTTGAGGGCTTGAGAGCGTTTCAATGTTGGATCGCGCGTGAGGATGAGGCAGCTGTATTTGCCGTCGGATACCAGGCTCTCGACGATGGGTAGGCCTTGCGCACCGGTGCCGCCGATGACGAAGATATTTGAGAAAGCTAGAAAAGACCCGCTGTGGGTATGATACAACGGTCTTGGTTGATTCGAGGCACACCATACGGATACAGTTGCGACTTTTGTATTTGAGTGACATCGTGGAAGTCTTGGGTACTGTTTGGCCATTCTGACATGATTAGTGAACCTTTTCCGAAAAGAAAAAAACGCATAGCCGAGGGGTTCGAATGGCAGTCAGTAAACCGTCAATACACACGTCCAACGACCGACTGAGTAATGCAGTGGGTACAGTGCGCCATGGCCTTAGTCTGACAAGTGTGAGCACGTCGTCGGCGGAGTAGAAGGGACTACTCGACGCTGCCCACGAGCCCACGCATCCAAGGCTTGTTGTCATCCCGAATCGAACAGCCATGGTGTGGAGCCCCAGATTCAGAACGAAGCGTTTATATTTTGGCGACGCCGTTGCCTAATGCTGCGGTCTCTGACCGTATGTGACATGGTAGTGAACGTAGGTATGCACACTGGGATCACGAATCTCGCGCTTCGCCAACGCAAGAATAATCTGGAGGTCTTCCGGCCGCCCGCCGAGTACCTGCGTGTATCCACGAAGCATGTACGCTTCAAAGCCACCGTCCGAAATCATTGCCAACTCCAGACGACCGACAGTTCTTAGCCTCTTGGACCGCGCCCACGGTCCCATTGGTAGCTTGTACACCACATCTTGTACGTTGATAAATCCAGCAGCTCGCATCTGCTCTGCCCACATGCGGGGCGCGTCGAGCGGTGCACCCATCTTTTCGGCCATCTCAAAGTATAAACGCCCGGCTTCACGATAACCGCTGTCCAGCGGTAAGGTGTTGTCGTCCGAATGGATATCGGGAATGGTACTGGCTAATTGCACCCACCCACCGGGCTTGAGGTGAGCATAAGCCTGACCTATCAGTCGTGGCCAGTCGCGCACCGCTGTCATGAGGTCGCGACCGTGGACAAAGTCAAAGTGGTTCGGCCGATAAGGCCAATCTTCTTCCACATCATCTATCTCAAATTGGCAATTGGGAGGCACAAAAGGCGGCTACAAGGACATAGAGACGAAGTTAGTTCATGTCTCACATACAGTTTATAGATATTCTGCTTACCTGCGTCGCGGCAATGTCGACGCCGAGTATCTCAGCTTGATACTTGTCGGCCATATCGATCGCCCAGATACCTGTGCCAGTCCCAAGATCCAAGACACGGTTGCTGGGCGTATTGAGCACTTCTTTGTCGACGGGCGCAATGAAGAGCCGGTCGTTGAGCAGGAGTGTATACTTGTGGTGCTGAAGGTCGTTCCTGTCCAGCTCTTTTTCGTCCATAGGCATGCCATACTCGTGCTTGCCGTATGATGGGTACAAACGACCTTCTATCTCGACACCCCGTCGCACTTCAGACAAGATTGAAGACAGAAAAGAAGAGGCGTCCGAGTCCGCGTACCTATGGCATCTATTAGACTATGACTTGCACACAACAACGTCGGTGCAAATTTACCCTTCATCAGTATCAGTGGATGCCTCGTCGGACTCAGCCCCTGCCTGCAGCAGGTCGTGGCCATGGCTACCATGTCCATTTGAGGGGCCCGCATCGACTCCGGAATCGACTACCGAGGCGGCCGAAGAGGCAGGCTCATCCGCACGCGGTAGGGCCTTTTCGTCTTTCTCGGCCATGACGTCTCTTGTCGATAACGTCCAAATGTAGCGCTCCACGGCCTTGGTCTTGTACTACGGTGTCGCAAAAAGCATGTCGCTGCCGGTGCGGGTAAGGTAGCAGGCGTCGTGTCGCGAACTGCTTCTCTTCTCGCCTGCGTTGGCAAGCCACATGGCCCGTGTGCGGCCGCTTTGGGGTGAGATAAAAGGTTCGGCTGCATGATCCCGCGTTCTGCGGACTTTGCTCCGGCGAGAGAGGGGTAGCACAACCCGTCAACCCTGTCACCACATTGTCGGACTCTACAGCCTTCCACCACTGTCAGCAACCATGTCTTCGTCTCCGCCCTCCAAGCACACGCTGTCACTCCTCGGGAATATTGCTGAGCTCAGCGACGGGCTGAAGAATGGCCGCCAAGGCGCAAGAGAAGGATTGCTGGGTGCGTGCGCCAGCCTCATCTCGGAGCTAAGCCATCCATCGGAGACGATGTTGCAGATGCTCTGGGCACAGCCGTCACACCTTTCCATCACCCGTATGGCTGTGGAGGTGGGCTTGTTTCAAGCCATGGAAGACATCCCCGAGACTGGGGCAAAGTCGTCAGACATCGCAGCCAAATGCGGCAACCAGGCAGAGGCAGGGCTCGTAGCAAGGATGCTTCGACATTTGGCAGCCATGAACACTGTCCGCGAGGTCGCTGAAGACACCTTTGCGCCAACTCCACTTGTCAAGGCTTTTGCCGAACCTGCGTACCAAGATGCAATTGTCTTCATCACTGGCGATCATCAACCAGTACTCTCAGCCATGCCTTCGTACTTCCAGCAACACGGTTATAAATCTCCCGACTCTGGCGTTGATGGCCCCTTTCAGCATGCCTACAACTGTAAAGGCAGCCACATGTTCGAGTACTGGCAAAACACCGACCCGGAGATGGGCCGACGGTTCGCAAGCATGATGGATGTGTGGAGCAGAGGGCGACCGCGATGGTTCTTCGAGGACTACTATCCCGTCAAAGAGCGCCTCATCACCGGCACTGAGAAGGACGCACCTTTCTTGGTCGACATTGGTGGCGGCTCAGGGCATGACGTCGAGGGTCTGCGAGCGGCCTTCGAGACCCAGCTGCCAGGCAAGCTGGTGTTGCAAGATCGGCCAGAGATCATTGAGATTGCGAAGGTCGGTCCTGGAGCCGAGGGCATGGCCCACGATTTCATGACTGAACAACCGGTCAAGGGCGCGCGTGCCTACTTTCTCCACTCGATCATCCAAGACTGGAACGACGAAGTGAACTCCCAGATCCTAAGAGCGGTTGTGCCAGCCATGAAGAAGGGATACTCTAAGATCCTGGTGAACGACTTCGTGGTTCCTAACCAAGGCGCCCACTGGGCACAGACGTGTCTTGACTGGGAGTTGATGGCATCCCTTGGAGCGCGGCATCGCACAGAAGCAGAGCATAAGAAGCTGTACGAAGGAGTGGGACTCAAGATCACCGGCATCTGGAGCCACCCACAGAGTCTTGACTCTTTGATCGAGTTGGAGCTTGCATAGTCGTGCGGAGGTTACGGGCTGATGGACCTAGCTCGTGGTATCCAAGCCCTGTTGTCCTACCGTTAGCGACGCAGAGTGATCCTCGTGCATTCGAGCACATGTGGCAGCATAAGTAGACACAGTGCAAATGCAACATCAAAGCTCCGATGTTCTACCAGGATGCGCCTGTTCTTTCCGTTCTGTGGCATCGTCTCACCGGCGCTGGTGACGAGGAGCAAAATGTGCAAGCGCTTACTCAACAGCTCAGAACCCAACAAGTGGTTCTTCGCACGCCACTTTCGACTCTCACCGCCCCAGCGAGAAAGTACGTTGGCGGTGGAAGCATCGGGCCTGAAAATCCTGCGGTGCATTGCGGCTAACAGTGGGTCTCTTGCCGAAGTCACTCCACTCAACGGGCACAGGCGAGGAAACCAGCGCGGCGACGCCACCGACATTCGATCATCACCGTACGTGGTGCGATAAAAACCCGGGACAAATTTGCACGCGTCTTGGTGTAAATTTGAACCTTGTTACAGTGTCATGGCGAAAGCAGGCGAAGATATTTGTATAAGTACGATGTGTTGACGACAGTCTCGAATTGTCACACATCCGCCATCCACACCTTCGAAGCTCATCACCGCAACTCACCACCACATCTACCATCACACATCTCATCACACCGATCCCAGGACAACCATGCCTTGCTTCAAAGGTGAGCTTCCACACGCACGCAATCGAGATCCTTATGCCTAACCTCCTTTTCAGACTCCGTGTCGTCTACTCCCGCCGGCCCATCATCGGCACCAACACCAGCCTCCACAGTTCCGTCCACATCGACACACGAGACACTACATGGTGCGGCGGCCGCATTGAGTTCGCAGGGCCTCGAACTTTGTCCGCATTGCTATCGCGAGATGAAGCACTGCAACGAAAGATTCGAGTTCGCATGAGCATGCTGCGACCTAGAAATACCACTCGACTCAGCCTGCTTGAACGTGTACAATATACCGGCAGTCCCTTACTGCATTTTCTTGTACCCAACGGGTTCATAATAGAGTCATGGAGTTTGGCATCAGCGGGCGTTTGCATATGTGCATGAGGTCTTCCGCGCTGCATTGAGAACGATAGGAATATACCCCACTTTCGACATTGACAACATGACCACGTTGTCTCAATTTTCTGCGCAACATCTGAGGACTCAACTAAAATCTTGAGCTAACACTCAGTGCAATTGTTGAGCTGCAGATCCAGACACACGAGCACCGGAAAGTCATTGCGTCTAAAGAACCAGGTCGCATTGTCGCACCTGGCAATCCTACACCGTCCGGCGATGCATGATCCCGGAGACTCGCCTCCACGACAGTCTATCAAATAGCGTGTCTCTAAGTCTGTCGCATCACCCAGCGCATCGTTCCGCACGTGTCACGAATATCGTTCCTCTTCCTCTTCCTCTTCCGACATTCCGGCGTCACTTTGCTTCTTGGCTTTCTTCCTTACCATTGAACATGCTCATAAACGTTTCATACTCACCGTCGAGTATCTCACCGCACTGTCCGAACTCACTCCCATCGCCCCACGTCCTTTCGAGACCATGAAGTATCTCTGGGCACATGCAGCACTCATGCGCAACATAGGATTGGCAAGTTTCGTGACCGCAACGAGCGTGGTGGAACAACTACTCATCGTGATACGACCTTTTCATGATCGTGCTCGCGAGCGCCACCGGTCGGTGAGAGATCAGGGTGCTGATGCTGACCGGCGCTGTCCAGATTTGTTCGACATGGCGGTCTTTAGTGCCGAACCCGCAAGTCTGGGTAACCGTCAGTGAGTATGGTTATATCGCGAGCAGATCAAACTCAGCTTTATCGAAGGCTTGTGTCCATTTGTCGAGGTCACATCCCAATATATAGATGTGCCGGGCTGGGACCAATCCCTGGAGCCCCACATGCGCGGCTTTGCCATATTACAACCGCAGCATGGCCTCCAACGCCTTGACAAAGGTATCGCAATATTGCTCGCCGGCGAACCCACGAACATTTTCGACGACAACGACGATGATCTACCAGGCCTTGATAGTCACCCTTGGCCTCGCAGGCGCCGCACAAGCCGCTTGTAGCCGAGCAACGCTTCAAGATGCTGTAGGATCATACCTTCAAGCGCAGGCCGGCGGAAAGCCGAGCTTGCTCCTACAGGCGAAGAACATCAGTTACGCGGAAAATGATGTCTCCACCGACATTACGAAGGGTGTCCTCAGCCAAGCAATTACCATCGACCTCAGCCGCAGCATCTTCGATACCACCGAGTGTTCGACATTCACCGAGATCTCCGCTGCGACGAACAGCCACCCATATGTTATTGATACGAGGATGGTCGTCTCTGGCGACAGCATCTCCTCCATCCAATCAGTCGTCGCTGATAGCGGTGATTGGGTGTTCAATGCGACAAGCCACCTCAAGTGGGCGATGCAGGAGAAGTGGGAGCCTATTCCTGAGGGCAAACGAGACAGTCGCGCTGTCATCAAGGCCGCCGGCGATGCGTACCTCGACAGCTGGGCCGATGGCAAGGTCAAAGCACCATTCGGTAAGCACACTCACATCCTCAACACGTCCCAACTCATCTCGCTGCGCAGGTACACCATGCGCCCGCCTCGAAGGTGGCGCGTACACGGGAGAGCGGAATGCGACAAGCAACTCTTGCTTTATGCCCGAGTTCCCCAAGCCGTTCAAGGGCGCTGGGAATCGTCGCTACGTGATCGATGAGGAGATGGGAGCGGTGGGCATCCTGAATGACTTTCCGTTCATCGACGCGACGAGGCCAGATGGCACGCCGTCAACGAACTTCTTGAGGGTAGAGGGAGGCAAGATTCGGTACATTCACGAGACGACCGTGTGTGCGACACGGAACTGCGGAAGGTAGATGCATATATGCAAAGAGTAAGCGTGTGCGAATAGCAAGTCGCGAGAGAAAAGAGTAGTATACGCGAACAGAGAGTGTGGGACCCTGTTTTGAACACGGTAGTATAAGCATTTAGACTTTAATATAATCTACTAGTAAACTAGCTAATAAGTATAAAGCTTACTACTTACTTTCTATTCTTTACTAATATTATCTACTAGTAAGTAGTCTAAACTAGTAAGTAGCCTAAACCTTACTAAGTCTACTACTTAACTTTTATTTTTTACTATAAGAGATTATTTAGTAAGCTAAATAAGTAAGTTAATTAATATAATAAGATACTAAACTAGAGAGCCCTTATATAAGGTACCTATAGAGGTAAAGCTTCTTACTAAGACGCTAGTAGGTACTAGCTACTAGCTCTACGCTAGTAGCTTTAGTAGCTATGTACCTACTAGGAACTGTAATATTTACTACTTATTATTTTCTTTTAGTTTATTAATATTTACTTTATATTTAAGAATATAGATTATATATTTACTTTTAATTCTAATAAGTTATTAGTTACTATTATATAGCTCTTTATATTATAACTAGTTTTTTATAGTTATTATAGTATTAGCTACTATTATTACTATAAGCTTTATTAGCTATAACTACTATTAAAAATAGTACTAGTATAGTTTTTAATACTTCTTTACTATACTTTATAGTATTTTAAATTTAAAAATACTATTTTTATATACTTTTTATTTAGTTATTACTTTAAGTTACTCTTTAAGCTTATAATTATAAGTAGCTAATAGTATATTTTAGTATAGTATAAGCTTAGTACTTTTAACTAGCTATAAGAAACTAGCTTATATTATTATAGAAAGATACTAAAAGAAGTTATATATATTCTTAACTATAATTTAAACTTAAAA
>Ga0210040_10003615_pt1 | contig 20803 bp, 20 predicted proteins | sample CryGeyCG12114_NA_FD_185462 | JGI IMG/M metagenome (GOLD analysis project Ga0210040, IMG submission 185462) | Groundwater microbial communities from aquifer - Crystal Geyser CG19_WC_8/21/14_NA (SPAdes) (version 2) | ecosystem: Environmental > Aquatic > Deep subsurface > Groundwater | place: USA... | reverse complement strand
AACTACATTGTTGTTTCTATCATCTGCGACTGAAAAACTAAAGGTAAATGATGGAAACAATACTGCTTTTTAAATTGTGCAATTTAGGCGTCAAAGTAAGATCCCATTCACAGATAATTCAGCTATTTTCGTTGTACATGGTGTTTTGCTCAAGCAATGCAATCTACTCTGCACTCAAGTCACGTTTACCGTGAGACATTTCGTAGTAAATGAAAGTTATAAAATTGTTTGGGATACAGCCAGCTAGTAATAATATCTACTTCTATGGGGAATGGGTATGACATTTATTGTAAGATTTTTGTGATACATCGTTATCCCTTCAATTGCTGAAAAGTCTATTGCCTTTAGACAAACTGAATGATGATTCCTTCATGTTAAATACATGCCTATTACGCTATCTACAATCATTCATGATAATTAGCCATTGACTGACATGAGTTATAATGACAACTTGTTGACGAGTTAAATTTGATGGACGCATGCTGACAGAAAGTTGTCAGCAACATATCATTGTGATTGTGACTAACTTGTCACACAATGGTTTGTCACTTTATGCGATTTATGAATTTCGACGATAATTATTCGAACCAATAATTCCAGCGATGAAAAAGTTAGTGTTTAGTCAGTTAATAAATGAATCCTGCTTACAATCAGTGTCACAATATTTCCTTTGTGTGAAAAATGTCATGAACTTGACAATTAAAGTTTCATTTTGTTCAATAACATAATTTCCTGATTTAAATTAAAAATCTTATCACCAACCTATCTAAATGAGCTGATTACAATGGCAAGAACGTAATTTATTGGTTTTTTCTGCCATATTTGTTCATCGTTTGTGTCACTTTAGTTGGTTTCTTCAACCAAGAACCATATATACACATTTTATGCTCATAAAAATTGATACCATGATTTCACTCAGCGTTTTTATCGTGCTCGTTTGCTGCTTCGCCAGCAATTCGGTGGAGGCTCAACCCGAACATTTGATCATAGACGCTGGGGAGTTGGGAAAAGTCAGTGGATTACAATTATGGACCTCACAGACACAAAGGCCATTTTTGGTGTTCCACGGAATCCCTTATGCTCATGATACATCTAAACCAAATCGATTCAAGGTATATTTTATATAATATTCATATACGTATACGTACAGTCTCGCTCCGAAAGTAAACAAATATGGCACATTGAACCATGTTTGTTTTGATCGACAGCCTTCTGTTTTACGGGAAGGACCTTTGACTGACGACGGGAGTGTGTTTCCTGCACTCAATGGATGGAACATGTGTCCACAAAACGACGTCCTACGGGGTCGTAGTGAACTCAATGTGGCCGAAGTTTTCAAAGCTGTTAGAGAGTTTGATAATAAAGACTATGAGGCTTACCTTAAGGGCGAGCAAATCACTCCTCAAATCGATGGAACTGAAGGTAAGTCCAATACAGTCGATACAAAAGCTTAGTAGCTTGCTTTGATTGATTACATAAGTAACTGCATAAATTAACTACAAGCAACGTGACAATTGTGCCATCATAAATCATGATATTGCTTTCAATCTAAATTCCTAAGTGAGTAAATACTCCCAGTGTTTCATCTTCCCATTCTATTTTGTATTCCAGATTGCCTTGTTTTAAACATCAACACACCATTGGTAAGATGATCCTTTTGTGTTTGCCCTTGTTATGCACGGTTGTTATGCTGGTCTAGGAAAACCTGTAGTAGAATTGTACAGTTCACATTGTTTTCGTGAGTCGAAATGTATCAGATCATGCAGGGTATCACGAAACAAAGCATATTTACATAGTACATGTGTGAAGCACTTTTTTTACTTGCATTGCAAAAGGCTTCAAAAACAACAATGAATAATTACATTTCCAGGTTCACTTATGCGACAGTTAGTTCGTTAATCCTGTCCAACTGCTAAATTATCAAGCAACTTTAGAGATAAGCTCTCCTCGTACAACCTGTATAGATAAACCTATTGTCCCTTATGCGTGCTCAAGTATGTTTAAGGTAGTGCTAGGCTACTTAAAACTAACTAACTAACAACTACTTTACATCTTACTCACTCAAGCAGCCCAAATGGGTACCCGTGAGCTCATGCATATTCAAATTAAGTGCTAGATAGTACACGAGGATTCCCCCTTTAATAAGTGGGGACTGGGGAAATCAGAGAGGCAATGACCCAAAAAGGCGTCCATTATTTTACATTGTATTTATTTGAATTACGAACAGAGAAACGACTCAACAAAGGATGACAAATATCCTGTTATCTTCTTCGTCCATGGTGGATCATCCGAATATGTGTTTGGCACTCCATTCACAGGAATCCGTCTCCTGGAACACGACGTTGTACTTGTCACGATAAATTATCGACTGGGAATTCTAGGCATGTGTCTACATAATTGAATATTTTTTCTAATTTATTACATCTACATGGATGAATTCTCCAGAGAATAGTTTATTTAGGGCTAATTTCAAACTAACATAAAAACATTTATTTTATAGGAGCGTTGAACTTGGGTATCGATGACGCACCTGGAAATGCTGCCATGTACGATGCTGTCAATGCTCTGAAATGGGTTCAGAAATATATTCATCATTTTGGTGGAGATCCTGATAAAGTGACAATTTATGGCCATAGTGCAGGGTGCGAGTACTATGCATTATAAATTACTAACTGTTTAAGGATTGATAATTTTTTTAATAGTCAAGTAGTAACTGTAACGAGATTTTTTTAATCAGAGGTATGATGGTAACCCATCTTTTGGCAAGTCCAATGGCAAAAGGTTTATTCCATGGGGTCATTGGAGCCAGTGGGAGTGCTTTAAGTTGCTGGGGAACAGCCGCCCATCCTTCAATCAGTTGGCATTTAAGAATCAGCGAAATGTGTGGCTGCTACGATCCTGATTTGGGTTCCGAAATTGATTACCAAGCAATTGCTGATTGTATGCAAGATGTTCCACTTGAAACACTCATTTCAGTGATGGGCAGGCATGGCGTGTGTACTTTTTTACAATTTGAATTTTTCATCTATTGCTTTGCTGTTCTAATCTCTAAACTTCATATTCTACAGAACGAAGAGATGAGGGAAGGAAGGTTAGGTTTTGATGCCAAAGTTCCATCAGTTCAAAGCGAGTCACTCAGTATCGAAAGATTCATGCCGGAACATCCATTTGAAGTTTTTAAGAAGGGACAACAGTCCCCTGTTCCTGTTATGATGGGAGCACTCCGTCATGATGGCTCGTTTGCACTTGAGAGCATGTACAAAAAATATATTAGGCATCATGATTTGGAGAATAATTCTACTTTTTTGAGAAATCAACTTCTTCCAGAATTATTGAGTGCTATGGGTAAGTGAAAAAATCGCCTTGAGAAATACATACTATAGCTGAAAATTGAAGCTTGAGGAGGGTATAAAAATACGGGTTTCTCGATTTTTCAGGATTTGAAGATACATCTGCTGGAGGAATTCATCATGCTCTAGGCCGAACATACTTTGGTGCTGAAGCTATGGCCTCCGGAAACTTTACAAAAATGATTCCCGGACTTGTGGATGTAAGTTTAGTAATCCCATAGACAGGAATTCTGTTGTGTCAAGACATTGTTGTTCTAAACAAATTGGTTTTTCCACAGCTTTTCAGCGTATTTGGGTTCAAAGCTGGTGCATATGGAATTGTTGAGTTCCAGGCTAAAGTTAATCCTCATTCTTATTGTAAGTTTGCTAAACATCCTAGAATTTAGCTTTTTTCAACATGAGGCGACATATTGATGATTCCTTTTTTAGATTACGCTTTCGACTATCGTGGTATTTTCACAGCTTATAATCAAGACCGCGACGAAATTATTCCTGGAGGTAAATATACAAACAAATACTCTTAGTTTACACATTAAAAACCTTTTCAGTTCAGTAAAAAAAACTTAATATTTTTCAGATGTAAATCATGTGGATGACATGTTTTACGCCTTTCAGGCCTACCCATTGATCTTAAAAGAAGAAAGGGAATTCAGCAAACGCTACATTAATTATCTTGTCAATTTCGCTTACTACGGGTAAGTAAATACAATGTACACAATATTCTATCTAAAAAGGCCAAGTCACCAGTACACTACTTATAACACTGACTGTAATATTTTTCCATTCTAGAAACCCCAATGGAGATGAAAACGCGGAAACCGTATTCCCCGCCTATAATGAAGAAACACATAGTTTCATTGTCCTCAACAAGGAAGACTCCGTAGGCTATTTCTGTAGGGACACTTGGATCAACAATGCATTAGAGTTGATGGATGACTACAACTTCATGCCAACAACTATGATGACGCCACCAAGTTCAGGGTAACTCTCGGTAAAAATAAGCGTGACTATAAAAAAATTTCGAAAGTTATTCAGTCCAATTCTAATTTAATGTATTCCCATCATTTTAGTGAGGAGACAACCACTACTGAAAATCCCGATTTGACTACAAGTTCCACAACCACTGAAAATCCTGATTTGACTTCAATTTCCACAACCACTGAAAATCCCGATTTGACTTCAATTTCCACAGCCAATGAAAATCCCGATTTGACTACAATTTCCACAAGCAATGAAAATCCCGATTTGACTACAACTCCGGCTGATGATGCGTCTTCTTTATTTGTTTCAAGTCTTGTATTATTAGCTGCTCAAATACTTAACCAACTGTTGTGAATTGATAAAGGCAAAGGCGATTTGAATACAGTTAAACCACTAAAGTATTTTGCTCTTATTGACTTCTGGTCTGATTTCTTTCATTTCTAGCAATAGCTATAGTGCGCCACCTATTGATACAGCTTTTAAGCTATAGGAGAGTCAAAGTCAAAGCATAAAATCAAAACTTCTGCATTATACTGCTGCAATGCAATGCACGCACGCACGCACAAGCTATAATGTAAAACAAAGGCAGTTTAAGCGGGTTTTTTTTATAGATTTGAATAATGGGCATTTACAAGATTAAGATAATATTAATGGTATTATGGTTGAAAAGAGTCATGTTTGAAAGTTTGATCCTTTTGTGATTTGTTTTGAGGTTTTAGGATTTGATTTAGCTTTAGTTCCATTTCGGGTTGAACATCGTTTCTGTTTGTGTTGTTTGTCATTTTTATGGAGCAGTGGCAGAAAGTTTGAGCTTGTGGTTTAGTTTTTAGATGTATGTTGGATGTTGGACGGGACTGATATTCAGCTGCATCGGAGAAAAAATTGAACCAGTGGAACAGAACTGTCAGAAAAGATGATGAATGGGTGGACCAAAATGTCAACTTTAATACGCGTTTTGATATATGGGGTCAGTTTTTTTACAAGTCCTAGCTTTGTTGCAGGACTGAAACCCTGTCCAGCAATGAAATCTGAAGTTGAATGGTGAGACTTGTTTTAAGATACTTTTAATGCAACCGACTTGTTTGGTATAGTTATTGAACGTTTTCACGTAAACGTAAATATGTTTAAAAAATTCAAATTTTGCATGCATTTAGTTTTGGTTTGAATTATTTATGACATGCGTAATGTTTAAGTAGATTAAAATATGTGAATGCCTAGGTTGCCGAACAATATTGAGTTGAAGTCCAAAAAAATCTATGATATTTTCAATCCAAATCATTTTATTGAAAATAATGAAAGGAACACTAGTTCTAATTATACCTTGTGGGATGAAGCTGATGTTTATCTAATAGAATGGCCAGGTTCGAAACGAATTAGCAGCGTGCATGTCGAAGTTTTTATTCATTCATACCAAATATACAATTAGCTGTACAGTACCTTACTAGTATTACGATACGAATACTGTATTTTCATTGTATTTAGGAAATATTACTGAATATGATCCCAAATGGCCTCTCGTAAGTACATTTTATCGATATATATCTGGATTGCATTTTCCCTTGTGCTCACCATAAAGATCTCATCTTTTTGGAACGTGATTTATTTCCATAGCTCAAGTGGAAACATCCTAGAGCCAAATTTGTGGAAAGTCGATGTGCGCGAGATTTCCTTGGTGTGACCATGAGCGCCTATGCTTAGTCAGTATTATTAACCATTTAACCAACCCGAATTCTTTTAACTATGATTTTAAAATTCTCATCTTGTGATAATCATATTTCTGTCTAGTAAATATTTGCACCTAACTTGGGGCCCATACCGATTGGAAACTTCTTATTGTCCACCACTGCGCATACCACATTACATTTTGAGTCAACTGCTACCAAAAGGAGTGAAACCCCCGTTTGAAGTAGAAATAGAAATAGCTGATTTTGGTTTTGTTTTTGATGCACTGCTTGTAGTAACTTCATCAGGGAGTGTAATTCGAGTCTCAGGCTTAGAAATGGCGTGGGCAGTTGAAGGTGGATCAGAGTCTAAACAGAAGCTAGTGTATGATGTCTCTAAAGGTTTGGTGGGCATGCCGTCTTCAAAATCACAAACAAACTAATACAAATACAAATTGAAAATGTAGCAATTTATTGCATTGGACGTGAGCAGAAAGCTCTCTATATGTCACTGAAGTCGTAAATTAGCAGCTGAGCTTTTGTTTTACAGTCCAATAGTGTACACTGTGTACGTACTTACGGACACCTTACATAATGTGAACTTGTCTTTCGCTGCTGCAGGTCTCCGCTATCCAGTCAGCAAAATCATTACTCAAAGCTGTTGTTCCCAATTTGACACTTGCCCATTTGGTGACACCGTATTGGCCTACATGGAAGCATCTAACCAATTTACGTAAGATGTAAAGCATTTGATGATTTATTTACATTTTGTGCGTTTGTGAAATATGAGCGAATGCCTCAGCAGCAAACGAATACGGATGAAGCATATTTACTTTAGAATGCATCGCTACTTTGCTATACCACTGCCACTATTTGTTTCACTTCAGTGCTTTCCCTTACTGAAAGTTAGCATTGGTACCTTGACACATCATATTTCAATGTCAATATGATACGGAATGTGTAACGATCAGATTTGTACTCCACTCTAGTAGTGCTTCCGTGAAAGCAAAGTCGTGATTGTTGATTCTGTTTGCTTGACATTTTATATCTTGTGCAGATTATTTGTGTCATATGACGGAGGAAAAGAGTTCAACTTTTTGATACCGGCTCAAACTAGTGTATCTTCCATTATGCATGCTGCGCTTATTTTTCCTACTGAAAGGGAGCTTCTGGTTTTGCATGGGTCGGAGAAACAGGTGAAAAGAATAAAATAATACTTTCCAATTCCATAAATTTTGTGTGGTTTTCATAGCCATAGTTCGCTAGAAAACTGTAAATCTGACTGCTTAGGCGGTATTGGAAGTTTTTCGTTTGGAAGACAAAGCTAGAAACATCAGGTCCATTGGTTTTAAATCTCGTTTGACCAAAGTGGAAGGAAAATTGCATTTGACTCAAGTAGATGAAGAGAGCTCCATTTTGATTTGGGACCAGTGCAGACTGTGGTATTCGTTTGACGGGGGTAAAATGCGACACAAATCTAATTTTTTAGTTTTTAAGAACATTTTCAACTGGACTTTTGCATTTCCAGGAAGAAATATTACAGAAGCCGTATTTTATTTGCACAAAGAACTTCATGGTGAGAATACAGCGAAACATTTGATAAAAGGGGAACATTGCCACTTTGGAGTCAAAGCGTCAGTTGCAATAGGTGGCGATAATCCATCCATTATAATATTAATATGAGCGCGTGACGGAAGACCAACTCTAAGCAATACAATTCCATAAACATTAATTTTCAGGTGAAACAAGTAAGATAGCAATTTTGGATGAAAATAACATATATTTTCAAGGGATAGACAGCACAGAAAAAAGGCTTCAGCTCATTGCCATGAAAGTAGACCTGAGTGGAATAGAAATGTCTAAACGACTTTCTATAATAGCTCGTTTTGATCGGGATCAGAGGCCAAGTAATAAACGTATTACTTATCATGTATTACTTATTATTTTCATTTATAGTCACTAAACAAACAGCTTTTTTGAACATTATTCAGACATTATTTTAAGCTGTTAAGTAACTATAGGGGCCTTGGTATTTCCTAAACATTATTACATAATGCTCCGGATGCAGTAGATTGACTGCAATAAAAGAAATCTGAACATGTTCTATGAGCCGTTAAATTTTTTTACGGCAAAAATTAATGATTCTATTCTTTAGAACTACTGTATCCTCCACGATACCTTACAATCCCACATGCAAAAATCTTTGGAAAGACATATGAACGACGTGCTGCAATGAAATTGCTTTCCAAAACAGTTTTTCCTACCAAATACATGGCTCCTTTCTTCACAGAAAATGCGTATCTTCCTAAAAATGCGGTCCATTTAGCTTTAAAAGAATGCATTGTGAGTGCGTTTGAGTCGAGTTATTACATTACAGCTAATTTGTCGAATGATCGTCAAACATGTTTGTTCACTGATTTTAGACATCTAGCCTGCATATTAATGGGTCTATCACAATGAGAAGGAAAGAATATACTTTAGGAAATAAAGATGTACTAGATTTCAAAATCGATTTCAAGTCTACAAGGAATTGTACGACTCAATTAAACCATGCCGTGAAAGGGAACTCAAAACTACTAAAAGTGCGGATAGTCCTGGACTCTATTAATCAGCTCTCTACAGACACGGACACACCCAACTATTTACTAGTCTATGTAACTAACTAGAAAACTTAACAAATCACGATTTGCAGTGCAAATGAATTATGTGTGTGAGTGAACAAATAATTTATTTCTTTTGTTTCATAACTTTAGAATGTCACGGTACAGGCAGCAAGTGCAATCATTAAGAATAAGGCACTATTCATAAACTTTTACACTAGAAAACAACTTCGTTGCACGTTTCAGCCACAAGTGAAGGTGTGGATAATTCTCAGCCATCACCAACGATTACACGATTATCAATTAAACAGGTTAGTTAGTTAATATTTTTAAATAAGTATACCCATTAAATTAAGATATACTCATTAAATTGTTTCATTTACTCATCCACAGAGAAAGTATAGATCCTCACAGTTCAAAGATGATTGCAAAAGAGAATTCAGAATTTGGAAAAATTATGAAATTTAAAGGCTGTGGAGCTGAAATACCGCACCGAAGCTTATCGTCAACTATAAAAGGAGCTTATTCTTAACTAAAATTATTTCTGTTTCTTATATCATGCTGAGATTTGGCAAAATGACAAAACCTAATTAATCGCTTACCTACAAGCTAATTAAACATCTTAAATAGTTACTAACGAAAACAGTAGGGAAAAACCTATAGTAATTATTCAGTCTAGCAGTTAAAAATAAATTCAAGCTTTCACCTTTGTATCAGTCAGGGAGTACAGTGATTCATTTCCATAAATTTGGTAAATTTTTGTTTAGCTTCTTCAGCCACCTTTTCTTTGGATTGGTTTGCGTCTATAACAATGACTTTGATCTCTCTCTTCTCATTCATTTGCACTGTTTTACGCACCAGCCAGTCTTCATAAGCTTCGTGCAAATTCGACAAGTATTCTAACGGAACAGAATCTTCTTCATGTCGACCTCGATTCTGCATTCTACTGAAGGCAACTTCGGGCGATGTTTTTAAGTAAATCAGCAAATCAAACGATAAGTCTAAGCGCTCATCGAGCCATTCATGCCATGCTGACAATACTGAGAATTCGGCAGGATGTAAGTTTCCATCTTTTTGTGCAAGCTCGTTAAAACAGAATCTGAAATGAAAAACAAATAATTTAATAAAATCGAGTAGCCATAAAAACGCAGGTCATGTACTACTACGAACCAAACCCAACCTATTGTTTTGCAGAGAGCGTTCCAGTATGCTTATTTTTCCAAAGTAGCCATTCTCAAGGGTTGTGTTACTTTTCACTTTTCTCAAATCCATCAATCGGGTAAGTTGCACATAGTGCTGGAAAATGAAATTGTTTCGCTTAGGATCTTGGTAAAATAGGTCCAAAAGATTGTGACCTTTCATGTTGCACCATTTTTCCAAGGGCTCGGGTACAGACTCAACTTGATAATTTAACTGAGGGATGAAATCAGACAAATGTGAAACCAGAGTAGACTTTCCAGATGATATGTTCCCATCAATCGAGATCACCAGCTGTCTTTTATTCCTAGTCTGATTACTGGGACTACCCATATTGTCGGTATCCAAATGCTGAACTTTTGGTTGAATTTTTTTATTACTACTTCGGCTAGGAAAGACAAATGGATATCTTGCGTGAATCTTCAAATCTGATAGAAAACAGTAAAAAAATGTTTATTAAAAGATATAGATGATGATATTTTGAAAAAGTTGTAAATATATTTTTTAAATCCATCTTTACTTACTTAAAAATCTGGAATCCACTAGGTTCGAAAAAATGTAACTCCAACGCATGGAATTTAGTTTCGATAGTGTCATCCAACCAGATTATGTTTTGAGTTTTGATTCATGAAAAATTAATTTCTACTGTAACTTTCTACAACAATTACAACACAATTGTTTTCAGATGCAGCTGAGAATTCGCTCCTTTGTTGAGTTCGCGCTTGAAACACTGCAATAGATTTACCCAATGGTCTCTATAGTCCTCTATTGCTATTGCTTCATTTAGGCATTTCTTTGAGAAGAATAAAAATTGTAAAAAATTAAAGCATTGAAAGCAGTTTTGTGGAAAACATAATAACACTTCATGACATTTATATTAGAAAAATGAAACTGGAACTAGATTAATGATCAAAGCATTGTTTAATATTTATAGATGCGCAACAAAAAATGCTCCGCTCTGCAAGTAAGCAATTTTTCTGAAATCATTGTCCATTTTAATTTTGCGTGCAGCATAGAGAACTCTGAGAACTGTACCACATTACATGATCCAGAATTTCACTTCATGTTTTTTAAAAACAATTTCTTTCAAGCTGATAACTTTATGATCGTATGCTAAAAATCAGACGAGAAATGCGAATTACATTATGCATTTAACATTTGCAATTACTTAACGTTTAGTTGGATACATGGTTAGCTTGAGTCGATAATTGTTCTAAAAAATTGCGAAGGTAAACTGCATATTGCAGATGCAGACTAATGATGACCACTATACGACCTGTGAAAAAACCGCTCTTATTGGATTTTTTCTTGCTATAATCATGGCAGTCTTCGCAATTGTGCATAAACGTATTTAGCAAAACATGCATAAACCAATAAGTAAGCTAAATGCGTCGTTTTATACTTTTATATGCTGTCTATGAATTAATTAAAACTAATGAATATTGCATCTAACATAATATGGAAAAAACTAACATGTCCATGTCCATTCCTTCTCACATCCTATTGGCTATAAGATAGAATTCAAGGCGCATACAGGTGTATTGCATCTCTCTATTGATTTTTTGTACAAACTACAGCGGGAACTTAGCATAGTCAGCTTAAGATATTTTTTGTGGTCCATCGTCCATTAAAGTATTTAGGGCCAGGGCGATTGTAAAATTATTTCTCTGCATCTCAAGTTACAAAAAGTCCGTAGCAAATCAAATACATCGATGAAAGCGCAGATTGACGATCTTCTGATTTTTGAATAATTTAATAAACGTCTTCAGCTTTTACTGGCGACGTTGAAGCACTACGTTTGTATCTAGATGACTTTTTAGCCTTTGTAGCTTCCCTATAGGCTAGCCAGGGAAAAAAGTTTTCTTGGTTCCTGTAATTCAACTCAACCACATCAAAATTAATAAAACCTATACATGAATTAAGTCTGATGAAGTACATTTAGAAACAAATGTATTTCCGCTTTATCATTTAACAATCGACTCAGCTATCAACATGGGAATTTTAGGTAAGACAACAAACCCATGCAATTTGTGTTACCATTTTTCTTAAAGTTGAATGCATGTAGAAGTTTAATTTTGTATGTGCAATGCACCTATGCATGTTACTGTGTTTCAATAATTTTGTTGTTCACATTCCAGGCCCACCGTTGTTTTTTAGCATCCTCAGCCTACTATTGTTTACTAAAACTACTTATACAAGTGCAAATAAAGTTTCTGATTCATCTGATCACAACGACCGCATTTCCTCTTTGGAAAATAGAATCAAGCAATTAGAATCCAGAGGTTCTAAAAAATATCCAGATGTGAAGTTTCTTTCGGAAAGAGATAGGAAACGAATTCTGGTAATTCGGAACTTGATGAACATGCTTTTTTGGAACCTTACGCAAAATTGTACGACTATGTACTATTCCCTTATTAGATTACAGGAGGAGCAGGATTCGTAGGATCTCATTTGGTAGACCGACTAATGCTCCAAGGCCATGAAGTCAGTGTAGCGGACAATTTTTTTACAGGAAGAAAACGAAACGTGGAGCAATGGATAGGCCATGAAAATTTTGAATTATTGAACCATGATATTGTCAACCCATTGCATATTGAAGTGGACCAAATTTATCATTTAGCAAGTCCTGCTTCACCTCCGCACTATATGTTTAATCCTGTGAAGACGATTAAAACCAATACAGTTGGTACTATCAACATGTTAGGTAGGTATACCAGTGTATAGTAGTGTACACTGATGTTTTCCATTTTACCTTTAAATGATAGCTAGAGAATATTTGTAGTTTTAACACTGAACCTTCCAACGATACAGGATTAGGTAAACGAGTCCAAGCAAAAGTATTGATAGCCAGCACTTCAGAAGTGTATGGAGATCCCGAAGTCCATCCCCAGCCGGAAACATATTGGGGTCACGTAAATCCTATAGGACCTAGAGCATGTTATGATGAAGGGAAGCGTGTGGCTGAAGCTCTTAGTTATGCCTATCACAAGCAAGAAAATGTAGATGTCCGGGTTGCCAGAATTTTTAATACTTATGGACCCAGAATGCATATGAATGATGGCCGTGTTGTCTCTAATTTCATTTTGCAATCATTGCAGAATCAGACTATAACTGTAAGATAAGACTATCTTATAAATAATGCAACCTTATAGTTTAGATTGAAATTTTATTGCACTGTTTGCAGATTTACGGAAATGGGAAACAAACAAGATCGTTTCAATATGTATCGGATCTGGTAGATGGATTGATTGCTTTAATGAATTCCAACTACACACAACCTATTAATTTGGGTAACCCAGTGGAACATACGATTGAAGGTGCTTATAATAGTTCATTTGCTTTGTGCTTACAGTGTGCTACGGTTTTTATAATAAATTTATATTTTTTAAATTTAGAATTTGCGGTCATGATAAGGGATTTAGTTGGAAACACAAATAGCGAAATCCAAAGGGTTGATCCAATGGAAGATGATCCCAAAAAACGCCGTCCAGATATATCTCGTGCTCAAAAAGTATTAAAGTGGAATCCAGTTGTTCCTTTAGATGTAGGGCTATTAAAAACCATCGAATACTTTCGAAAAGAGTTGCAGAGATCAAGCCATTATGAGCGCAACTTATTTGGCCCTTTAAAGTATTCGGAGAATACTATGATCAAGACAGAGTTATGAGGATTGATTGATTCGTTACTGTTCCTGTGAATTTTGACTCTTTCAACATGATATTGTCAAACCGCATGTAAATAACATACATGAACCGCATGAATAAAACCAAGTTTCGTATACTTGCAAACCCAAAACTTGTGCATTTAGTTTGTACACATTTTATTCCAACTTAATATGATTCAACACAGTACAAGCATGTAAACCAAATACATCATCACTGCATGAATAACTCGCCAGTAAGTCAAAAATAAACATAATAATTTATTTTATTTTTTCCAAGTTTATTTGACGAGAGAACTTTACAAGCAGGCCGTGAAAACTGAAATGATAAAAGAAAATCTCAATTTCAGAATTGTTTTTCCAAAAACGAAAGTCAAAAACATGACTCTCAAACTCGTTCCACTCCATAAAATGAAACTTACCGAAAACACTATTCTATAAATCTTCCAGAGTATCATATGCAGACCCATCCATCCTGCCCAAAACCGTAGGCTCATCTTTAGAAAAAGTGCTGGATCGTCCAATCTCTGCCAAAGTCCTAACTCTTGGTTCTCCCATATCAGTCTCAATCGTAGATCGTGACATAGAGCCACTATTCCCACTCTTAAATGGGCTTCCCACTCTGAGTCCGTCGTCATCCGAAATATTATTACTGTCATCCATTAAGTCTATATGCTGTCGCCTAATATAACTCCCCTTAACTACTTTAGTAGCAGTAGTAGCATTGGCATTCTCTCTGTAGCTATTCTTTGCAGAATTTACTTCCCTCTTTGCATTTATAGTAGATCTATTGCCCGAAGTAGTATTGCTCCTGGCTGTAATCGTAGTAGTAGTACTAACAGTAGAATTATTACTACTCGCACAGTTTTGTTGACCGCCACTACTATTCTTCCTACTGTGTCCAGAAGGATTATTTCTCACCCTGGCACTAGGGGGACTAGGTTTTTCTACATTAGAAAAAGAACTACGACCCGACATGCTGGGATTGCTTGCATTGGAATTCCTACGTTCCCCACTTTTCTGTGTTGCATTTCCATCTTTATTCAATCCACAGGATACCTTAGAAGTAACTCCACTTGGTTTCACAGTACATTTCAGTAAAGGTTTCGATACGGCTGCCGCCCGAGCCGAGTTTGACATGAAAACTTTATTAGGAGTCTTTTTCACATCTTCTACTGGCTCAGAGAGACTGGTTTTGGCAGATCGAATCCGATATTTCGGTGCAGAAGTTGCCCTTTGATGTTGACCGAGTATTGGGGATGGTTTTGATGGTGTCACAGGTGTCAAAGGTTTCACAGGAGTTCGAACCGCTGATGCCGAGTTTGAGGAGGCGTTTCTGGATGCAACTGTAGATCCAGTAAAAGAGCGTTCTTTTTGCTCCAGAGGAAGAGATTTCTTGTTCCGATTGGGTCTAGTCACAGTATTTGAGTTTACTTGGATCGGTGCAGTAGTATTAGAGGATATTTCAGGGCTTTCACTGTTTAATAATCTCATATTAGTACGGGTAGTTTGTTTAGTTGTAGGAGATTTCACTGGTTTCACTACAGTGATCTCTTTTGTCAGTTCCTCTAATTCTAATTTGTGTGATTTTTGCTGTGATTGAACTTGCATTGGTCGGACTGAAGCAACTTTTGTAGGTGCAACGGTTGTAGTATTGTGATGATGCAATTGTTGTTGACTATCGCGTGTCTCTTTGTTACTATGCGCACGCGCAGATCGGGAGCTGTTGGATTCTACTGGTTTAGGCGCATTTTTTCCAGTGACTTTAGGCTTCACTTTGGCATTGGTTTTATCGTAGCCAACAAAGGATGTGGCACAGATTTTCTTACGCACTTTCTGGTCCAATGCTTCCCAGTTTTTCGAAAGTACAGCTTTTGAAGCATTGCCCAAAAGGAATTTTTCGATTTCGTATTTCAAGGATTTGAGAAAGTCGACAAATAACTGAAAAAAAGACATGACGCCACCATCTTTTCAATTTATCATTTTTTTAATGATTGTAGATAGTTAGTGAGTGTTTACCGTGGACCATTCTACTTCATCTATTGTTTCAGTTCCCAACTCAATTAGCCTGGATATGGCGGCATGGGACAAGCATGCCTCATCAGGTTTTAACAAAGTCAATGCTTTCATAAATGTTTCTTCAATGCGTGGAATATTCCATGTTTGACCTTTTCCAAATAACAGGAACCTGAAAATAAGTAGTGCAAGATCATTAAACACCAATTCGTTCATCTGACCTACAAAAATACATTCTAACTTCCAAGTTGATCTAAAGTTACTTTTTATTTTGGAGGACTTGTGATAAATTTTCTCCAATGAATCGTACACATCCTTCAGCTAGTTGATGAACAATTTCAAAAATGGGTACAGTCCAACGTACAGAAGGCATAGTAGTAAGCAATTGATCACAACCAAGAGTATGATCCAAAATATTCTCAACAGACTAAAAAAACACCAAAAAAATGTAAAATATCAGTTACAAAACTTTCACGGCGTTGCAAAATTTCGAGCTAATATTTCAAATACCAAGTTACCAAGTGACTGATGCTATAATTTAAGCACTTTTCAATATGCTCTTCTCCCAATGTAGCAAATGCTTTGCATGGCCAAATCCTTACAAAATGTCTGCAAGTCCATTTTGTCATTTTCCTGTGTAGCTCATCCATTCCGTAAGTTACAGCGATGGGGAAACATTCCAGTACTCCCGTGATGCAGCCAGTACAAGGCTTTAATGAAAGAAATACACCTCTTAGCGAAAATACATTTTCTACCAGGTAATTTTCTAAATTACTTTCTCCTTTCTCACCCTGTGAAAGTTGTGACAAAACTTTGTGCGAATTGTTTGACTAATATTCTCTCTCAGACCTTCCAGTCCCAGAAGGTCAGTCAAAGTTGCCAACTCAATCAAATCGATCGTATCTGGAATCTCATTTGTACCACTGTAGATGTGATACATGGTAAACTGAACGACATTGTAGGAAAACCTATTCAACAATAATGCATTTATTTCTCAGCAAAACTAATTAAATAGTGATCAAATCACTAACCAACTACTAACTTTATTGAGCTGAGCAACATTGATCGCATGTGTAAACAACATAAATACTTATCTCACTTTTTAAATTACATATGTACATACCCATCAAGTTTGATATTATTCCCAGCCTGCTCCACCCAATGTCCACTCAATATGGCTGCAAAATATTGGGATCTTGATGCCAAAATGCATTTATGAGCTTTCACCACCCGTCCACTTACTAATATGTTCACATCCGTGTTAATCTCTTCTTGAAACATTCGTAGCAAGTCATTTCCAAGTTTCAGGCATCTTGTGCTCTGGCATGACTCCGATTCTATCATAACAATCATTGAGTCAAACTTCCAATTAGATTCAATTCACAAATTTACTAAAACCTATTCAAAATCTGTGAACTATTGTATCTTAAATGAGCATTCTTCACCTCGTCTATTCTGCACAATATCGAGTAAGACATAAGCTTTTGATAAAACAACGCCTGCATGCTTCCATATTATCTTTGTTTACATTAAACCCATAACTCATTTCTAACTACAAACTTACCAAGTAGTACCGAAGCATCCATTGAGCCAAGAATGCTGCTACAATACGAGTTGTCAAGTACATTAGCCACATGCAAACTTGATCTGTTACTTGCAACATCCAAGATGCCTTTACTCGCCACACTACTGCTATCACTGCGGGCCATTTGGTCTCCGTCTCCGTCACTGGCTATACTGCTCGTTTTTAAAGCACTACTATAGCGATCTTTGCTAGTATTTTTCCTCATAGCGTTCTGTTCATCTTTTGCCATCTGACGAGCAGCTTTGACTTCCATTTGAGCACACTTCCGTGCATTATCGGCAGCCATTTTGTGTCGAGACAAAGGACTAGGGAATCTGTGTGCGTATTCTGCATTGCTGCTAGTATTTTCCTCGGAAGCAGGATTCGTCAACACATTTTTAACGCTTTTATGTACCGGCAACCGACTAGGTTTTCTTGCACCGGTAGTATAACTACTGCTACTACTGCCTAAACTTGTGCTCATAACTTTACTAGTGGACTCGGTGTCTGCCGATTTCTCATCTTCTAAGTCAACAAACATGGAGAAAATTTTCTTTTCAGGAGTAGCTGACCGGTTTTTTACAGTTTCGTCATCCTCTTGTAGTTCATTGATGTCGACAAAAAATGCTAACGAATTGTGATTACTACTACTAGTGCTTTGAGTAGATTTCGACATGGCAGCTACCGAAGACGCATCCATGGATAATGAATTCAAGTCGACGACCCAAGCTTCCGGAGGTCTTTCAGAGAATATCCCACTTTGAGTTGATTCGGTCATTATGGCAGAGTTTGTTATTGCATCGGCTGTGCGATAATTCCCTAGAATCATTGGGTTATTTACGGTTCCATAAGTCAAAGGTTTGTCAAAAGCTTTCACAGATGGGGTGGTCACTCTATCACTGGAAGAATCGAAATCATCCATGTTGCTACTTGTTATAGTCCGATCATCATGTAAGTCTTCCAATGAGTCAGCAATCATTAGCGATTCTTCCAAATCGGATTTATCACTGGAGGCTTTGGCTGGAGCTAGGAATTCAATCGGCCCATCTTCAGAATCCTCATCTAGACTCAAAGTTGTCTGGATTATGTCAGGATAACTTTTAGAAATGGGTACTTTCGGTTTCACCGTAGCTGTTTTAACCAAACTTGACATTTCGTCCGAATTTTGACTCTCTACTGGCAAATTTTCATTTTCCAGCGCTACGAAGTTGTTGGATGGAAGACTGGAACTACTACAGGGCTCTTCCTCGGGTTCATCCAATGCGGCGGCGTTAATAAAACAGACAGGTTCTTCTTCAGTAGCAGCAGTCTTCTTAGTTTCCAACATGGCTTCTTTGTCTTGATCTTCCATCATCTTTTCACTTTGGCCCGCTAAATTATCGTGTCCGACGTCGTTCACCGGATTCCCATTGTCATCAAAAGACATTTCCGTTTACATTTGGCTAGTTGGCGTGTTAAAACTACACTAGAATTGACAATGCAATGCACACAGGAATTGTCCCGTTTCACAAGTTTGCTAAATCACAATGCTCAAGCATATGACTGACAGTAAATGAAGCAGTGACTAACTTCCCATTTCTTGCAGGTTAGTTTATGCAATTACAGTGGTTCGCACTTGTATATTTTTCTGGACACTTTCACCGGAGTAAACACTTTTATCAAGTTCTCCATTGGTATTTTGCGTGAGAAATCTTTAGGAATGAATCACCAACTTGTTCTTGGTCTCTATCCGGAGGAAGCAACGAGTTACCCACAGCGATTCATTCCCCCTTGTCGAGAAAATATCGATTCATGCTCAACCGAAAATTCGGGTACAAAGCAATCATACTACAGAAAAGATATGCACATAGTAGTAGTAGTCAGTAAAACTGTAGTGGTGACTGGTGACGCCAGAGTGAAAACGGGTACAGTTCTCCAAATTGTAGTAAGGTACGGGATTCTAGCTACAACTAACAGTTGGAGAAAGGCTCGTTCGTGTAGCTGAGCTAACAGAAAAGGAAATGGAAAATGTCATCCCAACAAACTATATGCATGTAAAGATGTGCGCTTTCACATAATAAGGATGCGGAGTAGAGAAAGCCATGCGCATTTTTTCTTGTAAACGCTCCAAGTAGAGATACTGGATTACCGTGATTAGTTGGTTAGCAATGAATATAGCTGAGTAGCAAAGTATGAGAATAAAATGCAGAGAAGACAGCATAGATTTTATATACTAAGCAAATCACTTTGAAATATTTTTTATTTGTCAAACCTCCATGTTCGATAACAAATTCGCAGTCTTTCTGTCAAGAAAAAAAAGACTTGAGACGTAAGAATATTCGCATGCAAATAGAATGCAACGCCATGTTTATTGCATCTCTCATATTTATTATGTACACGAACGAGTGAAACGTTAATTATTTGCGTGCAGTGCCATGAGACTGAATTTAATAAAAGGAATCACGGACATATATTTAACAAAGACGTAGTTATTATCATTATTATTACGCGCGCAATCATAAACGAATTTTAAAATTACATCAATAACGAATAATTAATTGATTATTATGCATCAAGCAAGTTATCACTTTGAGAAAGAAGTAGCAATCGGTCGCTTCGGAATGATTTTCCTCCATAAAATTCCTTCTTTCTAAACTAATACTATGAAATCAAGTTTACTTTCACGATTTGAGAGTACACGAAATATTTTTCTTCACAAACTAACACTAATATGCGTTGTCGAATCAAATTTTCGCCCAGACGAATACATATAAGTGGTGAACACTTTACCAATACACATTAAAAGTTTCAGTCTGCAAAAACCTTTTATAAATGACAACTAGTAACTAGAGTGGCAGGCTATCTCTTGTAAGACACAGCCACACAAAACTATTTCAATAAGTCAGTCTGTCATGCGTGTCAATGTGTGCCAGCTGTTTGTCCGAGAGAATGACGTCTTAATAATTAACAGTAACAAACAGGATTGACAAAAAGTAACAATTTAAGAGTAAGCAAATTCGACACCATAATGCACAAAAATTGTAATCAACATTTCAAACTGACAACATTAATCACCTGTTGTACATTCTGTGCGATGAGACCAGTAGTAATAGCAATGACAATCCTAGATACAGAACTTACAAGAGGTAAAGTGAATAGACAAAAGTATACCTAATTTTCCGTTACAACCATAGGCGTAGGAAAAATATATCGATCGTTTCAGTAAAATTTTAAAGTATCTTTCTTGGACTCACACCAACACCAGAGTCATTTGGTGTACTGGACTTTGTAGGTGATTCCTCGGACACTTTCCCCACTAACGTAGTAGTTGTCTCACTCATTTCATGCAAGTTTTCATTACTGGACGGAGGAGAGTTAGGAGGAGCGTCTAAACAAGTCTCTTCTCCCTTTTCAACATTATCTGTCGACTCATAGGGCTGGTCTGGCACTTCCGCGTCTTTCTCACCTGCGATTACAGGCTCTGCCAGGTAATTACTTATAATGGTTCGATCGCGTTTGTCCATAAAGAAATTCAAACATAATTTTGCGGAATTACCAGGTTCTTCCCCTTCACTTGAAATTTGGTCTTCTTCTTGCTCACTCTACAATAATAAAAAAGTCATACTTGAGATCCCATTCAAGTATAAATAAATAACATGTGACAAATTAAGAATTAAAAAATACAGAATTAAATAAAGAAGAAAAAAGTACCTGTTCTGGATCAATCCGTAATTTTACGGCACGGTCCAACGTGTTCTTTGCAGAGAGTGATCGTTCCAAGAAAAATGAGCCAT
>Ga0210040_10003614_pt1 | contig 20804 bp, 11 predicted proteins | sample CryGeyCG12114_NA_FD_185462 | JGI IMG/M metagenome (GOLD analysis project Ga0210040, IMG submission 185462) | Groundwater microbial communities from aquifer - Crystal Geyser CG19_WC_8/21/14_NA (SPAdes) (version 2) | ecosystem: Environmental > Aquatic > Deep subsurface > Groundwater | place: USA... | reverse complement strand
CTGCCGGTCGATCGGCTGGTCGCCTATTACGGCGCCAACAACGACGGCGTGCACCTGCCCTTCAACTTCCAGCTGATCCAGGCGCCGTGGCGGGCCGAGGTCATCGGCGATCTCATCGAGGAGTACGAGGCTTCGCTGCCCCAGGGCGGCTGGCCCAACTGGGTGCTGTCCAACCACGATCAGCCCCGCATCGCAGCCCGCGTGGGCGAGGCGCAGGCCCGCATCGCGGCCATGCTGCTGCTGACGCTGCGCGGCACCCCCACACTCTATTACGGCGACGAGATCGGCATTGCCGACGTGCATGTGCCCGCCGATCGCGTCCAGGATCCGCAGGCCCGGAACGAGCCCGATGCCAGCTTCAACCGGGACCGGGCGCGCACTCCCATGCAGTGGTCGCAAGAGCCGTTCGCCGGCTTCAGCGATGCCGAGCCGTGGCTGCCGCTGACCGACGATCACGCAACGCGCAACGTGGCCTGCCAGCACGACGATCCCGCCTCGATGCTGGCGCTGCACCGGGCGCTGCTCTCCCTGCGGCAGGACGTGTCGGACCTGCGCGCTGGCGATTTCGGCCTGATCCGGTCCGCGCCCACGCTGCTGGCGTTCCGGCGCGGAGAGGGCGTCGCGGTCGTGCTCAACCTGTCGGACGCACCCGTGGCGCTGTCCTTGCCGGAGCCCTTCGCCTCGGGGAAGGTGCTCCTGCGGGCGTCCTCGGGAGAGGGGGGCGGGGCAGTTCCGGGCGAACTGGGCGGCAATGAGGGGCTAGTAATCGCCCGCAGCGGAGCAGCTGGATGATCCAGGACCTGTGGTACAAGCATGCGCTGATCTATAATTTTTCGCTCAGCGGTTTTCTCGACGGCAATGGCGACGGCATCGGCGATCTACTGGGTGCCATGCGGCGCCTCGATTATCTCCAGGGGCTGGGCGTCACCGCGATCTGGCTCGCGCCGTTCCAGCCCTCGCCCATGCGCGACCACGGCTATGACGTGTGCGACTATTACGGCGTCGATCCGCGCTACGGCTCGCTGGGGGACTTCGTCGATTTCTCCCGCGCCTGCCGCCAGCGGGGCATGCGCCTGATCATCGATCTGGTCGTCAATCATTGCTCCGATCAGCATCCCTGGTTCCGCCAGGCGGTGGAGGACCCGGGCGGGCGGTTCCACGACTATTTCATCTGGGCACAGGAGAAGCCGCACGACGCCGATGAGGGGATGATCTTCCCCGGCGCCCAGGAAACGACCTGGACCTACAACGAGAAGGTGGGGAAATACTACTTCCACCGCTTCTACGATTTCCAGCCCGAGCTGAACATGGCCAACCCCGAGGTGCAGCGGGAGATGCTCAAGATCGTGGGCTTCTGGCTCGAGCTTGGCGTCTCGGGCTTCCGGATTGATGCCGTCCCGTTCCTCATCGCGGAGGAAGGGGCCAGCGTGAAGGATGCACAGCCTGCCTACTCGCTGCTGCGCGACATTCGCGCCCACGCGCAATGGCGTAACGGCGAAGCGGTGCTCCTGGCGGAGGCGAACATCCCCGCCGAAGACGCGGCTCCCTATTTCGGCGACGACGGCGAGCGTCTCCACATGGTCTTCAACTTCCCTGTCAACCAGGCGCTGTTCTATGCGCTGGCGACGGCCGATACCGGTCCGCTGCGCGAGAAGCTGGAGGCATCCGCCTGCATCCCCGCCACCGGGCAATGGGCGAACTTCCTGCGCAATCACGACGAGCTCGACATCGGCCGCCTTCCCGAGGAGCAAAGGCAGGCCGTGTTCGACGCATTCGGTCCTGAGGAGGACATGCAGCTCTACGAGCGCGGCATCCGTCGGCGGCTGGCTCCCATGCTGGGCGGCGATCGCCGACGCATCGAGCTTGCCAACAGCCTGATGATGACGCTGCCCGGCACCCCGGTGATCCGCTACGGCGACGAGATCGGCATGGGCGAGGACCTCTCCCTGGCCGAACGAGACTCGGTTCGCACGCCCATGCAATGGTCCCAAGGGAAGAACGGCGGGTTCAGCACCAGCGCCGACCCCATCTTGCCGCCCATCGCTACTGGGCCTTATGCGTTCAGCCGGGTGAACGTGGCCCAGCAGCGTTCCGACGACGGCTCCCTCCTCAACTGGATGGAGCGCATCATCCGCATGCGCAAGGAACTGCCCGAGATCGGCTGGGGCGAGTACCGCGTGCTCGATGCTCCTGCGGGACTTCTCGCGCTACGTTACGACTGGCAACAGCACGTGTCGGTTTTCGTGCATAATCTGACGGATCTGCGGCAGGAGGTGGTGATCGACCTTGGTGATCGCGCGGATTGGACCCAGGGCATGACATGCGTCTTGACGGACGAGAACCATGGGTTGTTCGACGGCACGAAGCTCACCGTCATCCTGCAGCCTTACGGCTATCGCTGGTTGCGCGCTGGTGGCCTCGATGAGCTTCCACGCGAATATACCGGCCGCGAGTGCCATTCCGACTAAGTGCCTACTCGCGATGTTGGCGATATCTGAATTGGATCGCACCGTCCTTCGCGACGCTGCCGTTGCCTATAAAGGCCGTATCGAAAGGGACTGCCGACCGCCGGCTGTCGACTTGAAGCTTTATGAGAACCGCCCTTCCCTCCATCAAGGGGGCGCTGGCCCACATGCAGCCGCTCAACGCTGCTGAGCGACTTCCCGGAAGCGGACGCCCGTTCATGTCGTCTCATCGCGACCTTTGCGATTAAGGACGGCTGCGCTGAACGAAAGTTGGGGGGACTTACCTCACGTTTGCAGTCGTGGGGGCGAACGCCCCCTGTCATTAGAGGGCACATCACTCGATATAACCGGCTCCTTCTGCTGGAGCGTCAGCAAACTGCTCGCCCTCTTTCCCTTCTAAGTAGGGCGGTTCGCGAACCGGTCGGGCTATTGAAGCGCCGCATCGAGCGGGATCATCGCTGCAGATCCTGCGCCGCGAAGTCCCGCAGGCTGTAGGGTCGCGCAGGCGGCGAGCAGCGGGGCGCACGACAGGGGCGACGGGGGCGGATCATTCACGGTCCTGCACCAAGTGCACCTTCTGTGTGGGGAAGGCGATGGCGAGACCGGCCCTCTCCAGCCGCTCGAAGATCGAGAGCAGCAGTTCCTGCCGAATCCGCCGACTTTCGGCAAAGTCCTCCACAATTATGTAGGACCACAACTCGATCTCGAGGGCGCTGGCTCCGAAATGAGCAAGGCGCGCTCGCAGCCCTTCATTCTCGACCAGCGGATGATCACGCAGCACCTGTTCGATAATCTCGATGCCTTCACGCAGCTTGGCGGCGGAGATGCCGTATTCCACGCCGATGGTAGGATTGAACAGGAAACGGTCGCGCTTGGCATAGTTCTCGATCTCGCGCGAAGCGAAGTCGCCGTTGGGGATGGTCACCAGCGTCCGCTCGAGCGTGCGGACACGGGTGGACCGCATGCCGATGTCCTCGACCGTGCCGATCACGTCGCCCACCCGGCAGAAATCGCCCACCTGCACAGGCCGGTCGGCCAGCACGGTGACGCTGCCGACGAGGTTCTCGATCGTCTTCTGGGCCCCCAGCGCCAAAGCGAGGCCGCCAATGCCGAGCGCGGCGATGCCGGTCGTGACGTCGAAACCGAACGTATCGAGGACCGCCACCACCACCAGCGCCAGGAGCAGCACCTTCGCCGCTCGGCGCAGCAGGGCCACGATCGAGATCGCCTGGCGACGCTCACTGCGTTCCATCCGCGCGGTCGCGACCCGCGCGATCGCATCCACCAGCCGCAATGCAAACCAGGCGAGGGCCACCCAGCCGACCAGGCCGACATAGCGCAGCAAGGTCTGGCGGGCGATGATCGAGGCTTCGATGCTGCCGGCCCACAGCTGAAAGAAAGCGACTGCCAGGAACAGGCTGAGCGGCGGCAGTGCCGCAAAGGCGACGCGATAAACGGCGTGCTTCTCGGGCTCCGCGACAAGCGAGCGCAGCAGAAGCAGGAGCGCGGCTGAGATCAGCCAGCACAGGAAGAAGGTTCCCGCAGCAATGCCCAGCAGCAGGGCCCAGTCCGCCAGCGGTGCGCCGCCTACCAGCAGGGTCTCGTCCGTCGGCTCAGTGGCGGCGTCCGGGGTAGCGAGAGAGTCGAGCCCGGACAGCGTCTCGTCTGCGATGCGCCAGATCTGTTCGCCCTCGGATCCCTCTCCGCGTGCCAGTAGGATCGGTGCGCCCTCAGCCCCATCAAAGGTACCCACCCGCTCGCGATCAGGAGGCAAGTCGTCGTCGAGCCGCCCCTGCGTCTCGTTCGACAGGATCCCATAGGGCAGCAGCGTACCCCGTTGGTCCAGCTGCGCCTGTAATTGGCGCGCCAGAACCGCACCCGCCGAGCCAGCCGTGCCACTTTCGAGCGCGGCCGGATCGAGATACTCCGCCGCGCGGGTGTAGTTGCCGTCACCCAGCGCATCGAGAAGGCCCGTCAAGGCGCCTCGCGGCGTCTCGCGCCCGAGCGGATCGGCGAGTTCCGGCGCCTGCTCGTCCCCGGCCGGCTCCACCGTGAACTGGGCCGCGGCCATGGCAGGCGTCAGAGCGGCAAGCAGCGCGATCGCAAGCAGGCGCAGGATCATCGTCACCTTCAGCGTTTCTCCGCAGCATCTGCCATCCCGTCCACGCGCCGTCATGCCGGACAGGCCGATGCGCGGACCTTCGCCGCACCAGATCGCTCCATCGCCGTCCCACCCGCGTTGGAGTGCACGTGAAGGTCTGGCCGGCGGGGCGGCACTGAGGAGGAACGACATCGCCACCGAGATAGCCGAAAACGACGAGCCTGCCAGCTGTCCGGAGGGGACCCTTCGAAGGGGCTGAGGCGATATTCCCACTTTGATCGATGCTGTCGAGCTAGGCGCTCTCTGACCCATAGGCGGACACTCAAGGCCGTTGGGCTGGTGGTAACCGGAACGGCCGCTTTCGAGCGATCAGATAGCGTAAGCGAACGCTTGTTCATGAAGCTGACAGCGGCAGCTATGCGGCCATGCCGCCGTTCAGTCTTCAATCGCGTAATCCCGAAAGCTGCCTTTCGCTCGTCAGGCATTGGGGTGTTTCCAGAACGCGCAGCCTGCTCCCCTGTTCATTTCCGCAAGCATCGGCACGCCCGGCGAGTCAGAAAAGTGCGCTCTCAAAATGCCACGAGGCGCCACAGCGCGGCAACCATGCGGCGCCAACAATTTGACTGTTTGTCCTTTGTTTGTTCCACCATGGGCAGGGCCAGCTAGGCAACGGAAGGGCGCAAGATCAATCGATGCGCAAGCCAGATTTCATTATTTCCGGCTTGCTGCTTTGCCAGAGAGTCGGAAATCTGTATTTCTGGCCGCTTCCATGCGGCCGACAGGCGCGGTCGCGATGCGAGAGGATGCCCCATGGCAAGCCGGCAGACCGACGCGACCGAACAGGAATCGACGTCCGACAGCGACAAGGAAAAGACGCTCAACTTCAGAGTGAGCGAGGAATTCAAAAGAGAATTCAAGGGGTTTGCAGCGTCGCAGGGGCTCAGCATGACCGAGCTTCTCAAGGAGGGATACGCCCTCTCGAAGAAGAAGCGGCAGAAGTGATCATGCCCTCGGCGCAGCTGCCGAGCGCCGGCGCGCGTGCAAGGAAACGCTCGGTCGGGCTTCGGTCCGCCCGTCGCTTTCGCAAGCCGGCGCGGCGGGGGCGGCAATGACCTCGCTTGAGGACTGGCTCTCGGAGCTCGCCTATACCGACTTTTCGGACGAGCTCTTTCGTGCCGGTGCGAGCGCCGGGGCGCGGCCTTATGCCTCCGAGATCGAGGAGATGCTGGCTCCAGATCGCGGCATCGGCGCATCTGCGGTTTTCTGCGTCGGTGAATTGCCGACCGTTTGCTTCATTGATGCCGCAAGCCTCGCGGACAATGCCGAAGGACGGATCGAACAAATCCGGCAAAAGGTGTGGAACCAGAATTTGGCTTCCGTGGTGCTGGTCGTCGATCCAACCGCGCTGACAGCCTATTCCGTCGTCGACCGCGAGGCGGAGCCGGACACGCTACCCCGCAGCGACGTCGCGCGCCGGGGCGCCTGGTCGGCCTATGAAGTCCAGTCGGGCTTCATCAAGGACCGGCTGTCCGAATGGTTCTCGCCCGATGCGCGCGTCGACCAGCGGCTGCTGGCAAACCTTCGCCAAGTTGTGAAGTCGCTTGTCCGCGATGGCTTGAGCGAGACCCCGGCCGAGGCACTCATGGCCCAGGTGATCTTCCTCTGCTACCTTGAGCAGCGCGGAATCGTCGGCAAGGCCTATCGCGAGACGCACGGCCTCGAAGTCCTCGAAGCCTATGTGTCGAAGCAGGACGGCGTTGGCATCGACAATTTGCTGAAGCGCCTCGGCGCCGACTTCAATGGCGATTTCTTGAGCTCGAAGGACGGCGGAGCGCCGCAATGGTCAAACCTCGGCAAGGCCGGGTTCCGCTCGATCAAGCTGTTCCTGGAAGCCGTCGACTTCGAGACCGGCCAGGGCTCGTTCTGGCGCTACGATTTCAGCCATATCCCGGTCGAGCTGATCTCGGGAATCTACGAGACGCTGCTCAAGGACCGGCAGGGGAAGCTCGGCGCCTATTACACGCCGCGTCATCTCGCCAATCTCGTTGCCGAGCAGGCGTTCGAGCATTTCGACGATCCGGCGCAGTGCACGGTCTATGACGGTGCCTGCGGCTCAGGCATTCTGCTGACCACGGCGTTCCGAAAGATGCTGCGGCACGCCGAAGTGGCGCGCGGCGAGCGTCTGCGGTTCGCCGAACGCGTCAGTCTGCTGGAGCGCAATCTCTTCGGCAACGATCTCGACGAGACGGCGTGCTGGATCACCGCATTCAGCCTCTATCTGTCGCTGCTCGAAGGCCTAGATCCGGCGGATATTTCGCTGCTCCAGTCGGACGCGGATCTGAAGCTCCCAAATGTTGTCGGCGTAGGCCGAAACATCCAGAAGGGTGAGCAGCACGGAGACTTCTTCTCGGCGAGCAATCCGTTCGCAGGAAAGAACCGGTTCGACATATTCCTGTGCAATCCGCCTTGGCGGGAATCGGATGACGACGAAGCGCCGACCTGGGAAACGTGGTGCCGCGAGCAGGACCCGCCCTATCCGATCGGCCGCCGCCAGATCGCTGCGGGCTTTGCTTATCGCGCAATGCAGAGCGTCAAGCCGGGCGGCGTTGTAACGTTGATCATGCCGCTCAACCTCGTGATCGGTGCGACCTCGCAGTCCTGCGATTTCAGGCGGCGCCTGCTCGAAGACGCGCGCATTGAGCGCATCATCAATTTCGGCGACGTCCGCCGCCTGCTGTTTCCGGCCGCCAAGCATCCGTGCGCGGTAGTGCGCGCCCGCCCGCGTCCGCAAGTGGAAGGCGTCATCGCGCTCGGTGACGAAGAAATCGAATATTGGGCGCCCAAGACCGATGTCAGCCTGGCGCTCGGGCGCCTGGCGCTGCATGCCGTCGACCGCAAGCTTCTGTCCGCGCGCGACATCTACGCCAAGCCCTATCTGCTGATCTCGGCCTATTGGGGGGAACAGCGCGACCTCGCCCTTCTGCGCCGCCTGCAGAATCTAGGATCGCTTGACCGCACGATGGCGACTCGCGCGCCGCCGTGGGTGTCGGGCAAGGGGTTTCACGCCCCCAATCTCAGCAACCCGCGCCGGTCGCTGGGTCCGCTCGAGAATCGCGCCTTTCTGCCGGCCGACCGGATGCCGCGCGATTATCCGGTGATCGCGACCGACGCGCAGCTCGATCGCGTGCGCGACCATTTCGCGGAAGTGGCAAGCCCCGGCGGCAAGAATGCGCGCCTCTATGACGGACCCCGCGTCATCCTGCCGGACGGCCTGACCGAGGATTATACCGTTCGCGCGGTCTATACCGACACCAGCTTCGCGTTCACTTCGTCGATCGGAGCGATCGGCGGAGACACGGCCGATGCGGCATTGCTCAAGTTCCTGGCGGCCTATCTTCGGTCGCCGATTGCCACCTATCTGCTGATCATGACCGGCTATTCGGTGATCGGCGAGCGGCCGCGGATCGCGATCGAGGATATGAAGGCCTATCCCTTCTGCGCTCCCGAGATGCATCCCGACCCGGACGCGGCGGCGAGGATCGTCGCCGAGGTCGCGGCGACGATCGACACGCTTGCTGCCGTACCTGAATGGCAGCGCGACCATGGCTATGCCGGCGCCCGTCACGCGATCGACGAGCTGGTCTTCGACTATTTTCAGCTGTCCGCTTCTGACCGGCTGCTGGTTCGCGACATGGTGGGCGTTGTCGCCAGTTCGATTCAGCCGGCGGACTACGCGAAGCTCGCGACGCCTTTGCTCCATCGGCCGTCGGCGCATGAGGTTTCCGCCTATGTCGACACGCTGGCGCGTGAGCTGGAGACGTGGCGGAGCCGAAGCGGTGGGCCAGGTCGTCTCAGCGTCGAGGGCGTCGTCGATGGAACCAACGGCTTTTTCGGCGCGGTTAGGATTGGCCTGCGCGGCCGTGGGCGCGACATCAGCGGCCTGGTCCGCACGGAGAAGGCATTTCAGGACCTGCTGGCCGACATCGAAGCGGGCCTTGGCAGCCAGCTCGACGGGACCGAGCGCGACGATCTGTTCAAGATTCCCAATGCCATGGTCTTCGTCGGCGACGCCTTCTACTTCGTCAAGCCAATGCGCCGGCGCTTCTGGCTTTCCCGAAGCGCGCTCGCGGATGCGGATCACGTCGTGCGGACGGTGCAGGCCGCTGCCTGGGAAAAAGTCCATTCATGACAGCGGCTCCCTCCGACGCCTGGCTGAGCGTCTTTCCCGCCCCGCGCATCCCGGATGTCCTCACTTATCTGGGCGCGACTTGGGACTGGCTCCGCGCAAGCTATGCCGATGCCGTTGCGTTCCAGCATGATGAGCCGACTCTCACCGACAATCTCTGCGAAGCGCTCGCCGACCGGGGCCGCCGACTGGCACACCGGATTGATTGCGACTTCCAGGCAGAGACGTGGGAGCTGCGCCGCGCGGCCGACGGCACCACCAGCAGGCTGGCGCGGGCCGACATCCGCGTGATCCTCGGCGCGCCGGGCACGCCCCATCTCGTGATTGAGTTCAAAAAGCTCGACGGTACGACCGGCGCGAGATGGCAATATTGCTTCGACGGAGTGAGCCGCTTCGTCGAGGGCAAATACGCCGTTGGACACGCGTTCGGCGTCATGTGCGGATTTCACCCCGGCCCGCTCGCGGACGAAGCGGCGGCGCTGGCGGACTATATCCGGCAGCCGGAGCGCGCCGCCAAGCTATTGTGCGTTGCGAGCGGCGCGGGCGACGTCGTCACGATGCCTTCCTCGGCGGCGCCGGCGCATGCGCGGTTCGATACGCTGCACTACCGGCCGACGCTCACGCCCGCTGATCCGATCGGCTTGCTGCACATGCTGATCCCCTGCATCAGCAGCCCCACGCTGATTGCCCCGGCTAGTCGGCCCCGAAAGGCGAGCGCGCCAAGGAAACGCGCCGGCAAGGCCAAGCGCTAACCGGTCAGGAGCGGCCTGCGCAGCGTGTGCCTATTCCTCCTCGCCGAAATCCTCTTCCTCGAAATAGCGTACCGGATGATCACGCGCGACGTCGGCGATCGCGCCCTGCAGCGCCGCGTTTAGCGTCAGCATTGCGCGCTGCAGATGGGGCACGCTCACATACATAACCGAAGGCACGGGCGGCACATCGGCCTTGAGCACGCGGTCGTAATTCTCACCGTAGCGAAACGCGGCCGAGCCAGGATCGATCGCGGCGTTCTCTTTTAGCCGGTCGACAATCCAGTTCGGAACCGGCGCCTTCCAGTGATTGATATGGGCCTTAGCGAGCTCATCCGCGAGGGAGGCGAGATCGTGGGTTTTCGGTGCGCTGCCGAGCAGGCCTTTGACCAGCAACTCGAGCGAGTGCCGGTAAAGATACAAGGCGGGGTTGACGAGCTTATAGTCTTCCCAGTCGCCCCGCTTGATCGACTCCAGCAGCATATGGGCGGCGTCGAAGTATTGCTGCGCCATCTCAATCCGTGTCGGGATGAACTCATCGCCGACCATGAAGCCCTGTGGACCGGAGAATGGATCTTCTCGAACAATGTGGTCGCCCGGTTCCTCGAACAGCGGTCGGGTCATGGCCTCCTTGGTGAATATGCGCTCGGTCTGTGTCCGTTCTTCGCGTTCGCAACTGAACATCGGCTTCTCCCAATCTCTGTCCGAAACGATTAGCGCGAATTGACTCGGGTCCGCTGCCGGCCGCGACGCAAGTGCCTCGGCAGGTCCGGAACGCCTCCCAGAATGACGAAACGTTCCATGCCCCTTGGCGGCTGGGCCGGTTGTCCGGCCCGCCATGCAAGATACTCTTCCTCGCTTTCGAACTCGGGCTCATGCTCGCTGAAGTCGCTCAGCCGGCCGCAGCTGATGCAGTGGTACATGTGCGACGCGTCCTGGAAATGCATGCCGCACAGCGACCCGCAGAACGGGCAGCATTCGTCGAGCTCGAGATCCGCCCATCCCCAGACGCCGAGATACTCGGGCACGGCGTCTCGGTCGTAGCCGACGATCTCGAAAGCGTAGGCGTTTCTCGCCACGAAGCCGTCGCTGCCGGCGCGCTTGAGATCTTCGAGTATTTCTGAAGGCTCCAGGTGAAACCATTCGCCCGATGCGCGCCTATCGCGGTACTTTCGGTGCAGTGCTTTTTCGAGCGCCTGGTCGGACGTCGACTCGATCCATCCGACGATCAGCAGCGGGTGTGGATTGCCGGTCTGCAGGGTGGCGCGTCGCCGATAGATGTCCTTCGCCCGGCCGATCTTCATGAGCGCGGCGCCACTTGCGGATTGATAGAGGAAATAGACCGACATCGAGTTCCTCAAGTGCCCGATGTTCGATGTCGCCGGCAAGAATTGTCGTCGCATTTTCTCTCACGAGATGCTGGGTGCTTTGACTGCGGCCGGAGCTCCAGCTGTTCCCGTCGCCCTCCCAATAGCCCAGACGCGCTCTTGCCGAGATGGCGGTCGGACACTGGCCGCCAAGTACCAGCGTAAATTCCCGCGATTTCTCGATCACCGCAAAGCGGCCGCTCATCGTATCGATTGGCCGGCCATAAATGCCGGCGATCTTCGCACCCGGTTGGCTTTACACAAACGGCATTTTCAGCTCGCGCGATAGCTTCGCACCGACGCGAAGCAGTTCGGGGCGCTGGAGCGCAGCGATCTTCCTCGCGGGATAGTAAAGCGCCCACCGTCGTCCCCCGCAACACCTTGTGCCACCAGCTATTGCGCCGCCGCATCTGCGCGTCGCGGACGTCACGTGCATGGGCAGTTGCAGTAAAAGTTGTCGCTGCGGCCACCTGTGGTAAAAGCTACGGGCGATGGTTGCTGTCCGCAACCAGAAATCTGGAACCGCGCGGAACCCAATTCCTCGCGTCGGCGAAAATGGGTGAGATAGCTAATGGCGCAGGACATTACGCCGCAAGAGGCTATTAAGCGATTAGAGCAGCATTTTGGCGATCGGGTGGGCATGCTCACCCACACGCTGACGATGTTGTCGACGTCGGGACAGCCGACGGACGTCACTTTCTATAAGCGCAAGCCAGTCGTGGACGTCCGTGTCAGCGCGAAGCTCGGTGCGGCACGGCTCTACGGGCTTGAGGAGCACGTTCCCCGCGTGCTGAAGCGGATCGAGTTCTCGAACGGAATGACCGCAAACATCAGCGAAATCTGGACCATTAATCCCATGCCTATGGAGGGCTTTACACAGGAAGAGCTCGAACACGTCGACTTGTCTGAAGGGGAGCAGCAAGCGGGGCCGAAGGGCGAGACCATTCGCAAGATGATCCGCAATACCTACCACTGCAAAAGCAACAAGGAGACGGAATACTATCTGCGTCGCTGGATTGCCTCTTAGCCCGGACCGCGGCGCTAAGGCTTTTCCGCAGGCCCGCTAAGCTGATTCGGCATTTCCCGCTGTGGTGGGGGCGGATTCTCGCGAAGATAGGCGATGTAAGCGCGTTGATTCTGGAGTTCGCGCTGGCCATTTTCATCAAGACCCGATTCGTAGAAAAGCAGGCGGGCCATTTCTGCGTCCGCCTCATCAAAGGCGCCACAATATGCGAGCACGACGGCATATTGGCTGCGTACAGGGATGACGCGCCCCGCCAGCTTGAGGCCGACAATCATGGGCATCAGATTGGTCTCTATGACATTCCGAGCACCAGTATAGTCGTGGTGACCAACGAAGTCGTCGACCAGCTCCTGCCCGACGCGGACGAACGAATCCAGCGACTGCGCCATCGAGTAGAATTTCATTGCGTGGATCGGCCCCAGACCGGGAAATTTGCCCATTGCCCTGATCGCCTTGGACTGGAGGTCCAATGCGTCTGCGAGATGCTTTAGATCATCGGTATGGTTCTCCCCTTCACTCAGTAGAGGAAGGATTTTGTCGGGGTTTTTCGCCATCACATTGTTGATGGTGAGGCCTAGCACGCCGTAATATTCCGAGACCAGATCGAGAGTGGCTGTAGCGCACTCATCCATTTGCCCCAGCTCGTACATCGCATGCGCGTAGTTGTATCGGGCGACCCGGAGATGCTGGGGGGTTTTCGGCAGCACGCGCGTCAGTTCGTTCATGATCGATCTGACCGTGGCGGCGTCCTGGGCGCGGGCCGCAAAAACCATGCGCTTCATCCCGACCGCAAGCCGCTCCTGAAGGCCGAGCTTTTCCTTCCGGACAAGCTCCTCCATGCGGTCGAGCTTGTCCTCAATGCCGGCTTCCTTGCCGCCCTTGAAGTTGGCGAAGACGAGGCCATCCAGCGCCCAAAATCGATCCTCGGCGCTGATGGCGTCGGATTGCGCGGCCGTCGTAAGATAGTCGGCGATCTCGCTCATATAGCCGAGTTCGTGGAAAAGTTCGTCGGTGGCCATTTCCACCAGCGGCTTGATGTTGCCGAGGCCGACTAACATTCGCAGGAGCAGGAACACGCGTTGGCGGTCATTGTCCTGTTGCAAAGTGGCCATCAAGAGGTCGCGGATCGCCTCCCGCGCCTTTTGGAGGTGCTCGCCGCCGCATTCATCGAAATAGCCACGCCCGAGCGGCCGCATTGCGTCATGAACCTTGAATCGATCGATGCCGAAAATCTGGATTGCGCCGCTCGATCGTAGGCGCCTGAATGCCCCCGCTGCAGCGGCAGGTTCGATCGCGAAACTTCGTTTGAGCACACCTGCGGCCTCCGCCTGGGTCAAGGGGACGTCGCTGAGGCTCAGCGCTGCGATTGCCTTCCGGTCGATGTCGTTGAACGCATCAAAAACGTCCGCCAGGATCAGCTCTTGGGCAGTCTCAACGATGTGCGTGCGCTCTTCGAGTGCCTCGATAAGGCGGCTCAGGTCGCCCTCGTAGCTTTCGCTCGCGATCTTCGCCGCGTTCTGGACATAAAGGGGCAATCCGCCAGTCAAACGCAGAAGCCGCTCATAGTCCTCATAGCTGCCGCGACAGCCGACTAATGCGCCCTCGGCTGCGGCCGTTTCGTTGGACCAGCCTGCGAGCGGCTCCGCCTTGATTCCGACTGTCGCCTCTATCCGCGCGATCGATTGGCCCGGCTGCGCCAGAAGGACGAACCGCAAATGCTCAGAAGCGCCGGCCAGAGCAACGAGGTCTGCGGCCGGAACGCGGTGAGCGTTGTCGAGCACGATGGTTGCGGTGAGTTGATCCTCAGCCAGGTGACGGCCGATCGCGAACAGGATCTCCGTACCGCTCGCGCCCGGTAACAGGATTTCGCCGAGCCTTCCGCCGCGCGTTCCGTACATACGGGCGGCAAGCTCACGCGCTACCGCACTCGCTAAAGCGGATCCGCTAATATCCGCGACGTCGTAATAGGCTAAGCGGTCGGTCGCATGCAGTGCGGTTTGGGAGACCCACGATGTCTTTCCGGCTCCCGAGAAGCCCACGATAATGCGCACGCGCTGCTCGCTCGTGAGGCTAGGCTCATCGTTTTGGGGGCGGTAGCGAAGTGGCGGTGCAGGAAAGTCCTGCAGCTGAATGACCATTTGTTCGAAGAGCGCGGGCAGGTCAGTGACCGCGAACGCGTGACTCGGATTGGGGTCGGTGCCGGCCGATGCGGCCATGATCCGGCCCGTGAGTTTCCAAACGAGCGTTTCTGGAGCCAGCACAGCGAATGGCAGTTTTTCCGCCGCCGTCCGACAGCCCTCGAAAGCGTCTTCTATGGTCGCGTTGGGTTGGATGAGGACCTCGTCCTTCGTCTTCGAGCCGGGGTAGACCACCACGACATCGGACGGCCAGTCCTCCGCTCGAATGCGCTTGGAAAGGTCCGGACCCGGCGTGCTGTTCGTGACGACCGCAAATCGGCATGTCCCCTTACGGCGACCCTCCGCGTGTTCGGTCCTGATTGCGTTGAAGCGCGCGAGCGCTTCCTCAACGTCGCTGAAAATCAGGTTGGCTGACCGCTTCTTGATCTGAGCGTAGATGCGTTCGTCGTGCCGGACCAACTCAACGTCTTCATCGTTCTCGACGATGACGTGGGTAAGGCCAGCATTCGCGGCCTGGAACAGACAGGCCGCAGCATAAAGGTGCTGATACAGAAACCCGCCATGAACAGCCTCGATCCGAGCAAGCTGACGAGGGTCAAGATTAAAGGCGTCCATGTCTCGATCCTATCGGCGTCGGAGCGTCGCGCAACAGTCGGGTTCCGGCCAAGCCACTCTCTTTGATATTGGTGTGGGCGCGGCAGCCTGATGATGTGACGTTCGTTCTGTTAGAGGCAGCCCTGAGAAACGGCGAGGGCGGCGCGAATGACCGGCACTGGGTCGGTCATTGAAAGAGCAGTTACCTACCCTTGCTGATAAGCGGCGTCGAAGAGTGGTTTGGCTTTCTCGATGTCGGCTGATGATTGGATCGTCAGTTCGAGGTCACCCGTGCCGTAATGCCCGATCCCCCGAACATCACGAGAGAACCCTGGCTCGAGCGTGACCGTGTCCGGGCTGACGCGAAGGTAAACAAGCAGCTTCCCGAGTTGATTGCGAACCTCAACACAGGCGATGTTCTTCATTCGCCGGAAGGCGACATACTGGTCGGTTGTCTTGATTTGAACATCGTCGCCAAGCGCTTCCAGGTAGGCGGACACCGCATGATACAGATCCAGCACGGTCGGAGGCGCCTCGGCAATATATTGGCTAACGGTCTTGTACTTCTTGCCCTGCGCGGGCGCAGCTTCCGCAGTGGACGCCGCGATCGCGGAGGCAGGCGGCTTGGCGCTGGTTGCTGTGAGCTGCTCCAAAAGCAGCAGGTCGTCCGCATAGCGTCGATACCGCACCAGAGCGATGGTACGGTTCATCTGCTTCACCGCATGCTCGTCATATTTGCCGAAGTCCCCGGCCACGCAGATCAGCCGCGAGCCCGACCAGTCGACCTTATCTGCGACCTCCTTGCCGAGGCGCTCCATCACCAGCCACTCGAAGTCCTTGCGATGGCTCATCAGCCAATCGAGATAGAACAGACCTTGGTTGATGACGTTTTCGTTGGATGAGCGCTTATACTCGATCACGACAGGCGCGTTGTTCTCGTCGATGCCGAGCGTGTCCATCCGCCCGCCCTCGTTGGTGAAGAACTCCGAAGCGAGGAAGCGCACGCCGAGAAGGACTTCGAGATTGGCTTCGAACAGCGTCTGGAGCGACTTCTCTAGAGCCATCGCGCCGCCAGGAAGCTCGGCCACGCCGGATGGCGTGGTGCGGAACAGCTTGAGGTCGCTCATGCCGCGTAGCGCCCGTCATTAAGGCGGCGGGCCATGCCGAGGCCGGCGAGCGCGTCGAGCACCGGGCGGACGGTGGCAGCACGCTTGCCCTTGAAGCTGCGGGCGATGTCGGCTGCCCCAAGCGGCGCGGGCGCGGCGGCGAGGATCGACTGCACCGCGCCGACCTGCTCGGGCAGGGTTGCCGGCCACAAAATGACATTACTGACCGGCGCCACCGCAGCCTCGCCGAGATCGAGCGTGGTCGCGACCGGCGCGCGATAGTCGGGGTCCTGGAAGTCGGGGCGCAGGTAGCGCACCAGCCCGCGCGCCTCCTCCGCCGCCCGTTCCTTGTTGAGCGCGACAAGGTGGGTGAGGATCGTCTCCTCGTCCAGCGTGCCGGCGCGATGCTCGGCGCCCCAGCCATAGGCGTCCGCCACGCCTTCATCGATCGCGTCGTGATGCTGGCGGATCAGCGTGATGAGCCCACGATCATGGATGTCGCGCTCCTGTGGCGTGAGCGCGCGGCCTTCGCGCAGAGCTTCAAGAACGTTGTAGAGCTTGGTGAGCGTCAGGTCGGCATGTTCGGCCAGCACACGCTTGCGGAGGACGTCGAGAGCTTCAGCTTCAGCGCGGATGACGGCTGCGACGGGCTCGGGAGGATCGGCGGGGAATGGAAACGGATCAAAGCATTGCGATTTGACGTATACCAAGTCATCGCCCATCCCAAGACGGCCACCCGCGGCTGATGCCCAGGCGACGTGAAGTTTGCTCGAGAGCACACCCAGGTGATAGGCATCGGGAAGTGCAATCACCGTCAGCTTGTTGTCAGGTGCGATCGAGCTTGGGAGAAACTGAAAGACCCTATGCTTCATCGTCTCCACGGTAACGATAAAGCGCTCGAGACCTCGCAAGGCCTTCCTTATCTCAGGACGGGGCCAACCGAAGATCCACCAGTTATCTCGAATTGAGTCCCGGCGGTTGGCGTCTCGAACAGGTTTCACGTGTAGGGCTAGATGCTGGTATATCGCAGGAACTTCGTGTTTCAGCTTTATCTCATCGTACCCAAATGCATCGATAACAAATACGCCGCGTGGCCTTGACGTAAGATCACGGCCGTTCCGGTATTCCCGAATTAAACGGTCTGCTGTTTCGTCCTGCCCCTTACCCAAGCGCTTCGCTTCTTCTTGGCTTAGGATAAAGCCGTTCCCGTACAGGGCATATCCGAGAGACGAAATTCGCTCATTTGCGCGCAGAGGAGCAGACTGCATCACATCGGCCCCCACTCGGAGATCCGCGCCAATCATGCCGTTGAGTAGCACCAAGTCGACGCGCTCAGGCGCTTGAGTCTCGTCTGAAACTAAGAGCAGACGGCCTTCCGAGCTGCCTTTCTCGGCGACGGTCATCGCAATACGCACCGCAGCGCCGTCTTTCTCGTTCACCCAAGGGTGGTTCGGAACGGCAAAGACTATGCTCAAGCGATCCTTGGCATCGAGATGCTTCGAGACAACTCTACGGCTGAACGTCTGGGTGATAGAGTTTGTCGTAACAAACCCGAAGGCACGTGCCTGACCGCGACGTACAATCTGGGCAGCCTTGTTCCACCAATGCATAACTAGATCGGCGCTTTCTGGCACATCAGTCGTGGCAAAAAGCGCGGAGAAGTACCCGTCGCCAATAGCCGCACGTAGGCCAACTTTTCCGACGAAAGGCGGATTTCCGACGATGAAGTCGGCTTTTGGCCATGCCGCCGGGCATGGGTTGACGTAACGATACACTTCCACCCGCGCCGTCTCGTCCGGCACCGGTTTTCCGGTGACGGGATGCGGCTTCATCGTTTCGCCGTCCCAGCGGGTGAGGGGCGCGCCGGCCGCGTCGCGCTCCACCACGCGCTCGTCATAGTCGATCAGCGCGTCACGGTTCTCGATGGTGCGGATGTCGCGCAGGATCGGCTCGGGCGGTGGGCGGTCGGCGCCGTTCACGCGGAAGTGCCATTGGAGGTAGCCGATCCACAGCACCAGCTGCGCGATGGCGGCGGCGCGCGGGTTGATCTCGATGCCGAGGAAGTTCTCGGGCGTTATCGTGTGGCCGGTCAGCTCAGCGAGGTACTGGTCGTCGCCGAGGTCGACGAGCAGGTCGAGCACCTCGCCTTCAAGCTCCTTCATCCGCGCCATGGCGACGTAGAGGAAATTGCCGGTGCCGCAGGCGGGATCGAGCACGCGCGTTTGGGCGAGCCGGGCGTGGAAGGTTTCCACCGTGCGGCGTGCCTCCTCCGCCTTGCTCTGGTCGATCAGCTCAGACGCGGCAACGCGCACGCCCGCCCAGTCGGCGCGCAGCGGCTCGATGATCGTCGGCCCGACCAGCCGTTCGACATAGGCGCGGGGCGTGTAGTGGGCGCCGAGCTTGGCGCGCTCCTTGGGGTTGAGCGCGCGCTCCAGCAGCGTGCCGAAGATGGCGGGCTCGACCTCCGTCCAGCGATGCTCGGCCGCCTGGATCAGCACCTCCAGCTCCTCCGCATCGAGCGGGATGGCGGTGCGATCCTTGAACAGATAGCCGTTGAACTTGCGGAGCGGCACGCCGAGCGCGGGCGAGAACTCGCCCGCATCCATCGCCGCCCACAAGGCGGTGAGCTGATGCTCCAGGTGCTGCGGCGCCGCCCGCTGGTTCTTGAGCAGGGTGGTGAAGCTCTTCTCTGGGATAAGCCCGCTGTCCTCGGCGAACATCGTGAAGAGCAGGCGCATGAGGAAGCCGCTGGTCCGCTCGGCGGTGTGGCCGCGCTTCTCCAGCCGGCGGGCGACGGTGGCGAGCAGGTCGGCAATATCGCGGGTGACGCGCGCCGCGCGGGCGGCGGGATCGAGGCTGGCGGGCGCGTCCCAGATCGCGGCTAGGCGCTCGCGCACCTCCGCATCGCGCAGGTCGTCGAGCATGATGCGGTAGCGCGAACGATCGGGAAACTGGGCGTACGACTTCCCCGTACCGGAGAAGTCGGCATAAACCTCGATGCAATAGCCGATGTCCGCGACGAGCAGGAACGGCGGCCATCCATGATCCGCCGGTAGCGCCTTGGCGTAGCGCTCCGCCTGGCCCTTGGCCTGCACCATCGCCTTCGCCCAACCAGGCGTGCCACGCCGCGCAGTGCCCCGCTTCAGGCGTGCCGATGCGGTTTGGCCGAACAGGTCTAGATCGTCCTCGCCGCGCTCTGCGGCGGCGCGGTCGGACTCGCTTCCTTGCTTCGCTTCGAGGATGAATGCGCCCCGCTTGTAGCAGTCGATCCGGCCGAAGCTGACCGTGCCGTCGCCATTGTCCTGAAACACGCGGCGCTCGAACACATAGTCGTTCTGGGCGTCATCGGTGCGGCTGCCGCGGGGCGGCTCGACCCCGATCAGGCGGCACATACCGTTGATGAAGCTCTGCGTGTTCGCAAGCTCCGACCCACCCGTGTCGCGCCACTCCGCGACGAATTGTTCGACGTCGAAAGTTTCCCCCATGCGAGCACCTTAGGGGGTCGACAGGGGGACGAGCAACTAGAGCGTTTGTAGGAGCGGCAGATGCAGCTTTGCGAATGCCTTTATCGGTGAGCGAGCGTCCGGGTTCGGTGAGTGCTTAGGTCACACGGAATGACCGATTCTGGGTCGACGTGGGGGCGGCACCGCCGGCGATCAGGCCGCATCAGGAAACGCCGCCTCAGAGCTTGCTCGCCGACTCCCGGCGAGTTCCGTCGATGATCTCGATCGGTGACACCTTCTGCCCGGCAAGCACGGCATCGTTGCGCGCCGCAATCAGCCTTTCGTGTTTGCGGCCCATCTGACCAACATCGAGCACGACATAGTAGCCTGCGGCGGCTTCCTCGGCCTCCCGATAGCGTTCGAGCTGCCTTGTATAGCCGGCAAGCAGCTTGGTGTTAGTCGAGAGTTTGATCTCGACGAGGACCCGCCCGGAAAACCCAGTCGATAGCTTGAAATCGACGGGACCATTCCCGGTGTCTGCTTCAGGCGTGAGGTCGATATTGTTCGCCTTGCAATAGGCATAGGCGATGGCGAAAAACAGACGCTGCGCCGATTTCTCCGGGCGCGGCTTACCCTGGTAGTTGAGTTCCTCCGACAGTCGGCGATCCTCGATCAGGAAGCGGAACTGGGCGATGATGTCCTCGACAACTGCGCATACGCCGGCGACGTCGGGCGTTCGCAACGGCGCTATCGACCGAGGCTCGCTGGCGGCGATTTCTTCGGCGATCCTGCGCCAGACGAGCTCACCAAACGGATCGCCCGCCATGTCGTAAGGCTTGGGATTTGCGCCGCGCAGCATTTCGAGCACGGTCTCGAACGCATCCGCGCCCGACATGGCCCAGCGCTTGAGCTCGTCCTTGTCCTTCAGCGTGCGGGTGCGCCAGAGTTCAGCGACGTGATCGTTCACCCGCGATCGCAGTTCGGCGTTGTGCGAGGCAGCGTCGCTGATGTCGGCCCAGTCCTTGGCGATCGGCAGCGCACGCAGGATATCGGCGGGGACGAGAATGATAGGGCCATTGCCGCGGATGAACGGGTTAGAGGGCAATGGCGCCGAATAGCTCTTGCCATTCTTGAGGCGGATCATGTGCAGCTGGAGCGGGACATCAAGCGTCGCGAGAACCCGCGCATTGAATGCAAGAAGGTCCTCGAAAATCACATTGGTGGTCATGTCGCTGATGCGATCGGGTCCAAACCCTTCCTCGAACAGCGCCATGGCAGCGAAGAGATCCGGGTCGGTGATGCCGAGCGCGACGATATCGCGCGCGGTCTTGATCAGGCTCGCGGTCGCCTGCGGCCCGGAGCCGCTGCCCGCGACCGAACTTGTGCCGTAGCCGAGGCATGTGCCGTTGATCTCGGGGAAGGACAGCAGGCGTTCTGCGTTACGCCATGCCATGTCGCTTTTGGTACGGCTGGCCGCGAGCAATTTGATCGACCTTTCGAAGTGCGTCTCGTAGGACTTTCGTGCACCCTCGCTAATTTCGGCGTGGCTGCTGTGATCAAGCAGCATCGGGTCGATAAATAGTGCGGTATCGACATTCAGCGTGGGGTCGAGCACCCCGCTGGCGTCGAGC
>Ga0210040_10003613_pt1 | contig 20805 bp, 21 predicted proteins | sample CryGeyCG12114_NA_FD_185462 | JGI IMG/M metagenome (GOLD analysis project Ga0210040, IMG submission 185462) | Groundwater microbial communities from aquifer - Crystal Geyser CG19_WC_8/21/14_NA (SPAdes) (version 2) | ecosystem: Environmental > Aquatic > Deep subsurface > Groundwater | place: USA... | reverse complement strand
GGAAGGGTGGCGTGCTTTACGCGAAGTGCATGGCGCGGTGGAGGAGCCATTTCTGGCGAAGAAGGGTCAGGCGCTGATCTGGACCGCGAACCTGCTGCATGGCGGCAGCCGCCAGACCGACCCGCGCCTGACCCGCTGGTCGCAGGTGACGCATTATTATTTCGAGGATTGCATCTGGTACACGCCCGCGTTCTCCGACGAGGCGCTGGGCCGGCTCGACCTGCGCGAGCCGGTGAGCATCGCCGACGGGGTGCGGCGCCGGAACAGCTGGCTGGGGGAGGCGGTTGCGGTGCCGCGCAGGCGCAGCCTGTTGCGGCGGATGCTGGCCCCCTGATCCAGGCTGCCTCCGCTGCTTGCTGCATCCTCAACGCAGCAGATGCCCGGCGGCCGCATAGGCGACTCAGAGCGCCTGCGTCAGCGCCACCCCCCCCAACGCACAGCGCCAGGCGTTCGTCCGGCGCGAAAGCGACGCCGATGCCGCAAACGTGTGGTTGCACTTGACCTTGGCGGCTCGGAGCGGTGAGGGGCGGGCGATGCCCAGCCCGCGTCCCGCACATACCCTTCAACCGGCGGAGAGCGCCCCGAAAAGCGCTCGCCTGAAGCCCGTTGCGATCTACCGAGCACCGTGGCTGAGGGCACTGGGCTGGCCCCCGCGCCGTGGAACGGCGGCGCCTCTAAATGCCTGCCTGCCGCCGCGTGCCTTGCTGGTCTGGCGCGAACGACCGGATCTGCAGGCTGCCTTCGACCTGTCCCGCCCGGCGGGACGAGCGGGATTGTTCTGGTGGTGCCTGCTGAACGGCTTTGGCGAGATGGGCTTCGCCTGGGAACAGGAACTGGATGCCGGCTTCGGCGCGGCCAACCAGCCGGTTCCGGGCCTGCCGCAGGCAGATTTCATCCCCGTGACCTGGCTGATGCGCGCGCTGTGGGCGCAAAGCGGCCAGCGGCGCGGAACGATGCGCGGTGCAGCGGAGCAGGCCGACTGCATCAGCCATTATTTCACCCATGCTTTGCTGCGGGCCAATCTGGGCGCGCTGCTGTCGCACGAACAGGCCGCCCTGCTGCGCGCGGACGACCCGGCGCTGGGCGTGCCGCGCCTATTCGGGCTGATCTGGCGGTCCGATCCGGCGCTGACCACGCGCTTTCCCTCCCCCGCCGCGCCGGAATTCGCCGCCTGGCTGCGCCAGGAAGGGGCACGCCGCTGGCCGATGCTGGCGCATCCGCTGGTGGCGCTGGTCCCGCCGCCGCGCCGACGATTTCGCGGCGGCCCGGTGCGCGGCGTGAACTTGTTCGGGCACGCGCTTGGCCGCCTGGGAATCGGCGAGGATGTGCGCATGGCTGCGCGTTCATTGGAAGCGGCCGGCATTCCCTACGTGATCCGCAACGTCGATGCGGTTGCCGCGGGTAGCGAGGAAGACGCCGCCGGTCTGAAGCTCAGCGACACCTCCCCTTACGACGTCAACCTGTTCTGCATGACGGGCATGTCCACGCAAGAGACCTGCCTGCGGTTGGGGATGGACCTGCATGACGGGCGCCATAGCATCGGGCTCTGGCCATGGGAGCTGCCCGAATGGCCACGCCTCTGGCAATCGGCCTGGACCTGCATCGACGAGGTATGGGCCACCAGTCAATTCACCTACGCAGCCTATGCCCGTGCCGCGCGAGTCCCGGTGCTGCACATGCCCATGGCCGTAGCGCTGGACACCCCCGCCGCGGCGGCCGGAAGGGCGCACCGGGCGGCGTTCGGCCTGCCCGAGTACCCGTTTCTGTTCGGCTTCAGCTTCGATGGCCTGTCGAGCTTCGCCCGCAAGAACCCGCTGGCCGTGGTGGCCGCCTTCCGACAGGCCTTCCCGCCAGAGGATCGCCGGGTGGGATTGGTGCTGAAAGGACTGCGAACGCAGGGTACCCCGCAGTGGCAGGCGCTGCTGGACGCAATGGAAGGCGACACGCGCATCCACGCGATCACCCGCTCGCTCCCGCGTGGGGAACTGCTGGATCTGTACCGCTGCTTTGACGCCTTCGTGTCCTTGCACCGCAGCGAAGGCTTTGGCCGTAACATCGCCGAGGTGATGCTGCTCGGCAAACCGGTGATCGTGGCGGCCCACTCGGGTAATCTGGATTTCACCCGCCACGACACGGCCGCCCTTGTGCCTGTGCGGCTGCGGGTTGTGGAGCCTGGGGAATATCCGTTCGGCAGCGGGCAGCTGTGGGGGGAACCCGACGTGGACGGGGCTGCCGCGGCGATGAAGCGGGTGTTCGAGGACGGTCCATGGGCGGCGCAGCTGGCCGTGGCCGGGCAGCGCCGCATCGCACGCGACTACTCCCCCGCGGCGGTCGGCGCCGCTTGGGCGGCGCGGTTGCGGCAGCTGGGCTGACCTGCGCCGGCTTTCGCGATCAGCGCTGCAGCTGCCGCAACAGCCGGGTCAGGCGGCTGGCCCCGTCATTCGCCAGCCGGTCGAGGCGCAGGTCAGGTTCGACCATGACGGAGTGGAGCGTGATCGCCTGCACCCCCTTGATGGTGCACGCGACCGTGATCTCGCTGCCCGCCTCGGCCGCATCGACTTGGAACGGAACTTCGAAGTTCGCCTGACCGGCGACCGCGGCGAAGGAGAAGACCTGCTCGGCGAGAGGGAACCGCGAGCGGTTGTCGGCGACCTGCACCAGCATTTCGCCGCCCGTGCCCAGGGTTCCCGTCGCAGTGATGGTCGCGCGCCATGCGCCGGCGGCCAGCGCCATTGCCGGAGTGCGGGCCAGCAAGCCGGAGGGAGCGGCGTTCGCCACCGCATCGCCCACAAGGACGCCGTTGCCGATGGCAAGCACGCCGGGGGCGAAGCTGTGCCGGGCCGCCGGTGGCGCAACCGCCGGACGGCCATGGTTCGCTTCGACGCGCTGCAGCACCAGCCGGTGAACCACCGCCTGGCGAACGCCGCAGGTCTCGCACACAATCTCCAGAGCGCCGATCAAGTTAGTGGCAATTTCAAACGGCAGTTCCAGCGGCTGGGCCACCGTGCCCGGCGCCACCATTATCGTACGGGTTGCCAGCACCCGTTGTCCTTGGTCCACCGTGGCGCGTAGCGTCACGCTGCCTTCGCCATCAAGGATTCGGCCGTCGATATGGGCGACGTAACGCCCTTTCGGCATGGTGACCTGCGGACCACGGACCAGGATGCCATCATGATCCGCAGCGATCACCCCGTTCATGTACTGACCCGACTTGGTCTTGAGCCGTGCCGCCTCGTACACACGGGGGAAAGGGTGACTCATCTCGAACCGGGCGGGCCAGCTCGCCTCCTCGATCACTTCCGCCATCGTGCTGCGGTAATCCACCTGACGATTGTCGACCAGGCGGCGCCACAGGAGCGGCGTGATGCAGTGGAGCTTTTTCTCGTGTCGGTCGAACTCGAACGAATACTTGGCGAAGATGCACTTCGCCTGGACGAGATCGCTCAACGTGAAATTGTCGAGCAAAGCATCCATGCAGCGGGTCAGCCCCGAATGATCATTGTGATAGTCCAGCCTTAGGTCGGGCAGCAGTTTACGCATTGCGTTGAAGGCGATGAACTGCTCATCGGCCAGGCGGACATTGAACAGTCGCTCCGCCTGATTGGAGTGCTCGGCAAAGGGATGCGCCATATAGTGGATGGCATCGGCCAGTTCCATCATCGGGATGTCCCACAGCCGGCGTACATCTTCTAGAAAGCCGAAGTGGAACCAGTCGGACAGATGTAGCGGCAGACGTTCCTGGGTGTACGGGTTGAGCGTGTACAGCCACGAAATCAGCACCCGCGATCGCAGGGCCGCTGCGTCGCCGCGCGGCAGCGCCGCGCCTGCCAGAAACTGGTCGAGGAACGTCCGGTCCAGGAAGATCAAGTCGCTGCGTACGCGCAGCACGTATTCCCCGGTCGCGTGGGCGAGGCCGTTGCGAGCGGCGCTGATCTGCAGGTTGATGTTATTGCCCTTGTCGGAATCCGACTTGATCGGCGGCAGCGGGGTCGCGCCGCCGGCGCGTGCGATTACATCGACATTGGCGCTGATCGCATCGAAGGCCGCGTGCGCCGCGGTGTCGTGCGCCAGCCGTGCAATCAGCCGCGGTTCGCGCAAGATGCCGTCCTGCACCCACCCATCCAGCACGCTGCTGCCTGACAGGGACAAGATGATCTCTGCCTTTGGAAACAGCTGCCGCCAGTGACGGCAGTGATTGGCCGTTTCCACCAGATTGCCGTCGGACAATCCCCCTTGGAGGACGATGCTGACCGAGCCGGCGGCATCGAAGTCGGGGAAATGGCTGCTGGGCATAGCCGGAAGACCGGGCGGCTGGGGGCTTTCGGTCTGCATGAATCCTTCTTTGCGCTGCGGTTCACAGGGTATCCGGCGCCGGCCGGCGGCCGAGCCGGCGGCCCAGCCATTGGTAATGCTCCCGGGGATCCATGCCGAGCATGGCCGAGTCAGGGTAGGTACGGGCATACCACTGCGCATCGAACGCTTGGCCACTCGGCTCCGGATCGGCGATGGTCGGGGGATCGCAAGGCTGCTCGCCGTCCTCGGACACGGCCGCGAACCAGCCCAGGAGGCGGGCACGCACCGCCTCGCTGCCGAAGCGGGCGGCCACCCAGCGCGCACCTTCCGCGCCGAACCGGCGCGCGCTCTGCGAGTCCTGGCGTATGGCCCGCAGCGCCGACGCGCACCCCTGCGGGTCCAAGGTCGGCAGGGAAAAGGGCTGCGTCGGGCCAAGCGCCTCCGGGACGCCGCCGGTCGCATGCGCGATCACCGGCAGCCCGGCAGCCTGGGCTTCGATCACGGGCAGGCAGAAGCCTTCATGTTCGCTAAGGCACAGGAAGACATCGCAATGGCGGTAGAAGGCCACCAGTTCCGCAAAGGGCAGCTTGGGATGCACCACGACCTCGGCCTCCAGGCCGGCCGCGGCAACCAGCGCCTGCAATTCGGCATCATAGCCGACACAGGCGGGGTCGGCGCCGCCAATCAGATGCAGGACGATATCCCGGTCGAAGTGCTGCACGTATTGGGCTATGGCGGCGATCAGATGCCGGTGTCCCTTGTGGGGGCTGCGGCGCCCGACGAACAGAACTTTGAGGCGGCCGTCCTCAAGCAATGCCTGGCTGCGCCGCGCATCAGGCACCGTGCGGGTCAGGTCGGCCAGCCGGTGGAAGCACGGCTGATAGGCGATCCTGTCCACGTCCGCGCCATAGCGCAGCAGTTCCGTCGCATTGAACAGGCTGGGGGTCAGAAAGTGCGTTGCACGCCGGACCAGAGCGGGAAGCGCCTCCCGCCCCTCGGCACAGAGGCGTGCCCCATGCGCATCGTAGGGATCAAGGAAGTGGGCGGGAGTGACGTTGTGGTAGCGCAGTGCACGCACCTTGCAGCGTGCCTCCCCCGCCAGCGCCTCGGTCTCGCGGCATCCGATGGAATGGTGATAGATCAGCTTCGTCGCCGGATCCGCCAGCATGGTCCGTGTTTCGGCCACGTCCGACAACCAGCCGGCGTAGGTCGGATCGCTGCTGTGCGGCACGTGCACGCGTACGAAGTGCCCGGCGCGATGCAGCGTGCGGACCATGCCCAGCACGTCGTTGCCGACCGCATCGTTCGCCAGCCAGTTGGGTGTCATCAGGAGAACAGGGGCAGGCATGGCTCGGCGATGTCCAGTGGCGGCGGGAAAATGGGCGGGTCGGCCGGCGAGCGAACGGCCCGTCACACGTCCAGCCGGCCCTCATCCATGCCGTGCATTACATAATGGACCAGCGGATCGATCCCCGCCTGAGCGACGTCTTTGTGACGGGCGCGGTAGGCGGCGGCATCGAACAGCCCGGCCCGTTCTAGGCGCGCCGCCAGGCTCGGCCCCCGGCGTGACCCCGCCCGCAGCGCTTCTGCCAGCACGGCACGCAGCCATTGTCGGCGGCGGTCCTCGCGCTCGGCTCCGGCCGTTCGCTGATCCAGCCGGCTGGCCATCAGGTCGTAGGCGTCGGCGCAGCGGTCGTTCATCTCCTGCACGGCCGCGGCTGCGAAACGTTCCTGTTCGCGCAGCAGGCAGGTCAGCGTCACAATCTCGTGCAGCCGTTCCGATGCCAGCCGCTCCGGCGCGGTGCGCGCCGCCAGCACCGCCTCATGCTCCGCCGTGATCTTCGCATGGGCGGCACGCTCCAGCGCGAGGTCAGCCTCCGCCCGACGGAGCTTCGCCTCCACTTCGGCCAGCCGCTGCCCGGTCACATCCAGCCGCCGGGCAAGTTCCTGCTCCCGCGGCCCGGCAGCCGCCGAGGGATCATCCTGCGCGCGCCTGGCGACGATCGTTGCGTCCATCGTTCGAGGTCTTTCCAGTTGATCCGTGCGGCCGCGTCCGCCGCCATCAGAACGCGACGATACTTGTATGACGACGCAGGTTACCAGCGCCGGCGGCGCTTGCAACCCCGGCCCATTCCGGATCCGGCGCTTAGTAATCAGGGACAAAGCACTGGCCTTTGCCGCGTCGTTAAGCCACACCTGCTACCCACATAAGAGGCGAGCCGCGCGACCAAGCGCAGCAAAACAGGAAACAGAGCGGCCGATGGGGCATAACGAAATCGATCTCGAGGCGCTGCATCGCGGGCTGTTCGGCGTGCCGCGAGACGAACACACGACGCCACCGGCGCAGACCGGGTCGCTGCACGATGTGGCCCTGCAGTGGGTCGACAGCGAGCGATTCCGTCACATCCTGCGTGATCGTTTGGGTCTGTGGCCGCAAGACAAGTGGGTATGCACCGATTACTCCGGCCGGAACGGTGTTTACCGGATGTGGGTCAACCTGCATGATGGCTATGTCAGCCACGGGGTGCTCAACAGTAACTGGGAGTGCGGGGAGGTGGACTTCATGCTGTCGTGCCTTCAACCGGGCGACGCCATGCTCGACATCGGTGCCAATGTCGGCGTCTTTTCCGTGCAGGCCGCCGCCGCCGTGGGCAGCGAGGGGACAGTCCACTCCTTCGAACCGTCGCCCGTCATCAACCGGATGCTGCAACGCACGATCTACGAAAACGGGCTGATGGACCGTTGCGTGCTGCACCCTTATGGGCTGGGCGACCGCGACACGGAAGGCCGGTATCACCGCGCGGCCCACTCCACCAATCCAGGCGCGTCCTTCATCAGCCAGGACGGCCCCGAAGCAGGAGCCGCGGGCGAGGCGATCCAGGTCCGACGTCTGGATTCGCTGAATTTTTCGAAGCGAGTCGCCTTCATCAAGATGGATGTCGAGGGATTCGAGCACCACATCGTGCGCGGAGCGATCAACCTGCTGCGCGACCACCGCCCTACGGTCATGTCCGAATTCTTTCCCCGCTCGCTAAGGGTGATCGGGCAGTCATCGGGCGCGGAATACATCGCCGAATGGGAACGGCTCGGCTACCGGGTCCAGTTGCTGGAGCCTGACGGGTCGGTCACGCACGACCTTGCCAGCAACGGCGTGTCCCAGTTCGACGGGTTCGATGTCCCCCTCAACATCGTGTGCACGCACCGAGGCTGATCGAGACCCTGCCGGGAGCGGACGCTCGCGGTGCCAGGCTGTCGGCACCTCAAAGAGCCGAATACAGATCCACCGCGTGGTTCACGTCGTCATAGGCGGTCGCGATGCCGCCATGGATGATCACGGCCTCATTGCAGAAGTCGCGCACCGTCTCCGTGCTGTGCGAGGCGAGGATCATGGACCGGTCCTGCCGCTTTTCGAACAACTCGTACTGGCACTTGCGCTGGAAATTCTGGTCGCCCACCAGGATGATCTCATCGACCAAGTAGCAGTCGAATTCGATTGCCAGAGAAAGTGCGAAGGCGAGTCTGGCCCGCATACCGCTGGAATAGGTCTTTACCGGCATCTTCAGCTGCCGGCCGAGTTCCGTGAAGTCCTCGACATAGGCTCTCATCTCGCGGTAATCGCGATTGTATATCCGGGCGATGAAACGGGCATTGTCGTAGCCAGTCAGGCTGCCTTGAAAGCCGCCCGCGAAGCCCAGCGGCCAGGACACGCTCATATGTCGCGTGATCCGTCCCGACGTGGGCATTTCAACCCCGCCGATCAGCTTTATCAACGTGCTCTTACCCGCGCCGTTGCGGCCTAGCAGAGCTACGCGGCTGCCGGCCGCGAAGGTCAGGTTCACATCACGCAGTACCTGCTTGCGGGCGCTGCCATGCGTGTATGACTTGCAGATGTTTGTGCAGGTGATCATTCGACCGAAAGGGTCCGGCGCACGCGGCGGCACAACGCCAAGCCGATCACGGCCGCCACCACGGTGCAGAAAATGGGGTTCCACGGATTGTAGTACGCGGTGATATCCGGCCCCCACAGCCCCTTTCGCATCATTTCCATCGCATTCACGAAGGGCGACCAGGCCAGATATCCGCGAAGGGACGGTGTCAGCCACGACTGCATGCTGAACAGCCCTGAAAATGGAATCATGATGTAGGTGGTCACAGGAATGAACTTCTCGACCACCTCCGACATTTCCGAGGCTGGCGCGATAATCAGGCAGATCGACAAGGTGAACAGCGCATAAAGCATCCAACCGGCGAGGAACAGGCCGATGTTGGCGGGCATCGGAAACGCGTCGAAAAAGATCAGGATCAGTCCGATGAACAGATAGGCCATCATGCCGCCCAGCAATTCGATAAGGAAACGGACCAGGATAAAGTCGAGGACCTTTATCTGCCGGTGGTACATCAGGCTTCCATTGGCAGTGAAGATCATCGCGGTGCGAGACACGCAATGTCGGAACAGGGTGATGGGAATGTAGCCGGAAATCACGAACGCCACGATGCCGATGCCGTGCTCTTCCGGGCCGTGGGTAACACGCCAGACGATCGCCACCAGCCCGCCGAACAGCAGTGGTTCGACCATCACCCACAGAAAGCCGATATTCTCTCGTCCGAAGCGGGTGGTCAGCTCGCGAATCATTAGAGCGTGGATCACCCGGCCTTGCACGGCCAGGCTGTCGCGCAAGCGGCCCATTGTAGGTGCGGCCATGGTCAGTCGTCCGGCGCATGTTCCAGGATGCCGACGATGAACATCCAGGCGATGAAGTACAGGCAGGTGGCGGCGGCGAATACCACCAGCACGTTCAACAGGCGGTGCGGCAGTTGCGGGCTGTCCGGCACATTGGGTTCAACCACCCGTTCGAGGTAGTATTTCTGGCGTTGCGCTTCAGCCCGCGCCTGCACCAACGCCGCGCTAGCGGCGGTCAGGCTCTGCGTTGCGAACTCCTGTTCCATCAGCAGGTTCTCGTACCCCCCAAGACGAGATGCGATGCCGCTGTCCGATCCCGTGACGCGCCGGTCTTGCGACGCAATCTGGCCCGAAATTGCGCTGATTCGATTCCGAAGCGCGGGAATTGAGGGGTTTTGCGGGGTGAGCCGCACCATCTGGTCCAGTTGCGCCTGCAGTCCCGCGCGCTGCGCGACCAGCGTGTTGGCGATCTCCAGCACCCCGGCGGCTTGCGCTTCGGGATCCAGCAGCGCCTGCGAGTTGCGATAGCCAGCCAGCTCCACTCGAGCCTGCCGGGCGCGCTGCGTGGCCAAGTCGACCTGCCGTTGCGCCTCGGTGATGCCGGTCGTCCGCGCACGGGCGTTCAGGCGGTTGACCAATTGCTCGCTCAACGCCAGCAGCCGAGCATTGATCTGGTAGGCGTCTTCCGGCGTGTAAGCGCGCGTGGCAATCACGGCCATGCCGGTTTCGCTGTCCAGCTGGGCATTCACCATGCCCTTGTAGTAGCGAAAAAGGTCCTCGAACGTGTCCTCACTAAACGGGCGCGGGAACCGGGAAATCGCATCCACGCCGGGTGCCGAATAGATGGCGCGGACATTCACCGTCTGACCCAGGGCCTGCAGTGCATCGCGCGAGCGAACATAGCCGAGCACTTCATTCGTCTGCTCTTGACCGCCGGAGAGACCCGTCGTCTGGATCAGGCTGGCAAGCGACATGCTGCTGGACTGCCTGTCATCCGGGCTCTTGATGACGAAGCTGGATTCCGAAATGTAGATGTCGGAGGCAAACAGGCCGAAATACACCGCGCTTAGCAGCGTGGGCAGCAGCACGGCGATGACAAACCAGCGGCGCTTGCGAAGCCACGCGACCAGTGGCGAGGGCCGGCGCGCATGATCGGAGCCGGCGGTGCCCGGTTCCATGGGCTGTTCGTCCACCGGAAACGAGTGCTCTACGTTCATACAATCTTTTCGCGTGATCTCATCGGGCACATGCCCAGGCCGCAGCTTGGGCCACGGCGCTACGGGAACACAGGTCGCGGCGCAAGGGTCGGCTTGGCACACCGCAAATCAACTGCTCGGCAGCATTCCCAGATTGTCGGCGGTGCACTTGTTCCGGCGCGAGACACGATGCTAAGGGCGGCTGTTCCGGCGGGCCATGCCGACGATCAATGGCAACGAATGACGAGGGTCACCAGACAGCCTACGCGATGCAGTCCAAGACGTTCACCAGCCTGATCATGGCAGCCGGTCTCGCCGGCTGCGCAACCCTGCCGACTAGCGGGCCAACCGGCTCGGAGATTCGCGACACCGCGCTCGAGCCGGCGGCTGACGCCGCGCCGATCCGCATCGTGGAGGTTGTCGGCGCCGCCGACATACCGCTCGCCGCTCCGCTCCCTACTTCGCTCGCCACGCTGCCGCAGATCCCGCCGCCGCCGACTGACATGGTCGGACCTGGCGACGTGCTGGAAGTGTCCATCTACGAAGCGGGGGTAACACTGTTCGCGTCTGGCGGGGGAGACGAACGGGTTGCGGTCGCGCCGGGTGTGCAGCGCCAGGCGCTGCCGCCCAGTCGAGTGAACGACGATGGGGAAATCACCATCCCCTACGCCGGCGCTCTGCGCGTTATGGGCCACACAGTCGGGGAAGTGGAGGAGATGATCCGCCAATCGTTGCGCGGACTGTCGCAGAATCCCCAGGTGCGCGTCTCCCTGGCACAGGCCATCACCAACACCGTGATCGTCAGCGGAGAGGTCGCTCGTCCTGGCCGACTGGTGCTGCAGACAAACCGGGAAACACTGTCCGACGTGATCGCGCTCGCCGGCGGCTATCGTGGCTCCACGCGCGACCTTGTCGTGCGCGTTACGCGCGCGGGACAGAACACCGACGTTCCCCTGAACGCCCTGATCGAGAACCCGCGACTCGATGTGCGGGCCTACCCGGGCGATCGGCTGATGCTGATCAACGACCCGCGAACATTCTCCGTACTGGGGGCAGCAGGCCAAGTCACTCGCGTGCCGTTTGCCACCTCGACCGTATCCCTCACCGAGGCGGTGGCGACTGTTGGTGGCGTCAATCCTTCGGTCGGCGATCCCGCTGCGATCTTCGTGTTCCGCTATGTGCCGGACGAACAAGGCAACGAGGTGCCGATGGTCTATCATCTGAACATGATGGAAACGCAGTCCTACTTCCTGGCCCAGCGCTTCGCGATGCAGAACAAGGACGTGCTATATTTCGGCAATGCGCGGGCCAATCAGCCGAGCAAGCTCGTGCAGCTGATCAGCCAGCTTTTCTCCCCCATCCTGACCGTCACCAGCGCGGTCGCGGTTGTCCAGAACAGCAACTGAGGCGACCTGGCGTTGAGGTGCGCATAGAGATCCGGTCCTTCGACATCCGCGGCGTGAAGCTCCTCATCCCCCGCCGCCATGGCGACGATCGCGGCTACTTTGCGGAAACCTTCCGCGCCGACCTGTTCGCGGCCGAGGTGGGCCCGTTCACCTTCGTGCAGGACAATGAATCGCTCAGCCGTCGTGCCGGCACGATCCGCGGACTGCACTTTCAGTGCAATCCGCATGCGCAAGGCAAGCTGGTGCGCTGCACCGCCGGCGCCCTGTTCGACGTGGCGGTGGACATTCGCACCGGCTCGCCGACCTACGGCCGGTGGGTGGGCGAGGAGCTTACGCAGCAGAACGGCAAGCAGTTGTGGGTGCCGCCCGGCTTCGCGCATGGCTTCTGCACGCTAGAGCCCGATACCGTCATCAGCTACAAGGTGACCGGCGGCTACTACAACGCCCAGTGCGACAAGGGCCTGGCGTGGGACGATCCCGCCCTCGCTATCGACTGGCCGGCCGTCGCAGATGCGGAGACCCTGTCGGCCAAGGATCGCCGGCAGCCGCTACTGGCCGATCTTCCCCCCTATTTCAGCTGGCAGGACTGACCATGCGCGTGATCGTCACCGGCGGGGCCGGCTTCATCGGCTCGGCCCTCGTGCGCCATCTGGTGCTGGACAAGGGCTACGACGTCCTGACCGTAGATGCGCTGACCTATGCCGGATGCGAGGCATCGCTGAAGGCCGTCGTCGATAGCCGCCACCACCGCTTCCTGCATGCCGACATCCGCGACCGCGCGGCAATGGATGCCGCGATCGCCGGGTTCCGGCCGGACCGGATCATGCACCTGGCGGCCGAGAGCCATGTCGATCGCTCCATCACCGGCGCGGCCGACTTCATCGGCACCAATGTGGTCGGCACCTTCACCCTGCTGGAGGCGGCCCGGCAATACTGGACCACGCTGGACGCAGCGGCGAAGGAGGCGTTCCGCTTCCTCCATGTCTCGACGGACGAGGTCTATGGCTCGCTTGGCGATACCGGCCTGTTTCACGAGAGCACGCCCTATGATCCCAGCAGCCCCTATTCCGCCAGCAAGGCCGCGTCAGACCATCTGGCAAAGGCGTGGCAGCGAACCTACGGCCTGCCGGTGGTGGTCTCCAACTGCTCCAACAATTACGGGCCGTACCACTTTCCCGAAAAGCTGATCCCGCTCACCATCCTCAACGCGCTCGCAGGGCGGGCGCTGCCGGTCTACGGCAAGGGGGAGAATGTGCGCGACTGGCTGTATGTCGACGACCACGCCCGCGCGCTGGACCTGATCGCGGAACGCGGCCGGGTGGGAGAGACCTACAATGTTGGGGGGCGCAACGAGCGCCGCAACATCGACGTGGTCCGCCGCATCTGTGCCGTGCTGGACGAGCTGGTGCCCGCCGGTGCCTCGCGGGAGACGCTGATCGAGTTCGTCACCGACCGCCCGGGCCACGATGCGCGCTACGCCATCGACGCCACCCGGCTGGAGACGGAACTGGGCTGGCGGGCGCAGGAGAACTTCGACAGCGGTATTGCCAAGACGGTGCGCTGGTATCTCGACAACGAATGGTGGTGGCAGCCCCTGCGCGACCAGTATGATGGCCAGCGCCTCGGGCTCGAGCCAAAGGCGCCCGCATGAGGATCGCGGTCACCGGCACCAGCGGGCAGGTCGTCACCAGCCTGCTGGAGCGCGGGCCTGTTGCTGGTCAGGAGGTGATCGCGGTCGGCCGCCCGGCGCTGGACTTGGCCGATCCCGCGACGATCCTGCCCGCGCTGGAACGCGCCGCACCTGATGCCATCGTCTCGGCCGCGGCCTGGACAGCGGTGGACAAGGCGGAAGAGCAGGGTGAAGCGGCTCACGCGATCAACGCCACGGGCGCCGGCGCAGTGGCCCAGGCCGCCGCCCGGCTAGGCGTGCCGCTGGTCCATATCTCGACCGATTACGTGTTCGACGGCACGCTCGACCGCCCCTGGCGCGAGGATGACCCGACCGGACCTACGGGTGTCTACGGCGCCACCAAGCTGGCCGGCGAGCAGGCGGTGCTTGCCGCGCATGCCGACAGCGCGGTCCTGCGCACCGCCTGGGTCTACAGCCCGTTCGGCGCCAATTTCGCGGCGACCATGCTGCGCCTGGCGGAAGCGCGGGACGAGCTGGGCGTGGTGGGTGACCAGGTCGGCAATCCCACGTCCGCGCTCGACATTGCCGATGGCGTGCTGCGGGTTGCGGCCAATCTCGCCGCCGGCACCGATCCGGCGCAGCGCGGATTGTTCCACATGAGTGCCGCAGGCGAGGCGAGCTGGGCCGAGTTCGCCCGCGCCATCTTCGCCGCCTCTGCCGAACTCGGCGGCCCGGCCGCGCGGGTGAATGCCATCACCACCGCCGACTACCCCACCGCGGCCACCCGGCCGGCCAATTCGCGGCTCGACTGCAGCCTGATCGCCGCCGCCCACGGCGTTGCCCTGCCCCACTGGCGCGATGCGCTGCCGCCGGTAGTGGCGCGGCTTCTGACTCAAGGAACTCACGCATGAAGGGCATCATCCTCGCCGGCGGCAGCGGCTCGCGGCTTTTTCCCATGACGCTCGCCACCTCGAAGCAGTTGATGAGCGTCTATGACAAGCCGATGATCTACTACCCGCTCAGCACCCTGATGCTGGCGGGCATCCGCGAGGTGCTGATCATCTCCACCCCGCGCGACCTGCCCGCCTTCCGCGCGCTGCTGGGTGACGGATTGCAATGGGGCATGCGCTTCGAGTTCGCCGAGCAGCCCAGCCCCGACGGGTTGGCGCAGGCCTACATCATCGGCGCCGACTTCGTCGCGGGAGAACCCTCCGCGCTGATCTTGGGCGACAACATCTTCTACGGCCACGGCATGCCCGAACTGCTGGGCAACGCCCGTGCCTCGCAGTCCGGCGCCAGCGTGTTCGCCTACCATGTCACCGATCCCGAACGCTACGGCGTGGTCGAGTTCGACGGGCAGCGCCGCGCCGTCTCCATCGAGGAGAAGCCCGCAACGCCCCGCTCCAGCTACGCCGTTACCGGCCTGTACTTCTACGACCACCAGGTGGTCGACATCGCTGCCAACCTCCAGCCCAGCCCCCGGGGCGAGCTGGAGATCACCGACGTCAACCGCGTCTATCTGGAGCGTGGCCAGCTCAACGTCGAGATCATGGGCCGCGGCTATGCCTGGCTCGACACCGGCACGCCCGACAGCCTGCTGGATGCGGCGGTCTATGTTCGGGTGCTGGAGAAGCGCCAGGGATTGAAGATCGCGAGCCCGGAGGAGATCGCATACCGCCAGGGCTTCATCGACGCCGCCGCCCTTGAACGCTGCTGCGCCAATCTGGGCAAATCGGATTATGCCCGCTACCTGCGCCAGGTGATCGCGGAGGGGTAGGCTGCGGCACGGTGGGATTGCACCGAGGGAGGAGCACGTGACCTTTTCGATCAGCAATGAGGTCCGTGCCACCCTGGCGGCGCTGGACGACGTCCTCACGCCGCAGTTTCTCGGCGGCATCGAACCGGTGGCGCAGCACCTGACGCAGGCGCTGCGCGCCGGTGGCAAGTTCCTGATCATGGGCAATGGCGGTTCCGCCGCCGATGCGCAGCACATCGCCGCCGAACTGGTCGGCCGCTACAAGGTGGAGCGGCCCGGCCTCGCCGCCATCGCGCTGACCACCGACAGCTCGATCCTGACGGCGTGGAGCAACGACCACTCCTTTGACACTGTGTTCAGCCGTCAGGTGGAGACGCTGGCCCGGCCCGGCGATGTGGTCTGGGGCATCTCCACCTCGGGCAATTCCACCAACATCGTGCGCGCGTTCGAGGCGGCGCGCGCAATGGGCGTCACCACCTTCGGCCTGCTCGGCCGCGATGGTGGCAGGCTGGCGGCGCTCAGCGACTTCGCCGTAACCGTTCCGCTGGCCGCGACCGACCGGATCCAGGCCGCGCACCTGCTGATCTACCATGCATTGTGCGCCTATCTGGACGAGGAGTTCCGCCCGCGGGCGGAGCCGGCCGATGCCTGACCTCTCCATCCGGGAGCGGATCGCCGGCCTGCAGATCTTTGTCGTCGGCGACGTCATGCTGGACGAATATTGGTTCGGCGATGTGCGCCGCATCTCGCCGGAGGCGCCCGTCCCCATCGTGCGCGTCTCCTCCGCTGACGAACGGCCGGGCGGGGCGGCGAACGTGGCGCGCAACATCGTCACGCTGGGCGCGCGCGCGACACTGCTGTCGGTGGTGGGTGCGGATGCGACCGCCGACCGCCTGCGCGACGCGCTGGACCTTGCCGGGGTGCAGCACCGGCTCACCATCGATCCCGGCTTGCGCACCACGCTGAAGCTGCGGGTCGTCGGCCAGAACCAGCAGATGCTGCGCATCGATTTCGAGGAAGTCCCCTCGCCCGCAGCGTTGCAGGCCAAGCAGGCCCGGTACGAGCAACTGTTGGCGCAGGCCGACGTCGTGGTGCTGTCGGATTACGGCAAGGGCGCGCTGGCCCGCGTGGCCGAACTGATCGCGATCGCCCGGCGGCTGGGCAAGCCGGTGCTGGTCGATCCCAAGGGTCGCGACTACGCCCGCTATGCCGGCGCGACGATGATCACGCCCAATCGCGCCGAAATGGCCGACGCGGTCGGATCATGGGCCGACATGGACGAACTCGACCACAAGGCCGGGCGGCTGCGCGCCGAACTCGGGCTGGAGGCGCTGGTCGTGACCATGAGCAAGCAAGGCATGAGGCTCTATTCGCAAAGGGGCGCCTTCCACCAGCAGGCTCGCGCGCAGGAGGTGTTCGACGTGTCGGGCGCCGGCGATACGGTGATTGCCGCCCTGGCGATCATGCATGGCTGCGGCGTCGGGTGGCAGGAGGCGGTCGCCTTCGCCAATGCCGCCGGCGGGGTCGCGGTGGGCAAGCTCGGCACCTCCACCGTCCAGTTCGACGAGGTCCAGAGCTTCCTCCATCGGACGGCGGTGCCATGACGATCGCCGCCAGGATCATCCCCCGTTCCGACCTCCCCGCTGCTCTGGCGGCACTGCCGCGGCCGCTGGTGTTCACCAACGGGGTGTTCGACCTGCTCCATCCCGGCCATGTCGCCTATCTGGAGCAGGCCCGCGCCCTGGGCGGATCGCTGCTGGTGGCGCTGAACAGCGATTCGTCGGCCCGGGGGCTGGGCAAGGGCGCCGACCGCCCGATCAACCCGCAAGGGGACCGCGCGATGATGCTGGCGGCGCTGGCATCGGTCAGCCTGGTCACCCTGTTCGACGAACCCACGCCCGTCGCATTGTTGCAGGAGGTTCGCCCCGAACTCTACGTCAAGGGCGGCGACTACGACATGGAGGTGCTGGAGGAAACGCGCCTGGTGCGTTCCTGGGGCGGACAGGCGCGGGCAATCCCCTTTCGCAAAGGCTATTCGAGCTCCGCGCTGCTCGCGCGCATCCGCGCCAGCCATCCATGAGCCGACCGGCGCTGCTGCTGGATCGCGACGGCGTCCTCAACGCGGATCACGGTTACATCCATCGCCCGGAGGATTTCCAGCCGCTGGACGGTGTGTTCGATGCGCTGCGGATCTCGGCGGCGCAGGGCTTTACCCTGATCGTCATCACCAACCAGTCGGGCATCGGGCGGGGCTACTTCACACAAGGCGATTACGACGCGCTGGAGGCGCATATGCGGCGGCTGTTTGCCGCGCAGCGCATCGCGCTGACTGCCATCTATCACTGCCCGCATCACCCCGATGCCGGGTGCGACTGCCGCAAGCCGCTGCCCGGCATGATCCTGCGCGCGGCGCGCGAGCATGACATCGATCTTGCCCGGTCGATCATGGTGGGCGACAAGCCGTCCGATGCCGAGGCGGCACGCGCGGCCGGGGTGGCGACCATCGCACTCGTGACACCGGAGCGCGGCCTGCGAGAGATCGTGGGCTCGCTGATGCAACCGCCGGCTAGTCCACCGCCCGCCTGACGCCCACATCGCGCCACGGCTGGCCGATGCGCCGCTCCAGCCGGTCGCGCAGCGCCCACAGCCAGCCGATGCGGCGCTCGGCGATGCCGGACAGGCTCAGCAGGTCGCCGCCTGTCCATGGCAGGAACGGGTTGCGGCGGGAGTAGGACCACAGCTCCACCCGCTCGCCCGGCCGGGCGCTGGCGCCGCGCGCGTGGAAGCCGACCGTGTCCGCCACGATCAGCGTGCCCGCCGGCACCGCCAGTCCCTCGGGGTGCGGCAGCTGCATCGCTGCCAGATCGCCGTCGCCCAGCCGCGGCGATCCGCGGGCGGAGAGGCGGTCGATCCCGCGCGGGTCGGCCAGGCTGCGGCGCCGCTCCCACGCCAGCCGCTCGGGCGTGAAGCGGTGCGATCCGCGCACAAAGGTGAACGGCCCGTCATCGGGCTCGACATCGTTCAGGAACAGCCAGGCCTTCATGCTGGAATGGAAGCTGTCGGCGTGCAGCGCCTCCTGCGGGTCGGGCTCGTTGCCGCCCTCGTGCTCCGGGCGCCGGCTGACAATGGTCTGGACATAATGCAGCGGCGTGGTGCGAAAGCTGGCGACATAATGGAACAGCGCCACGATGTCGGCCCGCGCCAGCAGGGCGGCGAGGCCCGGCACCGCCGCCAGCATCGCCGGATCGACCGCCATGCGCCGGGTGATCGCATCGCCCTGCCGCATCTCGCGCGCCGGCGCCTGATAGGCGAGCAGCGCCGCCCGCATCGCGGCGAACTCGGCCGGGGGCAGCACGCCTTCCACCTTCACGAAGCCGTCGCGCTCGAAGGCATCGCGCCATTCGGCCGGTACCCCTTTCGCCAGCCGGCGCCGCCGCCACGCCGCCATGCGCGCCGCCAGCCGCACGCGCGCGACATGCAGCCCGCGCGCGTTCAGCCGGCGCGATCCGATCAGCGGATTGTCGATGAAACTCTTGGCCCCGCTCAGCAACTGCATTGCCCACCATGGGGCCAGCAGCAGCGATTTCATGCGGTTACTTTGCGCGGCGGAGGCCATCGCGGGCATTTCGTCCCGCCGGGCCGGCTTTGCAAGACCCGATCAGCGCCAGCCGGCCGCCAGCTCGGCCCTATGCGCCTCGGCCAGGCGGCAGTAGCGTTCCGTCTGGAAGCGGATCTTCGCCACCTGCTCCGGCGTCTGCGTGCGCAGGTACTGCGCCGGGCGGCCGACCCAGATCTCCGCCGGCGGGATCGCCTTGCCGGGGCCCAGCAGCGCGCCCGCGCCCAGCATCGCGCCCGCGCCGATCACCGCCCCGTCCATCGCGATCGCGCCCATGCCGACAAAGCCGCGGTCCTCCACCGTTGCGCCGTGCACCACCGCCATGTGCCCGATCACGCAATCCTCCCCCAGCACGGTGGGGTTGCCGTCCGTGTCGGGCCGGGGACCTTCCACATGAAAGACGCTGCCATCCTGCACGTTGGAACGGGCCCCGATCACGATGGCGTGGATGTCGCCGCGCAGCACGCAATTGTACCACACGCTCGCCTGTGCCCCGATTGTGACATCGCCGACGATGCGCGCGCCCGGCGCCACGAAGGCGGTCGGGTGGATGGTCGGCACCTTGCCCGCGAATGGCAGGATGGTGGCCCAGGGAAACCGCTCCCGCAGGGTCACGACCGTCCCCAGGCGGTCCTGTTTACACTGTAAACAACATGCGCCCGGTGCCCGCCTCTGCCGGGCCGAGGTGTCCGGTGCCCGAAGTCGAGGTCGGGCCGGTGCTCCATCCCCAAACGCACCATCAGCCCCCACGATCGCGCATTGGCCGGCGCGGTCATCGCCAGCACCCGGTCGTCATGCAGATTGGCAAAGGCCCAGTCGATGGAGGCGGTCGCCGCCTCGCGCGCATAGCCCTGCCCCCAATAGGTCTTGGCCAGGCGCCAGCCCAGTTCCGGCTCGCCCGTCAGCGGCGTGCCCGGCGAAGCGGTGCGCACCCCGCAAAAGCCGATGAAGCGGCCGGTCTTGCGCAGCTCCACCGCGCGAAAGCCGTGCCCGTCGCGGGTGCGTTCGTTGCGATAGCCGGCCACCGCGGCCGCCGTCTGCCCGCGCGTCAGGTCGGGCCCGACGAAGCGCATCACCTGCGGATCGCGGCACATCGCATGGAACGGCGCAATGTCGCCCTCGCGCCAGTCCCGCAGCACCAGCCGCGGCGTATGCAGTGTAAACTCACTCACCCAGCAAGCGCGCCGCCAGGGGAGCATGATAGGTCAGGATGCCGGAGCAGCCCGCCCGCTTGAAGGCGACCAGCTTCTCCATCACCAGCGCCTCGCGCTGGCCGATCCCGGCCGCCACGCCTGCCTCTATCAGGGCGTATTCGCCGCTGACCTGATAGGCATAGACCGGCACCTCGAAGCGCTGCCGCACGCGCCAGATGATGTCGAGATAGGCCAGGCCCGGCTTCACCATGACGCTGTCCGCCCCCTCGGCCAGGTCCAGCGCCACCTCGCGCAGCGCCTCCTCGCCATTGGCCGGGTCCATCTGGTAACTGCGCTTGTCGCCCTTCAGCAGCCCGCCGCTGCCCACCGCATCGCGAAACGGGCCGTAGAAGACGCTGGCATATTTGGCGGCGTAGCTCATGATCTGGACATTGTGGTGGCCGGCGGCCTCCAGCCCCGCGCGGATCGCGCCGATGCGGCCGTCCATCATGTCGGACGGGGCGACGATGTCTGCGCCCGCCTCCGCCTGCACCAGCGCCTGGCCGACCAGCACCTCCAGCGTGGGATCGTTCACGACATAGCCGGCCGCGTCCAGCAGCCCGTCCTGCCCGTGGCTGGTATAGGGGTCCAGCGCCACGTCGGTCAGCACGCCGATATCGCTGCCGCAGGCATGGCGGATGGCGCGGATCGCGCGGCACATCAGGTTGTCGGGGTTCAGCGCCTCGGCCCCATCCTCGCTGCGCGCGGCGGCGGGAGTGTTGGGGAACAGCGCCACGCAGGGGATGCCCAGCGCCACCGCCTCCTTCGCCCGGGCGACGATCCCGTCCACCGACCAGCGCGACACGCCCGGCAGGGCGGCGACCGGCTGTTCCACGCCCGACCCCTCGGTCACGAACAGCGGCCAGATCAGGTCGGCGGGGGTCAGCACCGTCTCGCGGTGCATCGCCCGGCTCCAGGCGGTGGCGCGCGAGCGGCGCAGGCGGATGGCGGGGTAGGCAGCGATCATGCCGCGCGGCGTGCCCCAGATCGCGGCTGCGTTCAAGGTTCAGGCCGCCCCCGGCTTGCACCGGCGC